>Ga0164243_10010178_pt1 | contig 13546 bp, 10 predicted proteins | sample OricompcompostOP_FD_108781 | JGI IMG/M metagenome (GOLD analysis project Ga0164243, IMG submission 108781) | Organic Plus compost microbial communities from Emeryville, California, USA - Original compost - Organic plus compost (OP) | ecosystem: Engineered > Solid waste > Mixed feedstock >... | reverse complement strand
GTCGCGGCGGCGCCCCTTCACACGCTCGCGCTCCATTTCGTCGGAACGGTGTCCGCCTGGGGCCACAACTTCGATGGCCAGCTGGGGGACACGACGACCGAGTCGCATCGCGAGCCGGTGAAGGTGTCGGGACTGACGGAGGTCGTCGCCATCGCCGCGGGAGACCGCCACTCCCTGGCGCTGAGAAGGGACGGCACCGTCTGGGCGTGGGGGAACAACACGGATGGGCAGCTCGGGGATGGAACGACCGAGCGTCGCGTGGCGCCCGTCCAGGTGAAGGGTCTGGCGCGCGTCAGGGGCATCGCCGCGGGAGGTGCGCACTCGCTGGCCGTCCTCGCGGATGGCGGCGTCCGGGCGTGGGGCTCGGCCCTGTTCGGCGAGCTTGGCAATGGGACGTACGGTACCGAGGGCAGGAGCCCCGTGCCCGTCGCGGTGGCGAACCTGACGGAGGTGGTGGCGGTCGCGGCCGGGCAGCACGTCTCCCTGGCGTTGCGCCTGGATGGCAGCGTCTGGGGCTGGGGCACCAACGGCGACGGCATCCTCAACACCCGCACGTCCGCTGACACCAGCGTTCCGAACCACGTGCGCGGCGTGGAGGGCGTGGCGGCGGTGGGGCTGGGCTATGACTTCGCGCTGGCGCTGACGCGCGACGGCGCCGTGTGGGCCTGGGGGCGCAACGGCGAGGGGCAGTTGGCGGATGGGACGACGACCCGGGGGCCGCCGAAGAAGGTCGCGGGGCTGGAGAAGGTCGAGGTCCTGGGCGTGGGGCACGCCCATGCCCTGGTCGTCCTCGACGATGGGAGCATGCGGGCGTGGGGAAGCAACCAGCGTGGCCAGCTCGGCCTCCCCGCTGACGCCCGTCGCGCCACTCCGGTCGCCGTGGTGGACCTCGCCGGAGCCACCTCCGTGGCGGCGAGCGCGAGCCATTCCCTGGCCGTGAAGAGCGACGGCACCGTCTGGGCCTGGGGGGACAACTCCGACGGGCAGCTCGGGATGGGCGAGGACCTCGGTGGCAGCCCGACGCCGGTCCAGGTGGCTTCCCTCGGGGAGGTCCGCGCCGTCGCCGCGGGTGCCCGGCACTCCCTCGCCCTGCGTGGCGATGGCACCGTCGTGTCCTGGGGGCGCAACCCCAACGGGCAGCTCGGCGGGAGCGAATACTTCCGTTTCCAGCCCTGGCCGGTGGCGGGGCTGTCCGGCGTCACGGCGGTGGCCGCGGGGGAGGGCCACTCGCTGGCCTTGCTCGGCGACGGCACCGTCTGGAGCTGGGGGCACAACCTCCATGGCCAGCTCGGAGATGGGACGACGGAGGACCGGAGGACCCCGGTCCAGGTCGCCGGGCTGTCCGGTGTCACGGCGGTGGCCGCGGGAGTCGCGCACTCGCTGGCTGTGCGGAATGACGGCACCGTCTGGGCGTGGGGGACCAACTCCTTTGGAGAGCTGGGAGATGGGACGGAGACGGCGCGCACCCTGGCGGTCCAGGTGTTGGGGCTGAGCGGCGCCGTCTCCGTGGCCGCGGGCGGGGGCCACTCGTTGGCGGTCCTGGGGGATGGGCGCGTCATGGCCTGGGGACTGAACCTGGATGGGCAGCTCGGAGACGGCTCCACTCCGTGGGTGCGTCGGCTCCCAGGCGCAGTGCCCTCGCTGACGGGTGTCACCGCCGTGGCCGCGGGGGCCGCGCACTCCCTGGCCGCTCGCGCGGGCGCGTCTCCGAGCGCTTGGGGCGCCAATGCGTCTGGCGCGCTCGGCACCGGGGGCAAGGCCGACGCCGAGGTGCTGCCCGTGCCCGTCTCCGGCCTGTCGGAGGTCCGTGCCATCGCGGCGGGGGCGCGGCATTCGCTCGCCGTGGCCGCGGATGGCTCGGTCTGGGCATGGGGCGAGAACGCCCGGGGCCAGCTCGGCAATGGCCTGGCGGACCATCGCACCCGGCCCATCCTGGTGCCGCTCCCGGAGGTGGATTGAGTCACCCCGAGGGGACGGGGCCTCGGCCCTGCCCCCTCCATCGCCCCGGGCGCGGAGTCTCCGACGCCTTCGAGCGCCCGTCGTGGCAGGCTGCGGCGGGTGAGTGAACCTCTCTTCGATGACCTGCTCGGGCTCGCGTGTTTCGCGCGGGTCGTCGAGCACCGCTCGTTCACGCGGGCCGCCACGGTGCTCGGCGTATCGAAGTCCGTGGTCAGCGGGCGTGTGGCCCGGCTGGAGGCCCGCGTGGGCGAGCGGCTGCTCATCCGCACCACGCGCAAGCTGACGGTCACCGACGCGGGCATGGGGGTGTATGCGCACTGCGCGCGGATGCTCCAGGAGGCCGGGGCGGCCACGCGCGGCGCCTCCGACGCGGGCCGAGGGACGCTGCGCATCAACGCGCCCGTGAGCTTCGCCCAGCTGTATCTCGCCGGGCCGTTGGCGCGGTTCCTCGCCGCGCACCCGGATACCACCGTGGACCTCGTCTTGAGCGACCGGCTGGTGGACCTGGTGGAGGAGCGCGTGGACGTGGCCATCCGCATCACCCGGCTGCGCGACTCCAGCCTCGTGGCGCGCAAGCTGGCCACCACGTCGCTGCACGTGTGCGCGTCCCCCGCGTACCTGGAGCGCCGGGGGACGCCCGAGCGCCCGGAGGACCTGCTGCGTCACGACTGCCTGCGCTACACCCAGCTGCGCGCAGAGGACGAGTGGCGCTTCTACGGGCGGAACGGCCGCATCCGCGTCCCCGTGTCCGGCCCGTTCTCCACGGGCAACGGCACGATGCTCCGCGAGGCCGCGGCCCAGGGACTGGGGCTCGCCATGTTGCCGCGCTTCATGGTGGACGAGGACCTGCGCACGGGGCGTCTCGTCACGGTGCTCGACGCGTTCGCGCCCAGGCCCATCGGCATCCACGCCATCCATGCGGCGGGCCGGGCTCCCGCTCCGCGTCTGCGCGCCCTGCTCGACGTGCTCGCCGCGGAGTTCCGCTCCCCGCGTTGGGGGTGATTGTTCGCCCCGGAGAACGATTCGTTCGCGAGGCGCGCCTTCCGGAGCGGCCCGCTGGACGGCATTCCATGGCGCGTGGGGGGAGGGGTTCTCCCTCCTCCGTTCCGAGGAGTCGTCGCCATGCGCTGCATCGAATCCCCGCAGTCCTCTTCCGCGACCCATGCCGTGGGAGCCACCGTGCTCCGCCTGGCCCTGGGCGCGGTGTTCCTCGCTCACGCGGGAGCGAAGGTGTTCCTCTTCACGCTTCCGGGCACCGCCCGCTTCTTCGAGGCCCACGGCATCCCCGGGTGGACCGCGTGGCCCGTCTTCCTGGTGGAGCTGCTCGGTGGGCTCGCGCTCGTCGCGGGGTTCCGGACGCGGCTCGTGGCGCTCGGGTTGGTGCCGGTCATGCTCGGCGCGCTCGTGCCACACGTGGGCAACGGGTGGATGTTCAGCAACCCCGGAGGCGGGTGGGAGTACGTCGCGTTCCTCGGCCTCGCGCTGGTGACGCAGGCCCTGGTGGGGAGTGGCGCGTACGCGCTCGATGGGGCATGCGCGCGGCGTGAGGTGGCCGCTGGTGAGGTCAGGCGCGTCGGGGATGTCCACGCCTGAGCGTCGTCACGGGCCCCGCGCGTGGCGGAAGCTCGATGAAGCGCGATGCTCCGCTCACGCCGTTCCGAACCGGGGGCTGGCCGGGCGGGGCAGGTGGCTGGCATCCAGTCGCGGTGTGCCACGCCGAGCCGATGCGCTGCGTGGCCGAGGAGTAGGGCCACCGGCGGCCGCGACGAGGTCGAGGGTCGTGGCTCGGCCTGCATGGCGGCCACCTGCTTGGGACCGTGGCGCGATCGTCACGATGACGTGCCGAGCACCTCACGTCCCGCCCGCTCCCCATCCCGAGTGCCCGGATGGGGGACTGCGCGGCCTCGGACGGCCGCTGGCGCGCTGACGGCCCGTCCGCTCGAGGTGAGCGCTCCGTGCTTCGCGAGGGCGCCTCCGCGCGAGCGACTCGCCCCGGAAAGGGCGGAGGAGGAATTGACGCGACCGTGTCATCCGCCGCCTGCGAACCCGCTACCGTGGCTCTCGACGGAGCCAGGGCACATCCTGCCCGCCCCCCCGCGTGAGACCTCCCTGGCCGCCAACGCATGCGTCGTCGTGGTTCTCCTGGGGAGGGCACATGGGCACATCCAGAAGAGGGTTCCTCGCGGGCGTGTTGGGAGCGGGCGCGGCGGCCACGGCGCTGCCTGGCTGCGCGCCGGACGTGGACCCGGCGCCCGTCGTGGACGTGACGCCCGACGCGGCGACGGGCGCCATCGTCCTCGTGGTCGCGGACCACCCGCGGCTGGCGCGCGTGGGAGGCGCGGTGAGGTTGCGTCTCCCGGGGCACCGGCCCCTGCTGGTGCTGCACCGGACGCAGGACGTGTTCTCGGTGCTGGACGCCACGTGCACGCACAAGGGCTGTCCGCTCGGTTACGACGGCCAGGACGTGGTGTGCCCGTGCCACGCGGCGCGCTTCGATGGAGAGACCGGCGCGGTGAAGCTGCGTCCGGCCACGGCGGCGCTGAGCGTCCTCCGCTCGGAGAATGTGAGCTTCGACGCCGGGGTATTGACCCTCCAGCTGGGCGACGCGGACTTTCCTCCGGCGCTGGAGGGCGTCGTGACGCTGCGGTACAGCGACTACCCTTCGCTGCGCGACGCCGGAGGCGTGGTGTCGGGCATGCCGCGGGGCTATGGACGGCCCCTCATCGTCTCCCGGTTGCTGGATGGCGCCCTGGCGGCGGTGAGCGGCTCCTGCACGCATGCGGGATGCGAGGTGGGGCTCGACAGTCCCCCGAGCCGACTCGTCTGTCCTTGCCACGGGGCGGAGTTCGCCCTGGACGGTGCCATGCTCCTGGGGCCGCTGGTGGGGCCCGGTGAGACCCGGGGCTCGACACGTCCGCTGGCGCGGCTCACCGTCTGGGAGTCGCAGTCGGGGGACGCCATCCTCGTGTCCGGCCTGGGCTGAGGCCCTCGGGGCACGATGCGCGGCCCGTCCGTGAGCCCTCGGCGAGATATAAGCGCCGACATGGGATTCTGGAAGCGGCTGTTCGGACTGGAGCAGGCGGACTCCGTGGCGGGGGTGCCCCCTGGGAAGACGGTAGAGCCGCGTGAGTATCTGTGGCGGGAAGTGGAGGCGGCGCTGAAGGCGCACCCCAAGGTGACACAGGTCTCGCGGCTGACGGATGACTACGGCCTGCGGTTCACGGTGAGCGACTCGCCCATCCACGTGTACCTGGAGAACCTCTTCACGGAGACGCGAGACCTGTCGCCCGACGAGCGCGCCCGCCACATCGGTCGGTTCCTGCGGGCGTTCACCGAACGCGGCTCCGACAACGTCTCCTGGGAGGCGGCGCGGAAGATGCTGTTGCCCGTGGTCCGGTCGTCGTCCTTCGGTCAGGTGCTCGGGCCGGGAGGTGTTCGCCCCAACCCCCTGGTGGAGCGGCGCACCATTCCCTTCTTGCGTGAGCTCGTCGTGCTGGACCTCCCCAGCACCTCCGCCTTCGTGAATCACGAACACCTGAAGAAGTGGGGCGTCTCCGAGGAGGAGGCCATCGAGGCGGCCTTCGAGAACCTCGCGCGCATCGCCCAGGTGGGCGTGGAGCTCCAGGAGGACAAGCCGTCCCCGCTCTGGTCGGTGGATTCCAATGACAGCTACGAGACGTCGCGTCTGTTGCACCCCGGCTTCCTGGCGTCCTTCACGGGCCGGGTGAAGGGACGCCCGGTGGCCATCATCCCCACGCGCTCCACGCTCCTGGTCTGCGGGGACGAGGACCCGGTCATGCTCGCGCGTGTGTGCGAGTACGCCGAGCGCGAGTATCAGGCCAGCTCACGCGGGATCTCCCCCGCGCTCTACACCGTGGACGACGCGGGACGCGTGGTGCCCTACCGGCGCGCGGGCGACGATGCGCTGGCGCGGCGCGTGCGTCGCGGGCACGTCTTCTTCGCCATGGGGGAGTACGACGCCCAGAAGAAGTTCCTCGAGGCCCAGCACGCGGCGGAGGGCGTGGGCGTGCTCGTCGCCAGCTACGCCGTCAACTTGCGTCGCGAGGACGAGCGTCCCCTCATCTGGGCCAACTGGACCCAGGGCGAGGACACCCTGTTGCCGGAGGTCGACCTGTCGGTCTTCACCGAGAGCGACGAGGACTTCTTCGCGGTCCGCTTCGCGGACGCGAGGCGCCTGGCTCCCGGCAGCTTCGAGCTCGTGCCCGGGGCGTGGCCGCCGCGCTATCGCACCCTCGCGTGGCCGGAGCCCGCGGTCCTCGAGCAGCTGCGCGCCGTGGCGGTGGACCTCACGAAGTACGAGGGCTCATGAGTCGAGAGGGCGCGCGAGCGCCTGGGGCGGCGCGCCCCTGGGCTGGGGGGCGTCGTCGCGTCAGGGGCTCGCGAGCGCCCCTGGTCCGGCGGCGGGGGCACTCCTCCTGGTAGAGTGCGTGCCATGTCCGTCACCGTCGTCACAGGCGACCTGCTCGACCAGTCCGTGGAAGTCATCGTCAATGCCTGGAACCGGAACATCATCCCCTGGTGGCTGCTGCTGCCCCAGGGCGTGTCAGGGGCCATCAAGCGCCGGGGCGGGACGGCGCCATTCCGCGAAGTGGCGAAGGCTGGGCCCATGCCCCTGGGGTCGGCGGTGGTGACGTCCGCCGGGCGTCTGCCTTTCAAGGCCATCATCCACGTGGCGGGTATCGACATGCTCTGGCGGGCCTCGGAGCGCTCCATCCAGGACTCGGTCCGCAATGCCCTGGCAAGGGCTCGGGAGCAGGGGTTTCTCTCCGTGGCCTTCCCCGTCATCGGCGCGGGCTCCGGCGGCTTCGACGAGGCGCGGGCCCTGGAGCTGATGCGCCAGGTCCTGGAGGTCGAAGCCGGCGACCTCGACGTGCGGGTCGTGCGCTTCCGGCGGTAGCCCTGAGTCAATGACAACCGCGAGGGGAGGGCCGTGGGAGACGTGTCGCCGCCGCATGCTATGCAACGCGGATGACCCTGACCGCACTTGTCGCACTGCTGTTGCTGGCAGGCCCCAAGCCGCCCCAACCCATGCCCAGGCAGGAGGTCGAGCGAGCGAGGCAGCTCGAAGCTCAGGCGCGTGAGGCCCAGCGCGCGGGCCGGTTCATGGACGCGGAGCAGCCCTTGCTGGAGGCGATCTCCTTGTGGACGCGCTATCGCGGAGCCCAGGACATCGAGGTGTTGAACGACACGATGAACCTCGCGGTGGCCTACCGGCGACATGGCGCTCCCGAGCGAGGCATTCCCCTCCTCGAGAAGGCGGCCGAGGGGCTCGCGGCCTGCGCGGACGCGGACGCGCCGGAGCTGCGGCGCAAGGCGCTGAACAACCTCGCGGCGGCCTACCACTTCGCCAACAGGCTCCAGGAGGCGCGCAAGACCTATGAGGCGCTGCTCGCGTTGCTGGACGAACAGTCGCCTTCCGAGGAGCGCGCGCGGGTCCTCGACAACTTCGCCTCCCTGTTGCTCGACCAGCGGGACGGGGCCGGCGCGAAGGCCCATGCCCGGAAGGGCTACGCGGAGTGGCTCGCCCTGCGCGGAGAGGACGACCTGGACACCGCCGTGTCGCTCTCCACCCTGGGCGCAATCGAAAGCGCGATGGGCGAGCTGAAGGAGGCCCGACGCCACCTCGAGCAATCCCTGCGGACCAGCGAGAAGCTCCTGGGGCGGGACCACCCCAATCTCGGCGCGGTGCTCAACCTGCTGGCCGTCGTCGAGGTCCGGTCCGGGAACCCCGCGGCGGCGAGAGCCCTCTACGAGCGCTCACTCGTCATCAGCCGCGCGCGCCTGTCGCCCGAGCACAGTCAAATCAAGGACGCGCTCCAGGGGCTTCAATCCCTGCCGCCCGCCCCCGACGCGGGGGCACGCCCCCGCTGAACCCTGTCGGGTCGGGGATTGAATCGCGCCCGGCGCCAGGAGAGGATGCCTCGCGGAGTCTTGCGTGTTTTCCTGGAGAAGCAGATATGCGCTCGAAGCCCGTCCTCGCCTCCGTGATGCTCGCCACCGCCGCCTTCACCGCGACCGCGGCGCAGACCTCGTCCGCCACCGCCGAGACCGGGCTCTCGTTCTACGCCGGGTACTTCGTCACGCTCGTCGCGCACGTGCCCCATCCGGACGGGAGCTGCTCGCCGTTCCCCGCCGAGGCGGACTCGCTCGTGGGCTGGAGCAACGTCGAGCAGGTCATCGCCTACCGGAGCGCGGACTGCACCGGGCAGGCCGTTGGCCTGGGCACACTCCGCACCTTCAGGCCGGGCGAGTTCGCCAGCTACGTCGCGCACTGACGCGTCGGGCGGGTGGGACTCGCGCGAGGATGCTGGGGAGACGCCCGTCACTCCGGCTCTATCGTCACCTCTCCCCTCCACATGAAGTCGCGAGGCTGGGCGAGCGCGTCCACGACACTCGCCGCGTCCTTCTTCCAGAGCTCGGGGGCCCGACGCGTCGCAAAATGGAGCTTTCTCGTCGTGATGGTGATGGCCCCGAACATGTGGTGGATGTTCTCCCCGCGGTCACGGAACTCCGGGGGGACCACCCGCTTCACCACCAGCGGGTGTGTCTTGGCGATGGCCCAGGCTTCGGGATCCACCTTGGCGTAGAGCGCCCAGAGGACGTACTGGCTCTTGCGCTGCTCCTTGACGAGGAAGGCCGCGCCCGGGGGAAGCTCCATGAGATCCTGCTGCGAGAGGGCGTGATTCGCCGGCTCCCAGAGGCTGGTGGGCATGAGTGAGCGCGGCGGGTACTCGTGCGTCTCCAGGTCATCGCAGACGAGTTCGATCCATCCGAGCAGCGTCAGCGGCGAGAGCCCGATGAGCTCGGGGCCGAAGCGGAACTGTCGCAAGGGGCCCTCCGGCTCCTCGAGCGAGATGGCCAGATATTGGGATAAGCCGTCTTCGTCCGGCTCGATCTCGATGATGGGCACGCACTGGACCTGCTTCCAGTCCTCGATCTCCAGGCGGGTGAGGAGCTCTACCGCCCTCTGGACCTGATGCTCTCGTTTGGGAGAGAACCGCCCCTCGGGGGTTCCTCCCGATAGGAACGCTCGGAGGTTGGGCGGAATGGGACGGCCGAACGCCTCGGAGAGCTGGTCGAGGTCGGGCTCGCTCCACTCCTCGCCGACCTCGCAGCCGTAATCTTCTCGAACGATCAACGACTTCAGCCGCGCCAGGGCCGTCTGGAGCTTCTCACCGGAGTCCATTGTTCAATCCCCCCTTCGTGGGCACGCAGCCACGCGCGCCTGGCGGACGCGGCCAGGAACGTGTGCGTGGGCGGGGAGTATGAAGGAGCGCTGGAGCTCACCGCAAACGAGGCCAGGCGTTCGCGCATCGTCGGGCTTCTCTCGCTAATAGTAGTCGCTCAGGGTGAGCTTGCGCTTCGCGCCGTCCTTCATCGTGAGCACCACCGTCTTTCCAGCGGCGCGATAGCGCCAGAGCGAGAGCTCCGTGCGCGAGTAGTCAGGGCCGATGGGCTTGCCGTCGATGGCGACGACCTCGTCGCCCGCCTTCCAGTCCCCGGCGGCGGCGGGGCTTCCGGGCGCCACCAGCTTCACCACGAGCCGGCCCTCGGAGGGGATGGCAATCAGCCCGGACCGGTCCTTGCGGAACGGCTGCCGCAGCGCGCGGGCGTCGGGGACCAGCATCAGCGTGTCGGCCGCGTAGTCGGTGATCATCCGGAAGCGTCCGAGGACCGCGAGTCCCAGGTTGCCGAGGAGCCGGTCGGAGGTGGAGATGCTGTTGCCCGCGTCGTCGAACACCGTGGGGACGTCGCGCAGGGTGACCCCCGCGAGCTGGATGGACTTCAGCGTCGCCACGTCCCGCTCCCGCAGGCCGCCGACGGCGCCGGACAGCGTCTTGGAGCTGCTGCGGCCCTCCAACAGCCCCTCCTTCTCCCAGTACGCGGGGAAGAGCGAGAGCGCGCCTCCGTTGCCCACGTCGAACAGCACGGGAATGGCGGGCCGGCCCTCGATGGAGATGTAGACCTCGCGCTGTCCCCCCGCGGACTCGACCAGCGGAAGGCGCGCCGCCGCCGCGGGGGCCTTGAAGGTCGAGGACTCGTGGAACGCGATGCGACGGCGAGGGAAGTCCACGTCCACGACGAGCTGGTTGAACGCCTCCTTGCCGAGGATGACGGGCAGCGGATGACCCATCTGCCGGGTGACGTCGGCCAGGTCGATGACGGCGACCGTCAGGCCCGTCAGCCGCAGGTCACCGATGTGGATGTCCACGCCGCCCGCGAATCGAGCCTGGGCCTGTCCGCCGCTGCCCACCGCGGCGACCTGTCCCTGCGTCTTCAACCCGAGCTCCTTCGCATAGGCCTCGTCGACCACGGTCATCTCGGCGCCGCTGTCGAGCAGCACCTGGGTCGCGCGCCCATTCACCTTCGCCGGGATGAACACGCGGTTCTCGTTGAAGAACTCGAAGGGGATGAAGCCGGTGCCGTGGCGCCCGTTCGCGAAGGTCGCCTTGCGGACGTCCTGGGGGCGCTCGAAGACGGCGGGCGCGATGGGGACATTCAACTCCAGCGTCTCCACCTCCGTTCGCGAGTCGGAGTCCGGGTTGTCGGTGAGCTCCTCCTCCAGGAAGGGCATGCGGACGCCGCTCACCTGTCGCCAGTCCCCCAGCCGCACGAAGCGGGTGACGTTGTCCTCGCGGATGCGATAGCCATGCAGCGCGCCGTCGGCGTCCGCGAGGAACAGGTCGTAGAGGTCCTCGTCGCCGAAGGTGATTCGGACGACCTTCCACGCGCGGCCGTCGCGCTGCTCGTCGGGGAGGAGGACCCGCTTCGCCTCCGCGCCGGCTCGCAGCGCCGTCCCGAAGTCGAGCGCCAGCCGGTGCCGGGCATCACGCGCGTCGGTGGCGGAGGCGTCCTCGACCTGGCCGCTGGCGTTCAGCTTCCAGCCTCCTTCCGGGGTGATGGCCATGACGTCGCGCATCACGCCATAGTCCGCGTCCTGGCGGGTCCGTCCATCCCGATGACTCCAGGACTCCATCGGGCCGTGGAGTCCGCCCGTCGAGGTCTTCCCCTTCGCGTGGAGGCTCTCCAGCCGGGAGAAGGCGTCCCCGCCACGCCACGCGAGGTGGCGCTCGAGGAGCGACTGGAGCGCGTCCGCCCATGCAGGGGAGGGGAGGAGCGCGATGCTCAGGAGGGACAGGAGGGGGATGAGGGCTCTCATGGAGTGTCTGCGCGCTTGGAGGGGGTGGAGGAGGGCTGGCCCACGAGCTGCCGCAGGCCGGGAGGGCTCGAGCCGATGAGGGAGAAGGCACGCGACAGCCGCGCCCGCGCGGACGGTGGCGCGTTCAACCGGACCTCGGCCGACAGTCCGCTGTGTTGCAGGCAGGACAGGTAGCCGCTGTCACTCCAGATGGCCTGTTTGACGCCCGTGCCGTCCGGGGTGAGCAGCGCCACCAGGAACTCGCGGGCATCGACCACGAGCGTGAGCTGCGCGCCCGGCCAGCGCTCCCGCACGAAGTCCGCGTCCGACGAGCGCACGCAGTCGAAGGGCATCCGGGGCGTCTCGTCGTAGACGAGCCCCGCGATGGCCACGTCCCGAGCGCTCGCTTCGGTGAGCACCGGCGCGAGCGCCGCGAAAGGGGGAGGGAAGAGGTCGAAGAGCAGCAGCTCGGTGGCGCCGGCGATCATCGCCCGGGCGCGCTCCATGACCTGCGCGGTGCTCTTGAGGTGGTAGATGCGGTCGTCCTGCGTCGAGGCGTGGAGCTTGCGCAGCGCGCTCGCGGCCTCGCGCCGGCGCGTCTCGAACCCGCGCTGGAGCGCCGCGAGGACCTCGTCCGGAGGGACGGGCCGGAACGAGCGAGGCTCGCCCTCCTCGACGAGCACAGCCCCCTTGTGCTCGAGCGAGGCGAGCGCCTGGTAGATGCTCGGAGGCGCCTTGCCCAGCGCCTGCGCGAGCCGGTACCCCGTGGCGGGCGCCCCCTTGAGCAGCTCGCAGTAGACCCGCGCCTCGACCTCCGTGAACCCCAGGGACACGAGCCCTTCGTCCGCGTTCATGAGGCTCTGTTATTATCTGGAAGTAATAACAGTCAAGCCGAAGTGTGGAGGGTCCTTCCGCGAACAGCGGCTCTGTCCGCCTCCGGCCAGATGGCCGCGCGAGGGTGGACGCGTCTAGTGTGCATTTCATGCAATATCTGTAAATTGAGAAATGCCTGAAGACGTAGTCCTGGCCCGGAGAGCCTCATGCCCATGCTTCGCCTCCCGTCGTTCCTGACCGCGTTGCCGTTGCTCGTCGCCGGATGTGGTGGTGGGGAGATGGCATCCCCACCGGGTGCGGAGGGCCTCGTGGCGCAGCCCACGAGCGAGGCCGCGCTCGCGCTGGCGACGCCGCCCTCCATGACGTGGAGTCGAGGAGGTCAGACGGCCACCTATGTGGTGCCGGCGGGACAGAACCTGGCGACGTTCCAGCTGTGGGGTGGTGGTGGCGGCGGGGGCGCGCCGGGGGCGGGGGGTGGAGGAGCCTGGGTCCATGCGTCGTTCGCCGTGGCGGCGGGTGACACGCTGGAGGTTCGCGTCGCCAGCGGTGGCGCGGCCTACGGTGGAGGCGGTGGGGCTTCCTATGTCTTCCGCAACGGCGTGGTGATGTTGGTTGCCGGCGGAGGCGGTGGCGGCGGAGCGGATGGCTGTGGTGGATGTTCGGCCGAGGAGGCCGTGGAGGCGGGCGCGGGTGGGGGAGGCGGGGCGGTTGGAGGCAGCGGGCAGAGCGGTCGCCCCAATGCCTATCTGCAAACCAACTCCGGTGGAGGTCGGGGTGGGTCGCAGACGGCTGGAGGCACCGCGGGCGTCAGCAACGACCAGAATCCCTACGGCTATGCCGAGTGCACGAGCAACGGCCTCGCGGGCGCGCCGCATCAAGGTGGAGCGGCGCGGGTCTGCATCGGCGGCAGCTACACGGCGGCGAGCTTCAACGTGGGAGGCCAGGGCATTGGCAACGGCTCCGGCGGTGGTGGTGGCGCGGGGTGGTTCGGCGGCGGCAGCGGCGCGCAGAAGTGGACCTACTCCGGCGGTGGCGGTGGTGGCGGCTCGTCGTGGGCCCACGCCAGCGCGACGGTGATCGCCTCGTCGGGAGGTTCGGGTTCGCAGGCGGGGGGCACCAGCTCGGAGGACTACTCCGGCGTGGTGGCGCGAGGTGGCGCCGCGCAAACCGACCCCTTCGGCGCCGAGCCCCAGGCGGGCTCCGCGGGGCGCATCACGCTTCGCCTGACCGGGCCCGCCGTCACTCCCACCGCGACCTGGGGCACGGGCGGACAGACCGCCACCTACGTCGTGCCCGCGGGTAAGAGCTGGGCGACGTTCCAGCTGTGGGGCGGCGGGGGCGGTGGCGGCGCGCCGGGCGCGGGCGGTGGCGCGGGCTGGCTCAACGCGGCGTTCCCTGTCGTGGCGGGTGACACGCTCCAGATTCGGGTGGCCAGCGGTGGCGCGGCCTACGGCGGTGGCGCGGGGGCCTCGTATGTCTTCCGTAACGGGCAGGTGCTGTTGATCGCCGCGGGAGGTGGTGGTGGCGGAGTGGATGGGTGCAGTGGTTGCACGGGCGAGGAGTCCGCGACCGCGGGGGCGGGCGGCGCGGGTG
>Ga0164243_10010177_pt1 | contig 13547 bp, 16 predicted proteins | sample OricompcompostOP_FD_108781 | JGI IMG/M metagenome (GOLD analysis project Ga0164243, IMG submission 108781) | Organic Plus compost microbial communities from Emeryville, California, USA - Original compost - Organic plus compost (OP) | ecosystem: Engineered > Solid waste > Mixed feedstock >... | reverse complement strand
TCTTTTTTTTCTTTTTTCTTCTCCTCTTTTTTTCCTCTCTCCTCCTTTTCTTTTTTTTTTTTTTTTTTTTTTTTTTTTTTTTTTTTTTTTTTTTTTTTTTTTTAAGAAGCGTTACTATCGGAACCCTTATGTACATCCTCCTCCTCGTCGTCAGCCTTGTATCGTTTCGCCGGTGACACCTCTCCACTCGGCCGCCTCCGCCTTGCGCTTGAGGGCTCGGCCACCGAATTCAACTTCTCCAAGATGATGTTAAGCGCCTTCCTCGCTTCCAGCTCCCGCTTGCTGCTACCCTTGCTCGGCCGATAAAACTCTCTCACGACTCGTGTAATGGTATGATAGCACTCGTAGAGGAGCATGCGAGTCTTCGCGTTCTTCTCATCTTGGATGGCCTCGGAGTGGTCTGGCTCGTCCTCCAATGCGCTCTTGAACCCTTTCCAGAAACTTTCGGATGGGTCCTTGTGAAAGGCCTTGGCCAGCAAAGGATCCCCGAAGACGCAATTACTCCAGTCCCGGAATCCGGTAACAAGGATGTCTTCGCCGTCATCACCGAAAGAGATGACAGGAGTTTTCGCGCGTAATTTCCGTACCTCTTCGCCCTTGTCCTCCTCGTCTTCCTTCTCCCCCTTTATTACCTTGTCCTCCTCGTTGTTCTTCTTCTCAATTCCTTTTATCTGTTCGCCTCTCTGTTCCTCTCCATTCGATTCCTCCGGGCTCTCCTTGCTTTTGGCCCTGGTGGATTTGGGTCTCCGTATGACCAAAGTACTCTCGTCATCAGCCGCACCGACCACAACTAAAGCCGGTATCGTGATAGCCTCAAGCAGGTGTTCCAACTTCCAGAATTGTTGTCTTATCGTAGAATAAGGGAGAGTGATATGCATATCCTCGCCATCCCTCAGGACACCTTCCAGGAGACTTGCAAACGCAGTAACCCAAGTACTCGACCCCCTAGCCTCGCATATCTTCCCATTTCCAATTCTCTTATCTGGTGTTTGCATTCTCCCTAGCACCCCCAGGGCAGGCCCGAACCTCCCAGAGGTGGACCGGATCTTAGACAGTCGCCGGAGGAGGTGACCGCGTTGGAAGTCGACGGATTTCCGCTCTGTTGGAGTAAGGGGTGGTCTTAGGGCAGCTATGTGAGATCCGGAGGTAGGCTTCACGACGTTGAATTCGGGTTCTGATAACGTGTATGCTGGGGAGTGGGCAAGCAAGACCGGTATGGGTGTGTGTGTGGTGGAGGTTAAAGACTGGACAAAGTCTAGATCCTGGCCTCCGGTTGTGCCACTCTGCGTCGCCTGGGTTAACGGCTTTGCTTTTACAGGCACCGTCTCACCCTTGTCCTCCTCCTCACCCTCGCTCTCTCCGTCCACTGCTTTCTCTACTGCCTCTTTCACGTCAACGCCGGGCCGTACCGTCGTCATCGATGAACCGAGGTTGGCGATCCAAGCAAGAACCGCAGCCTCGGAACTTATAGAACCCCGTTCAGAACGCAAAAGCCTGGCCATCGGAGGAGGAGGCAAGCTTAAGATGAGAGTAGATCCATCGGACAGTGTGGCCTCATATCGCCTCTGGGTGCCCGGTGACAGGATGGGACGAATTCTTTCCACGGTTGCAGCGGAGGGAACAGCGCTGGCTATCATAGTAGTTACGGACATGCTTCTGTCATCAGCAGGAAGGCACATTCTCGAAAGGACTGCCGGCGAACTGGGGAAGGTAATTCGATGTGTTGACTTGTGGTTGGTCGGATGTCGTAAAGTGCAAAGGCAGCACTGACAGTTTGGGATGAGCGAAGAGATGCCGCGAATCTAGGAGGGAGCCGCCTTTGAAGCTGCGCGAGGGCGAAGGCGCAGTGTTGTCGGTGGCTCAGTGAAAGGGTAATGGATTTCTCAATTGAAAGGGTGAGGAGATCGGCATTGGTGTATAGGGTTTGATATGGGAATAGAAGAATAGAAGTCTATGTTTAATAAACAAACAATTTTGGGTTATGTACGTGAAAAGGATCAGAGATGAGTAGACTCTGGTGATAAACAGACAGTTGGCCCCAAGACAGGTCACCTTTCGTTAAGAGGGAATCAAGCTGCGAACGGCGCGTGTTGGACGAAAGCGCTGTAAGTCCGGGATCGATACTGAAGGAATGAGGCCTAAACACAATGCTGAAACTTGTCAGCCTCTAAGGGCAGATCTGCCCAAGGAGTCGGCCGTCTTTGCGGGAGAGGGCGCGTGGTGATGACGGTGGAGGTTCGCATGGACTCGAGAATAGGTGAGAAGGATGAGAAGGATGAAGACGACACAGAGCAGACTGCTCCTGGGTTTGGGATGGTGATAAATTTTGATTTAGATATAATTCAGAAAGCCCTCTCTTCATGGAACCGTGCTAAAAGGTTCGAGTTGTCCAAGGCGGGCCAGAAGTGTAATCAAATCAAATCTTTGTCCGGATATGAAGAGCCACATGCCGCTAGGCGCATGGCATTATGCAGGAAGAGATGCAAGGATGGACCTCGAGGGCAGGAAGAAACAAACGGTGAACTATATTGGGAAGTTTAGGCTCGCATCGCCGTTCAAGTGGGTAGGAACTTTGCAAGATAAGCCAGCCGGGGACCGATGGTAAGGAAACTCTGGTAATCCCAACCGCCTGCCGAGGTGAGCAATTCCTCGAGACAGCAGCGGTGACGGCAAAAGTTCCTGTCAAACCAAACGGCGTGGGGTCGTTGTATCGGCCAAGCGTGACACACATTATCGGTTAGGGATGGGACTGTCGCTTAATTCATGCCTTGGTCGAGGTATCGTAGGTAAGAAGCTGTTCGGAACGGACCAGACAGCAGGTCTAAGAGGTTGAAAAGCGAGACTGGCGGAACTAGAGGACTTGGTTTGTGCTGAAAGACCACTCTTTTAGGTGGCAGGATGAAGCATTGAAGTATTGGCAGCTTGGGGGCGGAAACATATGAGGTAGGGTATTGGTTGATTTGGGAAAACGGGAGCGAATTGAGCAAAGAGCCTCGAGGGAACAAGCGACGAGTGTGTTATTGCTAGGGTAGCGCCTCGCCAAAGTGCCGAGATCAAATGGCATGGCAAGACTTGGCTCAAGGGCAGCATGGACAGAGTCAAGTACCTCCGTACCAGGCATACTCTACTACCACGGAGGATGAGGCATCAATTGATCATTGATGGATGAGCTTAAGAGCACACTACTATAGTACTATAGTACCTCAGTACACCACGTGTAGTGTAATGAAGCATTGATCAAAAAGTAGTCGGGCAACGAGTTTGTATCCACCAAGATGGAGAGGCTCTCTCTTTCTCTCTTAGTGCACGAATAGTGTCCTTGCGCGAAGGACACTACATGAGACCAGACCAGACCAGCCCAAGTCCAGGGGCAGATGAAGGCCTCGGATGTACACGCAACCAATTACCCGCAACAGATTACTTTCAAAGACTCTGAGAGACTTAACAGGGTTTATCGTACGAAGAAATGGGCTGGATTAAGTGCGGAAGAAGACTCAAGGCCACCTTTGTAGCTAAAGCCGATATAGAAGGATACGAAAGTCGATGTAGCCCAGTGCCGTGTGTCCATTATACTGGGGAGACATGGGGTTCGTGTACGAGAAGGAGTGAGAAGTCGATGAGGTTCAATGTTGATTCTCAAGATCGGGGTTGAGCGGAATGGTGGGGTGGGTGGAACCAAGCAAAATGTTTCCGCCTGCCAAGGAGATAGGAGATGGGTTGCTTAATTGTGAACATTGAACATGCTTCGGCAAGGATTCCGTGGGAGCTTCCAATCCCTTTCTGGACGATCACACCTTCGAACAAAGTACGGAGTAGTGTACAAGGGGTCTGTACATCGTACGGAGTACCCAAGCTGCACCGAGGTGAAGATAGTTCGCCCTAGAGGCTGTTGCCATACGAAGGAATAATACTTCGTAATCTAACGAATTCGGAAAGGGCAGAGATGAGAACGAGAGACCTGGCTCGGCGAACCTGCCAGTAAGAGTAGCAGGGTGCGGAACAATGTCCAAGAACTTCGGACGAAGTAAACTAATCTATTAATTAATGTCTTTTCCAAGGTGAGCGGAGAACAGGTGCAAGCCGAAAGTGCGGAAGTAGTACTTCGTAGTCTGAGCAAGATTGATGGATTGTACCATGTTACGTGTCGTGGAATTAGACCTTCTCACGTTGCGAGAAGGATGGAATATTCCGCGACTGCGTTCCAAGGACGGGATTCAGCCGCAGTCCTAAGGTGCTGAGGTACTGAGGTACCACTGTACCTGGTCCCATCGTTCCGAGACCGCCTCCCTGAAAAATGCTCAGTCCCACTATGACCATTTCGTACCTGCCATTGCAGTACTTCGTGGTTGCCTCTACTATGTACAGCACGAGTACGAAGTACTTCGGAAAGTCAGCAGTCTTGGTTGAGGGCGAGAATGAAGGGTCAATATTGAGTCTACCGAGTATCAAGGAACCAGACGATATCCAAGTTCGATCAGCTCGATGCATCTGCTTGACCTGGATGCTCAGAGCTTGATCGCGCCAACATAATAATTGGATGGATGCAGATGCTAATATACCCAAATAAGCGAAACACCTTGTCCCTGATTGGGCAGCCCCAAGCGAGTGGTCGAGGATTAATGTGGATTGTGGAGGATGTGCACGCCCCGGGCCAAGTCTGAATTGGGGCAGTCTTGGTGCTTTGTCCAAAGTCCAAGAGACGAACGAGTGGATGAGGTACTTTGGTACTTGGAGTACAAGCTCTTTCCGTCCTTAGCTCTCTCGACTTCATGCCAATTCTCACCAACCTCAACCCGAACGTTCAATTTCAATAATAATCCCACACTGGAATCGGAATCGGAATCAACCCTCCCCTCCCTGTATCAATTCATGGCAGGAGGAGTAGTGCCACGACAAGGACGTGCATCACTGGATGCATCCACAGTTCTCGGGCCGAGAGACTAAACTACAACCACCCGGCACCTACCTGCGCAGTCACATCCATCGATACAACGCCGTTTAAACAGACAAAATCATGGATTTCCAATAAAAAAACCAGCGGCCAAAAAGCAGGTGATCCATTTTGAACGTGCGGCTTCCGAGAACCGCATCTCGGCGTCCACTCCGGAGCAGGGCTTTTTGTCAAGCGCACTCTCGTCGACATCATGCGTCTAAGGCTCATCATCCCGGTCACTTGCCGGGATCGGATGAGAAAATGGTTGAGGAATATTATAGCCAGGCTCTCTTCCGCCGGCTTCTGCTATGACACTGACGACGACTCTGGTCGGAGATTGATGCCTCTGCTGCAGCACGATCCGGCTCTCTGCAATATACAGCTCCTCGTCATCTGTATGGTCTAGCTTACAGTTTACACTAACCGTCAGATCTGCCTCTATCGCCCAACTTTGCTCCTTTACTCGATCGCGCATCAGCTGAAGGAACCAATGAATCCAATAATTTCACCTCTTGCCTTACGATCTCGTCAAATTTATCGCAATAGGGCTTAGCGCCTGCCCCAGAGAATGAGAAGAAGAGCTGGCGGATGCTGACCCTGAGAGCCCCCTTCGGGAACAATTGAAACACTAGCACTTACGTATGGACGGTCCGTTGATTAAAGTTGCTGGGCAGAACAGTGCATTGCGATGCTTTAATTCAAACACCCAGCCAACGAAGTACTTACCCCACAAATCCTAGATCCTGAGTACACTGACAAGAGGCCTCGATATCGGCCACGTCTGCGTCCTGGGTTTACAAGTATATCCTTCGGCCACTCGCACGAACACCTTCGTCGACGGCTAGCTCCACACCCAGCGACGCATTACAACACCGACATGTGCAAGTGTGGTATCATTGCCTTAATTCCGCGAGCCATCTTGCCCACCGCGTTTCGATTATTCCCGCCTTACTTTCGTAGTGGAGACATTCCGGTTTCGTGATCACCATTGCAAGGTGCAAGAACTTGGACCTGCTGCATCTGGTCAAGATGATTTCTCACGGCTCTGCCTCATCATCCTGGGCGAGATTTAGCGACATCCTTCGTGTCCGCTCGCCAATCATCCCGCAGTTTCCACCTCCGTCTGCGCTGCAGCCGGGGGAGCGGCAGCATCAGACTTAGTCTCTGGCCTCTCACTTTTCTTCGCCAAAGCTTGCTTGTATATCTCGTTGACGTTGTACTTTTTCAAAGCATCCCACCTCGGGCCATCTACCACCGACATGCCGCAAAGGTTCTACGCTTGAGTTAGACGTCCGCGAGAGCTTCAAAACAAAGATCGCCTGCATTGGAAGGTGTTCAGGTACTAACCTTGTAGATGTCAATCAAGATGACCTTGTCAGGGGTCGTAAGGTTGACTTTATGCTTTGGTCCAACCAACGCGGCCACCCGGTTAATGACCTCGTCCCTCTTCAAAGAACTAGCTCGAATGTTGGGCCGAATCGCATACTGTCACGGTCCAAATGAGTCAGTCTCTCGTAATCGTCAATTTAAACATGTTCTTCGCAAAGATAATCCCTACCGAGTGTGCCGCTCCATCCGCCTCCTCCTCCGCCTCTGTGGTCGGCTCAGACGCATTCTCAGGGTTGAGAGCAAACGTGGACTTCAGGACTTCTCTCGCCACCTTTTCGATTCCAGAATCCAGGGACTTCCCGATCAGGACCACAGGTGTAAGCCGATTGATGTGCCGGAGTTTCCTCTCCGTCATATCGGTGCACTTTTCCGCGTCGTCGCAGATCCTGTTCACAAATTCGACCGGTTCCACAGGACTCCGCGTCTTCATGAAGAAGACGCACTCGATGCCCGACCGCACGGGGATAAACGTGTAGTCCGCTTTGGACGTTTTGTCTTTCTTCATGCGTTTAATCTCATCCTCGATGCTAGAGGCAATGTCTTTGTCATCCTGAGCATCTAACGCCTCGTTTTCTTCCAGTTTGGATGGTGCCTTGATGTCGTACAGAGTCTCTCCCAGCTGCCGTATGCCGTCAGCAAAGCAATACGATGATACTGAAGGAGAAGCATTGAGCCCCGTTGAGAGCGGACCCGAGAGTTCCCAATTGAAGAGAATCCTCTCACATTCCTCCACTGAAACGTACCTCGTCACATAATAAGATCATCTCAGAAATCGCCTTCTTCTCAAGGCCTCGCTGGCACGTCACCCAGATGCCGGCGTCACCGCTTTCAACGGAACCACCCATATCCATTCGTTGGGAGATCATTTTCCGTTGGTGAGGCGTCTGCCACTTGCCATCATTGCCTCTCTAAGCTCATTTCTTGGTTAGCCTGTGAATCCCAGCTTACACTACGTGTGATATGCTAGGCGCAATGGAGTGAACAAGTATTGTGGTTGTTGTAAAATGAAGTACAAGCCTTACCTTGCTCTTCTTCGTCTGGCCCTGGGGCCCGCTACCAGGCGGTTGTTTCCTCTTGTTCTCGCTCATTTTTTTCCTTGACAACAAGCCGATGATTGAAGCTTGAAGTACGAAGTATTTGAGCAACAAATCATGTTTTGTCGATTGGAAGCTTCCCAGTGGTTTATTGTCACCATCACGTGATAGCACTTCCCTTTCTCCCAACATCAGAACTCCACGACATGAATGCGAATTAACATTACTTTTACATCCTAACGTGAAACATACGGATTGGTAACAATCTTGAGAATCAATTCTGGCGGCCTTTGCTGACTCGCTCCCATTTCACCCGTAAGGAGGCCTTCTCCCTTAGTCCCTCTCACTATTGACCTTAGCACTGGCCTCCGCTGTCTTGACCAGAACTGTCGGGGCATCTTCCTTGGGCATGTAAAGTTCGACGAACTGCAGCTTCCTAGCCGCGTTGAACTCATCTTCCTTGAAGAGTTTCTCCAGTTCAGACCTAGTCTTGATCTGAATCTTGCGAGTCGTCTTGTCTGTTCCTCCGAAAACTGTTACCAGCTCCTTGAATTGCCACCCAGCAATGTCATTATAAGCGGCATCCATGCCGTGGATGAAGCGCTCAATGGTGAAACCTTCATTACAAATGACGAATCTGCCGAAGAGATTAGCAACTTGGTAAATGTCCTCGACATTCTTTTGTGGTTCAACTCACATGATGGGGTTCAACTTGTGCCTGATCATAGTGCTGAGCTCCTGGGCTGTGAGCTGGAAAGAGCCATCTCCGACAAACAATATCGTCCTCCTGTCGTCCCTGGCATCCTGTGCGGCCAGTGCGGCTCCCTGGCAGGCTCCAACTGACCATCCGATACTGCCCCATAGGATTTGATTCAGGGCCGTGACGCCGGCCGGGAACTTTGTACTCAAGATTCCGAAATTTGCCGTGCCCGTCTCGGTTACGACAATGTCACGCTCCTTCAAGAACTCGCTAACCTTGGGCCACAGCCAATCGTGCGTGATGGCCTGTGACTGTTTGGGATGCGCGATGGTGCCATTTCTGCTAGAAAGCGGCGTGATCGTCACCCTGGAGACGTCTACTTTATCGATCAACGTTTTCAGGACTCCACTCATTCGGACGCCAGGGTACTCGGCGTAGCGGACTACACAATATGTACTATGCAAATTGATGGTCTTGAGTTGCGAGGTACGATAAGAGAAGCCGGCCGTGTTGAAGTCGCTCTATAGGAGATGTCCGGTGTTAGCGATTAAACCGCTTGATGTCAAGTTGGAAGGGAGATGAGTGCCTTCGTGCGGCCTTCGACACGTCCGAGGCTACTGATTCTGGGAGAACGTAGGTGTTCTTACCTTGAGGGAGCCGACAAACAAAATCAGGTCCGAGGACTCCACCCGCTGTCTGACCTCCTCCTGTGAGCCAGACCCAGCGTAAATGCCGCCATAGAGGGGGTCAGTTTCATCCAGAGCTCCTTTACCCATTGGCGTCGCGAAGTAAGGAAGGTGTGTCTTCTCAACGAGCTTCTTGACTAAGGGAACTACCCTATGGCGAATCGAGCAGGCATCTACCAGGATGATGGGGTTCTTTGCGTTGTACAAAGTCCTCAAAATCACATCGACGACATAGCTTTCCCTCACTGGGTCGTTCTTTGGTTCGGTGAGGTCGATTGGGGTTTTGAGCCTCGCCCCTTCCACCTTCTCCTCGACCATATCCGTGGGGAGAGTGATGTAAACGGGCCGACTTTGGATCCAACATTCGCGCAGAGTATAGTCGATCTGAGTCGCAATATCTACGGGATTGTTGAGCTGTGCCACTGCGCAGGAAATCTCCTTGTTCATGGTGGTAAAGACTCTGAAGTCGCCATTGCCGAGAGTGTGGTGCAGCAACATGCCGTTCTTTTGCGACCGAGTCGTGGGGCAACCGACAATGTGAACGACGGGAATCTGTTCCGAGAAAGCTCCAGCGACGCCGTTTATGGCAGAGAGCTCACCGACTCCGAAAGTGGTGACGAGGGCGGCAATACCCTTGACTCGGGCGTAACCGTCGGCAGCATAGGCTGGTGCAGTTATTAGCAAGCGATCCTTGCCACCTTTTCTTTGCGCGTAAAATCACGAGAGTCACTTGCCAGCATTCAATTCGTTTGTGCTTCCGACCCAATTGAGGCCATTCTTGGGAATATAGTCGAGAGCAACGAGGTTGTAGTCGCCGGGAACGCCGTGAACCGAGCGGACTCCCATCTGGTGGAGACGCCGGAACAGGTATTCGGCGACCTTCACCGGTTCTTTCAGGGCGTTGGTTCGGATATCAGCCATTTTGTTCTATAGCACAATGATTCAATGGATTACTTGACGGAGGGACCAGGATTGGGAGGGTTTTGGAGTAAGTTGGCTCCGTGTGTAGGTGAAAGGCGACAAGGGTGTCCAGATCTGCGATATGATATATATCGCACAGAGCTGCAGTCTCCAATTTACTCCGTGCTTAATACGAGCTCGAGCTTCCATTTGAAATACGATTGCATTGTGCATTATCAGGTAATGGCTTTGTTATCAGCCAGGTCCACCATGACATCAGATACACCATTTGCTGCATCATATCATGATTACGCAGTTCCAAGTTTGTACCTGGAAGCACGGCAGGCGGGGGCCGAGATCCAATGTTACACCTTCAAAAAAGGAAAGGAGGGAAAAGAAGCTAAAAAAAGGAGAACCTGCGAAGCATGTGAAATGTCAGATTCGAAAAGAGCATGCAGCATGCCCGTCTGAGAGATAGTCGAGGTAAGAGCTAAGGCGCAGGAGCGGAGTAAAATTGACTTTAAGGGCTTGTTGATGGATGTCTTGCGCTATCTATTGTTCTATTTGGGAGTATATGCGAGTGTTATACAGATTTCGAGAGGAGATCAGATCATTAGTGTACATTTGATATCATACAAACCGAGGGCCACGCTCATTTTTGCGTAAAAATCCGGAACTGCGTTTAGTTTGACCTCCGGGCTACGGCGTTATTCCAGAACCTTCCCGTCGGTATAGGGGAGGGAGCTCTCCACAACTCCGCGCTCAATCGCAATGGCCATCCTTCCAGCCCGTCCGCCACCTTTGCTCCCAAAGTGAGCAGTCGAACACGGGCTTCCCCAATTTCTTGTTCACGTCGTTGTGCGCGTCGCAGAGCCAAAGGCCAAATTCGGAACGACTCCCGACTTGCGGCCTCGTCCTCGCTATGTAGGTCTGGAAGTCTTCGGCGCACGTCCAGCAGGGATAGAGCTTCGCGAACAGATGCACGAATCCGAGAAGGTCGGATTGCTGGGATGTGGACGGAGTTTCTGGGTAGGCCGCTGCGATAGAATGGAGGACAGTCCAGGAGCTGCGGCCGAGGGTTTCGACGTCGGGCGGGCAATCAGAAGGAGGGGTGAGTTGCTTCTTGGACTTTAGAGACGCGTTTGTTTGGGCGGCCCAGGAGGCAAAGGAAGTGCACGACCGACAACTGTATGCAAGAACTCTGTTAGTCTAACTGTGTGTTGTGAAAAGAGTCTCGGTAAGACGATTTCGAGATAAAGTTAGGAGGCGCGAATGCAAGTTTGAGGGAACGTACGGTTTTCCATCCTTTCCAAGTACAACGCCCTTCGGGAACTTCTTTGCGGGCTGAGTTGAGTCAACACTACCAGGCTGCTCCGTCGAAGCCGGTGCTGGATTGTTCTGGTTGGAGTCCCTTGTATCGTCGGCCATGATGTGTCTTTCCAAACTCCTGATCTCGCAGGCGCGTTGAAGGTTGGGTGAAAGAGCGAGAGCCAACGTGCTGATCTTGCTATCAATTGTTTGGCGCAAACATGGACTCCAAATTGTCTGGGAATACCCTCTTGGCTCTCAAGTGCTAGCAATTAGAAGTCGAGGGGCAATTTGTCAGCGAAGCGCAATTCAATTGCTCTGGAAGTCGGAAGTTTTCGACTGGAACGGTGATCCAAGCTTCACCTCTTATCTCCTATCTTATCGTGATAACGCCAAAGGAATGACCACCCCACCTTGCCTGGCTGCTATTAGGGCGGGGTCACGGCTTTCGTTCCTAGCTTTTTAAGACGTGCAGTCGCTCATGGCGTAGTTGGGAAAGTAATCAGTACCACGCCACTGGAGAGAAACGTGCTTCGCCAATTGCCCCGACGCAACCGGGTTAGAAACCGCCACTCGACAATGTCTTCGAATCCGGTGGGAAGCGGTGGGCTGGACGTGCCCATTCTATTCTTGAAAACAAAGTCATCTCCCAGCGACGCTTACGAGGACTTATTCAACCGGCAGCCTCTCGGCCAATGCCATTTTGAGCCCCGGTTTGTGCCAGTCCTGAGGCACAGCTTCAAGGAAGATGGCATGTCCGAAGTCAATTCCGTTTTGCAAAATAGACAGATAAACGAGACGACCGAAGCGACGTATGGGGGAATGATCTTCACCTCGCAGCGGTCCGTTGAGGCATTCACCAAGCTCGTCGAGGGAGGCAAAGGTTGTTATTCTTTTTTCGTTCCAAACCCGTTGTCTTTCGCCCAGAGGGCAATCATATCTGGACTGACACATTACCTCCAGGCGATCCAAAATGGCCACACCTGCAAAACGTGCCAATTTACAGTGTCGGGCCGGCAACATCCAGAGCACTCAGGGCGATATCTCAGGAACCCCCATTGCAAGTATTTGGGGAGCATTCGGGAAACGGAGAAGTGCTGTCCCAGTTCATGCTAGAACACTACCGGAATTGGTATAAGGACCGGCCGACACTTCCTCCAATGCTATTCCTGGTCGGGGAGCAAAGACGGGATGTGATACCTAAGAGACTTATGGACCAGAATCTCCCCGACGACAGAAGGATTGCGGTCAAGGAGGTGGAAATGTACGAAACGAGGGAAATGGAGACATTCACAGACGACCTTAGAGAGGTACTACATGAAATAAACTCGAGATCTACGGTATGGCTGGTAGTATTTTCGCCAGCCGGATGCGAATCAATGCTCAAGGCTATTGGATTCTTAGACGCGGACGGGAATGTACGACCAGACAACAAGCAGGCAGAACACATCTTGGTGGCCACGATTGGGCCGACCACAAGAGACTGCTTGAAGGGCTTCGGCTTCGCCCCTCATGTGTGTGCTGAGCAGCCAAGCCCAGATGGTGTTCTGCAAGCCATTGCCCAATACTATGACCGGAAATAGAAACAATATTTTGAGCCAGTTGTGTCCATCCCACCAACGTCAGTCGCAGGCCCGTGCAGGCCGCCAGTTCAAAGTCACGCCAAGGCGTTTCTGATTTTCGGCGTCAGGTGAGATCCGTGACTAATGAAAGTGAGAGAGAGTGCATTGTGTGTGCGGAGGGGCAATGTGGTGTGTGGTTTGTGGTGTGGTCTAATCCCGAAGTGCCCGGTCGGCGTTTCTCCGAATTGCGATGGGTGGTTGAGGCGTTGCCAATCGGTTCGCGCAGGGTTAAAACGGTCTTGGCCAATGGTAAAGAATAGATCGTATCATGCCTCTCGAGTGTATGGATTTTTCGAGAATGTGTGTCAGACGGCATGAGCCCCAATACACAATTGTACTCGTTGTAGGATTAGTTAATGTACGTGTGCGTGCTTCGTATGTCGTGTCGTGTCTGAGTTTCGAGTGTCCTCGACTCCTCACCCCAGACACTAAGACGTCAACTTGCTTCCCCTCCCCCACACCGAAAGATACTTCGTAGTTTAAGGATGCCTGAGCGAGCGGCGACGAGAGGCCCGGCCCTTCGTGGTCGAATCCTTGGAGCAGGTTTTAACTCCAATAGTATTGATGAGATTGGTGGCATTACCTCACCCCGAATGAATGCCTTATTACGCTTCAGTCCTCCTTCAATCCGTTGGAGTCAGTTTGAATTTATGGTCTAAACAACACACCAATGTCTACTTCGTAAAGACCCCCTCGCTGTCCAACCGTCGACCTTGGAATACGTCGACTTGGAAAAGGGCAAAGCCTGGCCTTCTTTCCTAGAATTCCTTGTCATGATCAACGCTCCTGCCCTCTGCTCACCTCACAAATGTATTGATTGTCATTGCATCAATCAATTTTCAAACTAATAGTATGACCAACCATTGACCAAAGACTTCATATCCTGACACTGTTTGCCCACCAGAACCTTGCCTTGACACCCAACTCTGCCTTCCTACACCACCTTTTAGTTCCATCACCAGATATTCTTCTCTT
>Ga0164243_10010175_pt1 | contig 13549 bp, 12 predicted proteins | sample OricompcompostOP_FD_108781 | JGI IMG/M metagenome (GOLD analysis project Ga0164243, IMG submission 108781) | Organic Plus compost microbial communities from Emeryville, California, USA - Original compost - Organic plus compost (OP) | ecosystem: Engineered > Solid waste > Mixed feedstock >... | reverse complement strand
GCCTACGGTCCCACCCTCGCCCTCGACGGCGCCGAGTTCTCCATCCACCCCGGCGAGGTCGTCGCCGTCATGGGCCCCTCCGGGTCCGGCAAGTCGACGCTGCTGCACTGCCTCGCCGGCATCGTGCCGCCCGACTCCGGGACGATCACGTACAACGGGCGCGAGCTGTCCGCGATGTCCGACGCCCAGCGCAGCGCGCTGCGCCGCTCGGACTTCGGGTTCGTGTTCCAGTTCGGCCAGCTGGTGCCGGAGCTGACCTGCGTCGAGAACGTGGCCCTCCCGCTGCGGCTGAACGGCACCTCGCGCAAGGAGGCCGAGCGGGCCGCGCTCACCTGGATGGAGCGGCTGGAGGTCGACGACCTGCGCAAGAAGCGGCCCGGCGAGGTCTCCGGCGGCCAGGGACAGCGCGTCGCCGTCGCCCGCTCGCTGGTCACCGGCCCGCGGGTGCTCTTCGCCGACGAGCCGACCGGAGCGCTCGACTCCCTCAACGGCGAGCGCGTGATGGAGCTGCTGACGGACGCCGCGCGGTCCACCAACGCCGCCGTCGTGCTGGTCACGCACGAGGCGCGGGTCGCCGCCTACTCCGACCGCGAGATCGTCGTGCGCGACGGCAAGTCCCGGGACATGGAGCGCGTCGTATGAACGTGCGTCAGTGGGCCAGGGACCTCGGCATGGGGGTCCGGTTCGCCTTCGTCGGCGGCCGTGAGGGATGGGTCCGTGCCCTGCTGACGGCGGTCGGCGTCGGCCTCGGTGTGGCGCTGCTGCTGCTCACCACCGCGGTCCCCAGCATGCAGTCGGTCCGGCACGACCGGGAGAGCGCCCGCGCCGACGTCGACTACAGCCAGCTCGACAAGAAGGCGAACGACCACAGTCTGCTGATCGCGGACGTGGACACCGACTGGCGGAACAAGGACATCCGCGGCCGTGCCATCGAACGCGAGGGCGCGAAGGCCGAGCCGCCGCCGGGCGTCGACAGCTTCCCCGCGGTCGGCGAGATGGTGGTCTCCCCCGCCCTCGAACGGCTGCTGAAGTCGGACGACGCCGCGCTGCTGCGCGAGCGGCTGCCCGAGAAGATCGTCGGCACCATCGGGGAGAGCGGGCTGATCGGCTCGCAGGAACTCGCGTTCTTCCGGGGCGCCGACGGCCTCGCGCAGGAGATCGACGGCACCCGGGTCGCCCGGATCGACCGGTTCGGCGACACGAGCCCCTCCGAGACGGAGACCGACCCCGTCCTGCTGCTGCTGGTCATCGTCGTCTTCGTGGTGCTGCTGCTGCCGGTCGGCGTGTTCATCGCCGCGGCCGTCCGCTTCGGCGGCGAGCGGCGCGACCGGCGGCTCGCCGCGCTGCGGCTGGTCGGCTCCGACGGGCGCATGGTCCGCCGGGTCGCCGCCGGCGAGGCACTCGCGGGCGCCGTGCTCGGCCTGGTCTTCGGCACCGTGTTCTTCCTCATCGGACGCCAGATCGCGGGCTCCGTCGAGGTGTTCGGCATCAGCGTCTTCCCCAGCTATCTGGACCCCTCCCCCGCGCTCGCCCTGCTCGTCGGCGTCGCGGTGCCCGCGGCGGCCGTGGTCGTCACCCTGTTCGCGATGCGCGGCGTGGTGATCGAGCCGCTCGGCGTGGTGCGCACGGCGAAGCCCGCGCGGCGCCGGCTGTGGTGGCGGCTGCTGATGCCGCTGGGCGGTCTGGCGATGCTGTGGCCGATGATCGGCCAGGGCCGCGAGAACGGCACGTTCAACGCGTACCTGGTGATCGGCGGTGTGCTGCTGCTGCTCATCGGCGTCACCACGCTGCTGCCCTGGGTCGTCGAGGCGGTCGTCTCCCGGCTCGGCTCGGGCGGCGTCGCCTGGCAGCTCGCCGTCCGCCGGCTCCAGCTGAGCAGCGGCACGGCGGCCCGCATGGTCAACGGCGTCGCGGTCGCGGTGGCCGGTGCCATCGCCCTTCAGATGCTGTTCGCCGGGGTCGAGAGCGACTACACGAAGGACAGCGGCAAGGACGTCGCCCGGGCCCAGATGGAGGTGTCGCTGTCCCGGCACGCCGAACTCGGCCCGGCGGTGGAGCGGTTCCGCACCACCAAGGGCATCAAGGACGTCTTCGCCTACGACCGCGGCTACGCGGGTGACCGGCGCAAGGAACCCGAGATGGGCCTCGAGGTCAGCGTCGCCGACTGCGCGTCGCTGCGCCAGGTGGCCGTCCTGCCCTCCTGCGAGGACGGGGACGCGTTCTACGTGTCCGACGCCGAGTGGGACACGGACACCCCGAAGCTGGCCAAGCAGCCCGGTCGGACGATGTACCTCGACCCGTCCTACGAGGGCGGTGCGCGGCAGCAGGAGATCGCCTTCACGATCCCGAAGGGGCTGCGGCCGGCCCACAGCCGTGAGGACCTCACGGGCGGTACGCGCGGTGGCCTCCTCCTGACGCCCAAGGCGCTGGCCCCGTCGGCCGCGCCCGCGCTGCGGGGCCAGGTGTACCTCCAGTTCGACAGGTCCGTCCCGGACGTGCAGGAGCACGCGCGCAACACGGCCGCCGCGGTCGACCCGCTGTCGTACCCGATGAACTGGTACGCCACGGAGACGTCCACGCGCTACGCCACCATCCGCACCGGTCTGTTCGTCGGCGCGGTCTGTGTCCTGACGCTGATCGGGGCGAGCCTGCTGGTCTCCCAGCTGGAGCAGCTGCGGGACCGCAAGAAGCTGCTGTCGTCGCTGGTCGCCTTCGGCACCCGGCGGCGGACGCTGAGCCTGTCGGTGCTGTGGCAGACGGCCATCCCGATCACCCTCGGGCTGCTGCTGTCGGCGGTGGTGGGCCTGACGCTGGGCACGGTCCTGCTGAAGATGACGGACACGCCGGTCGCCGTGGACTGGGCGAGCATGCTGTCGATGACGGGCGCCGGCGCGGCCGTGATCATCGTGGTGACGCTGCTCAGCCTGCCGCCGCTGATGCGGCTGATGCGCCCGGACGGCCTGCGCACGGAGTGACGTGCCTTCCGTCCGGCGGCTCGCGGCCGCACCGCCTCGCGCGGTGCGGCCGCACCCGTGCGTGGCCCGTCCGGTCGCCGCCCGTGCCAGGATCGGTGGGGAACGCCGTCCCCTCAGGAGTGAGAGCCATGTCCCTGGACTCCCTGAAGTCCCGTCTGCCGGGCTACGCCCATGACCTGAGCCGCAACCTGGACGCCGTCGTCGGCCGCTCACGCCTCACGGGGCAGCAGCTGTGGGGCACGGTGCTGGCCACCGCGATCGCCTCCCGCTCCCCCGTCGTCCTGCGTGAGCTGGCTCCGGAGGCCGGGGCGAACCTGTCGCCGCAGGCGTACACGGCGGCGAAGTCGGCGGCGGCCGTGATGGCGGTGAACAACGTCTTCCACCGGACCCGGCACCTGCTGTCCGACCCCGGGTACGGCTCCCTGCGCACGGGCCTGCGGATGAACGTGCTCGGCGACCCGGGGGTGGACAGGGTCGACTTCGAGCTGTGGTCGCTCGCCGTGTCCGCGATCAACGCCTGCGGTCTGTGCCTGGACGCGCACGAGCGGGTGCTCCGCAAGGCGGGCGTGGACCGCGAGACGGTCCAGGACGCCTTCAGGATCGCGTCGGTGGTGCAGGCCGTCGGCGTCACCCTGGACGCGGAGGCCGTGCTGGCCGGCATCGAGGAGTAGCGCCGCTCACCCCTGGGGCGCCTGGCCCCCGTCCTCGGCCGGTGCCTCGGCGGGAGCGTCCACCTGCTCGACGGCCGCGGGCGCGCCCGCCGGTTCGGGGACGGGCGCCGGCCGCGGGGCCTGCCCGCTCGCCGCCAGGTCCATCTCCTGCGAGTACCGGCGCAGATAGCCCACGATCGTGTTCGTCACCGCCACCAGCGGTACGGCCACCACGGCGCCGCCGATCCCGGCCACCATGCCGCCGGCCGCCACCGCGAGCACGACCGCCAGCGGATGCACGCGGACCGCGCGGCCGAGGATGAACGGCTGGAGGATGTGCCCCTCGATCTGCTGGACCGCGAGGACCACGACGAGGGTCATGACGGCCGTGAAGACGCCCTGGGTGACCAGGGCCACGACCACCGCGAGCGCGCCGGACGCCACCGCGCCGACCAGCGGGATGAAGGAGAACAGGAAGATGAACACGGCCAGCGGGACGGCCATCGGGACGTCGAGGAAGTAGATGCCGATGCCGATGAACACGGCGTCGATGAGGGCGACCACGACCGTGCCGCGCACATAGGCCGTGAGCGTCGCCCAGGCGCGCGGTCCGGCGCCCGCGACACCGGGCCGGGCGGCGGCCGGGACCAGCTTGAGGGTCCACTGCCAGATCCGCTTGCCGTCGTAGAGCAGGAACAGCGTCGAGAAGACGGACAGCAGGATGCCGGTGAGGGCCTCGACGATGACCGTGACGCCTTCGAGGCCGGCCGAGGTGATCTCGTCGGTGTTGGCGCCGACGGCGTTGCGCAGGTTCTCCGCGATGTCGTTGATCTGCTTGTCGGTGACGTGGAACGGGCTGTTGAGCAGCCAGTTGCGCAGTTCGTCGATGCCGTCCTGGATCTGGTCGGACAGGTCGTCGACGTTCTCCATGACCTGCCAGGTCACGAACCAGCCCATCAGCCCGATGACGACGAACCCGAGGATCGCCGTGAGGGCGGTGGCCAGTCCGCGCGGGACCCCGCGCCGGGTCAGCCAGGCCACCGAGGGCTGCATCAGCGCCGTCAGGAGCAGGGCGATGACGAAGGCCAGCACGACGAGCTGGACGGCGCTGATGATCCGCATCAGCACCCAGACGGTCCCGGCGAGGACCAGCAGCCGCCAGCCCGCCTCCGCGGCGACCCGCATGCCCCACGGCACGGCCTGGGCGGGGTCGGGGCGCGGGGGGCCGGCCACGGGCAGCTGTTCGAAGGGGCGTGGCGGTGTGGCCGGGGACGCCGGGACGTCACCGGTCGCGGGTCCGGCGGACGGCCGTCCGGGCGGGAGGTCGTCGCTCTCCCGTTCCGCCGCGGCACGCCGTTCGTTCAGCCGCTCGCTCATCTCGGTCAGTCCGGCACCGAGCCGGCCGAGCCACCCTGGCACTCGTGACATGATCCGTCCTCTTCCCCCGTCCGTGCCCACCACTCCTCCCCGGAGCCGGTCCGACGCTACAGGGGCGGCACGCGCCGACGCGAAAGCCCCTCACCTGAAGACGGTGAGGGGCGTCGCGAGGTTGAGCGAGGCGGGGCCTGGTACCAGTGGTTGGCCAAGGGCCTAGTACCAGTGGTTGGCCTGCCAGAAGCTCCATGCGCCACACGGGCTGTCGTAGCGCGAGTTCATGTAGTTCAGGCCCCACTTGATCTGGGTGGCCGGGTTCGTCTGCCAGTCCGCGCCGACGGACGACATCTTCGAACCGGGCAGGGCCTGGAAGAGACCGTAGGCGCCCGACGACGGGTTCACGGCCTGGTAGTTCCAGCTGGACTCGTGGTCCACGATGTTGCTGAAGCACTGGAACTGGTCGGCCGGCACCATCTGGCGCGCCATCGCCTGGATCTGCGCGACCGTGTAGGAGCTCTGGACCGGGAAGTCGGCGGACGAGCGGGACGCCTTGGTCTCGGTTTCCTCGCGCTCCTTGGCTTCCTTCGCCGCCTTCTCGGCCTTCTGGGCGGCTTCCTTCTTCTCGATCGCGCTCTGGGCGGCAGCCTTGCGGGCCGCCTCCTCGGCGTCCTTCTTGGCGCTCGCGTCCGCGGCGATGGCCTGGACGTCCGCCTGCGCCGACAGGGACTCGGTCTGCACCTGGGCCTGCTGGCCCGCGGGTATGTCCGCGAGGAGCGTCGTCTCGGCTGCCGTCGCCTCGGCGTCGTTGGTCTGCGCGGTGCTGCCCGAGGCAACGCCGACGACGCTTCCGACAGCGGTGACCGCGGTGGCCGAGGCCACTGCGAATCCCCTGACCGAAATCGGACTCACACGGTTTCCTTCCAGCATCGCCCGCTTCGGTGACCCTGGCGGACGCAATCGTGCCCCTGGCGCTGGCCTCCCAACTGCGGGGTCACGGGAGGCACGGACCCGCTGGGCAACTCCCCTGCGGGGAGCGCCGCGTGTTGACTCGGGCGGCATACGACGTCGCTATGCAGTTGGTGTGGTGCTGCTGTGGCGCCGTACCGCTGGGGGCACGGCTGTGTCGTATGCGGGGCCTGACAGGAGTGAGACTCTGCCGCACCCGCACACCGCAAGGCAATTCTGTGTTGCGTGTGAAAGCTCACACCCCGTTTGCCCCTGGGCTTTTCCGGAAAGCGGCACACGCCAAGGCGCCGCCCGGCTAGGCTCTTCGCCTTTCCGGACGGCGCCAACTGACGCGTAACCGCTATGAAGTTGGACAGCCCTCGACAGGACCGTGCAGACCCGTCAGATCTGCCCGTCCTCGAGCATTTCGGTCACAAGGGCGGCGATCTGGGACCTCTCGGACCGGGTCAGCGTGACGTGGGCGAACAGCGGGTGTCCCTTCAGCTTCTCCACGACGGCGACCACTCCGTCGTACCGGCCGACGCGCAGGTTGTCCCGCTGCGCCACGTCGTGGGTGAGAACGACCCGCGAGTCGGCGCCGATCCGGGACAGCACGGTCAGCAGAACGTTTCGCTCCAGCGACTGCGCCTCGTCCACGATGACGAACGCGTCGTGCAGCGAGCGTCCGCGGATGTGGGTGAGGGGAAGCACCTCCAGCATCCCCCGCGCGGTGACCTCCTCGATGACCTCGCGGCTGGTGACCGCGGACAGCGTGTCGAAGACCGCCTGCGCCCAGGGGCTCATCTTCTCGGCCTCGGTGCCGGGCAGATAGCCGAGCTCCTGCCCGCCCACCGCGTACAGCGGCCGGAAGACCATCACCTTCTGGTGCTGCCGGCGCTCCAGCACGGCCTCCAGGCCCGCGCACAGCGCCAGCGCCGACTTTCCGGTGCCGGCCCGGCCGCCCATGGAGACGATGCCGACGTCCGGGTCGAGGAGCAGGTCGAGCGCGATCCGCTGCTCGGCGCTGCGCCCCTTGATGCCGAACGCCTCGCGATCGCCGCGCACCAGACGGACGTTGCCGTCGGGGGTGACCCTGCCGAGCGCCTTGCCGCGCTCGGAGTGGATGGTCAGGCCCGTGTGCACGGGGAGGTCGGCGGCTTCGGGCACATGGACGCGCCCCTCCTCGAAGAGGATGTCCACCTGTTCGCCCGGGAGGGTCAGTTCGGACATTCCGGTCCAGCCGGAGGAGTCCGTGATGGCCAGTTCGGCGCGGTACTCCTCGGCGAGGAGTCCGACGGAGGAGGCCTTGATCCTCAGCGGCAGGTCCTTGGACACGACGGTGACGTCGAACCCCTCGGCCTGCAGGTTGCGGGCGACCGCGAGGATGCGGGAGTCGTTGTCCCCCAGGCGGTAGCCGCTGGGCAGCACGCTGGGGTCCGAGTGGTTGAGCTCGACACGGACGGTCCCGCCGAGGTCCCCCGTGGGGATGGGGGAGTCGAGACGGCCGTACCGGACCCGGAGGTCGTCGAGCAGGCGCAGGGCCTGCCGGGCGAAGTAGCCGAGTTCGGGATGGTGCCGCTTGGCCTCCAGTTCCGTCACCACGACGATGGGAAGCACGACCTCGTGCTCGTCGAAGCGGCTCAGGGCGTTCGGGTCGGCCAGCAGGACGCTGGTGTCGAGAACGTAGGTGCGCCGGTCGGGCTTGTGGCGCTTTGTGCTGGTCACCACGGAAGGACGTACCCCCTCGGATGAGGTCGGGGAGCGACGGAGTGGAGCTGGACCGGTCGTCGGCCTCGGTGCACGCCCCGCACGGGCCGGGGACCGGCCCTCCACTGCTTCTTCCGTGCCGTCACCGCACGGTAGGGCTGGTGCAAAGGGCCTCCCGGGCGGACGGCTCCGGCGCCGTCCGCTGAGATCCGACACCCGTGGTTCGGGTGTCGACCTGCTTGGTCTATGCCCTCGAACACCCGCTGCCATGCCGACGGGTATGACGGCACGCCGGTGAACTCCTCGTCACGTCCGCTCCCGCCCGCCCGGGCGGGGGTGCGGTGTCAGCCGCCGTAACGGCGGTGCCGTGCGGCGTAGTCACGCAGGGCACGCAGGAAGTCGACCTTGCGGAAGGCCGGCCAGAAGACCTCACAGAAGTAGTACTCCGAGTGGGCCGTCTGCCACAGCATGAAACCGGACAGCCGCTGTTCACCGCTGGTGCGGATCACGAGGTCGGGGTCGGGCTGGTCGCCGGTGTAGAGGTGACGGCCGATGAGGTCGACGCTGACGGACTCGGCGAGCTCCTCCATGGAGGTGCCCTTGTCGTGCGCCTCGGCGATCATCGAGCGCACGGCGTCGGCGATCTCCTGCCGGCCGCCGTATCCGATGGCCACGTTGACCAGTATCCCGTCGACGTGGGCGGTGGCCTCCTCGGCCTCCTTCAGCGTGGTCTGCATGGGGCCGGGCAGCAGGTCCGGGGTGCCGACGTGGTGCACGCGCCAGCGTCCGTCGGCGGCGAGGGTGCGGACGACGTCCTCGATGATGCCGAGCAGGGGGACGAGCTCTTCCTGGGGGCGGTCGAAGTTGTCCGTCGACAGCAGCCAGAGGGTGACGACCTCGACGTCCGTCTCGGTGCACCAGCCGAGGAACTCCTCGATCTTCTCGGCGCCGGCCCGGTGTCCGTGCACGGTGGAGGAGCCCGCGGCCTTGGCCCAGCGCCGGTTGCCGTCCATGATCACGCCGATGTGCTTGGGCACCTGAGCGTGGTCCAGGTGGCCTTCCACCCGGCGCGCGTACAGCCTGACGAGCAGGCCGCGCAGCATGTCGCGCAGGTTCACGTGATTGTCAGCCCCTCCGTACGGATGCGGTCCCCGCGCATGGAGCGTACCGGGGTTCGACACGGACACGTCCCGGGGGCGGTGCCGGAACAGAAAACGGGCCGGTCCGTGGGGGGGAGACGGACCGGCCCGAGGGGGGGTTTCCACCATAACCCTTCGTAAGTGCTGCTGCGTGCATCAGCGCGAGACAACTACGCTCCGGAGTCGTCCGGCGACGGCCGAACGGGTGGGAAAACGATCCCTCGGGGCCGTGCTCCGACGAGGAGCGAGCCGCTGACCAGGGAAGACGCGGACGCCGTGGCCGGTAATGGCGGGTTTGGCCGGTTGTGTGCGCCGTTCGGCCGTCCGGGGGGTCGTCCCTCCCAGGGGTGACCCCGGCCGCGAACGTGCGCTTGACGCCCCGGAGAGCGGGGCCCCGGCGGGTCACAGCAGGGCAGGGCACCGCGCAGCCCCCTCCACCGCGCGGTGCCACCGCGCAGCTTTGCTTACGCGAATTGCCTTGGTCTGAACTTACGTGAGAGCTGCACGGAAAGCGAGCCGGTCCCCATAACGATGTGGGAAAGGTGAGGGTTCCTTGGATGTGGAGGCCGGAAGGGACCTCGGACCGCTCAATGTGCGATTTGCACCGTTTGACGGCAAGAGGGCCGTCTCAGGCGTCCGGCCCGCCCGGCTTGCGCGCCACGAGGAGATGGCGGGTGCTGTGGGCCACGAAGGGCCCCTCGGCCTCGATCCGCTCGTGCAGGGCGCGCAGCCGGGGGCGGTACGCCTCGACGGTGAAGCCGGGCACCATCCACACCACCTTGCGCAGGAAGTGGACGACGGCGGCGATGTCGTGGAACTCCACCCGCAGGGTCTCGGCGCGCAGTTCGGCGACCTCCAGTCCCGCGGCCTCCGCCTGCGCGCGTTCCCGGTCCGGGTGCCGGGCGTCGCGCACCTCGTCCGGCTGCGGGCCGAGGACGTACTCGACCAGCTCGACGACGCTGCGCGGGCCGACGTGCTGGGCGAAGTAGGTGCCGCCGGGCCGCAGCACCCGGGAGATCTCCGCCCAGGGGGCACGCACCGGGTGCCGGCTCGACACCAGGTCGAAGGCCGCGTCGGCGAACGGCAGCGGCGCGTCCTCCGGTACGGCGACGACGGCGACCCCGCGCGGGGCGAGCAGCGCGGTGGCCTCGGCGACGTTCGGCGGCCAGCCCTCCGTGGCGACGGTGAGCACCGGGACCCTGGACGCGCGCCCGAGGGCGAAGGCGAGGACCTCCCCTCCCCCGGTCTGCAGATCGAGCGCGGCGGTGGCGGCGGCCAGGCGGCCGGCCAGCGACACGGCGTACCCCCAGCTGGGCCGCTCCTCGGTGGCCCGCCCCTCGAACCAGGAGAAGTCCCAGCCCTCGGTGGGCACGGCGGCGCCCTCCGCGACGAGTTCCTCGAACGACCTGCTGCGCTGCCCCATGCGGGCATCGTCGCAGGAGGGTGTCGGAGGCCGCTGATATTTTCCGCCCATGACGAACCCGGCGGCACAGACGGACCCGGCGTACACGGCGGACGAGAAGGCGATGCTCCACGCGAGCCTGGACCGGCAGCGGGACGCGGTCCTGTGGAAGCTGGAGGGCCTCGACGACGAGGCGTTGCGCCGCCCCATGACACCGTCGGGCACGTCCCTGCTGGGCCTGGTCAAGCATCTCGCGTCCGTCGAGTACGGCTGGTTCGTCGAGAGCTTCGGCGGCGAGGTCGAACCGCTGTGGTTCGACCCGTACAGCGACGAGGACATGCGGGCCGACCAGGGCGAGACGACCCGCCGGATCGTCGACTTCTACGGCCGGGCCCGGGCCGCCGCCGACCGCACGATCGCCGGACGTCCACTGGACTCGCTGGGCAAGCCGTCCTGGCGGGACGCCGAGGTGTCCCTGCGCTGGGTGCTCGTCCACATGGTCGAGGAGACGGCACGGCACGCCGGTCACATGGACATCGTGCGCGAACTGATCGACGGGGCGACGGGCGACCGCAGGCCCGCCTGACACCCGCCCTCTCCCCGCCGGGTCAGGGGACCAGCGGGCGCACCTCCTCGGCGACGAACCGTACGAACCGCTCCGGGTCCGGCTCGTCCCCCGTCGGCTGGAGGACCACGGTGTCCGCCCCGGCCTCCGCGAACCGCCGTACGGCCGCGGCGACGGCGGCCGCGTCTCCCGCGGCCCCGAGGCCGGGCACCGACGCGACGCCCTCCGCGGCCAGTTCGGCCCGTACGCGCTCGGGGCCGTCGGCGCCGGTGGCGGCGAGCAGGTAGACGACGACCGGGTGCGGCTCGGCGTCGGTGCGCCCGGCCGCGCTCCGCCCCTCGTCGATGAGCTGCCGGGCCCGGCGCACGCCGTCGGGCGGGGTCGAGGCGGTGAGCAGCGTGCCGTCGGCCGAGGCGCCGGACAGCCGCAGCGAACGGGGCCCGGTCACCCCGGCGAGGACCGGTGCCGGGCCGTCCGGCGGCCAGTCCAGGGCCACGTCGTCGAGCCGGACGTACCTGCCCTCTACGGTGAGGCGCTCCCCGCGCAACAGGGCCCGGAGCGCGTCGAGATGCTCCCGCAGCAGGGTCACCGGCGACTCGGCGCGGGCGCCGACCTGCCCCATCCAGTCCTGCACCCCGTGTCCGAGGGCGAGGAGGGGCCGGCCCGGGAACATCCGGTGCAGCGAGGCGGCCTCCATCGCGGTGAGCGCGACGTTGCGCAGCGGCACGGGCAGCAGGCCGACGCCGACCTTCACCCGCTCGGTCCACGCGAGGGCGGCCGCGGCGGTGGAGACTCCGCCCTCACGGAAGCAGTCCTCCCAGAGCCACAGCTCCTCCAGCCCCGCCGCGTCGGCGGTGCGGGCGACCGAACGCAGTCGTTCGGGGGCGAGTTGGGGACGGAACACCACGCCGAGTCCGGTCATGGGATCTGTCCTACCCGGGTAGCACGGGCAGGACAACGCGATATCGGCGAGGGCGGGAGGGGCCGTGACGGCTCGGCGGTGGCAGGACGGACGGGGCACGCTGACGGTCCACGGCGAGCACGGCGAGGTGAGGGTGCCGCTGGAGATCGCCGCGTCCTACCGGGCCCGTACGAAGGGGCTGCTGGGGCGGGACTCGGTCGACGGGGCGATGCTGCTCACGCCGGCCGGCAGCGTGCACACGGTCCGGATGCGCATACCGATCGACGTCGCCTACCTCGACCGGCACCTCCGCGTCCTCACGGTCCGCACGATGCCCCCGAACCGCCTGGGCCTCCCCCGCCTCCGCTCCCGCCACGTCCTGGAGGCGGAGGCGGGGGCGATGGCGGGGTGGGGGGTTCGGGCGGGGGTGCGGGTGGGGGTGGAGGCGGGGTGAGATCCGCGCCGAGACCGCGCTTCCGGTCAGCCTCCCGTGCGGGGGAAGGAGACCTCGACCCTGCGGTTCTTCTTACGGCCGGCCTCCGTGGCGTTGGAGGAGATGGGGTACTGCTCGCCGTAGCCGCGGACCTCGTAGGTGATCGTGGAGTCGTCCAGCTCGGCCTCCAGGACGCCCTGTACGGCGTTGGCGCGCTTGCGGGACAGGACGTCGCCGTGGGCCGAGGAGCCCAGGTTGTCGGTGAAGCCGAAGACGCGGATGCGGGTGGCGTTCTGCTTGCCGATCTCCTCGGCGATGTCGGCGATCCGGGCCTTCGCCTCGCCGGTGAGCTTCGCGCTGTCCTTGGGGAACAGCACCTCTGCCTGGAGCGCGAACTTCACGTCGGCGTTGGTGTCCTCGCGGCGCTCCTCGCCGGCCTGGTCCTCGACGACCTGCTTGATGTCCAGCACCTTGGCGGCGGCGAGGGTGGCGCCCTCGGGCAGCTTGAGATCCGGGTCGTTGGCGTCGACCTCCACGGGCGCGGCGGCGGACGCCTCGGTGCCGGGCGGCACGACGGGGTCGTCGTCGGCCTCGGCGGTCGTGACGGTCAGGAGATTGGCGGCGATCACGACGCCGACCGCGGTCAGGGTGAGGGGGAGGCGGGTCATGGGCGGCTCATCCGGAGATCTGGATGGTGGCGGAGGCGAAGGTGGGGAGCTGGAGGCTCACCTCGCCGGTGCTGGCCGGCGGGGCCGGGAACTGCATGAACACGGGCACGGAGTCGCCGGCCTTGATACGCGGCACGCCGGTCGTGGTCAGAGGGCGCCCGTCGGTGTCCCGCAGGACGTAGTAGCGCTTCTTGCTCCCGGAGTCGACGAGAGTGGCGCCGCCGAACGACGTCCCGTGCCGGACGATCTCCGTCTCGTCACCGGACGTGCGTGCCGAGAGGCGGGCCGGCTTGGCGCCGTCGTTCTTGAGCTCACCGCTCACGGTGACGAATCCGCCCGAGTCACGTTTGACGGACGTGATCCTGAGGATCAGTCCGTCCTCGCCCTTGAGTTCGGCGAGGAGTTCGTCGGTTCCCTCCTGTGTGCTCGGCTTGGAGCCACCGGTGTCCTTGGAGGCCGATGCGGGGCTACGAGGCTTCTTGCCGTCGTCACCGCCTCCTCCGCAGCCCACCGCACCGAGTGCCAGTCCGGCCGCAACGGTCATCGCGACCATCCCCCGACCGGCCTTCGTAGAGAACCGCATGCTCATGCCCTGCTTCCTTCGTCACTCGTCGTTCGTTCCGTCGGCCAGGTGGACGTCGAACAGGTCCTCGGGGTCCGGAAGAGTGGTCGGGTCGTCCGGGTCCGGGTCCCAGTCCGTGTCACCGCAGTCGAGCCGCGGCAGCGGAAGCGGCTCGTTCTCGTCGCCGTCGTCGCCCTCCTCGTCGGGGAGGTCGAACGAGCAGCGCGG
>Ga0164243_10010174_pt1 | contig 13550 bp, 10 predicted proteins | sample OricompcompostOP_FD_108781 | JGI IMG/M metagenome (GOLD analysis project Ga0164243, IMG submission 108781) | Organic Plus compost microbial communities from Emeryville, California, USA - Original compost - Organic plus compost (OP) | ecosystem: Engineered > Solid waste > Mixed feedstock >... | reverse complement strand
CGACGAGTCTGCCTTTCCGGGCGCCAATGAACACGCCCATTCCCAAAACCACTGGTCCACAGACAGCGGTCGTGACGGGCCCGGCGGGAGCAGAGGTCTATACCGACGAATACCAGCGCGTGAAACTGCATTTTCGTTGGGACAGGTATAACCGGCCCGATGAAAACAGCTCATGCTGGGTGCGCGTATCGAATGATTCGGCGGGTAATGGCTATGGAGCCGTCAGCACGCCGCGCGTTGGCCAGGAAGTCGTAGTGGATTTCATCGGCGGCAATCCCGACCGTCCCTTGGTGACGGGGCGCGTCTATAACGATCGCCAGATGCCGGCGGGCGGATTCACCCCATCACCGACTATTGTGGGATTCAGCAGCCGTTCCCATCACGGCACTCCCGCCAATGAAAGCTATTTTTATATTGAAAATAAGCTGGGTGCCGAGTACGTGCGACTGCATTCGGAAAAAGATCTGCATGTAGTCGTCGAGGGCCTGGAGACGCGTGATGTGGGCGAGTCGCGCACCACCACGATCGGTGATTATGAGGACAATACGGTCGTCGGCTATCAGAAGAACCTCGTCAAGTCCTATCGGGATACGACCATCGAGGGATACGACAAGCTCACGGTCACCGGGGGCGATCGAGAAGAAACCTTCAAGCACAAATACAGGAACACGACCACATCGGACATTGACATGACGTCGACCTCGGGCCATGTCCACATTAAAGCGGACAGCGGCTACGGCGTATTCGAGGCGGATAACTATATACGCGTCAAATCGACTGGCGACAACAGTGTCTGGCTGCAAAAGGGCGGACCGGACCATCAGTTGGAATTCGCCGGCGACAATGCCACCCTGAAAGCGCCTACTGACGTTTATATCGATGCGACCGGCGGCAAGGGCGAATTTACGACGGCCACCAGCATGAAACTGTTTTCGGATGCTGGGCCGCTGGATATTCAACGAGGCGGTGCGGATCATTCCATCAACATGACGGGTGGCGACATGATGGTGAAGTCGCCCAGTACGATCACGCTCAAGACCAGCCAGCTGATCATGGACGCGCCCACGGTCAAAGATGTTCATAAATCGAATTTCACAAAAGGCATATGGAAAGGCGAGGCCTTTGTGGAGATATTTCAGTTCCGCGCTTTCCATCAGTCGATTTCGGCGGCGAGACATCAGTTGAACGTGTCGCAGAATACGTACTACGTGAAAAAGCTGGATCTGGGAGTGCTCAAATTGGATTACTGCGCATTCCGCGGCCAGAATGAGCCGGCCAGGTTCGAGATGGGTGGTCCCAAGGTATTGCTCAAGGCGCTGCTGCTGGTTGTTTGATGAAAGTCCTGAAGCCCAATCGCCTATCGTGCCTGACTCGCCCATATCGGTATCTGAACAATAATTACCTGGCGGTCAGCGCATATGTGATGATTGACTTTTCCTCTGATTTGTTCCTGGAGACCGAGCAAAGGCTGTGGGGCATATTCAATGAAGAGTCCATCCTGAACTTCGGTGTCGAAGCTTTGGATCTGGGCATTCCCAAGCGCACACCGGAAATCATTTTGAACGCCTATGGCTTCGGTGCCTATGCGATCGATGGCAGGACGGCTGTATCGCTGTCCGTCAACAATGTCAGAAAAGATCTATGGGTAACCGGCGAGCGCTATTGGTCAGACGGCAGGCCCAGCCGCGCACTGCCTTTCGACAGGATTCCCATCAGTTGGCGCAATGCCTACGGTGGACCAGGATTTGATGAGAACCCGGTGGGCAAAGGCTATGTGGAAACCGACGTCAACGGCCTGCGCGCCCGCTTCCTGCCCAATGTCGAAGATCCGGCCTACCCCGTCAATCGCGAAGGACAGCACTATCACCCTGCCGGGTACTCGGCGATTGCCATTGAATCCCCGGGCAGGAATCGGATGCTCGGGACCTACGATGAGCAGTGGCGTACGCACGAGTTTCCCGGATTTGCTCGGGATATCGATTGGAGCTATTTCAATCAGAGTCCGCCAGGGCAGCGGCTGAATCGGCTCGAGGCGGGGGATCAGATTACGTTTATCCATCTGCATCCAGAAAAGGAAAAGCTGGTCACGACGGTCCCGCCGTTGGCTGCCAAAGCGTTTATCAAGCACGGGGCAGATGCCGCGACGAATAGTGGGTTTTTGAAAGACGTTCCGTTGAGCCTCACGACCTATTGGGCCTATCCGCACCTGGAAAAGGCGATTCTGGTGTATCAGGGCGTGGTGGAGATCAGCGAGGATGACGCCAGTGACATCAGCCATATCGTGTATGCGGTGGAGCACCACGATTCGCCCAAGGCATTGGCTTACTACGAGGATATCTTTCACAAGCGTATTCACCCCGAAACGGGGGGGTTTCATGCGCTGTTGGACAAGCAACTCGTTGACGCCCGTTTGATTCGTGCGACCTCGCTGGACGAGGTGGAGCTCTCTCCGCTGTTGCGTAACAAGCTCAGAAAACTGGAGAAGGAGCTGACGAACAACGTTCTGCAGGATGTTCCAAAATCAGAGAAATCCGCGGCGGTGCTGGAGGTGGAAGCAGAGCTCGCCTGGCTGAAAAAAAGTCAAAACGGAAAAATCGCGCAGGACGACATGATCGAAGAGGCGCTCAACCGGCAGCGTCAAACCATGACGCTGAAGGCCGCCAAGGAACGGTTCCGCAAGGGACGGCAAAAAACTGCGCCAGACGCCGATGATGTGCCGCAATCGATGGTCGATGCGCGCGAGCGGTTTCTGAAGGAGCAGCAAGAAGCGTTATTGGCCTCCCTGAGAGAAGAGGCCCAGAAACAGGTCGAAGCAGTCGGGGGAGCGCAGGCTGGCACTGCCAGCGCCGCACATAGTCAATTGCAGCAGTTGCGGCGACAGCAGCTCAGGCAGTTCGAGGACACGGTGGCGAGAGCGCCCGGCGCCCGGACGGGAAAGCGCGACTATTCCGGTAATCCGAGGACCTTGTATCGTATCTTTGGGCTGAATCAACGCAATACCGAGCCACTGCCTGAGGGCTTTGACGGCTACGGGTTGCAGGAATTTATCGCGACCAGTACATCCTATTCAGGCTGGGATGTGAGCGGCATGGCCATCAGAGACAGCCGTATTTCGGATTGTGATTTCGCCAAAGCGAAGATGGCTTGTTGTGATTTTGATCGCGTCGTTTTTACCGGCTGTGATTTTTCGTCGGCAGATTGGACGCGGGCGCACTTTAATGAGTGTCAATTTATCGATTGCCGATTGTCTGGCGTGCAGTCGGATAAGGCACGCTTTGAAGCCTGTCGCTTTGTTCGATCGGATCTGCAGGAATGGATGCATTTCAGGATCAGGCTGAAAGACTGTATTTTCGAGCGCTGCCGCTTTGTCAATTTCCCCGTTGTACGGGGCAGATTGGAGCGCGTGGCCTTTGAGCATTGCCATTTCTTAAGGCATACCTTTCTCAAAGGATCGATTGACGGGTTGCGCATGGAGGCTTGCCATATCGATTCGATGACATTCGTCGAAATGCAAAAGCTGCAGGCGTTTCACATAATCGAAAGCAATGTGTCCAAGCTCTATATTGCGCCCTCGACCATGATCGAAGACATCGAGATTTCTCATTCGACTATCTCGGCCTCCAGCTTCAGAAAGCTCGACCTTATCCGAGCAAACATCCTGGCCAGCGATTTGAGTACCTGCGATTTTTCAGAAACGAAGATGCGTGAGGTCAGTCTGGCGGATAGCTTCTTCAAGCAGAGCTTGTTTATCCGGACCGATTTGTCTGGCGCACGCATCATCAATTCGGATTTCAGCGAGGCACAAATGAAGTCCGCCGACTTGAGCGCTGCCACGATGCAGCACGTGTCTTTTTTCAGTGCCGAGCTGGCCATGATCAAAGCCGATGCAGGCACGGTTCAGCGCGATATGTTGATGGAACGGTCCAATATTTATCCCTTGCGTAAATAAATCATGGAGCAAGCAGCAGTACAACAGCAGTTTTTGTCTAAAGTGAGCGAGGGAGACTCGATCGAGGGTTTTCTATGGAAAGACCTGCATTGGCAAGGGATCGAATGGCACGGTGCCGAAGTCCAGAAATGCATTTTTGAGCACAACCGGTTTATCGGAATGGACTGGTGGTCATGTCACCTGGATACCGTCGTGTTCGCTGGAGTCAGTTGGTCAGAAACAAGACTCAGAGATTGCGTATTTACGAGCTGCAGATTCGTGAACTGTGTCTTCGAGAGGACGGTCTTTAATGCGCATCAGTTTGTCGAGTGTGCCTTTGAAGCCTGTGTGTTCAGCGAATGCCAGTACCTTGAGGGCGCGTTGGCCAATTCGCCGGTGCTGGATTTGAGAATAGAGGCTTCTCGCATAGAGAAACTCGTTATGTCCGGCAATCAACAGGTACATCTGCAGTTCAAGGACTCGACCTTTATGCATCTCGTCTTGACGGACTTTGATTTCAAGTGCCTGACTTTGGAGAATACCGCCTTCACGAATCTGATTGCACTGGAATGCACTGCTAGGAACTATAGCTTTCAAGGCACACAGTTGACCCAAAGCCAGTTTACGGACAGCGATATGTCGGGCAGCGACTTTTCGCACGCGAATCTATTTCAGGCCTGCTTCAAGGGGTGTGAATTACAGGAGTGCCGATTCGATCGTGCAGATATGCGCCAGGCCTTAATGATCGACGCCAATGCTGCTCACGCGATTTTTGCGGGTGCGCAGCTAGAGTGCGCTAATTTGTCGGGCACTAACGGCGAGCGCGCCGTATTTTGCGGCGCCAACATGACGATGACTGCACTCAATCGCTGCAATCTGCAGTATGCGGATTTTTCCGATTGCAGCATGGAGTTCACGGATTTCTCGTACGCCAATATCAGCCATGCCGATTTTCGGGGCGGGCGTTTCATGCGCAGCAAACATCATGCGGTGATTGATGACGGGACTCGTTATGGGTCCAAGCAGGGCATTCTCCCGCCCGATCATGAATTATTGCGTGCTGAACAATGGGTGAAATTGTGATGAATCATCGTCAATCGGATAGCAATATGCAGGTCGATCTCGATAGTGAGGCAGGTAATCAGATCGGGCAACCGGATACATTGCAGCCGCTGCTGCAAAAGAGGGCGAATTCGCTCAATGGCGATACGCATGTCCATAGCGCGTTTCTGGTAGAGGCGCATGATCATGCCCGTTTCACGGTCAGCAATCGTGAACACGGACGTCGGTATGAGGTCAAGCGCGCGGCGAGCTGCCTGCTATTGCCCGAGCCGGGCGACAAGGTCCTGGTATCGGGGGACGCCGCGGGCGGGCTATATATCATTGCCGTGCTGGAACAGCGTACGGCCGGTAGCATGACCTTGCAGGTCGATGGCGCGCTGACGGTCTGCGCAGACGAGCTGTCGTTGCAGGGTGGCCGCCGTCTCGCGATGAATACGGAAGCCTTCAGCCTGGAAGCCGGTTCTGGGGCCGTCGACGCGAAAAGCTGGACAGTCAAGAGCCATTACCACATGCTGGCCAGCGCAGAGCTCAATGTCGTGGCGCGGGCATCGAAATATAGCGGCGACCAACGAGAGTCGTATTACCGGTCCGTCACGGAAACGGTGGGCCAATCGTCACGGTATGTGGCAGGCACAGATACAGTCAAGGCCATCAATCTGGACTACGCCGCGGATTTCATTGCCCGGCTCAGCGGCAACACCACGTTCGTCAATGGCGAGACCGTGGTGAAGGCCGATGGCAAACAAATTTTGGTGGGTTAGCTGTCAGCTCCCGTAAAGGAAAACGTCATGTTTGCAAATGCACAGTTTGGCGGAATGGATCTGGGTTTTCCGGATGTCTGCAAGACGCCTATTCCACCGATTCCCTATCCCAATATTGCCCTGGGGCCGTTGACTATTCCTATTGCGTTCAATGTGCTGGCTGGCGGCGGGCCGTGGCATAACCTGATGAGTGTCCGTCCGCTGACAATGGGTGATACGCCCGGGATTGGGTTGGGGCTCGTTTCACAAACCGTGATGTCCAGGCAGCAGCATGTCACGGGCGCATTTACGGTTATCGTGAGGGGCACGCCGAGTACGCGGGTAACCAGTATCGGTCCGGCTAATCTTATCAATTGCCCGCTGTCATGCCGCATCGTTCCCAGCCAGCTGAAAGTGCTGGTATGTGCGCCTTGATGATTGCGCACGGGTACAGTGTGATGGCTATCACGGATTCATCGCTATGAGCGAAACACTGATTTCGTTGCTGGTGTGGATGACGGACGAGGTATGGCCGTTTCCGGTTCTTATTCTCGTTCTGGTGCTTGTTGTATTGCTGATTGCACGGCTGATGCGCGTGCCTCAATCTAGCAAGGGACTGCTCGCCGTACTGGTGGTCCTGATGCTTTTCATTCCATTCGGCACGCCAGCCTTGCTTATTTTTGGCTCCAGCCTGACCGCGCCGTTGATCTATCACTACGGCGTCCCGGGGCAGGCGGTAATCGTCTCTAGCGCACAGACCAGCAATATCTATAACAATCAGCCTGTCGAGCGTTATACCGTCGAACTGCAAAAGGCCGATGGGCAAAAGATAGCCACGCACTTTGATAGTTCAGACTTCAACGTCTATCCTTCGCGAAATCAGGTGCGCTATCCCGCAGCTGGTCGACCATTCGCGGTGCGTTATCTGGCCAGTCGTCCGGAGAGTTTTGTGATTTTGGTGGAGGGGGCAGGGCCTCAGGTCGAGCGCTGAGTGGCCGGTGTCCAGGGTTATTTCGGCATCGTCCAAGCAACCGCTCTGAACATAGGTAATAAAAAAGCCCCCACGTCGGTGGAGGCTTTTTGAATTCCTTGGTGGCGCATCCCTGATTCGAACAGGGGACCTGCGGATTATGATTCCGTCGCTCTAACCGGCTGAGCTAATGCGCCTTTGCATCTGAGGCGGCCAATGATGTCGGCTGAGCCTCTGCTGCAATCTTGCGAAGCGTCGTGCTAAGCAAGAACGAAATTCTAGCACGAATTTTTTTACGGATGCAAATCGAAATGACCTAAAAGAAAAAATTCACCAGCAAAGGTCGTTACGAAGTGGCCAGCCTGGTTTCATTGTTTGGCAATACACTTGCGTCGCCTCAAATTTTCGGAAATAGGTTGATGAAACTCCTCTGTACCTTGGCCGTACTTGCCGGCCTCTTGGGCGGTTGTGCGGTCTATACACCAGACGGCGCCGTGATCGTGGACCCGCACGGTGTGGGCGGTGGCGGCGGCGGCGGATTCTGTCCCCCGGGCCAAGCCAAAAAGGGCAACTGCTGATCGGATAATGTAGGCAGGGGCTTTGCCTATACGTCCCGCGCCAGCCGGATTCCTGAAAACTGCCAACGCGCCTCGGGCGGAAAGAAGTTCCGATAGGTCGCCCGGATATGGCTCGCAGGCGTCACACAAGATCCGCCACGCAGCACATATTGATTGCACATGAACTTGCCGTTGTATTCGCCAACGGCGCCAGCTGGCGGCGCATAGCCCGGATAGGCGTCGTAGGCGCTGCACGTCCATTCCCAGACGTCGCCGAATAGCTGTGCGGGATTGCCGCCGGCAGGGGCGGCAGGCGCCGCGATGGGGCGTAGGTGCCCGCTTTCCAGCAGATTGGCGGCGGCCAGGCTGCGATCGCTCGGTATTTGCTGGGCTGCATGTTCCCACTCTGCCTCTCGGGGCAATCGCACGCGCGCCCAGCGTGCGTAGGCATCGGCTTCGAAATAGCTGACGTGCGCGACGGGCGCCTGCGGGTCGAGGGGGCGCAGCCCATGCAGTGTGTAGATCTGCCAATCGTCCTTTTGTCCTTCCCAATACAGCGGTGCACGCCATTGTTCCGCGCTGACGCGATCCCAGCCTAACGACAGCCAGAGATCGGGGCGCCGATAGCCGCCATCACGAATGAATTCGAGATATTCGCCTTGGGTGACGAGACGGTCGGCCAGATAAAAGGGCGGCAATAGAACGTCATGGGCGGGGCTTTCATTATCAAAGGCGAATCCGGAGCCTTGATGGCCGACTCGCGTACGGCCACCTTCATACCGCACCCAGCCCGGCGTCGCGCCGCTCGCTCCTGCAACGGCATCGCGCTGCGGCATATAGGCTGGCTGCAGCGGATTCAACGATAGCGCGTGTTTGATATCGGTCAGAATCAATTCCTGGTGCTGCTGTTCGTGATTCAGGCCCAGTTCCACCAATTGATCAAAGACGGGATCCGTACCTGCCATACGGATGAACAGGCGGCGCATCGCCTCATCGATGGCATTGCGATAACGCCAGATATCGTCCAACGGCGGGCGCGACAGCAGTCCGCGCTGGGGGCGCGGATGCCGGGCGCCGATGGCGTTGTAGTACGAATTGAATAGCATCCGGTACTGGGGATGAAAGGCCGGCCGGTCCGGTTGAAAACGGTTCAGAATGAAGGTCTCGAAAAACCACGTCGTGTGTGCCAGATGCCATTTGACGGGGCTGCAATCAGGCATGGACTGTATCTGGCAGTCTTCTGGGCTGAGCGGCTCGGCGAGTAGGCGGGTCTGCTGGCGTATCTGCTCATAGCGAGCGGCCAGCGCGCGTGTGGGGTCTTGGCGCGTCATCGGATGGGTCAGCAGGCAGGCGGGATCCATGAAAAGAAGGGTTCCTGTTCTGTCGCAAGTGGCATGCCCAGGATCAGGCGCGTGCGCTGAATACGGAAAACCATCCGCATGCATCCGACCAGTGTTCGACGTACGAAAAGCCAGCTCGCGTCAATAGATCGCGAAAACCCTCTGGCGTGTATTTGTACGAGTTCTCGGTATGGATGCGTTCGCCTTTGCAAAACGCTCGATGTCCATGGGGCCAATGAATATCCACGTCGGTCTGGGCTTGCAGGTGCATTTGAATCCGGGCATGGGCTTCGTCGTAATGCGCGACGTGTTGCCAGTGCTGCACATCAAAATCACTGCCGAGCCGTTGATTCACGTGGCGTAATAAATTCAGATTGAACGCGGCGGTCAGATGCAGCGCGTCGTCGTAGGCCGGCTCCAGGATGTCGCGCGATTTGACGCGGTCTACGCCTATCAGCAGGCCGCCTTCGTCACAGTATGTCCGGATGCGGGTCAGCAGTGCCAGCGCGTGATCGGGGTCCAGGTTTCCGATGCTGGAGCCAGGATAGAAAAACAATCGACCCGATGGTGGAATGGTATCGGGCAACCTCAGATCATGATGAAAATCTTCACCGATCGGAGCGATGTTCAGGTCGCGGTACGTATTTTTCAAACGTTGTACGGCGCTATGAAGATACTCGACCGAGATATCAATCGGGATATACATTTCAGGACGCAGTGACGGAAACAGCTTTTCTGCCTTGATGCAGTCGCCTGCGCCCAAGTCAATCAATGCTTTGACTTTGCCTACGTGCTGAGCGATGTCTGCGGCATGATCTCGCAATATCTCAGCTTCGCAACGGGTGGGGTAATACTCGGGCAACTGCGTGATCGCGCTGAACAGACTGGATCCCAGTGCGTCGTACAAATACTTCGGTTCGATGTGGGCGGGGCGAGCTAGCAGTCCCGCCTGCAATGCTTCGATAGCGTGCGGGGGGCCGTGAAAGAGGGGGGCCACATAGTCGGATGGCTCCGTGGCTAGCATGCTGCTGGACTGGAACATGTGGTGGTTCCTTGCAGAGTTGCGTTGCGCGAAGCCTATTGTGGCCTAACCCCCCTTTGCGTTGTCAAGCTCTGCGTGCTGCGGCGCGTCCATTGGCATTTTTGTTTACTGCTGTTTCACACTGTTGTGCGTTGCCGTTCATAAATGGGATATGGCTGTGCAGGGGTGGGGCACTGTGTCAGTACCTCAATGCACTGCAGGATGCGTCGGGAGCGCATTACGGCGTCGCCGGTGCGGCAGCATTTGGCGTGAGCGCGGCAGGGGCCGTTGTTGCGTTGGTCTGGGCCAAGTGTATGGCGGCCAACGCTGCCGTCACGTCGTGCGCGGGCTTGAACGAATCTGCGCGCGCCATGGACCACCCCACTCTGAATACCGTGTGGCGGAATTCCCCGCGCAACAGTTCGCCCGGCTCCAGCTCGGGAAATAATGCCGACAGCAGTCGAACCTCGCTGGGCGAGATGCGGCGGGCGATGTGATGTGGACGCAACTGGTTCGGATGCGTGAGCCCGGCGGCCTGCAATAGCTCGGCCAGCGCGTGCAGGCTGTTGCGATGAAAATTCGCGGCGCGTTGCGCCTTGTCGGGGACGACGAGGGCGCGTTGGCGCACGGGGTCCTGGGTGGTGACGCCGGTCGGGCATTTGTCCGTGTGGCAGGCCTGTGCCTGGATGCAGCCCACGGCGAACATGAAGCCGCGCGCCGCGTTACACCAGTCGGCGCCCATGGCCATCACGCGGGCCATATCAAATGCGGTGATGATTTTGCCCGAGGCCCCCAGGCGGATGCGGTCACGCAGATTGACGCCGATCAAGGTGTTATGCACGATGCGCAGGGCTTCGCGCAGCGGCGTGCCGACATGATCGACGAACTCGACGGGGGCCGCGCCCGTGCCGCCCTCGGCGCCATCGACGACGATGAAGTCGGGCGTAATGCCGGTTTCCAGCATGGCTTTGACGATGGCGAACCATTCCCACGGGTGGCCCATGCAGAACTTGAATCCGACGGGTTTACCGCCCGATAGCGTGCGCAGCCGCGCCACAAAATGCAGCAGGCCTATAGGCGAGTCGAACGCACTGTGGCTGGAGGGCGAGTTGCAGTCCTGACCGATGGCGACGCCTCGGGCTTCGGCAATTTCTGCGGTGACTTTGGCGCCGGGCAGGATGCCGCCATGGCCGGGCTTGGCGCCTTGCGACAGCTTGATCTCGATCATCTTGACCTGCGGCGTACAGGCGTTGCGGACAAAGGCTTCTTCGGAAAAGGCGCCATGTTCGTCACGGCAGCCAAAATAGCCCGAGCCGATGTTCCATACCAATGCGCCGCCCGGCTGGCGGTGATAGCGGCTGATGCCGCCTTCGCCGGTGTCATGCGCAAAATTGCCTTGGCGTGCCCCCTCGTTCAGGGCGAGCACGGCATTGGCCGACAGGGCGCCGAAGCTCATTGCCGAAATATTGAACACTGACATCGAGTACGGCTGCTCGCAATCGGGGCCGCCTACTGTGACGCGAAAATCGGGGTCGTTGATCTGTGCGGGGACCAGGGAATGGTTAATCCATTCGTAGCGGTCTCCGTATACGTCCTCTTGGGTGCCAAAGGGCCGCTTGTCGACATCCTGTTTGGCTCGCTGGTACACGATCGATCGCTGCGCGCGCGAGAAAGGCGCGGCGTGTGTGTCGTCCTCTAAAAAGTACTGGCGGATTTCAGGGCGAATGAATTCGAACAAAAAACGCAGATTGCCCAGTACCGGATAATTGCGCCGGATGGCGTGGCGGGGCTGGATCAGGTCGTAGACACCCAGCAGTGTCAGCAAAGCCAGCGGTATGGCTGCCCACAGCCAGGCCAGGGATATCGATAGGGCCAACGCCAGCGTGACAAAGGTGCCCAGCAATACCAGGGTGAATGTCGTATACCTGCCTATGATCCAGCTCATGCCATGCTCCGGGCGTGCGAATAGTAGGCAACCATAGCAGGGATGGTCGGCTGTCGGCTAGTGCATTGTCACCAATGACTATTGCAGGCGTAAGGCCAGCGCCATCAAGGTGACCAGCAGCACAGGCAGCGTCAGGACTATGCCGACTTTGAAGTAATAGCCCCAGGTGATGCGCAATCCCTTGCGGGCAAGGACGTGCAGCCAGAGCAGGGTGGCCAGGCTGCCGATTGGGGTGATTTTGGGGCCCAGGTCGGTGCCGATGACGTTGGCGTAGATCATGGCGTCACGAATCACCCCGGTCGCCGTTGTGTCGGCAATCGCCAGCGCCCCTACCAATACGGCAGGCAGATTGTTCAATACCGAGGCCAGAAAGGCGGTGACCAGGCCTGTACCTAGCGAGGCGGCCCAGATGCCATAGTGGCCGAAGACCTCCAGCAATTGCGTTAGGTAGGCCGTCAGGCCCGCGTTGCGCAGTCCGTAGACCACCAGATACATGCCGAGCGAGAACACCACGATATGCCAGGGCGCTTCGCGCATGACGCGCCGTGTGCCGACAATGTGTTGTTGGCCGGCGACTAATAGCAGTACCAGCGCGCCAACCGCGGCGATGGCGCTGACGGGGATGCCCAGCGGCTCCAGGATGAAAAATCCCGCCAGCAGCAACACCAGGACTGCCATGCCGACGCGAAAGGTGGTGTGGTCGCGGATGGCAGACTGCGGGGGCGGGATTTGCGCGACGTTGTAGCGCGCCGGAATCTGTTTGCGGAAATAGAGGAACAAGATCGCCAGCGATGCCGCGACCGCTGCAAAGTTGACCGGCACCATGACCGATGCATATTGACCGAAGCCGATGCCGAAAAAGTCGGCCGATACGATATTGACCAGATTCGACACGACAAGAGGGGTGCTGGCCGTGTCGGCGATAAAGCCTGCCGCCATGACAAAGGCCAGTGTCGCGCCCAATCCAAAACCCAACGCCAGCAGCATTTCCATGACGATGGGGGTCAGGATCAGGGCGGCGCCGTCGTTGGCAAATAACGCAGAGACGGCAGCGCCCAGCAGCACGATCAACGCAAACAGCCAGTGGCCGCGCCCGCCGCCCCAGCGGGCGACATGCAGTGCAGCCCATTTAAAGAAACCCGCGGCATCGAGGATGATGCTGGTGATGATGATGGCGATAAAGGTGGCTGTTGCGTTCCACACGATGTGCCAGACGGCGACGACGTCGCTCGGTTGAACGACGCCCGTCAGCAACGCAACCACAGCGCCTGCCGAGGCGCTCCAGCCGATGTTCAGGCCTCGAGGTTGCCAGATGACCAGGATCAGCGTGGCAATGAAAATGATGGCGGGCAGCAACATGATGAGCGGGTGATCAGAAGGGCGAATTATCAGGAAAACGCGGTGTGGGGGTGCGTGTGATGCTTTAGGTGATGAGGCGATGCGTTCTATGCATGCTGGAGTGCCTTAATACAGAGCTTGTTTGCTGATCCACGCCACCAATAATGAAACGGTGATCACGGATAGTATGGTCGACAGCAAGATCGCGCGCGAAGTCGCCCGGGCGTCGCGGCCGTAGAGTTGAGCCAGCATGAAGGGCCCGGTTCCTATGGGCAGGGCGCTCATGAGTACCGCGCTCCAGGCCCATAGTGGCGGCACGGGAAAGACCCAAAAGACAAAAATAGCCGTCGCGGCGGGCTGCAGCAGCAGCTTGCCGGCGACGAGTTTGCCGACCGAGTCGCGCTCGCCGCCGGGCCTTGCCTGGGCCAGGAACAGACCGATCGTCACTAATGCGCAGGGGCTGGCCGATGCGCCCAATAATTCGACATAGCGATCAATGCCCAGGGGCAGCGTCAGGCCCGATAAGGACCAGGCCAGCCCGGCCAGAGGGGAAATCAGCAGGGGATTACGGATCAGCGCGCGGGCGACTTTCAACAGTGTGGTTCCCAGCCTGCGGTCGCGGTGTTGATCAAATTCGATCAAGGCAATG
>Ga0164243_10010173_pt1 | contig 13551 bp, 13 predicted proteins | sample OricompcompostOP_FD_108781 | JGI IMG/M metagenome (GOLD analysis project Ga0164243, IMG submission 108781) | Organic Plus compost microbial communities from Emeryville, California, USA - Original compost - Organic plus compost (OP) | ecosystem: Engineered > Solid waste > Mixed feedstock >... | reverse complement strand
GTTTCCAAGCGCGACCCCACACCATAAGCCAGACTCATGCTCCAAATTAGATTTTCTTCACGGCCTTGCCTATCGTTGACGACCCTAGGTGTCCGCCCCTACCTTCTCCACGGGTCAACCAACCACATAGGCATGTCCGGGATATGGAAAAGCGAGTGGATTTCGCAGTGATCGGGCTGGGCGCCATGGGCAGCGCAGCGCTTTATCAACTGGCCCGGCGCGGCGCCAGCGCGGTCGGCATCGACCGCTACGCGCCGCCGCATACGCTGGGCTCCAGCCACGGGGAAACCCGCATCACGCGGCAGGCCGTCGGCGAAGGGGCCGCCTACGTGCCGCTGGTGCTGGCCTCGCACCGCATCTGGCGCGAACTGGAGGCGGCCACGGGCCAGACGCTGTTCGTGGACTGCGGCACCCTCATCATGTCGCCGCGCGACAACCAGGCGCTGCACCACGGCATGCCGGACTTCGTCAGCCGCTCGATCAAGAACGCGCAGGCCTACGGCGTCCCGCACGAGGTCATCGACAGCGCCGAGATCGCCCGGCGCTTCCCGCAGTTCATCGGCCTGTCGGGCAACGAATGGGGCTGCTTCGAGCCCGGCGGCGGCTACGTGCTGCCCGAGGCCTGCATCGCCGCGCAGCTGGCGCGCGCCCAGGCGCTGGGGGCGGAGATCCGGACCGGCACGGAAGTCCAGGCCGTCGAGCAGGACGGCGGCGGCGTGCGCATCACCACCGACCGCGGCACCGTCGTGGCCGACCAGGTCGTGGTCTCGGCGGGCAGCTGGTGCGCCCACCTGCTGGGCGCGCCGTTCGACCGCCTGCTGACGGTCACCCGCCAGCTGCTGCACTGGTATGCGCTGGACGACATGAGCGCCTACGGCCCCGCCTCCCCCGTGTTTATCTGGATGCACGGCGCGAAGGAAACCGATTATTTCTATGGTTTCCCGCCGGCGGCCGGCGATCCGCGCCTGAAGGTCGCAACCGAGCAGTACGACATGGTCACCACCCCCTTCTCCATCGACCGCACCGTCGCGCCCGACGAGTCGGCCGCCATGTACCGCACCCACGTGCAGGGGCGGCTGGCGGGCGCCACGCCCACGGTGGCCAAGGCCGCCGCCTGCCTCTACACCGTGACGCCGGACCGCGGCTTCATCATCGACCGCCATCCCGGGAAAGACCGCGTCGTCGTGGTGTCGGCCTGCTCGGGACATGGTTTCAAGCATTCGGCCGGCATCGGCCAGGCCGTCTCCCAGCTGCTGGTGGACGGGCGCAGCGACACCGATCTTTCCGCTTTCTCGATCGCGCGCTTCCGGTAGGCGCGGTCCCGCAGCAACCGTGCGGCGGACACACTGCCGCGCGGCATCCAGAGCGTGCAGTCCAGGCGCCTTCAAACCAAACAAGGGGTATGTACTGATGAAAACGATTCTGCGCAACGCGCTCCTGGCGGCGGCCTCGCTGGGCATCCTGAACGCGGCCGTGGCCGCCGACGGCGTCGACGCCATCAAGAAGCGGGGCACGGTGGTGGTGGGCGTGAAGGCCGACTACAAGCCGTTCGGATTCCGCGATCCCGGCGGCGCCATCGTCGGCATCGAGCCCGACCTGGCGGCCGACGTGGCCAAGCGCCTGGGCGTGAAGCTCGAACTGGTGCCCGTGGTCTCGTCCAATCGCCTGGAGTTCCTGCAGCAGGGCAAGATCGACATCGTGATCGCCACCCTGTCCGACACGCCCGAGCGGCGCAAGGTCGTGCAGGCCATCGACCCGCAATACTATTCCGACTTCGTCAACGTGCTGGTGCCCAAGAAGGCGGGCATCAAGGACTGGCACGACCTGAAGGGCAAGAAGCTGTGCGGCACCTCGGGCGCCTGGTACAACAAGGACGTGGCGCGCACCTACGGCCCCGAGATCGTGGCCTTCGACGGCTCGGAGAAGCCGCTGTTCGCCCTCAAGCAGGGCAACTGCGTCGGCTACGTCTACGACCAGACCTTCATCCAGGGCCGCCTGCTCGACCCCGAATGGAGCACCGACTACGCCATGCCGCTGGCCGGCGTGCTGCCCGCGCCGTGGATCATGGCCGTGGCGCTGGGCAACGATTCCCTCAAGGCCTTCCTGGAATCCACCACGAAGGACTGGATGAAGAGCGGCCTGATCGTCGAGGAAGAGAAGAAATTCGGCATCACCCCGACGGAGTACTCGCGGACGATGCACGAAAAGATGAAGAGCGCGGCGAACTGACCTTGCCCGTCGTGGCCGGGCGCCCGCGCGCCCGGCCGCTTGCGTGTCTCCGGCGCCCGAGCGCCGGCGTCCGATCGTCCCTTGGCCATCGCCGGATCACGAGATGAACGTCATAGCAGGGTGGTTCCAGCATCTGTACGACACGACCGGGCTCAATTTCACGGTCTTCTACGATTCCTACGACTGGAATCGCTACCTGGGCGGGCTGCAGACGACGGTGCTGCTGTGCATCGTCACCATCCTGCTCAGCCTGGTGATCGGCGCGGTGGGCGCCCTGCTGCAGGGCGCGCCGTCGCGCCTGGCGCGCAACGCCGTGCACGTGTTCGTGGTGGCGTTCCGCAACACGCCGCCGCTGGTGCAGATGTTCTTCTTCTACTTCGGCATCGGCGCCATCCTGCCCGCCAGCCAGGGCGCCGACGGCATGCGCCAGCCCCTCCTGGACAGCGTGCAGTGGGCCATCGTCTCGCTGTCGCTGTTCGCGGGCGCCTTCAACGTCGAGATCTTCCGCTCGGGTATCGAGGCCGTGCCGCGCACCACCGTCGAGGCGGCCGAGGCGCTGGGCTACACGCGGCTCAAGGCCTATGTCTACGTCATCCTGCCGCTCGCCCTGCGCGTGTGCCTGCCGGCACTGAACAACAACCTCGTCAACCTCATCAAGACGACCACGCTGGCCTATGCCATCGCCGCGCCGGAAACGCTTTATGCGGTCAAGCAGATCTGGGGCGAGTCGCAGAACGTGCTCGAGATGATGCTGGTGCTGTTCGCCACCTATGCCGTGCTGGTCGGCATCCTCGTCTGGATCATGCATTGCTGGGAACGCGCGCTGCGCATACCGGGGTACGGACAATGACCACACCACGCAAACCGCAGGCGCCGCTGCCCGTCCTGCTGCCCTTCGAGATCCGGCGCACGCGCTATGCGCCGGGGCCCGCCGGGACCGGTCCGCGGCGGCCGCGCCTGCTGCTGGCCGCGGCCGCCGGCGGCGCGCTGCTTGCGGCCGGCGCGGCCTGGGCCCAGGCCGGCGGCGGCAAGCTGCCGCCGCTGGAGGTCGTCCTGAAATGGTCTCCCCTGCTCCTCAAGGGTTTCGTCTTCAACGTGCTGATCTCGCTGATCGCGATGCTGCTGGGCACCGCGGCCGGGCTGGGCCTGGGACTGGGCCTGCTGTCGCGCAACCGCGGCCTGCACCGGCTGGCCTGGGTGCTGACCCAGTTCTTCCGCAACGCGCCGTGGCTGGTGCTGCTGTTCTTCATCATGTTCCTGGTGCCCTACCAGGTGATGATCCTGGGCGTGACCGTGCCGCTGCCGGACTGGGCCAAGGCGACCGTGGGCTTCGCGCTGCCGGTCATGGCCAACGTGGCCGAGATCGTGCGCGGCGCGGTGCTGTCCGTGCCCGTCACACAATGGGAGGCGGCCGAGTCGCTGGCCTTCACGCCGCGCCAGACGCTGTGGCGCATCATCCTGCCGCAATGCGTGAAGCGCATGACGCCGCCCTGGATGAACCTGTATGCGCTGGTCACCATGGCCACGGTGCAGGCCTCCATCGTGGGCGTGTCCGAGATGCTGACGCTGACCGGCGAGGTGCACTCCGCCGAAGGCAGCCGGCCCGAGCTGTTCGCGCCGCTCTATGGCTTCGCCCTGCTCTGCTTCTTCCTGTACTGCTATCCAATCGACCGCTTCACCGCCCGGCTCGAACGCCGCTTCCAACTCCATTGAGCGCACAATTCCGCATGGTCGACTCCGTTTCCGCTCCCTTCCCCTGGACGCCCGACATGCCCATCGTCCAGCTCATCGACATCCGCAAATCCTTCGGCGCCCTGCAGGTGCTCAAGGGCATCAGCTTCGACGTGAAGAAAGGCGAGGTCGTCTGCATCATCGGCCCGTCCGGATCGGGCAAGTCCACGCTGATACGCTGCGTCAACGCGCTGGTGCCGCTGGACAGCGGCACCATCCGCGTCGAGGGCATCGAGGTCACCGACCCCAAGCTCGACAAGCTGGCGCTGCGGCGCAAGGTCGGCATGGTGTTCCAGCAGTACAACCTGTTTCCGCACAAGACCGCCCTGCAGAACCTGATGATGGCGCCGCTGCACGTGCTGGGCCAGGACAGGCAGGAGGTCGAGACGCGCGCGCGGGCCCTGCTGCAGAAGGTGCGCCTGTCGGGCAAGGAGGACAGCTATCCGGGCGAGCTGTCGGGCGGCCAGCAGCAGCGCGTGGCCATCGCCCGGTCGCTGGCCATGCGGCCCGACATCATGCTGTTCGACGAGGTGACGGCGGCGCTGGACCCGGAGATGGTGAAGGAAGTGCTGGTCACCATCCGCGAGCTGGCCGAGGAAGGCATGACCTGCCTGCTGGTGACGCACGAGATGAATTTCGCGCGGGACGTGGCCGACCACATCTATTTCATGGACCACGGGGTCATCGTCGAGCATGGCCCGCCACGGACGTTCTTCGGCGCGCCGCGCGACGAGCGCACGCGGCATTTCCTGTCGCAGGTGCTGTAAGGCGCGATGGCGGCGGCGATGGCACGGCCGGCGCTGCGGCCCCGGTGCGCGGCCGGGCGCGCCAGCCCCGGGCTATCGATCCGCCGCGAGCCGCACGCGGCGGATCCTGCCGCTGCTGCCTCCGCCGCAGAAGAAGTCGCGCGTGCCGTCGGACTCCAGCCCCGAGACGCCCACGCCCGCCGGCATGTCGAGACGCGCGAGCACTTCGCCCGTGGCGGCATCGATGCGGCGCAGCTCGCTTTCGTCGTTTTCCCAGGTGCCGTGCCAGAGATCGCCGTTCAGCCAGCTGATGCCGGTGACGTAGCGGTCCGAACGCAGCGAGCGGCGCACCGCGCCCGTGTCCGGATCGATCTCGTGGATCACCCGGTCGTGGTATTGCCCCACCCACAGCGACCCCTCGGCCCAGGCCAGGCCGGAATTGCTGCCGCTGGGCGCGGGAATGGTGGCGAGCACCTTGCCCGTGGCCGCGTCGAGCTTGTGGATCCTGTCGTCGGCGATCTGGTACAGATGGCGGCCGTCGAAGGCCGAACCCGCATTGGCCGTCATCTCGATCGAGCGCGACACCACGCCGGTGCCCGGATCCATGGCGTTGAGCCGGTCGCCGGAGGCGAACCAGACGTGCCTGCCGTCGAACGTGACGCCGTGCACGGCGTCGGCGTCCGCGAACGGGCCGTATTCCTGAACGATCTCTGCCTGCTGACGTTTCATGATGCTCCTCTTCCTGGTTGAGCGGCCCTTCGGAACGGGCCGCGGCGTTGACGTCAGGGACAGTCTAGGGATGCGCCCATTGCATCGTGAGTAACAAATCTGTCGGGTATCCGGCCACGGGCGGCAGGGTCCACCGGCGGCCCCTGCCCTGGCCCACCGGCTGCACGGCGCCCTGCCCGGCCAGGTCGTCCAGCCAGCGCTGCAGCGTGCGTTGGCTGGCGCCCAGCGTGGCGGCCAGCGACGCGCTGGACCATGCCTGTCCGTCGGCCAGCAGCGCCAGCACCGCCGGATGCGGGATGTCGGCGGGCGGGACGACGACGCACACCCGCGCCGCGCCGCCGTGCGCCGGCCGCAGCAGGAAACCGCGCTCGGTCGCCACGATGTCGGCCAGCGGGCGCAGTTTCTCGCGCAGCCGGCCGATCTCCACCCGCAGGCGTGCGCGGTGCGTCTCGTCGGGATCGCGCGCGCGGAACACGCGGGCCAGCAGATCGGTGCGTGGCACGTCGTCCGGCCAGGCCTCGGCAAGCATGCGCGCCAGGGCCAGCAGCACCGGCCGCGTCTGCAACGGCAGCGCAACGGCTGCGCACCGGACCGCATAGCGGCAGGCGTCCACCACCAGCGCACCCGAGCCGAACAGCGCCTGTAACTCGTCCAGCAGCACTGCTCGCGCCTGCCCCGCCTCGACGAGCCGCGCGGCGGGCTTGTCCAGCACCGCGGCCGCGCCGCGGATCTCGGCCGTCAGGCCGGGCATCCGCAGCTCGCCTGCAATGTACCCGGCGCGGGCCAGCGCGGCGCGCGCGCCGTGCGCATCGACACGCCGGATACGGATGCCGGCATCCAACAGGCCGCAGGCCGCCGCCAGAGGCGGCGCCAGGGAGCCGGCATCGAGCATTGCAAGCACGGATTCTGCCCGCTCCACCTGCCCCGTCAGCAGCGACAGCCGGGCCAGCAGGTACGTCGCATAGGCCGTGTTCGTCCGGTCGCCCCGCGTGTGCAGGACGGCGCGGGCCCGCGCCAGGGCCTGGTCGACGCCGTGCAGGTCGCGCAGGACGAGCGCGATCTCGGCCAGCGCGACGCTGCACCGCGCCCGCGCCACCGGCTCGCGAGGCCCGAACGCCCGCCCGGCCTGGGCCAGCAGGGCCCGCGCGCGCGGCAGGTCGCCGATGCGCGCCATGGCGATGCCGCGCAGCGCGAGCGCCGGCGCATCGCCGCGCAGCGCCACATGGTTCAGGGCGACCAGCGGATGGCCCTGCGCCAGGGCGCGGGCGGCGGCGGCGATCTGGGAGTCCATGACGGTTTGAGGACGCGTCTGCGTGCGGCCAATCGTTTCCCGATGTGTGCGTACGTGTCATGCGGTTTATGGCGTAGGTGTCAGGCACCGGACGCTGTCCGGTGCCTGACACCTGGTGGCGCCGTGCCGGCAGGATACGGCCCGCGGCCCGGCTGCGGCCACTGCGGCCGGCCGGCCTTTCATTTGGTTGCATCTGGAGGGCCGGCCGCGGTGTCCTTGTACAACCTGCCTCTTTAAAGTTCGCCCCACCCGCGACCGCGTCGCGGCGGCGGACGATGCGTTGGTCCGCGGGCGGCGGGCACGGCCGGCGCCAGAATTCCAATAACCCACCTACGCGAAAGAGGAATCGATGAACAAGTTCACCCTGGCGCCCGTCGCCCTGGCAACGGCCCTGGCGCTGGCCGGCTGCAGCAACATGGGCAGCATGGACGCCAACGGCCTGCTGTCGGCCGGCAGCAACATGGCCAAGGCCGTCAGCCTGTCGGATGCCGACGTGATCCAGCTGTCGGAATCGGCCTGCACCGAAAGCGACGAGCAATCCCGCCTGGCGCCCGCCGGCGGCAAGTACAGCAAGCGGCTGGACAAGGTGATGCGCGGCTTCGGCAACATGACGCTGAACGACCGCAAGGTGAACTACAAGGTGTACATGACCGAGGACGTCAATGCCTGGGCCATGGGCAACGGCTGCGTGCGCGTCTACAGCGGCCTGATGGACATGATGAACGACGATGAGCTGCGCGGCGTGATCGGCCACGAGATGGGCCACGTGGCGCTGGGCCACAGCAAGTCCGCGATGCAGACGGCCTATGCCGTCAGCGCCGCCCGCTCGGCCGCCGGCGCCGCCGGCAACAGCGCGGTCGCCTCGCTGAGCGCCTCGCAGCTGGGCGACCTGACCGAGAAGTTCATCAACGCGCAGTTCTCGCAGAACCAGGAGTATGCGGCCGACGACTATTCGTTCGAGCTGCTGACCCAGAAGAAGATGAACCGCCAGGGGCTGGCGACGGCGTTCGAGAAGCTGGCCAGGCTGGACGGCGGCGAAAGCAGCATGCTCAGTTCGCACCCCTCCTCGCCCGACCGCGCGGCCCGTGTCCGTGCGCGGCTGAAGAACGGCAAGTAGGCCGCCGGCGCGGCAACAGGCGCGCCAGGCATGGATGCGCCGCCGCCGGCCGCCACAAACGGCCCGCGGCAGGCGTAGAATCCCGGTTCCAACAAAACAAAGCCCGCGCGTACTGCGTGCGGGACCACAAGGGGTTTCATCCATGATCCAAGCCACGCTGCGCCTGGCGGGGAAGGCTGCGCTCGCAGTCGCCCTGGCCGGCACCTCCGTCCTCGCCCACGCGCAGGATGCCTTTCCTTCCCACCCCGTCAATCTCGTCAGCCCGTTCCCGCCCGGCGGCGCCACCGACATGATCGCCCGCGTGCTGGGCGACGCGATGAGCAAGCGGCTGGGGCAGTCGGTCGTGGTCGTCAACCGCCCCGGCGGCGGCACCACCATCGGCGCGGCCTACGTGGCGCGCGAGCGGCCCGACGGCTACACGCTGCTGCTGGCCACCAGCTCCACGCTGATCACCAGCCGCTTCCTGTACAAGAACCTGCAGTTCGATCCCGACGCCATGGTGCCCGTCGGCGTGGTCGGCACCGCGCCGATGATCCTGCTGACCAGCAAGAAGCGCGGCTTTCACGACGCCGCCGGGCTGGTCGACTATGCCCGCAAGCACCCGGGCGACCTCAGCGTGGCCTCGCAGGGCTCGGGCACGCTGTCGCACCTGCTGGCCGAGTGCTTCCAGTCGGCCACCCAGACGCGCATGACGCACATCCCGTACAAGGGCTCGTCCGAGGCCATGCCGGCGCTCATCAACGGCGACGTCGACGTGTTCTTCGACAACGTGGGCACGGGCATGGCGCAGGTCAAGGGCGGCCGGGCCGAGGTGCTGGGCGGCAGCGGCCGCCAGCGCCTGAGCGAGTATCCCGAGATCCCCACCCTGGACGAGGCCGGCTTCCCCGGCTGCGACCTGTCGGCCTGGTGGGCGCTGATGGCCCCGCCGGCGACGCCGCCCGCGGTGGTCGCCCGCCTGAACGAGGCGCTGAAGGCCGCGCTGAAGGAAGACACCGTGCGGCGCAAGATCCTCGAGGCGGGCACCGAGCCTGCCGACGGGGCGATCGAGCCCTACGCGGGGCTGGTGCGCGCCGACGTGCCGCTGATCGGGGAGCTGGTCAAGCGGGCCAACGTGACGGTGCAGTAGCGCCGGCGGGGCCGCGATGCTCGAGCGTATCCTCACCCCGTTCGAGGCCGGCCGCGGCCTGCAGGAGCAATTGCGCGAGAAGCTGATCGGCGCGATCCTGGACGGCTGGCTGCCGGCGCACGACGCCATGCCGTCGAGCCGCCGGCTGAGCGAGGAACTGCGCGTCTCGCGCAACACCGTGGTGCTGGTCTACGAGAAGCTGGCGCAGGAAGGCTACCTGATCCCCGCCAGCCGCCGCGGCTACTACATCAACGAGAAATACCTGCGCGAGCAGCTCAACGCGCGGCTGCGGGCCGAGCCGGGCAAACTGTTCGAGCGGCCCGCGCACGCGCCCGACTGGGAGCGGCGGCTGGCGCAGCACCCGTCGCGCCTGCGCGCCATCGTGAAGCCGCGCAACTGGCGCGACTACCGCTACCCCTTCGTCTACGGCCAGGTGGAATACGACGAGGCCACCGCGGCGCGCTGGCGCGAATGCGCCCGTCTGGCGGCCTCGGGCGTGCATGCGCGCACCTGGCTGGACGATCAGGTGGCGCAGGACGACCCGCTGCTGGTCGAGCAGATCATCCAGCGCATCCTGCCGCGCCGCGGCATCCGCGTGGGGCCGCAGCAGTTGCTGGTGACCATCGGCACGCAGAACTCGCTGTTCATGCTGGCCCGGCTGCTGGCCCGGCCGGGGCTGCGCCTCGGCCTGGAGGATCCGGGCTATGTAGACGCGCGCAATATCTTCGCGCTGGCCGGCGCCGCCCTGCAGCCCCTGCGGGTGGACGCGCAGGGCCTGGTGGTGGACCGCCAGCTGGACGGCTGCGACATCGTCTTCTGCACCCCCAGCCACCAGTCCCCCACCGGCGTGACCATGCCGCTGTACCGCCGCGTCGAGCTGCTGGCGCGGGCGCGCGAGCACGACTTCCTGGTGATCGAAGACGACTACGAAAACGAGCAGAACTACCTCGGCAAGAACCACCCCGCCCTCAAGAGCCTGGACGACTCGGGCCGGGTCATCTACCTGGGCAGCCTGACCAAGAGCCTGCTGCCGGGCGTGCGGCTGGGCTTCATCGTGGCCGACGCCGAGCTGATCCACGAACTGCGCGCGCTGCGGCGCTATCTGTACCGGCATCCGCCCTCCAACAACCAGCGCATCCTGGCGCTGTTCCTGGGCATGGGGCATTTCGACGCGCACGCGCGGCGGCTGCGCGAAACACTGTCGCTGAAGTGGCAGACCATCAGCCAGGCCGTCTCGCAGGCGCTGCCCGGCGTGTCGGCCAGCGGCACCTCGGGCGGCTCGGCCCTGTGGCTGCGCGGCCCGGACGGGTTCGACGCCTGGGCGCTGCAGCGCCTGGCGGCGCGGCGCGGCGTGCTGATCGAGCCGGGCAACATCCATTTCCTGCGCGAGCCGCAGCCCACCGAATACTTCCGCCTGGGCTACGGCGCGATCGCGCAGCAGGCCATCGAACCCGGCATCCGGGCGCTGGCCGAGGCCTGGCGCGAGCTGGGCGCCTGAGCTGGACCCATCGCCCGCGCCAACTGGCCCTGTATTCCCGCGAGGGCCTGGCCTACCGTTGCAGGCTGTCGAAGACCGGGCCTGAACGTGGACACCACCGCGACCTTCCTGCTGGGCAATCTCATCGTCATCGCCGCGGGCGTGATCCGCGGGCTGACGGGGTTCGGCTTCGCCGCCTTCTCCGTGGCCGGCCTGGTGTTCCTGCTGCCGGTGCGCGAGGCGGTGCCGGTGGTGCTGTGCCTGGAAGTCCTGGCCAGCGCGCTGCTGCTGCCCGCCGCATGGCGCCAGATCGAATGGCCGCTGGCGCGGCCGCTGCTGCTGGCCGCGCTGTGCGGCGTGCCGCTGGGCCTGCTCGGCCTGACGCGGGCCGACCCGCAGGCGATGGCGATCGCGGTGTACGTGCTGATCGGCGGCCTGGCGCTGATGGGCCTGGCCCGCCTGCCGCTGCCGCTGGCGCGCGGCGCCGGCGCGCCCTGGATCGTGGGCGGCGCCACCGGCGCGCTGCTGGCGGCCTTCTCGATCGGCGGGCCGCTGGTGGCCGCATGGCTGGCGCACATCGGCACGCGCCCTGGCGCGGTGCGCGCGACCCTGATACTGTTCTTCGGCGCGATCGACGCGGCCAGCGTCGCGGCGCTGGGGGCCTCCGGCCATCTCGGGGCGCAGACGGCGCAGCGCCTCATCGTCCTGGTGCCGGCCACGCTGGCGGGGCTGTGGATCGGGCAGCGGCTGTTTCGCGTCGTGCCGTCGGCCCGCGCCCTGGCCTGCACCCAGTGGCTGCTGCTCGCGCTGTCCCTGCTCGGCCTGTATGCCAGCCTGGCCGTTCCCGCCTGATTCGCCTGATTCTCTAGGAGCCTTACACCATGACCGATACCGTCTTCATCACCGGCGCCACGTCCGGCTTCGGCGCCGCCGCGGCACGCTGCTTCGCCTCGCGCGGCTGGAACGTCGTCGCCACCGGCCGGCGCGCCGACCGCCTGCAGGCGCTGGCCGACGAGCTGGACGGCCGCCTGCTGCCGCTGGTGGTGGACGTGCGCGACCGCGACGGCATGCGCGCCGCCATCGACGGCCTGCCCGACACCTTCTCGACGATGCGCGCCCTGGTCAACAACGCCGGCCTGGCGCTGGGCACCACGCCGGCGCAGGGCTGCGACCTGGACGACTGGGAGACCATGGTCGACACCAACATCAAGGGGCTGCTGTACGCCACGCGGCTGCTGCTGCCGCGGCTGATCGCCCACGGCCCGGGCGCCGGCATCGTCAACCTGGGCTCGGTGGCCGGCAACTGGCCCTATCCGGGCAGCCACGTCTATGGCGCCAGCAAGGCGTTCGTGCGCCAGTTCTCGCTGAACCTGCGCAGCGACCTGCAGGGCACGGGCGTGCGCGTCACCAACGTGGAGCCGGGCATGTGCGAGAGCGAGTTCTCGCTGGTGCGCTTCGGCGGCGACCAGGCGCGCGCCGACTCGGTCTACCGCGGCGCCCATCCGCTGCAGGCCACCGACATCGCCGAGATCATCTGGTGGGTGCTGCAGCAGCCGGCGCACATCAACGTCAACAGCCTGGAGGTGATGCCGGTGACGCAGGCCTGGAGCAATTTCTCCGTGCACCGCGACACGGGCGCGGCCGGCTAGGTCTCCGGCGGCGCGGCGAACAGGCCGCCCAGGTCCACCCGCACGGCCTGCGAGAACGCCCGCGACAGCGCGTCGACGGGCAATTGCCCGCGCAACCCGATGGCCACGACGCGGCTGACGCGCGGGCCCGTCCGTGCCTCGCGCACGCCACGCAGCGAGCCATGCCGCCCGGCGAACTGCAGGACGGCCTCGGGATGATGGTCGGTGCGGACCACGCCCTTCAGCCGCAGCACCCCGGCCGGCATCGCGCGCAGCAGTGCCCGCAGGCACTCCGCGCTGAGGGCGTGCGGCGTGTCGAAGCGCCAGTGCGCGAACACGTAGCCGTGGCCGGGATGCTCCCTTGCGGCGCGGTCCGGGGCGGCCGGCGCGGGGTCCAGGCCGGGATCGCGCAGCCATTCGGGCGGCACGTCGGCGTCGACGGCCTCGTAGCGCGGCGTGCCCGGCGCCACGTGATCCAGCCAGCCGCGCAGCGCCTCCATCTCTTCCGGCGTGGCGCGGTCGCACTTGTTGACCACCAGCAGGTCGGCCGCGCACAGCTGGCGGCGCACCGTGTCGCGCAGCAGCGCGTCGCCATCCTGGTCCAGCGCGGCCTGGGCGTCCACCAGCACGATCACGCCGTCCAGCGCCAGCGCGGGATCGACCAGGCCCACCTGGGCCACCCGCCAGGGATCGGAGATGCCGCTGGTCTCGATCAGGATGTGCTCGGGCGCGGGGTCGAGGGCCAGCACGCGCATCAACGCATCGCCCAGATCGTCGCCGATCTGGCAGCAGACGCAGCCATTGCTCAGGCTGATGAGCGTGTCGTCGCGCGCGCGAACCAGCGCGGCGTCGACGTTGACCGCGCCGAAGTCGTTGACCAGCACGGCCCAGCGGCGGTCTTGCCATCGCGCCAGCAGGCGGTTGAGCAAGGTGGTCTTGCCGGCGCCCAGGAAGCCGCCGATGACGGTCAGGGGAATGCGCGCGGGCGCGGGCCCGGTGGGCCGGCCCGCGGTCATGCGCCGATCTCGCCGGTCGCCTCCCCGCCCACGACCGTGCCGGCGATGCCGATGTCCTTCAGCGCCGTCGGGTCCGCCGCCGTGGGATCCTCGTCCAGGATGCAGAAGTCGGCATACTTGCCGACCTCGATCGAGCCGATGCGGTCGTCCAGCCGCAGGGTGTAGGCCGCGCCCAGCGTGATGGCATGCAGGGCCTGCGCCACGCCGATGCGCTCGTCGGGGCCGAGCAGCCGGCCCGACGAGGTCAGGCGATTGACGGCGCACCAGGCCGTGAAGAGCGGGCCCAGCGGCGTGATCGGCGCATCGGAGTGCACCGCCAGCGGCACGCCGCAGGCCAGCGCCGTCGCGCAGGCATCCATGCGGTTGGCCCGGTCCGGCCCCATGGTCTGGGCATAGTGCGCGTCGCCCCAGTAATAGATGTGGTTGGCGAACAGGTTGACGCACAGGCCCAGCGCGGCCAT
>Ga0164243_10010171_pt1 | contig 13552 bp, 11 predicted proteins | sample OricompcompostOP_FD_108781 | JGI IMG/M metagenome (GOLD analysis project Ga0164243, IMG submission 108781) | Organic Plus compost microbial communities from Emeryville, California, USA - Original compost - Organic plus compost (OP) | ecosystem: Engineered > Solid waste > Mixed feedstock >... | reverse complement strand
GAGAAGCTGCTGAAATACCGTGATCTTGCCAAGAAGGAGCCGATGGTCCTTTTCGGCGGTCGGCTGGGCACGTACAAGTACCTCGACATGCACATGGCGATCGCCTCGGCACTCTCCATGTTCGAGAACAAGCTCCGGCCGCACTTCGCCCAGGGTGCGCCCCTCACCTCCGGAGGCGTTGACGACTGATGGGACGACCGATGGGACGACCGATGGGACGACCGATGGCGACCCGACTCCTGCAGCGGCAGATCCTGCCCCTTGACCGTGACTTCGACGTGCTCGCGCTCTATGTCGACAACCAGGCCGCGATCCTCGACCCCGACAAGTACGAGATCGGTTCCAACCGCAACGCCCAGCAGCTCAACACCGCGGCGATGCGCCAGTCGATCAACGACGGCAGCCAGATCCACCCCGACCAGATCGAGTCGCGCACCGCGCTGAGGGTGACGAAGGGCGAGCGACTCTCCTTCGGCACCTACTTCAACGCCTTTCCCGCCTCCTACTGGCGTCGGTGGACGGTGGTGAAGGAAGTACAGCTCTCGATCACGCTCCGCGGCCGCGGAGCCAGCGTCGTGGTCTACAAGTCGATGGCCAACGGCCGCGCGCAGCGGGTGGATGCCGCGGACACCGGTGACTCGCTGGAGGAGACCTTCACCTTCGACCTGACCCTCAAGCCGTTCGTCGACGGCGGGTGGTACTGGTACAACGTCGTCGCGGGCGATGAGGACGTGGTCGTCGTCTCGGCGGAGTGGACCGCCGAGGTCCCGGCCGAGCGCGCCGAGCACGGCACCACCGACATCGCGATCACGACGATGAACCGTCCCGACTTCTGCGCCAAGCTGCTCACCCAGATCGGCGAGGACGAGGCCCTCCGCCCCTACCTCGACACGGTCTTCGTGATGGAGCAGGGGACCCAGAAGGTCATCGACTCGGCCGATTTCCCCGTGGCGGAGAAGGCGCTCGGCGGTCTGCTGCAGATCCTCGAGCAAGGCAACCTGGGCGGTTCCGGTGGCTACGCGAGGGGACAGTTGGAGTCGCTGCGCAAGGGCACGGCGACGTACGCCTTGATGATGGACGACGACGTCGTCTGCGAGCCCGAAGGCATCATCCGTGCGGTCACCTTCGGTGACCTGTGCCGCCGGCCCACGATCGTGGGCGGCCACATGTTCAGCCTGTTCGCCAAGTCGCGGCTGCACAGCTACGGCGAGATCGTGCAGCCGTGGCGCTTCTGGTGGCAGTCGGCGCCCGGCGTCTTCGGCGACTGGGACTTCTCCGCCCGCAACCTGCGTTCCACCCGGTGGCTGCACAAGCGCATCGACGTGGACTTCAACGGGTGGTTCATGTGCCTGATCCCGCGTGAGGTGATCGCGAAGGTGGGGCTGTCACTGCCGCTGTTCTTGAAGTGGGACGACTCCGAGTACGGCCTGCGGGCCAGGGCGGCCGGCTTCGCGACCGTGTCGCTGCCCGGTGCCGCGGTCTGGCACGTGCCGTGGACCGACAAGAACGACGCGCTCGACTGGCAGTCCTACTTCCACCAGCGCAACCGCTTCGTCGCCGCGCTGCTGCACTCGGTCTACCCCAAGGGCGGACGGATGGTGACGGAGAGCTTCAACCACCAGATCAAGCACCTGGTGTCGATGCAGTACTCCACCGTCGCGCTGCGTCACCAGGCGCTGCTCGACGTCCTCGCCGGCCCGGACCAGCTCCACGAGGACCTGCCGACCAAGCTCGCCGCGATCAAGGGGCTGGTCAAGGAGTTCCCCGACGCCCAGCTCGAGGCCGACCGGGAGGCCTTCCCCCCGGTCCGCCGGCACAAGCCGCCCAAGAAGGGCCGCGACGACACCGAGGTGCCGCGGAGTTGGGAGACCAAGCTGGCCGCGCTGAAGGCGCCGATCCGGCAGATCAAGAAGCCGCGCTCGATGTCGAAGGAGTTCCCCGAGGCGGAGCTCCCGGCCATGGACAACCAGTGGTATCGCATCACCAAGTACGACTCCGCCATCGTCTCGATGAACGATGGCCAGAGCGCCGCGTTCTACCGTCGCGACCCGGAGCGGTTCCGGCATCTGCTCAAGGAGACGGTCGAGATCCATGCGCGCCTGCGCCGTGAGTGGCCGCGCCTGGCGGAGGAGTACCGCGCCAGGCTCGGCGACGTAACCTCGCCTCAGGCGTGGGAGAAGACCTTCCGCCCGTGGACGCAGCCGGACGGCTCGACCTCGGAGCCCAACCAGTGACGACCCGGGTGCAGGAGAGGGGAGTGGTGCATGACCAGCGCTGACACAGCCCAGCCGGAGGCTGCCGAAGCCCGACCGGTCCGGATCGTCGACGCGCCGCTGGCGCCGCCTTCGGCCAATCTCGGCCTGCTCTCGGTCTTCCAGAAGCGCTACCTCCTCCGGCTTCTGGTCAGGCGCGAGGTGCAGGCGCGGTACGCCGGCTCGGTGATGGGCCTCTTCTGGTCCTACATCAACCCGCTCAGCCAGTTCTTCATCTACTGGTTCGTCATGGGGCACATCATGGGCGCCCACCGGAATGTGGAGAACTATCCGATCCACGTCTTCTCCGGGATGGTCGTCGTCCACTTCTTCACCGAAACCTTCGGCTCGGGGACCCGCTCCATCGTGCGCAACAAGTCGCTGGTCAATCGGTTGGCGCTGCCACGGGAGATGTTCCCGGTCTCGGCGATGCTGGTCTCGCTCTACCACGTCTTCCCGGCAACGGTGATCCTGGTCATTGCGGCGCTGGCGACCGGCTGGGTGCCCGACATCGGCACCCTGTTCGGCATCCTGCTCGCCCTCGGGATCATCATGTTCCTCGGGACGGCGCTCGCGCTGATGTTCAGCGTGGCCAACGTCTTCTGGCGCGACTTCGGCAGCGCGGTGGGGATCATGACCAACTTCGTGCGCTTCGGCGTCCCGATGATCTACTCCTACGCCCAGGTCCACGAGAAGTTCGGCCACTTCGCGCAGTACTACCTGGCCAACCCGATCGCCAACGCCGTGCTGCTCTTCCAGCGGGCCTTCTGGGTCCGTGCGACCGATGATCCGGAGAAGACGCTGCGTACCGGCATGCCGCACCACCTGTGGACCAACGGCCTGATCGCGCTGGGCTGCTCGGTCGTGCTCCTGGTCATCGCGCAGCTGGTCTTCAACAAGTTCGAGAACCGGATTCCGGAGCGTCTGTAATGGTCGAGTCGATCCGCGTCGAGCACGTCACCAAGAACTTCACGCTGCAATATCACCGCACCTTCAAGCAGATGACCGTGGCGATGGCGAAGGGTCAGGACGTCAGCAACACCTTCACCGCTGTCGACGACGTCTCCTTCAGCGTTCAGCAGGGCGAGTCGATCGGGCTGATGGGCCTCAACGGCTCCGGCAAGTCCACCCTGCTGAAGGTCATCAACGGCGTCATGCGGCCCGACAAGGGTCAGGTGCTGACCCGGGGCCGGATCGCCGGCCTGATCGCCACCGGTGCCGGCTTCCACCCCCAGCTCACCGGCCGGGAGAACATCTACCTCAACGCCGCCGTCATGGGACTGACCGAGAAGGAGACCGACAAGATCTTCGACGAGGTCGTCGAGTTCGCTGACATCGGTCGTTTCCTCGACGTACCGGTCAACACCTACTCCTCCGGGATGAAGTCACGGCTCGGGTTCTCCGTCGCCGTCCACATCGACTCCGACATCTTCTTGGCCGACGAGGTCCTGGCGGTGGGCGACAAGTACTTCAAGCGCAAGTGCCTGGCGAAGATGGAGGAGATCCGCAACAGCGGTCGGACCATCTTCTACGTCAGCCACGCCGAGGCGTCGGTCAAGCGGATGTGTGAGCGAGTCCTCGTCCTGGAGAAGGGCAAGCTCGCCTTCGACGGGCCCGTCGAGGAGGGCATCCACTACTTCCAGTACGGCGAGGAGCTGACCGGCGAGGAGGACGAGCTCGCCCTCGAGGACGCCGAGCTGGGCGCCGATATCTGACCTCCGGGTCAGGAGGGTAGGGGTAGGCCGTACTCATCGGCGTACGCCGCCCGGCAGGCGGCCGCACAGAAGACGACCGTTCGGCCGGCATGCTCAAGGGTGAGCGCGCCCGGGCCCAGCCGGACCTGCATGCCGCACATCGGATCGATCATGATGCCCGGCGATAGCCCGACGGGCTGGGTCGCGCCGGCTGCGTCCGGCTCCGTGTCCGAAGCGGCGGGAGCCTCGGCAGCGAGCCGGGCGCGGAATTCCGCGGTCATGTGGCTCACCACCCCTGATCCGCTGACCGCGTGTCCGTCCATGCCGAGGCTCCCGTCCTCAATGCCGACGAGGTTGATCCACAAGGCACCGTCGGGACGCTGCCACCCCTGCCGCCGGTCGAGCCGTCGCACACTGCGACGGATGATGCCGATCGCGGTCCGCGACATCTCGGCGCGCCAGGCCTCAGGGACGGTGAGCGTGACCCACAACGGCGGGACCGTGCCAGGGATCCACGGGCCATCGCCGGTCGTCCAGCTCTCAAGCTCGCCAAAGCCGATGTGGGTCAGAGAGCGAGCGCGCTGCATCGTCTCCTCGGCGACCCCCTTCTCGGCCCCCACGAGCAGTCGGCGGATGTCACCTGCCAGCGAGCCGCGGGCGTCGTCGGTGAGCGCGTCGCGCGGGCTCTTGATCTCGATGAGAAACATGGTCATTCCCTCGGTGGTGATCTCGCCGGCGTCGTGGGAGCGCTCAGGCGGCGGGGCCCTCGCCCGGCCCGGCCGGGCCGATGTTGTGGTTGAGCGCGAACACGTTGGTCGGGTCGTAGGTCCGTTTGACCTGCGCCAGGCGGGCCAGGGTTGCGGCCGGGTAGGCCGCCTCCAGGTCGGCATCGGTCGCCGAACCCTGGAAGTTCAGATAGGTCCCCTCTCCTCGGGCGGCGACGGCGTGCCAGGGGAGGAGGCTCTCGGCGATCGTCGCCTCCGGGGTACTCTCCGGGACCATCAGCATGCCGACGGCCATCGCCTCCGCGTCCCGGTGTGCGAACGCCGTGGCGTGCGGTGGGACCCGCCCGAAGGCGCCGCCCAGGCTGCGTACGGCGATCGCCGGGGACGCGGAGCTGGCATGGAAGGCAGCGATCGCCGCGATCGCCTCCCGACCGAGGACCGGGAGGAGCGTGTTGCGGCTGACCAGGCGCAGGCCGGGCGGCAGGTCGACCTCCTCCAGGATCGCGGCGTAACGGCTCTCCGAGATCGCCGCCTCGGCGACCGTGCCGAGTTCCAGGAGCGGTTCGATGGCCAGGTCGGCATCCTCGACCGAGGCGCCGGGATCGGCGGCGTAGCAGACGAGCACCGTTGCTGACGGCGCCGCGTCGGGGACGCGCGGGCCGAGCACCATCGTGCTGGCGAGGGCATCCGGCGCGCGGCGCATCGCATCCCGCCAGCGACCGAGCAGCCCGGCGGTGGCGGCGGTAGCCTCGGGGTCGCCGTCGAGCCGGTAGGTGATCCAGCCGAAGTGGACGGCGCCGACGGTGGTGGCGACGAAGTCGAAGTCGACGACGACTCCGAAGTTGCCGCCCCCGCCGCGCAAGGCCCAGAACAGGTCGGGGTTCTCCTGTGCCGAGGCGGTCACGAGGCGTCCGTCGGCGGTGACCACGCGCGCCCGGACCAGGTTGTCGATCGCCAGGCCGTCCCGACGGACCAGCCAGCCGATTCCACCGCCGAGAGTGAGGCCACCGACGCCGACGCCGGCGGTGTCTCCGGCGGTGATGCACCACCCGAACGGGTCCAGCGCTGCCGCGACCTGGCCCCAGGACGCGCCGGCGCCGACCCGTACACGACGCCGGTCGGGGTCCACGATCTCGACACCGTCGAGCCGGGCCAGGTCGATGACCAGGCCACCGGTGTTGGTGCCGTGGCCGAGCAGGCTGTGCCCACCCGAGCGGACCGAGAGCGGCAGGCCCGTGGTGACCGCGTGGGCGAGGGCGGCGGCGACCTCCTCGGCACTGCCGGGTCGCACCACCAGCGCCGGCTCGCCGGTAGCGAAGAGGACACGGGCGGCGTCGGCGTACGCCTCGTCGCCGGGACGTAGCGTCTCCACCGTGTCGAGGGCGGCCTCGGTCACCGTCATCGACTGGGCGTCGGGACTGGGGGTGGGTCGAAACATCGTCGTCTCCTCGATCATGGGGTTCGATGCCGCCGATCCTTCGCCGCGGGCGTGGTCTCGCGCGTCGCCCCGCGGGCGTCAGTTCCGGCTGCCGACCGGGTGGGTCGGACCGGCGGCGGCTACCTCGGTCGGAGTAGCCGACGACTACTCCGGCGGTGGGACGCTCGTCGTCGACTCCGGCCCTACCATCGAGGTCATGCGCACGATCACCGGGCGGGACCGCCTCTTCGCCGCTGGTTGGCTCGTCTCCGCAGCGGTCGGCACGGTCGCCTTCCTTCAGTGGCATGCCTACGTCCGCGAGGTCGAGCGGCGCGCGGAGGAGGCCGAACGCACCCGCGACGAGGTGGCCAGGCGTCGCGCCGTCGAGGAGCGGCTCCGGATCGCGCGTGAGCTGCACGACTCGTTGACCCACAGCATCTCGGTGATCAAGGTGCAGGCGGGCGTGGCCGCGCATCTGGCCCGCAAGAACGGCCAGGAGCCCTCGCCGGCCCTGCTCGCCATTCAGGAGGCGAGCAGTGACGCGGTACGCGAACTCCGCTCGACTCTCGACGTCCTACGTCGTGACGACGAGCCGGGCCAGAGCGGCCTGGATCGGCTTCCCGCCCTGGTCGAGCGAACCCGCTCCTCCGGTGTCCCGACCACCTACCGGGTCTGCGGGGAGCAGCGGGACCTGCCGCCGGCCGTGGAGCAGACCGCCTATCGGGTGGTCCAGGAGGCGCTCACCAACGTCGGCCGGCACGCCGGTGCGGCAACCGCATCGGTCGAGGTCACCTATGGCGCGCAGACCCTGACGGTCCGTATCGACGACGACGGCGCCGGGTCACGGCGTCCGCCGGTCCCGGGCTACGGCCTGGTCGGGATGCGAGAGCGCGTCACCGCGCTCGGTGGCCGGCTTCACGCCGAACCCGGACCGACCCGCGGGTTCACCGTGGTGGCGGAGCTTCCGATGGAGGGGGCTCGGTGAGTGAGGAGAGGATCCGGGTGGTCCTGGTCGACGACCAGGCGCTGATCCGGACCGGCATCCGCGCGCTGCTCGATGCCGAGGATGACATCGAGGTCGTCGCCGAGGCAGCCGATGGTCGTGAGGGGGTTGCGCTGGCCGTGGCGCATCGCCCCGACATCGTCTTGATGGACGTGCAGATGCCCGAGATGGACGGTATCGAGGCGACCCGCCGTATCGCCGCGGACGCGCGACTGGCCGACACCCGGGTGGTGATGCTGACCAACTACGGCCTCGACGAGTACGTCTTCAACTCCCTGCGGGCCGGCGCGTCCGGGTTCGTCGTCAAGGACACCGAGCCAGCGGATCTGCTCCAAGCCCTGCATGTGACCACCCGTGGTGATGCCCTCCTCTCGCCGGCGGTGACGCGTCGGTTGATCAGCGAGTTCGTCTCGCGGCCACCCGATGTCTTCGCCTCCGCCGACATCGAGTTGCTCACCAACCGGGAGCGCGAGGTCGTCGTTCTGGTCGCCCATGGGCTGAGCAACGACGAGATCGCGGAGCGGATGGTGCTCAGCCCGATGACCGCGAAGACCCACGTGAGCAGGGCGATGACGAAGCTCGGCGCCCGGGACCGGGCGCAACTGGTGGTCTTCGCCTACCAGTCCGGGCTGGTGGCTGCGCGGGCCAGCTGAAGCCTCTGCACGCGCCAGAGATTTGACATTTCTTGACAACATCGGCGTGTCGACTGGAAATTACACTCTTGTAGTTACTCACAACCTCTATCCAGAGGTCTGTGACTGGTGTGAAAGTTGAGTTCTTGTGTGACTCTTCCCCGCACACCTGGAGCCCTCGCATGCATACCGATAAGGCCGGTGCCGGCCAGAACCGCCACCGCCGGACCAGATACGTCGCGACCTGCCAGCAGCTGCTGGTGCTCGGCGTCGTCTTTGCCGCCCTGATCCCGGCTGCCACCATCGTCAGCCTCGATGTCGTCCGCCCCGGCCAGACCGGCCAGACCGGTCAGACCGGCCAGGCCCGCTCTCCGGGCGCCGGCGGGGCGCTGGCGGCGTACCTCACCGCAGCGACCACGCCGTCAACGGTGCCCACGGCGCCGGTGAACGCCACCGTCGACGAGATCCCGCTCACCACCAAGGGCAGTGCCGACCCCTCGCTGAAGCGGAGGGTAGGCGGCTCGACGGGTGGCTACGGCGCGGGACCGAACGAGGCCGGCGAGCCGACCGAACACGCCTCGGTGCGGGCTGCGGCAGGGAAGGCCGACGCCACCGTCGTGACCAGCACGCCCCAGTCGGTCACCGGCTTCGGGACCGTGGGCCTCACCTGGGCCCACGGCGAGAACATCGATCCCGCGGATCTGACCGCGCAGATCCGGACCGAGAAGAACGGCGCCTGGAGCGACTGGAAGGGCCTCGACTACGACGTCGACGGCCCCGATGCCGACACGGCCGAGGGCAAGGCCACCCGGCCGGGCACCATGGAGGCTCTGGTGGGCCATGTCGACCGGGTCCAGGCGCGACTGACCGTCAAGGGTGCGCAGGTCCCGACCGACCTCAAGCTCGCCGTGATCGACCCTGGTACGCCGACCTCGACCGCCTCGCAGAAGGCGGCGATCGACACCGGCAAGGGCGACTCGTCGGCGGTAACCGGTGACTCCTCGACGACCTCAACCGCTGCGACCACCTCCTCGACCACCTCCTCGACCACCTCGACGACCTGGGCTCCTGCGAGCGGCGGGGGAGAGGCGGCTGCGGTCCTCGCCGCGGCGGCGTACACCCCCAAGCCGCAGATCTAGAGCCGTGCACAGTGGGGAGCCAACGAGAAGGTCCGTGAGCAGACCGCGCCGAGCTACTACGAGATCCACGGTGGCTTCGTTCACCACACGGTCAACGCCAACGACTACTCCAAGGCGGAGGTGCCCGGGATCATCCGCAGCATCTACGCCTACCACGTGAAGAGCCGCGGCTGGCGGGACATCGGCTACAACTTCCTGATCGACAGGTTCGGCCGGATCTGGGAGGGCCGGTACGGCGGGGTCGACCGCCCGGTGGTCGGGGCTCACACCGAGAACTACAACGACTACGGGTTCGGTGCCTCCGCGATCGGGAACTTCGAGACCGCCAAGCCGACCAGTGCGCTCGTGCAGGCGTTCGGGGCGCTCTTCGCCTGGAAGCTCGCACTCCACGGGGTGGCGGCGAACGCGACCAAGGTCAAGATCGGCAAGAAGGTCTTCCCGCATGCGATCGAGGGCCACCGCGACACCAAGGCGACCGCGTGTCCGGGCAAGTACCTCTATGCCAAAATCCCCGAGATCCGCACCATCGCGGCGTCGTTGCAGAAGGGCTGGTCCGGGCGAGAGCTCGACTCGCAGATCGCGGCCACCAAGTACCCCGACCTGATCGCCCGACGGCACAGCGATGGCAAGGTGTTCACCATCCCAACCGGTGGTCTGGCCGGCTGGCAGAGTGCCCGGAAGGTGATGACCGCTGCCACCAGCACGACGCTGGTGATCTCGCCCGACCTCACCGGCGACGGCCGCGCTGACCTGCTCTCGGTCACCTCGTCCGGGGTCGCGACCACCCGCCCCGGCAAGGGCGGTGGCTCGTTCGGCGCCGCGGTCAAGACGATGCCGAAGGCGTTCAAGGCGAAGACCCTGGTCACCGCTGCGGGCGACCTCAACGGCGATGGCCGCAACGATCTGGTCGCCCGCGGCTCCGGCGGCGTACTCACCTCCTACCTCGGTAGCGGGCACGGCGGGTTCACAGTGCGCACCCAGAGCGGGTATTCGCTGGCCGGCTTCACCCAGCTGGCCGGCGTCGGCGACCTCAACGGTGACCGCCATGCCGACCTGGTCGGTCTCAAGAGCGGGCAGCTCTATCTCCTGGCTGGGGCGGGGAACGGCCGCTTCCGGGCGCCGACGAAGGTCGCCGCCTCGGGGTCGGCCTGGTCGCTCTACAAGGACATCGCCGGCTACGGCGACTTCGACAACGACGGTCATGCCGATCTCTTCGCCCGCGGCCGGGCCGGGCGGGGCTGGATCTTCCCGGGCAACGGCAAAGGCGGCTTCAAGCGCCCGATCGGTCCGTTCGGCGCGACCGCCTCCGCCGGGAGTGTCGTCGGCGCGGCGCAGCTGATCGGCAACCTGCTGCCTGATCTCCTGGTCAGGACCGGTACGACGATCTCGCTGGTGCCCAACAACGGCCGCCGCGACCTGGCGCCGGCGATCTACACCGGACTCACCCTCCGCACGGCGACCGCGATCTTCAACGCCGGTGACTGGGACCGGGACGGCAAGGGTGACCTGATCGCCCGCGACAGCAACGGCCATCTCTATCTGTATCCTGGGAAGGGGAACGGCACCTTCGCCACTCAGCGCGTCGATCTCGGCGGTGGCTTCGGGTCGGTCGCCCTGCTCCAGGTCGTCGGCGACGTGACGGGGGACGGTTGGCCGGACCTTCAAGGGCAGCCGAAGGGGAAGGGCCTCTACCTCTGGCCCGGCAAGGGCCGCTCGGGCCACGGCGCGGGCTATCTGTCCCACCGCGCGATCTCTGCCTCTGCCCAGATCGCGGCCGGACGATGGGACTCAGACGGAGCACCGGACAGCATCTTCCGGGTCGGGAACCGGCTGGTGCTCTATCCCGGCAACGGGCCCGGTGGACTGACCGGCGGGGCGTCGATCAGTGCGACCATCACGCCGTACGACCTCATCATCGGAGTCGCAAGGCTCACCGGCGGAAGCTCGAGCGACCTGGTCGCGCGGGAGAAGAAGACCGGCGCCCTCTATGCCCTCCGACGTACCTCCTCGGGTGGGCTCGCGGCGCGGCTCTATCTGGGATCGGTCGCCGGTTACGACCTCATCGGTTGAGTCACCCCGACGAGGCGGAGAGGAGAGCTCAGTCCTGATCGTCCCCGCGTGGGAAGCGACCCGTGGCCTGCTCGGCAGTGGCGATGGCCGCCAGCCGGTCGGCGTCCCCGGGGGTGGCGTGGGCGACCAGGGCGAGGGAGCCGCCCGTGACGAGCGGCCCCAACACGGAGACGACCCCCGTCCTGGTGGCGGGCGCCAGCTCCGACAACAGGCGGCTGCCGCCGGGACCCCAGGACGGCCCGGCGGCAGCCGCCCACAGCTCTTCTTGAGACACCTCGGTGACCGTCCCGTCGGCGAGCCACCGGGCGGCGAGGTCGTCGGCCTGGGGCGGGTCCCACGGAGCGAATCCGTCCGGCTGCCCCCAGATCTCGATGCCCACGTCGTGGACACCGGCTGGGAGCGGCTCGGCGAAGCGCACGCCGAGCGGAAGCAGCGAACAGGCCAGGACCGGGCATTCCGGGTGCGCGACCGCGTAGCCCTGCCAGGACGGGAGACTCTCGGGGCCGCAGACGACGGCGTCCGGGTCAGCAGCATCGGTGAGGATCAGGCCGCCGTTCCAGGCCGCGCCCAGGAAGACCACCGCGAGCCAGTGCGTCGGCAGGTCGACCCGGATGGTCTGCCCCCGCTCGAGTCCGAGTTCGTCGAGTAGGAGGCTCGAGGCCTTCGCTACCCAGTTGGCGTACGTCGTCAAGGAGAGCTCCACCCGCTCGCCGGTCGCCTCGTCGTAGAAGGTCACGAAGGGGCGCCCCGGATCGGTCCGAAGCGCGTCGGCGAGGGCTGCTGGGAAGGTCTGTGGCACAGTCACGGGGCTCAGCATCTCGTATCGAGGCGTCTCCTAGGCTGGTCGCCATGAGCTTTTGGGCAGTGATCCCCGCCGGTGGCGCCGGGACCCGACTATGGCCGCTCTCGCGGTCGGCCGAGCCGAAGTTCCTGCGCGATCTCACCGGATCCGGACGCAGCCTGTTGCAGGAGACCTACGACCGCTTGCGGCCGCTCTGTGACGACCGATTCCTCGTGGTCACCGGAGAGGTCCATCAAGACGCCGTGAGGGAACAGTTGCCCGGCCTCCGCAGCGACGCGATCCTGGCCGAGCCGTCGCGCCGGGAGTCGATGGCGGCGATCGGCCTGGCCGCCGCCGTGCTCGAGCGCCGCGACGCGGACGCGATCATGGGTTCCTTCCCGGCCGACCACGTCATCACCACACCGGAGGCCTTCGTCTCCTGCGTGCGGACCGCGGCCGACATCGCCGCGGACGACTGGCTGGTCACGCTCGGGATCGAGCCGACCTTCCCGTCGACCGCGTTCGGCTACATCCGCGAAGGAGAGCCGCTGGCCGGCCACGACGGGGCCTACGTCGTCGAGGAGTTCGTCGAGAAGCCGTCGGAGGAGATCGCCCGGCAATATCTCGACAAGGGCGGTTACCGGTGGAACGCCGGCATGTTCGTCGTACGTCCCCGGGTGCTGCTCGACCTCCTGGCCGTCGGCTACCCGGACTTCGCGGCGGCGTTGCGGACGATCGCCGCCGAGCCGGCGCGGCTGGAGGAGTTGTGGGACGCGCTGCCGAAGATCGCGGTCGACAACGCCGTCGCCGAGCCGGCGGCGGCGGCGGGGCGGGTCGCCACGGTCCCGGCTCGGTTCGGCTGGGACGACATCGGAGACTTCGACTCGCTCACCGCACTGCTCGACCATGCCCGGCAGGCACCGGCCACCGGGCCGACCATCCTCGGTGACGCCGGTCTGGTCAGTGCACTGGACTCCACCGGGCTCGTCGTCCCACGCAGCGGCCGGACCATCGCCCTGGTCGGGGTCGATGACATCGTCGTGGTCGACACGCCCGACGCCATCTTGGTCACCACCCGCGCCCGCGCACAGCAGGTGAAGCAGATCGTCGCCGGGCTGCAGGCCGATAACCGCGAGCACCTCACCTGAACCGCTCGGGGGAGCAGCTCACATCGTGGTGGGCTCGGGCGAGTCGGTGTAGGGGTACTTCTCCATGAAGGCCTTGACCGCGGCCCCGGAGACGCCCGCGCAGTACTGGAAGGCGCCCTTCTGCTTGGCGGTGTCGGTCTGCCCGGGCCCGCCTGCCGACCAGTGGGTCAGCGCGATGTGGGTGCCCTTCGGGAAGCTCGTGTGGGCCTTGCCCGCCTTGTAGACCTCCTTCGCGTCGGAGGCCGTCCATGGAAGGGCGATGAACTTGTCGCGGAAGTCACCGGTCCCGGTGAACTTCTTGGCGATCCCGCGGATCTCGCTGAGCTCGGAGCCCTTCACGGTGTCGTCATACCAGAGCACGGTGTAGCCGTGCTCGAGGTTGTGGACGACCTGCTCCAGCTCGATCCCGGAGGGGTAGGTGCCACGCTCGCTGCGGGTGTAGAACTTGCGCCCCATCGAGAGCGGGGCGACGCCGTTGCCCTCGTTCCAGTGCGGACCGAAGGCAGGAGGCGCGGTCGTGTAGGTGATCTGCGTCCCCGTGGGCTCGTGCTGCTGGTTGCCGTCCGCTTTGAGCTCGAAGATCTTCTGGCAGCCCGCCTTTGAGGGGCTCTTGCCGATGTCCTGCAGCAGGCTGCTGTCGTAGGCGCTGGTCTGGATCGAGTCCTTGATCGGCTTGAAGGCCGCGATGCCG
>Ga0164243_10010170_pt1 | contig 13554 bp, 11 predicted proteins | sample OricompcompostOP_FD_108781 | JGI IMG/M metagenome (GOLD analysis project Ga0164243, IMG submission 108781) | Organic Plus compost microbial communities from Emeryville, California, USA - Original compost - Organic plus compost (OP) | ecosystem: Engineered > Solid waste > Mixed feedstock >... | reverse complement strand
CGCGGGAAGTCCGGAGACGTACGGTCGCGTAACTTCCGGGCGGTGTCGAGAGGTTCCCGCTCCCGCGCGGAATCGCGGAAACCTCGGAAACCGCCGGAGCCTCGGGAACTCCGGGGCTCCTCCGGAGCGCAGGGAATGCGGACCGCCGCTTCGCGCGCTGTGCGGAGGGCAGGCCGCCGGACGACGATGTACGAGGCGGTGTGCGAGCGGCGTACGCAGCGGTGTACGGAACGGAGAGGTGCGAGACGGTGGACGGTGCGCACGAGCGGCTGACCGCGCGGCGGCTCGGTGCCGAACGGCTCGGCGAGCGGGCGACGTTGGTGCAGTTCTCGACGGCGTTCTGCCGGCCCTGCCGCGCCACCCGGCGGATCCTGGGCGAGGTGGCCGGGATGGTGCCGGGAGTGCTGCACGTCGAGCTGGACGCCGAGCAACACCTGGAGCTGGTACGCGCGTTGGGGGTGGTGCGTACGCCCACCGTGCTCGTGCTTGACGCTCGCGGGCACGTCGTACGCCGGGCCGCGGGCGCACCGCGCAAGGCCGACGTGATCGCCGCGCTCGGCGCCGCGGTGGACGAGGGCGGCCGGTGACCGAGCCCACGGCGCCCGTACTGGCCGCCCGGCTCCGGTCGGTATTCGGGGCCGTGCTCCGGGCCGTACCCACCGCGGAGCCGCTGCCGAACTCTCAAGCACCGCACGGGCGTTGAGCCGCGCCCCATATCCGACCCCGGGGCCGACCGCGTGCCCGGCCGCGGATCCGGCGAGGGCCCCCGGAGGTGGGGCGCACGAGGAGCCGGGACGATCCGCGGGCCCGCGTGATTGAGTTGTGCCGGTACTTCCGCCCTGCGGCCGCGTTGGCAAGGTCACAGTCCGCCGGCCTTGCTCCGCGGGCGCGAGGGGGATTGTACTGACGAGTAATATTGGCACGGCAGTTGAGGTCCGAGCGCTCGGACCGGACCCGTAGGACGAAGCAGTAGGAGAGCCGGCGTGAGCCTGAGGATCGTTGTCTGTGTGAAGTACGTACCCGACGCCACCGGCGACCGGCAGTTCGCCGATGACCTGACCACCGACCGCGAATCGGTCGACGGTCTCCTCTCCGAACTCGACGAGTACGCCGTCGAGCAGGCCCTCCAGATCAGCGAGGACGCGGACGAAGCCGAGATCACCGTGCTCACGGTCGGCCCCGACGACGCCAAGGACGCGCTGCGCAAGGCGCTTTCGATGGGCGCCGACAAGGCCGTGCACGTCGAGGACGAGGACCTGCACGGCACCGACGTCATGGGCACCTCGCTCGTGCTGGCCAAGGCGATCGAGAAGACCGGCTACGACCTCGTCGTGTGCGGTATGGCCTCCACCGACGGCACGATGGGCGTGCTGCCGGCGCTGCTGTCCGAGCGGCTCGGCGTCCCGCAGGTGACGCTGCTGTCGGAGGTCTCGGTCGAGGACGGCACGGTCCGCGGGCGGCGCGACGGCGACGCCGCGACCGAGCACCTGGAGGCCCCGCTGCCGGCCGTCGTCTCGGTCACCGACCTTTCCGGCGAGGCCCGTTACCCGTCCTTCAAGGGCATCATGGCCGCCAAGAAGAAGCCCGTGGAGTCCCTGGACCTGGACGACCTGGACATCGAGGCCGAGGAGGTCGGCCTGGAGGGCGCGTGGACCGCGGTCGAGGAGGCCACGCCGCGCCCGCCGCGCACCGCCGGCACCGTCGTCAAGGACGAGGGCGAGGGCGGCGAGCAGCTGGCCGCCTTCCTCGCGGAGCGCAAGTTCGTCTGACCCGGCCGACGTCCCGCCGCCGGCGCGCACCGCGCCGCCCGTCCGGAGCGTGCGCCCGCACGCCCCGAACTTCCCACGCTCGCCCGTCACTTCTCTTGTCGCAGGAGCAACACCATGGCTGAAGTCCTCGTCTACGTCGACCACGTGGACGGCGCCGTCCGCAAGCCCACCCTCGAACTGCTCACGCTCGCCCGCCGGATCGGCGACCCGGTGGCCGTCCACCTGGGTCCGGGAGCCGAGCAGGCCGCCGCGACGCTCGGCGAGTACGGCGCGGTGCGCGTACTGGCCGCCGACGCCCCGGAGTTCGCCGACTACCTCGTCGTACCGAAGGTGGACGCGCTCCAGGTCGCCTACGAGACCGTCTCCCCGGCCGCCGTGCTGGTGCCCTCCTCCGCGGAGGGCAAGGAGATCGCCGCCCGGCTCGCGCTGCGCGTCGGCTCCGGCATCGTCACCGACGCCGTCGACCTGGAGTCGGGCGACGAGGGCCCGGTGGCCACGCAGTCGGTGTTCGCGGCCGGCTACACCACCAAGTCCCGCGTGAGCAGGGGCACTCCGGTGATCACCGTGAAGCCGAACGCGGTGGCGCCCGAGGCGGCGCAGGCCGCGGGCACGGTCGAGGGCCTGGCGGTGGCCTTCGGCGAGACCGCGACCGGTACGAAGGTCGTCTCCCGTACGCCGCGGGAGTCCTCCGGCCGTCCGGAGCTGACCGAGGCCGCGATCGTCGTCTCCGGCGGCCGCGGCGTGGGCGGGGCCGAGCACTTCCACGTCATCGAGTCGCTGGCGGACTCGCTGGGCGCGGCCGTCGGCGCCTCCCGCGCCGCGGTGGACGCCGGCTGGTATCCGCACTCCAACCAGGTCGGCCAGACCGGCAAGACGGTCTCGCCGCAGCTGTACGTCGCGGCCGGCATCTCCGGGGCGATCCAGCACCGGGCCGGGATGCAGACCTCGAAGACCATCGTCGCGATCAACAAGGACGCCGAGGCGCCGATCTTCGACCTGGTCGACTACGGCGTGGTCGGCGATCTCTTCCAGGTCGTACCGCAGTTGACCGAGGCGGTGCAGGCCCGCAAGGGCTGAGGCCGCGCAGTCCGCGTCGTTCCGCGGTCGTCGACTCCCCGCCCCCGCGCGCCCGTCGGTGCGCGGGGGCGCGGTGGTTGACCGGCGATCCGCAGCGCGGATAGCTTCGCCATGCGAATAGTGGGTTTCGGAACACGGAAACCTACGCGCGGATCCGAAACCGAAGCCGGGGCGCCGGAGCGCAGACGGAGAGTGGAGGCCGAAGTGAGCGAGGCGGAGACTGCCCGCGAGAGCCGGAGCAACGCAGCGGCGACCAGCCTGGCCGGCACCGTGACCGAAGACCTCGCCGCCGCGCTGGCCCCCGTCGACGCCGAACTCGCCCGCCGCTACCCCGGCGACCCGGGCACCCGCCAGCCCGTACACACCGTCTACGTCCCCGCCGACGCCGCCCGCGCCGACACCGCGGCCGGCTGGGGCGCCCAGGCGCTCGCCCTGCTCGACCAACACGCCCCGGACGCCGCGTCGTTCGCCGCCGTGCTCGGGCTCTCCGACGACCTCGCCGAGCCCGTGTACGAGCGGGTGCGGGCCAAGCTCGCGCGCGAGCCCGTCGAGGACCTGCGCATCGACTTCGAGGACGGCTACGGGCAGCGGACCGACGCCGAGGAGGACGAGGCCGCCGAACGCGCCGCCCGGCTGCTGGCCGAGACCGGCGCCGGCAGCGCAGCGGCGGCCGGCGGCGCGCCCCCGTACGCCGGCATCCGCATCAAGTCCATGGAAGGCGCCGTGCGGGACCGCGGCATCCGCACCTTCGACATCTTCCTCACCGCCCTGCTCGACGCGCCCGGAGGCTCCCAACGGCTCCCGGACGGGCTGCAGTTGACGCTGCCGAAGGTGAGCCACCCCGAGCAGGTGGCCGCGATGGCGCGGCTGTGCGCGGAGTTCGAGCGGGCGCGCGGCCTGCCGTCGGGGCGGATCGGCTTCGAGATCCAGATCGAGACCCCGCAGTCCATCCAGGGCCCGGACGGCCGGGCCACGGTGGCGCGGATGCTGGACTACGCCGAAGGCCGCGCCACGTCGCTGCACTACGGCACCTACGACTACAGCGCCGCGTGCGGCATCAGCGCCGCACACCAGGCGCTGGACCACCCCGCCGCCGACCACGCCAAGGCCGTGATGCAGCTCGCCGCCTCGGGCACCGGAGTGCGGCTGTCCGACGGGTCGACGAACGTGCTGCCCGTCGGGGAGCGGGCGCGGGTGCACGACGCCTGGCGGCTCCACTTCGCCCTCGTACAGCGGTCGTTGGCCCGCGCCTACTACCAGGGCTGGGACATGCACCACGGGCACCTGCCCACCCGCTACGCCGCCGTGTTCGCCTTCTACCGCGAGGGCATGGCGCGGGCTGCCGACCGCCTCGCCGCCTACGTCGCACGCTCCGGCGGCGACGTGCTCGACGAGCCGGCCACCGCACGCGCGCTCGCGGACTATCTGCTGCGCGGCCTGGACTGCGGGGCGCTCGACGCGGGCGAGATCGACGCGCTGTGCGGGCTCTCGCGCGCCGAACTGGGGCGGCTCGCGGGACGCCCGGAGGGTACGGCCGGCTGACGGGTACCGTCCCGCAGCGCCGCAACCCGGGCGTTCCAACAAGCCGCTCCGGCACGCCACTTCAGCCAGCCACTTCATCGACCACGCCAACACGGCGTACTGCAACGCGAGTCGGGCAGGCGGCGACTACGGCTGCGCCGGGGGCAGTTCGCCCGACCCGCGTGCGATCAGCCGGGTCGGATGGGTGCGGTGCCAGGGCGGGTCGGCCGCGCCCTCCAGCCGCCGGAACAGCAACTCGGCGGCGGACCGGCCCAGTTGGCCCGGGTCCTGGGCGATGACGGTGACCGGGGGCGAGAGCAGGTCGGCCAGTTCGAAGTCGTCGAAGCCGACGAGCGCGACGGGCCGGTCCAGCTCCGCCAGCACCCGTACGACCGTGACGGTGGTCCGGTTGTTGCCCGTGAACAGCGCGGTGACCGGCTCCGGGCCGTGCAGCATCCGCTCGGCCGCGGCCCGTACCCGCTCCGGATCGGTCGGCCCCGGCGCCCGCCACGACTCGTGCACCGGCAGGCCCGCGTCCGCCATCGCCGCCTCGTAGCCGCGCAGCCGCTGCTGGGCGGTGTGGATGCGGGGCTCGTCGCCGATGTATCCGATGCGGCGGTGGCCGTGGGCGATGAGGTGGGCGACGCCGTCCACGGCGCCGGCGTAGCTGTCGGCGAGCACCATGTCCGCGTCGATGAGGCCGGGCGGCCGGTCGACGAAGACGGTGGCGACGCCGGCCGCCAACTCCGGCTCCAGGTACCGGTGGTCGGCGCTGGCCGGCACGATCACCAGCCCGTCCACCCGGCGGGCGCACAGCGCGAGCACCAACTCCTCTTCGCGGTCCGGGTCTTCGGCGCTGGAACCGTTGATCAGCAGCGCGCCGTTGGCACGTGCGACTTCCTCGACGGCGCGGTTGAGCGGGGCGTAGAAGGGGTCGGCCAGATCCTCCAGTACCAGCCCGATGCTCGCCGTGCGGCCCTTGCGCAGCACCCGGGCGCTGTCGTTGCGCCGGAAGCCGAGGGTGGTGATGGCCTCCTGCACCCGGGCTTCGGTGTCCGGGGAGACGCCGGGCTCCTCGTTGACCACCCGGGACACCGTCTTCAGCCCGACTCCCGCGCGGGCGGCGACGTCCTTCATGGTGGGGCGGCGGTTGGCGGTGCGGCGCTCGGGCGGGTACGCCGGCCTCCGCCGCGACGGGGAAGCGGGCGGGACGGAGGGCGGTGGCGAGGCTGCTTCGGCGGGCGGGGTGTCGGCCACGGTCTCCGGTCCCTCTCGGTCGGTCGTACGGCTGTCGGTCGTACGGTTCTCGGCGGTGCGGCTCGCGATGGTAAGCGAGCAGCATAGTCCGTGCCGCAGAGGACTGGACAACGTTGTCAGCTGCCGTCACACTGAGTGCCGCGCTGTTTCCGACCGGGAACACAAGCCCTTCACCAGGAGAACACCGCCCATGCACACAGACCTCGTCGTCGCTCTCGATATCGGGGGCACCAAGATCGCAGGGGCCCTGGTGGACCGCGACGGTGTGGTCGTACGGACGAAGCGCCCCACCCCGGCCGCTCCGGACGGCGAGCGCGTGATGTCCGCCGTGCACGCGGTGCTGGACGAACTCGCCGAACACCCCTCGTGGCCGCAGGCCCGCGCGGTCGGCATCGGCAGCGCGGGGCCGGTGGACGCGAAGGCCGGCACCGTGAACCCGGTCAACATCCCCGGCTGGCGTGACTATCCGCTCGCCGCCAAGGTGCGCGAACGCACCGGCGCGCTCCCGCTGTCGCTCGTCGGCGACGGCGCGGCGATCGCCGCGGCCGAACACTGGCTGGGCGCGGCCCGCGGCTGCACGGACGCGCTGTGCATGGTGGTCTCCACCGGAGTCGGCGGCGGGCTCATCCTCGACGGCGAACTGTTCCCCGGAGCGACCGGGAACGCCGGGCACATCGGCCACATCAGCGTGGACCTGGACGGCGACAGCTGCCCGTGCGGCGGCCGCGGCTGCGTCGAACGCATCGCCAGCGGGCCCAACATCGCCCGCCGCGCGCTGGAGAACGGCTGGCGTCCGGGCCCGGACGGCGACACCACCGCGGCGGCCGTCGCCGCCTCCGCGCAGTCCGGCGACCCGATCGCCCTCGCCTCCTTCGAGCGGTCCGCGCGGGCGCTCGCCGCCGGGATCGCCGCCACGGCGACGCTCGTCGAGATCGACACCGCGGTCGTGGGCGGCGGCGTCGCCAGTGCGGGAGAGGTGCTGTTCGCGCCGCTGCGGCGGGCGTTGGGGGAGTTCGCCACGCTGTCGTTCGTCGACGGACTCACGGTCACCCCCGCGCAGACGGGCGCGGACGCGGGGCTGCTGGGCGCCGCAGCGGCCTGCTGGAACCTCACCGAGGGGGAGCGCGGGTAGCGTCTTCCGGTTCGGGGCCGGTCCGGCCCAGTCCGCCGACCGGTGCCTCCAACCCTGGTTCGGCGTACGGGAGTTGGGCCACGCTGCGGGCGACGTACGCGTACGGCCCGACTCGCCCCCGTGCGCGGCGGGTTGGCGCGGTCCGGCGTGAACTCGGCCACGCGGTGGGGAGGTTCCGCGTTCGGCGGCCACCCGTCAGTCCTGCGGTGCCCCGTCCCGTAGCGGGAAGGCCATCAGGCTGATGCCGACGGGAGCGGTGCCGGGGGAGCGCGGGGGCCGGGCGGCGGCGTGGAGTTCGTCGGCGAGGTCCGCGAGCCGCGCCCGGGCGCGCTCCCACACCTCCGGGTCCACCCACAGCTCCGCGTCGACGGTGACGCCGTCGCCGTCGGGTGCGCGGCGGGCCGCGCGCTCGCGGAGGGTGCGCGCCAGGGTTTCGGCCAACAGCGGGGCGCCGTCGCGCCGTTGGGACAGCGGCGCGCCGTGCACGGTGCGGTAGCGGCGCTCCCGGCCGCCGCGCCGCAGCCGCTCCTCGGCCAGCTCGACCAGGCCGACCGCGTCCAGTCGCCGCAGGTGCTGGCTGGCGAGGGCGTGTGAGACGCCGAGTTCGCGGGCGAGTTCGGCGGCGGACATCGGTCCGGGCCACATCAGGGTCAGCATCCGCAGCCGCAGCGGGTGCGCGAGCGCGCGCAGTACGGGATCGGTCTCTGTCACGAAGTCCACGGTATGCCGGGCGGGTTGGGCCGGCGTCTACCCCCAAGCAAGTGATTGGCGGTAGGCTTCCGGCGCTGCCCGTACTGCGGAGAGCGGGCCAACAGCGCGACGGGGGAGGGAACATGGGCGGCTGGGGTGCCGCACGGGCGCTGCGCGACCGGCGCGCGCGGCTCCACCTCACCGGAGTGCTGGTCTCCGGCTTCGGGGACTCCGCGATGTCGCTGGCCGCCGGAATCTGGATCAAGACCCTCACCGGGTCCAGCGCGCTGGCCGCGCTCGCCGGCCTCTGCGCGTGGGGGCCGATGCTGGCCGGCCCCGTGCTCGGCACCCTGGCCGACCGGATGCCCCGGCGCCGCCTGCTCGTCACCGTCGACCTGCTGCTCGCCGGCGTCCTCACCGCGCCGCTCGCTCTGCACACGCTCCAACCGGCCGCGCTGGTGGCGGTGTTGTTCGGCGTGCTCACGCTGGTCGGCGCCGGCTCCGTACTCACCGACGCGGCCGAAGTCGCCCTCGTGCCGGCCGTCGTCCCGGAGGAGCGGCGCGGCGACTTCAACGGGCTGGTGCGCACGGCGGTCGAGAGCACGAAGCTGCTGGCCCCGCTCGCCGGAGCCGGACTGTTCACCGTCTGCGGCGGGCCCGCCGTCGCCCTGCTCGACACGGCCTCGTTCGCCCTCGCCGCCGCGGCCTTCGCCGCCCTCCGCATCCGCGAACCGGCGCCGCAGCGGCGGCAGTCGGGCTCGTGGACGGCCGACACCGCGGCCGGGATGCGGCACATCGCAAGGCGTCCGCTGCTGCGCGCCCTGGTGCCGGGCGCCGGCGTCGCGATGCTGGCCTCCTCCCTCGGCAGTACGGCGACGTACGCGCTGCTGGACGACGGGCTGCACCTGCCGCCCGCGTACGCGGGAGTGCTGACGCCGGTGCAGGGAGCCGGCTCGATCGTCAGCGGACTGGCGGCGGGCGCGCTGGCGCGGCGGACGTCCGGGCGTACGTTCGCGGCCGCCGGGCTTCTCGTCTTCGCGCTGGGCCTGCTGGCCAGGACGGCGCCGTCGCTGCCGCTGGTGCTGGCCGGCAGCCTGGCGATCGGACTGGGGCTGCCGTGCCCGCTGATCGCCGCGCTGAACGCCGTACAGCGGGAAACGCCGGGGGAGTTGCTGGGCAGGGCCGCCGCCACCGCCAACACGCTCACCTTCGCGCCCGCCGGCCTCGGCCAGCTGCTGGGCGGCGCCGCGGTGGCCGCGCTCGACTACCGCGTGCAGACCGCGGCGGCCGCGGCGCTGGCTCTCGCGGCGGCCATCGGCCTTGTGCGGGGCGGCAGTCGGGGGCGGCATCCGCACGGCGCGTACGGCCTGGACCGCGGCGACGGCCCGGACCGCGGCGAGTGCGCGGGCGCTGCCGGGAGCGCTGCGACGTACGCGGAGGAGCGAGCCGAAGGGGAGGCCGCGGGAGAGGACCCGAGTGCACCGGGGGATTCCGCGGCGCCGTCCCGCTGACTGCGGAGCCGGTATCGGCTTCGCCAACTCGCCCCGCACGCACCGCGATTGCAACGGCGCGGCCACGGTGCGTTTCCACGGCCGGGTGCAGGGCACCTGAACGGGGGTGACGGAGGAGGGGGAACCGACCGTGATCGTCTGGCTGAACGGCGCCTTCGGCGCAGGCAAGACCACTGCGGCGCACGAACTCCTGAACCTGCTTCCGGGCAGCATGCTCTACGACCCGGAGCTGATCGGGGCGGGGCTCAGACGCATGCTGCCCAAGGAACGCCTCGGGCAGGTGGACGACTTCCAGGATCTGCCCTCCTGGCGGCGGCTGGTCGCCGAGACCGCCGCCGCTCTGCTCGCCGAAGTGCCGGGGCCGCTGGTGGTCCCGATGACGCTGCTGCGGCAGGACTACCGCGACGAGATCTTCGGCGCGCTCGCCGCGCGGCGGATATCGGTGCGGCACCTGCTTCTGCACTCGGATGAAACGATCCTCCGTGCCCGTATCGACCAACTCGCCGCCACCGAAGGCGAATCCGCCCGCCGCTGGTGCCTCGACAGGATGCCGGCCTACACCGCCGCACTCGCCTGGATACGCGCCGACGCCTACGCCCTCGACACCTCGCGGCTGACGCCGCGGCAGACCGCCGAGCGGATCGCCGAGGCGCTGCGCGCAGGCGCCGGCGCCCTGGACATCGTGCAGACCCCGGAACCCACCGCCGAGACCGTCGCCGCCGGAGTGCTGCTGTTCGACGAGAACGGCCGCGTGCTGCTGGTCGATCCGACCTACAAACCCGGCTGGGAGTTCCCCGGCGGGATCGTCGAGCCCGGCGAGGCACCGGCGCGCGCCGGAGTGCGGGAAGTCGCCGAGGAGTTGGGGCTGCGGCTCGACTGCGATCCGCGGCTGCTCGTCGCCGACTGGGAGCCGCCGCAGCCGCCCGGCTACGGCGGGCTGCGGCTCCTCTTCGACGGCGGCCGGATCGCCGCCGACGCCGCATCCGAACTGCTGCTGCCCGGCTCGGAGTTGCGCGGCTGGCGGTTCGTCACCGAGGACGAGGCGGCCGAACTGCTGCCCCCGGTACGGCTCGACCGGCTGCGATGCGCTCTGCGCGCCCGCGAGTCGGGGCGCCCGCTCTACCTGGAGGCGGGCGTCCCGGTCGGCTGACGGCGGCCGCCCCTACCGCGCTCCCGCCGGACGCGGCGCAGTACGGCACAGCACGGCACAGCGGCAACGGGCCGCAGCGAAGCGGGAGTTCACACCGGGTGGCCGGCGGGAGCGCGGTCGGTACCCGGCGGGAGCGCGGCCGGGACGCAGTCGGGTACGTACGCGGCTCACGCCCGGGCGCGGGCGTACCGGCGCAGGAACAGCGCCTCCGCCACCGACATCCGCTCCAGCTCCCGCGGGCACACGCTCTCGTTCACGGCGTGAATGCGCGCCTCCGGCTCGCTCAGGCCGATCAGCAGGATCTCCGCGTCCGGGTAGAGCGAGCCGAGCGTGCTGCACAGCGGAATCGAGCCGCCCTGGCCCGCTATCTGCATCCGCGCGCCGTCGTACGCCTCCGACAGCGCCTCCGCCATCGCCTCGTACGCCGGACTGCCGGTGTCCGCACGGAACGGCTCGCCGCGCCCGGTCTCGGTCACCGACACCCGCGCGCCCCACGGCACATGAGCGGTCAGGTGGGAGGTGAGCAGCTCCACCGAGGCGTCGGTGTCCGCGCCCGGCGGCACCCGCAGACTCACCAGCGCACCGGCGCGCGCCTGCACGGACGGGGTGGCGCCGGCGACGGGCGGGCAGTCGATGCCGAGGACGGTGACCGAGGGGCGCGCCCACAGCCGGTCCGAGACGGTGCCGGTGCCGGTGAGCCGTACACCGTCCAACACCCCGGCGTCCCGCCGGAATTCGTCCTCCGGATACTCCAGCCCGTCCCAGCCGGCCGCCGGTTCGAGGCCGTCCACGGTCGTCTCGCCGTCCGGGCCGCGCAGCGAGTCGAGCGTGCGGATCAGCGCCGCCAGCGCGTCCGGCGCGGCGCCGCCGAACTGGCCCGAGTGCAGATTGCCTCGAAGCGTCTCCACCTCGACGCGCAGCAGCGCCATGCCGCGCAGCGACGCGGTGACGGTCGGCACTCCGGCACGGAAGTTGCCGCAGTCGCCGACCACGACGGCGTCGGCGGCGAGCAGTTCGGGATGCGCCCGCGCGTACTGCTCCAGACCGCCGGTGCCCTGCTCCTCCGAACCCTCCGCGATCAGCTTGACGGTGACCGGTATGCCGCCGTCCGCGCGGAGCGCACGCAGCGCCAGCAGATGCATCACGATGCCGCCCTTGCAGTCGGCGGCGCCGCGCCCGTACCAGCGCCCGTCCTCGCGCTCGGTCAGCGTGAACGGCGGGGTGTGCCAGGCGTCTTCGTCCAGCGGCGGCTGTACGTCGTAGTGGGCGTAGAGCAGCACCGTCGGGGCGCCTTCGGGGCCGGGCAGCAGCCCGTACACGGAGCGGGTGCCGTCCGGGGTGTCCAGCAGCGCGACGTCCTCGAAGCCCTCGGCGCGCAGCGCGCCGGCGACCCACTCGGCCGCGGCCTCGCACTCGCGGCGCGGGAACAGCGACTCGTCCGCCACCGAGCGGAACGCGACCAGCTCCGCCAACTCCTCGCGGGCGCGCGGCAGCAGAGCGGACACTGCGGAGGCGACGGCCGAGCCGTGGCCCCCGGAAAGCGCCGAACTCTCGTCCATGGAACCTCCGTTGGCTGGTGGGTGGTCCGTGGTGTGTGGTGCGTCGTGGCCCGTGCCAGGCGCACCGTGTCCGTGCCTGTGCCCGTGCCTGTGTACGGCGCACCGCGGTCGAGCGGGCCCGATCCTCCCACAGGCACAACTGCCGCTGGCGGCCCGTAGGATGCGTGACGGCCACAGCACAGCCGAGGTCGAGCGGAGCGGGAACACACGTGAGCAGCGAGGGCGCCGGAAACGACGGACACTCCGGAAACGCCGACAACGCCGGAGACGCCGGCACCACCGACAACGCCGACGGGATCGCGGGCAGCCACAGCAGCCACGGCACCGGAGACGCCGGGGACGCCGGAGAGGACGGGGCGCCGTTCGTCTGGGACGTGGCCGTGGTCGGCGCCGGCCCCGCGGGAGCCTCCGCCGCGTACGCCGCGGCGGTCGCCGGCCGCAGAGTCCTGCTGCTGGAGAAGGCCGAACTGCCGCGCTACAAGACGTGCGGCGGCGGCATCATCGGCCCCTCGCGGGACGCGCTGCCGCCCGGCTTCGAACTGCCGCTGCGGGACCGGGTGCACGCGGTGGCCTTCTCGCTGAACGGCCGCCTGCAGCGCACGCGCCGCTCCCGGCACATGCTCTTCGGGCTGGTCAACCGCGCCGAGTTCGACGAGGCGCTGGTGGAGCACGCGGTCAAAGCGGGCGCCGAGGTGCGTACGGGCGTGACCGTCTCCCGCGTCGAGCAGCACGGCCCCGCGGTGCCGGACCGGCGCACCGTCGCGCTCGTGCTCTCCGGCGAGCAGCAGCCGGTGCTGGCGCGTGCGGTGGTCGGCGCGGACGGCAGCGCGAGCCGGATAGGCGCCCACGTCGGCGTCGACATGGACCAGGTCGACCTCGGCCTGGAGGCAGAGATCCCGGTGCCGCCGAGCGTGGCCGAGGACTGGGCGGGCCGGGTGCTCGTCGACTGGGGCCCGCTGCCCGGCAGTTACGGCTGGGTGTTCCCGAAGGGCGACACCCTCACCGTCGGCGTCATCTCGGCACGCGGCGACGGCGCGGGCACCAAGCGGTACTTGGACGACTTCGTGGGCCGGCTCGGCCTCGCCGGATTCGAACCGGCCGTCTCCGGCGGCCACTTGACGCGCTGCCGCGCCGACGACTCGCCGCTGTCCCGCGGCCGCGTCCTCGTGTGCGGCGACGCGGCGGGACTGCTGGAGCCGTGGACCCGCGAAGGCATCTCGTTCGCGCTGCGCTCCGGGCGGCTCGCGGGCGAGTGGGCGGTACGGGTCGCGGAGGCGCACGACGCGGTGGACGCGCGGCAGCAGGCGCTCAACTACACGTTCGCCGTGCAGGCCGGGCTGGGCGTGGAGATGGGCGTCGGCCGCCGGATGCTGAACGTCTTCTCCCGGCGGCCCGCGCTGGTGCACGCGGCGCTCACCGGCTTCCGGCCGGCGTGGAACGTCTTCGCCCGCTTCACGCGCGGCGCCGTCTCGCTGGCCGACGTCGTGCACACGCACCCGGTGGCGCGGCGGGCGCTGGACGCCCTCGATCCGGCGTAGACGAAGACGGAGCCGAAGCCGTTGGCGTACGCCGGCTACCCCTGTTGAAGTGGCGGCGCCCAACTCCCGCGGCAGACGCCGCATTTCGGCCGTCCGGCTAGCGTGGCCGCCATGACGACAGCGCCTTTCGGCGCGGTCGCCGCCGGGCGCAGATACGCGGTGTGGGGCGCTCTCGCCGTCGGCCGTTGCTGTCAGCTCGGGCGGTGTCACCGCGGGCGCATGCGGTGGGTTTCGGGGTCGGGTGCGGGCCGCTACGGGGGTGCCTCCTGGACGGGCTATCCTCGGGCCGCTGGCGGCCCTGCGACGCCTGAGTGTCCGCCCCCAGCGCTTCGCCTGGGAGGTGCCCCCGG
>Ga0164243_10010169_pt1 | contig 13555 bp, 13 predicted proteins | sample OricompcompostOP_FD_108781 | JGI IMG/M metagenome (GOLD analysis project Ga0164243, IMG submission 108781) | Organic Plus compost microbial communities from Emeryville, California, USA - Original compost - Organic plus compost (OP) | ecosystem: Engineered > Solid waste > Mixed feedstock >... | reverse complement strand
CTGGCCAACTGGATGATCCCGGGCAAGATGGTGAAGGGCATGGGCGGGGCCATGGACCTCGTCGCCGGGGTCAAGAAGGTCGTGGTGGTCATGGAGCACTGCGAAAAGACCGGCGGGCCCAAGCTGCTGCGCCGCTGCACCCTGCCGCTCACCGGCGCCGGGGTGGTGGACATGGTGATCACCGACCTGGGCGTGTTCTCGATCGACAAGAAGAAGGGCGGCGTTCGGCTGATCGAGCTGGCGCCCCAGGTCACGCTCGAGGAGATCAGGGCCAAGACCGAGGCCGCCTTCGAGCCGGCCCTGGAAAACGCCTGAAGCCCGGGCGCCAGCGCCCAATCCACAGGCACGGCGCCGCCGGATCCACAGGTCCGGCGGCGTTTACTTTTTCGGGCAAGCTCCCCTTAACCCGCCGCTCCGCCCTTGGTCGGGCGCGCACGGGAGGCCCCATGACCAGCTATCCGGACCCGCGCGGCTGGATCGCCGCGGCCTGCAGGGCCATCGGCTCGAAGATCCGCTGCGGCCGCGGGCGGGCGCTCCGGCGCGCGCGCCGGCAGGCCCGCCAGGCCGAGGCGCGGCTGCGCGAGGCGATCGACCTGCTGCCCGAGGGCCTGGTCTTCCTCGACGCCGAGGGCCGCTACATCCTGTGGAACCGCGCCTACGCCGAGATCTACCGCCGCTCGGCGGACCTGTTCGCGCCGGGTCGGCGTCTCGTCGACACCCTGCGCGTCGGGGTGGCCCGCGGCGACTATCCGGACGCGGTCGGCCGCGAGGAGGACTGGATCGCCGAGCGCATGGCCCGGATGCGCAATCCCGGCGTGCGCCACGAGCAGCAGCTGGCCGACGGCCGCTGGCTGATGATCGAGGAGCGCGCCACCTCCGACGGCGGACTGATCGGCCTGCGGGTCGACATCACCGAGATGAAGCGGCAGGCGGACGCGCTCGCCGAAGCCCTGGCCCGGGCCGAGGCGGCCAGCCGCGCCAAGAGCGAGTTCCTCGCCAACATGAGCCACGAGATCCGCACGCCCCTGAACGGGGTCCTGGGCCTCGCGACCGTGCTGGAGCGGACCTCGCTCGACGACCGCCAGCGCGACCTGGTGCGCACCATCGTCGCCTCCGCCAACACCCTCGACGCCCTGCTCAGCGACCTGCTCACCTTCGCCCGCCTGGAATCGGGGCGCACCGAGCTCGCGCGCGAGCCCTTCGCCCTGCACGAGGCCGTCCGCGAGGCCGTGCGGCTGTTCGAGCCGCAGGCGGAGGCCAAGGGGCTGGGGCTGGAGCTGGCCGTGTCGCCCGAGGCGGCCGCCGAGGTGCTGGGCGACGCCGGGCGGCTCAAGCAGGTGGTGGTCAACCTGGTCAGCAACGCGGTGAAGTTCACCGCCGAGGGCCGGATCCGCGTCGGCCTCGGCCGACAGGGCGAGGGCGAGGCGGCCCGCTTCGTGCTGGAGGTGTCGGACACCGGCATCGGCTTCGAGCCGGCCGACGCGGAGCGGCTGTTCCTGCGCTTCGAGCAGGCCGACGGCTCGATCACCCGCCGGTTCGGCGGCACGGGCCTGGGCCTGGCGATCTGCCGGCAGCTGACCGAGCTGATGGGCGGGACCATCCGGGCCGAAGGCGCGCCCGGCCAGGGCGCCCGCTTCATCGTCGAACTGCCCCTGCCCCCGGCCGGCCCGGCGGCCGAGCCGGCGCCGGCGGCGGAGGCCTCGCCCGCCAGGGGCCTGCGGGTCCTGGTGGCCGAGGACAACCCCACCAACCGCAAGGTGGCCGAGCTGATGCTGGCCTCGGCGGGGGCGGCGGTCGCCTGCGTGGAGAACGGGCTCCAGGCCCTGGAGGCGCTGGGCGCGGACGCCTACGACCTGGTGCTGATGGACCTGCAGATGCCGGTGATGGACGGGCTCTCGGCCCTGAAGGTCCTGCGCGAGCGGGAGGCGGCCGAGGGCCGGCCGCGCACGCCCGTGGTGGTCCTGAGCGCCAACGTCATGCCCGAGCACGTGGACGCCTCCCGCGCCGCCGGCGCGGACGGCCACATCGGCAAGCCGATCCGCGCCGGGGAGCTGCTGGCCGCCCTGGCGCACGCGCGCAGCGCGGACCCCGCCGCGCCGGAGGCTCCGGACCTCAGGGACGCGGTCTAGGCGGCGCCGGGGGCCTGACCCGGGCTCTCCCAGCTGCGGCTGACCGCATAGAGCAGGGCGGCGGTGTCCTGCAGGCGCTGGGCCTTCGCCCGCACGGCGGCCAGGCGCGCGCGGGCGTAGCTGCGCTGGGCGTCCAGCACCGGCAGCAGGCCGGTCTTGCCGTCCCTGAACCTCAGGCGCTGCAGCTTCAGGCTCTCGGTGGAGGCGGCCAGCGCGCGGTTCACTTCCGCGATCGACTGGTCGTCGTGGGCGATGGCCTGCAGGCTGTCGGCCACCTGCACGAAGGCCTGCAGCACGGTCTGCTGGTAGTCGGCCAGGGCGGCCCGGGCGGCGTCCTCGGCCATGCGCGTGCGGGCCTTCAGCTGCGGCCGGTTGAAGATCGGCAGGCTGATCCCCGGCCCGATGTTGAAGCCGGTGGCGGCGTAGCTGAACAGGTCCTGCGGATGCAGGGCGCTCTGGGTGATGGACCCGGTCAGGGTCAGCTTCGGATAGAGGTCCGCCTCGGCCACGCCGATCCGGGCGGTGGCGGCGTGCAGCCGCGCCTCGGCCGCGCGGATGTCCGGCCGGCTGCGCACCAGCTCCGAGGGGAGCTCGACCGGCGCGGGCGAGGGGACGGCGATGCGGTCCAGGTCGAACCCCGGCGGGGCCCAGTCGGCGGGCGCCTGGCCCACCAGCAGGGCCAGGGCGTGGCGCGCGGCCGCCAGCCGCTGGCGCAGGGGCGTGATCTGGGCTTCGTCGGTGGCGAGCTCGGTCTGCACCGTCGTCACGTCGAGCCGCGTGCCGCCGCCGAGCTGATAGGCCTTGGTCACCAGCTCCAGGTTGTCGCGGTCGCTTTTGACGATGTCCTCGGCGGCGGCGATCTGGGCCTTCAGCGAAGCGATGTCGATCGCCTGGCTTACCACCTGGGCGGTCAGGGTCAGCAGGGCCGCATCGGTCTGGAAGCCCTGGGCCTCGGCCTTGGCCAGCAGGGTCTCGGTCTGGCGCCGACGCTGGCCGAACAGGTCGAAGTCGTAGCGGCCGGTGAGGCCGAACGAATAGATCTGGAAGGTCGGGTTCTCGAGCTTGATCGGCCCGTCCGGCCCCGGCAGCTGGGCGAAGCCGAAGGAGGCCAGGTTCACCCGCTGCTCGCCGGCGGAGGCCTCGGCGTCGAGCTGCAGGCGCGAGTCCTGGGCCTGGACGGCGTGGCGGGCCTGGGCCAGCGAGGCGCGCGCGGACTCCAGCGAGTGGTTGCCGGCGATGGCCTGGCGCACGACCGCGTCGATGTCGGGCGAGCGGAACAGGGTCCACCAGTCGGCTTCCAGCGCCTTGCCGACGGCGGCCTCCGGGACGGGGGCGTCCCCGGCCATGGCGTAGCCGGGGGGCCTGGGCGACCCGGGCGTGCGGAAGTCCGGGCCCACGGTCGCGCAGGCGCCGAGCAGGGCGGCCAGCGACGCGCCGGCGATGAGGCGAAGGGTCTTGGTCTTGGACATGATGGGTCAGTCGGCCATGGCCGCGGCGGGGGCGGGACCGCCGGACTTGGAGGGCTTCAGCAGCAGCAGCAGCGGCAGCATGCAGAGGGTGACGATGGTCATGATCCAGAAGTCGTCGATGTAGGCGATCATCGCCGCCTGGCGGGCGATCAGGCCGTCGATCATCTGCAGCCCCAGCGAGGTCGGGCCGTCGGGGAGCATCTGCTGCACCGGGGTGCGGCCGGGCTGGATGTGCTGGGCCAGGCCGGCGTGGGCCACCTGCATGTTGTTGACCAGCAGCACCTGCAGGATGGAGATCCCGACCGAGCCGCCGGAGTTGCGGATCAGGTTGGAGATGGTGGCGCCCTGGGTCCTCAGGTGCGGGGGCAGGGTCGCGAAGCCGATGGTGCTCAGCGGCACGAAGAACAGGCCCATGGCCAGTCCCTGCACCAGGCCCGACCAGATCATCGGCCCGGCCCCCATCACCGGGGCGAACCGGCTCATGATGTAGAAGGACGCCGCGACGAGGATGATGCCGACCGCCATCAGGTGGCGCGCGTCGAAACGCGAGACCAGCCGCCCGGCCGCGGTCATGGAGATGAAGCCGCCGACGCCGCGGGCCATCATGATCAGGCCCGCGTGGAAGACCGGATAGCCGTAGAAGTTCTGGATCAGGGCGGGAACGAGCGCCATGCTCGCGTACATCGCGCCCATGATGAAGATCGAGACGATCAGGGTGGTGCGGAAGTTGCCGTCCTTGAACAGCTCGCGGCTGAACAGCGGCGCCTTGCCGGTGATGGTGTGGATCGTGAACAGGTAGGCGCCGAGCGCCGCCAGCACCGCCTCCACCCAGGTCTCGACCGAGCCGAACCAGTCGTTGGTCTGGCCGCGGTCGAGCATCAGCTGCAGGGCCCCGACCGCCAGTGCCAGGGTGGCGAAGCCGAAGAAGTCGAACCTCGGCGGCTTCAGGTGGCCGCGGCCGGGCATGAACAGCCAGGTCCCCACCAGGGCCGCCGCCCCGATCGGCACGTTGATGAAGAAGCACCAGCGCCAGCTGTAGTTCTCGGTCAGCCAGCCGCCCAGGGTGGGGCCCAGGATCGGGCCCAGGACCACCGCGCTCGCGAAGGTGGCCATGGCCTGGCCGTAGCGCTCGGGCGGGTTGATGTCGAGCAGGGTCGCCTGGGCCAGCGGGATCAGGGCGGCGCCGGCGATGCCCTGGAGGAAGCGGAACGCCACGATCTGCTCGAGCGACAGGGCCGCGCCGCACAGGCCCGAGGTGATGGTGAAGCCCGCGATCGAGAACAGGAAGACGGTCTTGCGCCCGAACCGGTCCGACAGCCACCCCGTCAGCGGCGTCATGATCGCCGCCGCGACGATGTAGAAGGTCAGCACCCAGGTGACCTGGTCCTGGGAGGCGGAGACGCTGCCCTGGATGTGCGGCAGGGCGACGTTGGCGATCGTCGTGTCCAGCGTCTGCATCAGGGCCGCCGCCATGATCGAGGCGGTGATGAAGCCCCTGTTGCCGGCCGGGACCTCCGCGGATGCGGCGTTCATCGGCCTGGCCTCACCGCGACGGATGGGAGCCGGTCAGCCCGCGCTTGTAGCCGGTGTCCACCTTGACCTTGGCCGAGAGGCCGCCCTGCAGCTCGATCGGCGGCGGCTTCACGAAGGTCAGGCGCACGGGCAGGCGTTGCACCACCTTCACCCAGTTGCCCGTGGCGTTCTCGGCCGGGAGCAGGGAGAAGGTCTGGTCGGTGCCGGGCGCCAGGCTGTCGACCACGGCGTCGAACCTGTAGCCGGGATAGGCGTCCACCGTGATCGTCGCCGGCTGGCCGACCCGCATGTGCTTCAGCTGGTTCTCCTTGAACGCGGCCTCCACCCAGACGCGCGGCGCCACCAGGTGGAACACCGGCGCGGCGGCGTTGATGTAGTCGCCGACCTGCAGCTGCTCGACCTTGGTCACGCGGCCGTCCTGCGGGGCCCGGATCACGGTCCAGGACTTCTGCAGCTGCGCCCGCGCGAGCTGGGCGGACGCCTCGCGCACGGCGGCGTGGGTGCTGGAATCGACGCTGGTCACCCCGCCCAGGGCCGCCAGGGCGGCGGCCAGCTGCTGCTGGGAGGCGCCGATCTGCAGCCGGGCGGCCTCGGCCTCGCGCCGGGCCTGGTCGTACTCGGCCTGGGAGATGGCGCCGGCGGCCAGCAGGCCCTGTTCGCGCTTGCGCTCGCGCTCGCGGTAGGCGGCGTTGTCCTCGGCGTTCTTCAGCTCGACCTGCCGCTGGTGGTAGGCGGCCAGCTGCCCCTGCACGTCCTGGCGGGCGTTGGCGAGCTGGGCCTGGGCCTGCTCGATGGCGATGTCGTAGGGGGCCGGGTCGAGCCGGAACAGCACGTCGCCCTTGTGGACCTGCTGGTTCTCCTTGACGTCGACCTCGATCACGCGCCCGGACAGGTTGGAGCTCACGTCCACCCCCGCCACGCGCACGTAGGAGTCGTCGGTGGACTCGTAGCGTCCGCCGGTCAGGTAGAAGAACAAAGCTACGGCCAGGACCAGCACCACCCCGCCCAGCATCAGCGGCGCGCGCAGGCGCTGCGCCAGGCTGCGGTCCTCCAGGCGCGCGCGGCCGGCGCGGCTGGGGGAGGGGGCGGCGGATGCGGAGGCGGCCGTTGCGCCCGCGGTGAACTCGTCGGCGGATGGCTCTTTCACTTGGACTTCCGGATTGGCTGCAGCCCCGGCGCTCGGAGATTGGGGGGAGGACCGCCATCAGGGATGGCGGGAGCGCCGGGGCTGGCAGCGTCAGTTAAGGCTTGCCTGTGTATGATTCAAATGAGAGTTGGTCACGCCTCACATGCGCGAAGTTCATTTCAAAACCCTTGATCTGAACCTCCTCCGGGTCCTGGACGCCCTGGCCGAGGAGCGCAGCGTCACGCGCGCCGGCTCCAGGTTAGGCCTGACCCAGTCCGCTGTCAGTCACGCTCTGAACCGGCTGCGCTACGCCCTGCAGGACGAGCTGTTCGTGCGCGGACCCGACGGCATGACGCCCACCCCGCGCGCGGCGGAGATCCTGCCGGAGCTGCGCCGCGGCCTGGCCCAGCTGGAGCACTCGCTCGCGCCCACCGAGTTCGATCCCTGGGACGCGGACCGGGTCTTCAACGTCTCCTGCTCGGCCTACATCGGCGAGATCCTGATGCCGCGGGTGATGGCGCGGGTCCGGGCCCAGGGGCCGCGCATCCACCTGAACCTGCGCTCGCCCGACGGCTCGCCCGCCGAGGCGCTGGAGAGCGGGCGGCTGGACCTGGCCATAGGGGTGTTCGGCCGGGTGTCGGACGCCTTCGCCCGCGAGCCCCTGTTCGAGGAGCGGCTGGTCTGGGTGGTGCGCGACGGCCATCCGGCCCTGTCGCGGCCGGGCGGCCCCGCGGGGCTGGACGAGCTGCCCCTGGTGCTGCTGGCGCCCGCCACCGCCGAGCGGTCCGGGGCCTCCGAGCGGATGCGCACCGTGGAGCCGCGGGTCATGTGGGACGAGCTGGACGGCGACGCCGCCCCCATGGGGCGCAATGCGCGCGAGCGGATCCGCATCGTGGTGGACAACGCCCACGCCGCCCTGTCCATCATCGGCTCCACCGACCTGGCCGGGCTCGCGCCCTACCGCCTGGCGCTGTCGCGCAAGGAGGCGCTGGGCCTGGCGATCCTGGACGCGCCCTCCACCCGCGAGGCGGCGATGTTCGAGGCCGTCTGGCGCGCCGACCAGACCTCGCACCCGGCCCTGTCCTGGCTCCGGGGCGTGCTTCGCGAGGCGGCCGCCGAGGCCTGACCCTCAGTCCTCCGGCGGCGCCCAGCCCGGCGGCGCCATCTCGAAGGCGGCGAAGTCGAAGGCCGGCGCCACGGTGCAGCCGGTCAGGGTCCAGTCCCCGAGCGGCTCGGCCGCCTGCCACCATCCCGCCGGGACCACCGCCTGGGGCGCGTGGCCGTCCAGCAGGCCCGGGCCGAGGACCAGCGCGCGGGCGGGGCCCTCGGGCGGCGCGAGGCTCAGCCGCAGCGGCCCGCCCGCATAGTGGTGCCAGACCTCCGTGGAGCCGCGCACCCGGTGCCAGGCCGAGGCCTCGCCCTGCTGCAGCAGGTAGAAGATCGCCGTCGAGGCCGCCTCCCGGAAGGTCTCGCGGTACCAGCCGCCTTCCGGGTGCCGCTGCAGGCCGAGCCGCTCGATCAGCTCGGCGGCGGTCATCCCCTGAACCCGTCCTTGGCGCGGCGGACCGCCGCGAACGCCTCCGCGTCGGAGGCGACGGCCAGGCCCACCGCGGCCTTCAGCTCCGGGGCCCGCAGGAAGGGGTTGGACGCCTTCTCCAGGCCGATGCGGGTCGGCACCGTCGGCTCGCCGCGCTCGCGGGCGGCGAACACCTCCGCGGCGCGGGCCTTCAGCGCGGGGCGGTCGTCGAGGCTCAGGGCGAAGCGGGCGTTGGCGGCGGTGTACTCGTGGGCGCAGTAGACCAGGGTGTCGTCGGGCAGGGCCGCCAGCTTGGACAGGCTCGCCCACATCTGCTCGGGCGTGCCCTCGAACACCCGCCCGCACCCCAGGGCGAACAGGGTGTCGCCGACGAAGGCGACGCCGTCGGCGCGGTCGTAATAGGTGATGTGGCCCAGGGTGTGGCCGCCGGTGTCCAGGACCTCGAAGCGCGCGTCCCCGAGCTCGACCACGTCGCCTTCGCCGACCGCCCGGTCCAGCGGGGCCAGGCGCGTGACCTCCTGGGGGCCGACCAGCATCGCGCCCGTCTCCGCCTTGAGGCGGGCGTTGCCGCCGGCGTGGTCGGCGTGCCAGTGGGTGTTCAGCACCAGGTCCAGCCCCCAGCCGAGCCGGTCCAGCTCCTTCAGGATCGCCTCGGCGTCCGGCGAGTCGATCGAGGCCGTCCTGCCGCTCGCGCGGTCGCGCACCAGGAAGCCGTAATTGTCCTGCAGGCAGGGAAACTGGTGAATCTCGAGCGCCATGGGGGGACCTTCGGGGCGGAGATTCACCTATATCATCGGACAACCCCTGGAGGTCCATGCGCCGGGACGTTCTCGAACTGCGCCGCTTCTACGCCACCCGCCTCGGCCGGGCTGCGCGGGAGATGATCTGCCGCAAGGTGGAGGAGGCCTGGAGCGACGTGCACGGGCTGGACGTCCTCGGCCTGGGCTACGCCACGCCCTTCCTGGAGGGGCTGGCCGATGCGCGCCGGGTGGTGGCGGCCATGCCGGCGGCGCAGGGCGTGGAGGCCTGGCCCGCGGGCGGCCGCAACCGCGTGTGCCTGGTCGACGACCAGGCGCTGGCGCTGCCGAACGCCCTGTTCGACCGCATCCTGCTGGTCCACGGCCTGGAGGAGAGCGACGATCCCCTGGCGGTCCTGCGCGAGGTCTGGCGCGTCCTGGCGCCTTCGGGCCGGGCGATCATCGTGGCGGCGTCCCGGCTGGGAGTCTGGTCCGACGCCGAGCACACGCCGTTCGGGCACGGCCGGCCCTACACCCGCCGCCAGCTGGAAAGCCTGGTGCGCGAGGCGCAGCTGGAGCCCCTGGCCTGGTCGCGGGCCCTCTACGCCCCGCCCCTGGAGTGGACCGCCCGCTGGGCGGAAGGGTTCGAGCAGATCGGCTCGCGGCTGTGCCCCCAGGTCTCGGGAGTGCTGCTGCTGGAGGCGGTCAAGCAGACCTTCGCGGTGAAGCCGCGTCCGGAGCCGGCGCGCCGGCGCCGCGCGGCCGGCGCCTTGAAACCGGCCACCGCTGGCCCATTGTTCACCCCCTCGACCGAAATTGCCGCCGGCGGCTTGGACGGCGCCGCCGTTACGCTTAGGACTGAGCCCGTCCGGTCACAGAAGAGGCCCCGCCGATGAAGATGATCACCGCCATCATCAAGCCCAGCCGGCTCGACGCCGCGCTCGAGGCCGTGACCCAGGCGGGCGCTTCCGGGCTGACGGTCACCGAGGTGCGCGGCTACGGCCGGCAGAAGGGCAAGACCGAGGTGTATCGGGGCGCCGAGTACGAGGTGAAGCTGCTGCCGAAGGTGAAGCTGGAGATCGCGGTCCCCTCCGACATCGCCGACCGCGTGGTCGAGGCGATCGCCGCCTCGGCCAACACCGGCAAGATCGGCGACGGCAAGGTCTTCGTCATGGACCTGGAGCAGGCCGTCCGCATCCGCACCGGCGAGCGCGACGCCATGGCCATCGCGGGGTGAGGAGCCCTGCGGCCGGCACGGCCGCCGATGAAATCGATCCGGTGGATCGATTTCGGCGACGAACGCCCGCGGCTTGCCGCGGGCCGGGTGACTAGTCGAACAGGCCCTTCGGCTTTTCCGGCTCGGCCGGCGCGGCTCCGGCCGCCGCCGCCCCGTTGCGGCGGAGCAGGAACAGCGCCGTCTCCGCGCGCAGGTTCTCGATCTCGCTGTAGGGGTCCATGCGCCTGGGCGGCTTGCCGTCGGAGAAGGCGGCGCAGAACTCGATCTCCACCCCCATCTCGCGGCACAGGATGGCGAAATCCTTGACCGTGCACATGTGGATGTTGGGGGTGGACCACCAGGTGTGGGGCAGAGCCTCGGTCTCGGGCATGCGCCCGCGCACCAGCAGCGACAGCCGCATGCGCCAGTGGCCGAAGTTCGGGAAGGACACGATCGCCCGGTCGGCGATGCGCAGCAGCTCGGTCAGCACCTCCCGCGGCGCCACCGTGGCCTGCAGGGTCTGGGACAGGACCGCGTAGTCGAAGCCCTTGGCGGGGAAGTCCTTCAGGTCCCGGTCCGCGTCGCCCTGCACCACCGCCAGGCCGCGCGCCAGGCAGGCGGCCACGCCGCGGGCGCTGATCTCCAGGCCCCGGCCGTCGCAGCCCTTGTCGCGCACCAGGAGCTCCAGCAGCGCGCCCTCGCCGCAGCCGATGTCCAGCACCCGCGAGCCGGGGCGCACCAGCCTCAGGATCTCGCGGAAGTCGGGCCTGAGCTCGCCCGGCCGGCCGAGGTCGCGGATCGGCGTCAGCCGCCCGGCAGGGGCGGCGATGATCGGCTCGCCTTCGACGGTGGCGGTCATGGCTGCAGGCCCCGCGCCCGCGCCACCGACTCCATGAAGCCCGACAGCGCCGCCCGCATCACCGGCTCGTCCAGCAGGAAGGCGTCGTGGCCCTTGTCGCTCTCGATCTCCACGAAGCTGGCGCGCGCGCCGGCGGCGTTCAGGGCGCGCACGATCTCGCGGCTCTCCACGGTCGGGTAGAGCCAGTCGGAGGTGAAGGAGAGCACGCAGAAGCGCACGTCCCGGGCGGGCCGGAAGGCCTCGGCCAGCTGGCCGCCCCTGCTGGCGGCGAGGTCGAAGTAGTCCATCGCCCTGGTGATGTAGAGGTAGGAGTTGGCGTCGAACCGCTCCACGAAGCTGGCCCCCTGGTGGCGCAGGTAGCTCTCCACCTGGAAGTCGGCGTCGAAGCCCCAGCTCAAGCCGTCGCGCTGCAGCTCGCGGCCGAATTTCCGCTGCAGGGCGGCCTCGGACAGGTAGGTGATGTGCGCAGCCATGCGCGCGACCGCCAGGCCCTTCTCCGGCCGGCAGCCCGTCTTCAGATAGTCGCCGCCCTTCCAGTCCGGGTCGGCCATGATCGCCTGGCGGCCCACCTCGTGGAAGGCGATGTTCTGGGCCGAGTGGCGCGCGGCCGAGGCGATGCAGACGGCCGAGAACAGCCGCTCGGGATAGTCGGCCGCCCACTGCAGCACCTGCATGCCGCCCATGGAGCCGCCCACCACCGCCAGCAGGGTCTCCACCCCCAGGTGGTCCAGGAGCATGGCCTGGGCGCGCACCATGTCGGCGATGGTGATCATCGGGAAGGCCAGGCCCCAGGGCTCGCCCGTCGCCGGATCGGTCGAGGACGGGCCGGTGGTGCCCATGCAGCCGCCCACCACGTTGGAGCAGATGATGAAGTGCCGCTCCGGATCGATCGGCAGGCCCGGGCCGACGGCCAGGCTCCACCAGCCGGGCTTGCCGGTGAGCGGGTGCTTGGACGCCACGTGCTGGTCCAGCGTCAGGGCGTGGCAGATCAGGATGGCGTTGGAGCGATCGGCGTTCAGCCGGCCGTAGGTGCGGTAGGCGATCTCCAGGCCGTCCAGCATCGCGCCGGAGTCGAGCCGCAGAGACCGGCCCTCGAAGCGGGCGACCGCTTCGTCGGAGGTGATCTGCAGGGCGGCGTCGTCGGCCATCTTGGCCTTGGACCGCGTGCTCCCGCGCCTGTCAACGCCGCTTTTCGGACCCGTGCGAACGAGTCTAAGAGGGACGCCCAGCCCGGAGAGCCCCAAGCGCCATGGAGCGTCTGATCCTGATGCGGCACGGCGACGCCGAAAGCCCCGCGCCCGGCCTCGACGACGCCGAGCGCGCCCTGACGGCCGAGGGCCGCGCGGAGTCGCGCGCGGTCGGCCGCGCCCTGGCCGACGCCGGATTCGAGCCCGACCTGGCGCTGGTCTCCGCCGCCCGGCGCGCGGCCCAGACCTGGGACGCGGCCGCCGAGGCCTTCCCCGGGGCCCGCGCCCGCCTGGACGGCAGCCTCTACGCCGCCACCTCCACGCGCCTGGCCGCCGCGGTGCGCGAAGCCGCCGCCGACGGGCGCACCCTCATGCTGGTCGGCCACAACCCGGGCATCCACCAGCTGGCCGTCCACCTCGCCCGCCAGGCCGGAGCCTCGGCCCGCCAGGTCCGGCCGCTCTACGACCGCTTCCCGACCGGCTCGGCGGCGGTGTTCGCCGTGGGCGGGGCCGGCGAGCCGAGCTTCGAGCGGCTGTTCCTGGCCCGCGACTACAGGGACGCCGTGCAATGAGCCTGATCTACAAGATCCTGCCCCGCGCCGAGTGGGAGGCTGCCGTCGGCCGCGGCGTCTTCGCCGGCTCGGGCATCGACCTGAAGGATGGCTACATCCACTTCTCCACCGCCGCCCAGGCGGGCGAGACCCTGCGCCTGCACTTCGCCGGGCGCACCGGGCTCGTCATGGTGGGCGTCGAGGCGGACGATCTCGGCCCGGCGCTGAAGTGGGAGCCCTCGCGCGGCGGCGACCTCTTCCCGCACCTGTACGCACCGCTGCCGACCTCCAGGGCGGTCTCGGTCGAGGCCGTCGCGGACGAGCGGCCGTGAGCCTGGTCCAGGACGCGGGCCTCGCCCTGCTCCGCCGCATCGACCCGGAGCGGGCGCACGGCCTGACGATCGCCGCCCTGAAGGCGGGTCTCGGCCCGCGCCAGGGGCGCCCGGACGATCCGGTCCTGGCCACGCGCCTCGCCGGGCTCGAGCTGCCGAGCTGCGTGGGCCTGGCCGCGGGCTTCGACAAGCACGCCGAAACGGCGGACGCCATGCGCCGCGTCGGATTCGGCTTCGTGGAATGCGGCACGGTCACGCCCCGGCCCCAGCCCGGCAACCCGCGGCCGCGCGTGTTCCGCCTCTCCGAGGACCAGGCGGTGATCAACCGCTACGGCTTCAACAGCGTGGGGCTGGAGGCCTTCGCCGCCAACTTCTCCCGCCGGTCGACCGGCGGGGTGGTCGGGGCCAACATCGGGGCCAACAAGGACTCCGCGGACCGGGCGGCCGACTATGTCGCCGGGCTGCGGCGGCTGTGGCCCCTGGCGGACTATTTCACCGCCAACATCTCCTCGCCCAACACGCCCGGGCTGAGGGACCTGCAGGCCCGCGCGGCGCTGGACGAGCTGCTCGGGCGCCTGAAGGAGGCGCGCTCGGCCCTGGCGGGCGCCTCGGCCGACAGGCCCGTGCTGCTGAAGGTCGCCCCGGACCTGGACGAGGCGCAGATCGACGACATCTGCGCCTCCGCCGTGGCCAACGGGCTGGACGGGATCATCGTCGGCAACACCACCCTGTCGCGGCCGGCGGGCCTGCGCTCGGCGCACAGGGGCGAGTCCGGCGGTCTGTCGGGGGCGCCGCTGTTCGCGCTGTCGACGCGGGTGCTGTCGCAGTTCCACCAGCGCCTGGCCGGCCGCCTGCCGCTGGTCGGCTGCGGCGGGATCG
>Ga0164243_10010167_pt1 | contig 13557 bp, 13 predicted proteins | sample OricompcompostOP_FD_108781 | JGI IMG/M metagenome (GOLD analysis project Ga0164243, IMG submission 108781) | Organic Plus compost microbial communities from Emeryville, California, USA - Original compost - Organic plus compost (OP) | ecosystem: Engineered > Solid waste > Mixed feedstock >... | reverse complement strand
TTCCGGGTCATCTGCCCCTACCATCCCGGCATGGGGGAATCGGGCGACGCCGAGAAGATCGGCAGCATGCAGCAGCTGGTGCTGCACTACCTCGACTTCTTCGACCGGCTGGGGCTGGGGCGGGTGCACCTGGCCGGCGCCTCCATGGGCGGACGGCTGGCGACCGAGTTCGCCATCGGTCATTCGGAGCGGCTGAAGAGCCTGATCCTCGCCGCGCCCGCGGGGCTGGACATCCCCGAGCATCCGCCCGCCGACTTCCGCTCGCTGGGTCCGGACCAGTTCTTCGCCTACCTGACCAACTCGATGGCCTTCCTGGAGCCGTTCATCCCGCCGGCCGTGCCCGCCGAGGCGTTCGGCGCCGCCCGCGCCCGCGAGGGGGCCGCGGCGGGCCGCTACATGATGAGCGAGACCTCGCTGGACTTCTGGATGCACCGGATCGGCGTGCCGACCCTGCTGGTCTGGGGCGACAAGGACCGCGTGCTGCCCGTGGGCCGCGCCGAGACCTGGCGCAGCCGCCTGCCGCAAGGCGCGGAGGTGCACGTGCTCAAGGACGTCGGCCACCTGACCTTCGACGAATCCCCCGAAGGCGTGCGCATCGCGCGGGAGTTCATGGAGAAGGTGGAAGCGCGTCCTTAGCCGTTGGCGGCGGGATCTAGGCCGTCTTCAGGCCCAGCCGCTGGCCGGCGTAGCGCTCGCGCAGGGGCTCCCACCAGTCGCGGCGCTTCATGTACCAGTCCACCGTCCGCTTCAGGCCGTCCTCGAAGCGCGTGGCGGGCCGCCAGCCGAGCTCGGCGCCGATGCGGCCGGGGTCCACGCCATAGCGGCGGTCATGGCCGGGCCGGTCGGGCACGAAGGTGATCAGGCTGCGCCGGGGCCCGGAGGGCAGGGGGCCCGCGGCGGCGTCCACCAGGTCGCAGACCGCCTCGACCACCTGCAGGTTGGTGCGCTCGCTCTGGCCGCCGATGTTGTAGCTGCGGCCCGGCCGGCCCTCGGTCACCACCAGGTGCAGCGCCTGGGCGTGGTCCTCGACGTAGAGCCAGTCGCGGATGTGGCCGCCGTCGCCGTAGACGGGCAGGGGCTTGCCCTCGAGCGCGTTCAGGATGACCAGCGGGATCAGCTTCTCGGGGAAGTGATAGGGCCCGTAGTTGTTGGAGCAGTTGGTCGTCAGCACCGGCAGGCCGTAGGTGTGGCCCCAGGCCGAGACCAGGTGATCGGCCGAGGCCTTGGACGCCGAATAGGGCGAGCGGGGGTCGTAGGGCGTCTCCTCGGTGAACAGGCCTTCCTCGCCCAAGGAGCCGAACACCTCGTCGGTGGAGATGTGCAGGAAGCGGAACGCCTCCGCCTTGTCCGCCGGCAGCGCCTTCCAGTACCGCAGCGCCTCCTGCAGCATCACGAACGTGCCGACCACATTGGTGGCGACGAACGCCTCCGGGCCCTCGATGGAGCGGTCGACGTGGCTCTCCGCCGCCAGATGCATGACCGCGTCCGGCCGGTGCGTCTCCAGCGCCGCGCGCACCGCCTCGCGGTCGGCGACGTCGCCCTGCACGAAGGCGTAGCGGTTGGAGCCCTCGATGTCGGCCAGGGACTCCAGGCACGCCGCGTAGGTCAGCTTGTCGAAGTTGACCACCTCGCAGCCGGCGTTCAGCACCAGGTGCCGGCACACCGCCGAGCCGATGAAGCCGGCGCCGCCGGTGACCAGGATCTTGGAAGCTCGGGACAAGCGTCGCCCTCGACCGTCGAATGGACGCCGACGCCTAGCCGATCGGCGGCCCATCGTGAAGGTCGTTCACGTCGCATCCGATCGGCGCCAGTCTCGCCGCCAGGGACCGACAGGGAGGCTCGGGTGAAGATCGTCGCGGTCGAGGACCTGCACGCGGGCGGCGGCTGGCGCACCGTCTCCTTCCTCAAGCTGGTCACGGACGAGGGCCTGGTCGGCTGGTCGGAGTTCAACGAGACGAGCTGGAACCCCGGCCTGACCGCGGCGATCCGCAAGCTGGCCGAGGGCGTCCTCGGCAAGGAGCCGCGCGCCTTCGCCCGCATCGGCGCGGACCTCAGGGCCCAGACCCGGATGGCCGCGGGTGGCCTGCTGGACCAGGCGATCGCGGCGATCGAGAACGCCTGCCTGGACATCGCGGGCAAGGCCGCGGGCGCGCCCGTCTATGCGCTGTTCGGCGGGCCGGTCCGCGACCGGATCCCGCTCTACTGGTCGCACTGCGGCTCCTTCCGGGCGACCATGCCGGAGCTGTTCGCGCGCGAGATCGGCGGGCCGGAGGTGTCCTCCCTGGAAGGGGTGGAGCGGCTCGGCCAGGAGGTCCGGCGCCGCGGCTTCCGGGCGCTGAAGACCAATCCCATCCTGTTCGGCCAGGGCCGGCCGCAGATGACAAACCCGGGCTTCCGGCCGGGGCTGGAGCTGGGCCGCAACGGCGATCCGCGGCTGTTCGACCGCATCCTGGAGCAGCTGCACGCCTTCCGGCGCGGCGCCGGCGAGGACGTGGCCCTGCTGCTGGACGTCAACTTCGGCTTCACGCCGGAGGCGCTGCGCCAGCTGGCCCGCCGCCTGGAGCCGCTCGGGATGTTCTGGCTCGAGGCGGACATGCATGCGCCCGAGGCCCTGGCGGAGGTGCGTCGCGCCACCGCCACCCCGATCGCGTCGCTGGAGTCCGTCTACCGGACCCGGGGCTACCTGCCGTTCCTGCAGGCCGGGGCCGTCGACGTGGCGATCGTCGACGTGGTGTGGAACGGCCTGCCGGAGTCGCTGCGGATCGCCGCCGCCGCGGAGGTGCACGAGGTCAACGTCGCCCCGCACAACTTCTACGGCTGCCTGTCCAGCCTGATCAGCGCCCACTTCTGCGCCGTGGTCCCCAACCTCAGGATCATGGAGTACGAGGCCGACGACGCGCCCTGGCAGGCCGGGTTCGTCACCAGGGCCCCGGTGGTCGAGGACGGGGAGCTGCTCCTGCCGACCGGGCCCGGCTGGGGGGCGGACGTGGACGAGGCGGCGGTGCGCGCCCGGCCGCCGCGGGCCTGACGTCGGCTGCGAAACCCTCTATTGGCTTGCCCGCCCCAACCGGAGCCGCCCCGTGCTGCCGATCCTGCTGCTGATCTGCTCGAACACCTTCATGACGGTCGCCTGGTACGGCCACCTGAAGTTCACGGACCGGCCGCTCTGGCAGGTGATCCTGGTCAGCTGGTCGATCGCCCTGCTCGAATACTGCTTCGCCGTGCCCGCCAACCGCATCGGCTTCACCCACGGCTACACCCTGGGCCAGCTGAAGATCGTCCAGGAGGTGATCACCCTGATGGTGTTCGGCGTCTTCTCCGTCCTGGTCATGGGCGAGAGGTTCAAGTGGAACTACGCCGCGGCCTTCCTGTGCATGGTGGCGGCGGTCGCCTTCATGTTCATGGACAAGCTCAGGACCTGAGGGCCGGCGCTACAGCTCGCGGGGGTGGATCACCCGGGCCGAGCCGAACCGGTGCACCTCCAGCCGCGCGGGCTCCGACAGCAGCCGCACGCTGCCCGAGCCGGTCAGGGTGAGGTTGGCCCAGGTCCTGGGCGACAGCCGCGCCGAGCCGCTGCCCGACAGCACGGCCTCGGCCTGGTCCGCCTTCAGCGCGCCGAGGTCCGCATGGCCCGAACCGGAGATCCACAGGCGCAGGGACTCGCACGCGCCCGCCAGCGAGAGCCAGCCCGAGCCGGCGAGCCCCGCCTTCACCTCGTCCGCGGTCAGCCCGTCCAGCCGCGCCCCGCCCGAGCCGAACACCTTGACCTGCAGCCTCCGCACCGAGCCGGAGGCTGTGGCGCGGCCGGAGCCGGACAGGGTCAGGTCCAGCTGGTCCTGAGACAGCCGCCCGAGGTCGAGCTGCCCGGAGCCGCTGAGGGCCACGGCCGACAGGTAGGGCGCGGTCACCACGATGCGGACGCGCCCGTCCCGCCAGGGCCATCCGCCCGGCCAGCCCCAGTCCATGCCCTGGTAGCGGATCGCGCCATGGTCCACGACGATGTGGTCGATCAGCCGCTTCGGGCCGGTGATCACGACGCTCGCCTGCGGACCGCGGACGTAGCGGGCGTCGGCAGGAACCGAGAGCCACAGCCGGTCGCCTCCGGTCCAGGCCAGGGTGCGGGTGGCCTGCGCCGAGCCCTCGGCCCGCGCCGCGCCCGGAGGCGCGCAGCCGGCGAGCGCCGCGGCCCCGAGCGCCCAGACGCCCGAAAGCCTGAACAGGTGTCCGGTGCGCCACCGGCGGGGTCCCTGTGCGGGCATGTCCTTCCCCCCTCGCTGCAGCGGCCGTCGCCGCGGCCCTGTGCAGGTCACGATAGCGCCGGGAGCCGGGCAGGGGGCGTTAAGCTTTGTTCACGCGTCCCGCCGCGAGCCCTGAAGCGGCGAGACGATGAGTTGCAGCCGCAAAATCCAGTTTCAGATCATCTCGCAGACAGCATCCATCCCGACGAGATCTGCTGGTGAACTGATCATTAAACCAGCGCGGCTATACGGCAAGAGGGACGCAGGGCCGGGCGAATTGCGGGCTTCGATTCTCAGGCTGATCGACTGGTTCGTGCCCGCGGCCGTCAAAGGCGAGCGCGCCGAGCTGGGCATGGCGCGCAACTACGTCTTCATCAACCTGGCCGGGCCGCTGCTCGGGCTGCCGCTCTGCCTGATGCTGCCCCGGATCGACCCGCAGGCCGGAGCCGTCGCCTGGGTCCTGACGGCGGCGACCTGCTCGTTCTGGGCCGCGCCCTTCGTCCTGAGGCTGGCCGGCCGGCTGCAGCCGGTGGCGCTCTGCAGCATCCAGGTCCTGGCCGGCGCGGCCCTATTCGGCTCCTTCTTCTACGGCGGCGTCTCCTCGCCCTTCCTGCCCTGGTTCGTCGTCGCCCTGCTGCTGTTCGTGTTCTACCTCGGCGACCGCCCCCGCCTGGTGCTGGCGGTCTGCTGCGCGGACGTCCTGGCCTTCGTCGGCGCCTGGCGGGTGCACGGCGGCTTCCCCGAGCGCGCGCCGCTGGAGCGCCTGGAGACCCTGGGCGGGGCCTCGATCCTGGCCGCGACCATCTTCACCACCTGGATGGCCATCTACTACGTGGGCGGGCTGGCGCTCAGGTCCGAGCTGGAGCTGGAGGCGGAGCGCCACCGCCGCACGGCCGTGCGCCTCGGCCACGCCAAGGAGGAAGCCGACCGCGCCAACCTCGCCCGGTCCATCTTCCTGTCCAAGATGAGCCACGAGTTCCGCACGCCCCTGAATGCGGTCATCGGCTATTCGGAGCTGCTGCTGGAGCAGGGGCACGACCTCGGAGAGGACGAGGAGAAGCTTGCCGACCTGCAGCGGATCAACGCCGCGGGACGCCATCTGCTGGCCCTGGTCACCGACGTGCTGGACCTGTCGCGCATCGAGTCCAAGACCGTCGAGCTCTGCGCCGAGAGCTTCCACCTGGGGGACCTCCTGGACGAGCTGGAGACCACCGCCCGGCCGCTGGTGGAGGCGAACGGCAACACGCTGGTGATCGCGGCGTCCGGCCCGACCGGCTGGGTCGCGACCGACCGGACCAAGCTGCGGCAGGTGATGCTCAACCTGCTCGGCAACGCCGGCAAGTTCACCCGGGGCGGGACGGTCACCCTGCAGGCGCGGCTCGAGAGCCGGCCCGGCGGCGACTGGCTGGAGCTGGCGGTGCGGGACTCCGGCGTCGGCATCTCGCCCGAGGAGATGACGCGGCTGTTCAAGGATTTCGGCCAGGCCAGCGCCTCGACGGCCGGCGCCTACGGCGGCACGGGGCTGGGCCTGGCGGTCAGCCAGAGGCTGTGCGCCCTGATGGGCGGCGGGATTTCGGTCGAGAGCCAGCCCGGCCGCGGCTCCTGCTTTTCGGTGCGGCTTCCGGCGGACGTGACCGCGGGGGAGGCGTGGGCCCCGGCGGCCTGAACGCTGAATCGTGCTCTGGATTCGACAATGCAGAGGGTGTCCGGGCGGCGAAACCGCGTACACCTTTGCCCGGCGCGCTCGAGGCCCCCGGACCTGAGCCGGGGGCCTCGCGTCGGCTCCGCCCCGATCAGTAGTTGTTGTTGATGATCAGGTCGGCGATCAGACCGGTCGCGATCGCGGCCAGGACGTAGTTGCCGTTCACCTCGCGCCACTCGTAACCGTAGGGCGGGCGGCGAAGGTGATGCCGGCGCCAGTCGATGTGGCGGCCGTGACGCCAGTAGCTCCATTCCATCCGGTGGCCACGGCGCCATTCGCTGCGCCAGTGGCGGCGGGAATTCCAGCCGTCGTGCCGGCGGCGCTCCCATCGGTCGTGGCGGTCCCGGCGGTCCCAGTGCTCGTAGCGGCCGCGGTCGTGATGGTCGCGGTCCCAGCGCGGCTGGGCCAGGGCGGCGCCCGCGCCGCCGAAGAACAGGGTGGCGGCCAGGGCAGCGGTCAGGTGCTTCTTCATGGTGAGCTCCCTTTCGTTCTCGGGTCCCCATTGTCGCCTGGGCGACATGAGAGCCTGCTGAACGGTTCAGGTCGGCTCCCGTTCATCTTCGCGGGGGGGCGGCGGCCCGGGTCAGGCCTGGCGCAGGGCGGCCCGGCGGACGGCGGCGCCCCGTTCGTACCAGCCGCGCGAGCGGTTCACGAGGGCGACGACGGACAGCATCACCGGAACCTCGATGAGCACGCCCACCACGGTCGCCAGGGCGGCTCCGGACCTGAAGCCGAACAGGCTGATCGCCGCGGCGACCGCCAGCTCGAAGAAGTTGCTGGCGCCGATCAGGGCCGAGGGGCCGGCGACCCGGTGCGCCTCGCCCACCGCGCGGTTCAGCAGGTAGGCGATCGCGGCGTTGAGATAGACCTGGATCAGGATCGGGACCGCCAGCAGGGCGATCACCAGCGGCTGGCGCACGATCTGCTCCCCCTGGAAGGCGAAGAGAAGCACGAGCGTCGCCAGCAGGGCCGCCAGCGATACGGGCTGGATCGCCCTCAGCGCCCGCCCGAGCGCCCCCGGGCCGCGCCCGAGCAGGAGGCGGCGCGCCGCCTGGGCCAGGATCACCGGCGCGAGGATGTAGAGCCCCACCGACAGGGTCAGCGTGCTCCAGGGCACGGTGATGGCGGACAGGCCGAGCAGCAGCGCCACCAGCGGGGCGAAGGCGGCCACCATGATCGTGTCGTTCAGGGCGACCTGGGTGAGGGTGAAGTTCGGCTCGCCGTCCGTCAGATGGCTCCACACGAACACCATCGCCGTGCAGGGGGCCGCCGCGAGCAGGACCAGCCCGGCGATGTAGCCGTCGATCTGGCCGGCGGGCAGCAGGCTGCGGAACAGGCCGCCGATGAACAGCAGGCCGAGCAGGGCCATGGTGAAGGGCTTGACGGCCCAGTTGACCAGCAGGGTCACGCCGATCCCCCGCCAGTGGCGGCGCACCTGCGCCAGGGCGGCGAAATCCACCTTCATCAGCATCGGTATGATCATCAGCCAGATCAGGCCGGCCACGGGCAGGTTCACGTGCGCGACCTCCGCCGACCCGATGGCCTGGAACACGGGGCCGAAGAAGCGCCCCAGGGCGATCCCCGCGGCGATGCACAGGACCACCCAGAGGGTCAGGTAGCGTTCGAAGACGGACATGGCGGTGCGCTCAGGCGGGCTCCGGCGCGTCGGACGCCGCGCCGATGTCGTCCAGCCGCCGCTTGAGGCTGAGCTTGTCCAGCGAGGCGATCGGAAGGCTCTCGAACAGGCGGATGCGGTGGGCCAGCACCCTGTAGGCCTCGTTGAAGGCCAGGGCGATCTGCGCCGGGGAGCCCGTCGCGGCGGCGGGATCCGGGACGCCCCAGTGGGCGGTCATCGGCCGGCCGGGCCAGACGGGGCAGGCTTCGCCGGCCGCGTTGTCGCAGACCGTGATCACGAAATCGAGCTCGGGGGCGCCGGGCCGGGCGAACTCCTCCCACGACTTCGAGCGCAGGCCGTCCGTGGGCAGCCGCATGCGTCCGAGCAGCTCCAGCGCGTGAGGGTTCACCTTGCCGGCGGGCGCCGAGCCGGCGGAGTAGGCGGTGAACCTGCCGCCCCCGGTCCCGTTGGTGACCGCCTCGGCGATGATCGAGCGCGCGGAGTTCCCCGTGCAGAGGAACAGGACGTTGTAGCGGCTCATTGCGGGCCTCCGGCGGCAGGGGCGCAGCTCGCGCCGCGGCAGGCGGCCAGCTCGCCGATCGGCGCGCAGATCTCGGGCTGGCCCTGGCAGCAGTCCTCCATCAGGAAGCCGATGAGGGCGGTGATCTGCGGGAAGTCGGCCGCGTAGATGATCGATCGGCTCTCGCGCCGCGACCTGACCAGCCCGGTCCGCGCCAGGATCGCCAGCTGCGTGCTCATGGTGTTGGCGGGCGTGTCCAGGGCGCGCGCCACCTCGCCCGCCGGCAGGCCGTCCGCGCCGGCCTGGACGAGCAGGCGGAACACCGCCAGCCGCCCCGGGTGCGCCAGGGCCCCGAGGGCCTCGATCGCGTCATTGATTTCCATAATTCGACAAATATGGAAATGTGGGCTGCAGGTCAAGACGCGGCCGCGCTTCGGCTCGTCCGGGCTGTGGGGGAGGGGATGGTGGACGCGGTAGGGATTGAACCTACGACCCCACCCGTGTGAAGGGTGTGCTCTCCCGCTGAGCTACGCGTCCGCCTCGGGGAGGCGCGGATTTAGCGCGCCGGCGCCGTCAGGGCAAGTCAGCCGGCGCCCAGAAGGCGGCGGACGGCCGGCGGCAGCTCCGCATAGCTGTGGATGAAGGCGTCCACGTCCTGCGCGGTCAGGGGCGGATCGGACATGCCGAAGCTCACCCCCACGATCGGCACCCCCGCCGCGCGCGCGGTCTGCAGGTCCACCCGGCTGTCGCCGACGAACAGGGCCCGCCCGGGCGCGCCGCCCGCGCGCCGGATCGCCAGGTGGAGCAGGGCGGGGTCGGGCTTCTGGCGGGCCAGGTCGGCCCCGACCACGGCCTCGAACCGGGCGGTGAGCGCCAGAGCGTCCAGGAGGGCCACCGACAGGTCGGTGCGCTTGTTGGTGCAGACGGCCAGGCGCGCCCCGGCGGCGGACAGCTCGTCCAGCGCCGCCTGGACCCCCTCGAACGGCCGGCTCTCCTCGGCGATGCGGCCGGAATAGACCTCGATGAACCGGTCCAGCATCCCCGGCGCGGTCTCCGCCGACAGGGTCCGCCCGGCCTCGGCGAAGCCGCGCTCCAGCAGGGCGCGCACCCCATGGCCCACCAGGCGGCCGGCGGAGGCCAGGGGGACGGGGGGCAGGTCCTGCTCGGCCAGCACCTGGTTCAGGGCCCCGATCAGGTCCGGCGCGGTGTCCACCAGCGTTCCGTCCAGGTCGAAGGCGACGACCGCGTCCTTGAGACTCATGAGCGACCCCGTGCAAACGGGGCGCGGTTTCCGCTAAATGCCCGCGAAGCGCAACGCCCACTCCGAATCCGACCAGGAGCCGCATGACCAGACGCGCCGCCGTGATCCTCGCCGCGGGCCAGGGGACCCGGATGAAATCCCCGACGCCCAAGGTGCTGCATGCGCTGGCCGGACGGGCGATGGTGGACTGGGCGATCGACGCCGCCGAGGGGCTCGGCTGCGAGAAGATCGTCGTGGTGGTCTCCGCGGCCGCCCCGGAGCTGACCGAGCGGGTGACCCGGCGGCTCGGCCCCGGCGCGACAGCCGTCCAGGACCCGCCGCTCGGCACCGGCCATGCGGTGCTCGCCGCCCGCGAGGCGCTGGCCGGCTTCGACGGGGACGTGGTGGTCAGCTACGCCGACGGGCCGCTGCTGCGGTCGGCCGACGTGCAGCCCCTGTTCGACCTGCGCGCGCAGGGGGCCGACGTGGCCGTGCTGGCCTTCCAGGCCGCCGATCCGGGCCCCTATGGCCGCATGCTGTTCGAGGGGGACGCGCTCGTGCGCATCGTCGAGGCCAAGGACGCCTCGCCCGAGCAGCTGCGGATCACCGCCTGCAATTCCGGCGTCATCGCCGCGCCGGCGGCGCTGCTGTTCGAGCTCCTGGGCCGGGTCGGCAACGACAACGCCAATCGGGAGTACTACCTGGTCGACGTCGTGGCCCTCGCGGCCGCCGCCGGGCTGAAGGTGCGCGCCGCCTTCGCGCCGGAGGAGGCGGTGCAGGGCGTCAATTCCCAGGCCGAGCTCGCCCAGGCCGAGGCCGTCTGGCAGCGCCGCCGCCGGCGCGAGCTGCTGGACGCCGGGGTCGCCATGCCGGCGCCCGAGACGGTGCACCTGGCCTGGGACACCCGCATCGCCGGCGGCGCCGTGGTGGAGCCCTACGTGGTGTTCGGGCCGGGGGTGGAGGTGCAGTCCGGGGCGGTGATCCGCGCCTTCAGCCACCTGGAGGGCGCGATCGTGCGCCCGGGCGCGATCGTCGGGCCCTATGCGCGCCTGCGGCCCGGGGCGGACATCGGCGAGGAGGCGCACATCGGCAACTTCGTGGAGGTGAAGAAGGTGAAGGTCGGCCGCGGGGCCAAGGCCAACCACCTGACCTATCTCGGCGACGGCACGGTGGGCGAGAAGGCCAACATCGGCGCCGGCACGATCTTCTGCAACTACGACGGCTTCGACAAGCACGAGACCCACGTGGGCGCGGGGGCCTTCATCGGCTCGGACACCGCCCTGGTCGCGCCCGTCCGGGTCGGCGACGGCGCCTACACCGGCTCCGGCTCGGTGATCACCCGCGACGTTGCGCCCGACTCGCTCGCCATCGCGCGGGGCCAGCAGGTCGAGAAGCCCGGCTGGGCGGCCCGGTTCAGGGCGGCCAGGCAGGCCAGGAAGAAGGCAAAATGATCCTCCTTCGCCAAGGCTACGGAGGATCCATCCTCCCTATCGCAGACCAGACTCTTCGGGGGATCGATCCTCCGAAGCTCCAGAGGAGCGCAGGAGGATGACGAGCTTCCCCGACGAGCAGAAGCGGGCGGCGGGCGAGGCGGCGGCCCGGCTGGTCGAGAGCGGCATGATCGTGGGACTAGGGACGGGCTCCACCGCGGCCTGGTTCGTGCGCGCCCTGGCCGAGCGGATGGAGCAGGAGAAGCTCGACGTCCGCGGCGTGGCCACCTCCACGGCGACGGCCGGCCTGGCCGAAGTGCTCGGCATCCCGCTGCTGGAGCTCGGCCAGGTGCAGATCGACCTGACGGTGGACGGGGCGGACGAGATCGGCCCGGGCCTGGCGCTGATCAAGGGCGGCGGCGCGGCCCTGCTGCGCGAGAAGCTGGTCTGGGAGGCCTCGCGCCGCTGCGTCGTCATCGCCGACGAGGGCAAGCGGGTCCCGCGGCTCGGCAAGCACCCGCTGCCGATCGAGGTCGTGCGCTTCGGCCATGAGTCCACCGCCCTTCGCATCTGCGACGCCCTGGCCGAGTGCGACCTCGGCGCGGCGCCGCGGCTCAGGATTCGCGACGGCCAGGTGGTGGCCACCGACGGCGGCAACGTGATCTACGACGTGGCCTGCGGCGCCATCGAGGAGCCGGCGCTGCTGGCGGACGCCCTCAAGAGCGTCACCGGCGTGGTCGACCACGGCCTGTTCCTCGACCTGGCCGACGAGGCCCTGATCGGGACCGAGCGGGGGATCGAGCGCCTGTCCCCGTAAGGAGGCGCAAGGCGCAGCGTCCCTTTCGTGCCCTTTCCTGATTTTCGCGGATGACCTCGCGGCGCAGGGGCCGCCCGTTCTGCGGCGGGAAGATCCTGAGCGAGCGGTTCGTGCCTCCTAGGCGCCGAGCCGGGCCAGGGTGAGCGGCTCGGGCTGGCTCCCGTCCGTGTCGGCGACGCCGAGCTCCCGCGCTACGGCCGCCGCCACCAGGACCTGGCCGCTGCGGGCCATCAGCTCCGGATCGCCCGCCAGGGCGGCGATCACCCGTCCGACGAACTCCGGGCTTTCGCTGCCATCGAGGTCGAGATGGCCGCCGCGGGCAGCCTCCAGCACCGCCTCGGTTCGCACCAAGCCGGGATAGAGGCTCACCGCCGCCACGCCGTGCGGGCGAAGCTCCTCGGCCATGTCGGCGGCCAGCTTGTCGGTCGCCGCCTTGGCCACGCCGTAGAGCGCGTTTCCGATCCGCCGCTGGGCCGCCCAGAAGCTGATGTTGACGATCAGGCCCGAGCCGCGGGCGATCATCAACGGCGCGGCCTCGGCCGCGCAGCGCCAAGCTGCGCGCACGCCGGCGTCCATCATGCTGGTCCAGCGATGCGCCGGCTGCTGCCAGAACGGCAGGGCCCAGGTGAAGCGGCCATCCTCGCTCATCCGCTCGTAGCCGCCCCAGGCGCTGTTCACCAGGACGTCGAGCCGGCCCGCCTCCTCGGCGACGGTGCTGAACACGCCCGCCGTGTCCTCGTCGCGGGCGTGATCGGCCCGGAGGCGCCGAACCTCGGCTGGCAGCTCGGCATCGAGCACGGACCGGCCGGTGGCGAACACCCGCCAGCCCGCCTGCGCCAAGGCGGCGGCGACGCCTCGTCCGACGCCGCGGCTCGCGCCGGTGACCACGGCGGTCTGCATGGCCTTCTCCTCCCCGGAGCAGAGCCTGCGCCTCGTCCCCCGCGCGGGCAAGCGCAGGCCCTTGTTGGCGCGGCCGGCAATTCCCACTAGAGGCGGGGGCCGTCGCCACCGGAGTCCGTCATGCCTCAATACGACTACGACCTCTTCGTCATCGGCGCCGGCTCGGGCGGGGTGCGCGCGGCGCGCCTGGCGGCCACCTACGGGGCCAGGGTGGGGGTCGCCGAGGAGCACCGCGCCGGCGGCACCTGCGTGATCCGCGGCTGCGTGCCCAAGAAGTTCATGGTCTACGCCTCGGAGGTCTCCCACCAGATCCAGGTGGCGGAAGGCTTCGGCTGGGAGGGGCTGAAGGACGCCCGCTTCAACTGGAAGACCTTCCTGGAGAAAAAGGACATCGAGATCGCCCGCCTGTCGGGCATCTACGTCCGGGTCCTGGCCAACGCCGGCGCCGACCTGATCCACGCCCGCGCCGAGCTCCGGGACGCCCACACCGTCGAGCTGGTCGGCAAGAACCAGACCGTCACCGCCGACAAGATCCTGATCGCGGTCGGCGGCTGGCCGAGCCTGCCGGAGATCCCCGGCGTCGAGCACGCCATCTCCTCCAACGAGGCCTTCCACCTGCCCGAGCTGCCCAGGTCGATCCTGATCGTCGGCGGCGGCTACATCGCCGTGGAGTTCGCCGGGATCTTCGCGGGCATGGGCGTGGACACCACCCTGGTCTACCGCGGCCCCAACATCCTGCGCGGCTTCGACGACGACGTGCGCGCCCACTTGGCCGACGAGATGGAGAAGCACGGGATCCGGATCATCCTGGCCTCGCAGCACGACAGGATCGAGAAGACGGCCGCGGGCCTGGTCAGCCACCTCACCGACGGGCTGAAGGTGACCACCGACGCGGTGATGTTCGCCACCGGCCGCGACCCGAAGGTGCAGGGGCTGGGACTGGAGACCGCCGGGGTGAAGCTGAACGAGCGCGGCGCGGTGATCGTCGACGAGTTCTCCCGCACCAGTGTCGACAACATCTGGGCGGTGGGCGACGTGACCGACCGCATCAACCTGACCCCGGTGGCGATCCGCGAGGGCCACGCCTTCGCCGAC
>Ga0164243_10010166_pt1 | contig 13557 bp, 6 predicted proteins | sample OricompcompostOP_FD_108781 | JGI IMG/M metagenome (GOLD analysis project Ga0164243, IMG submission 108781) | Organic Plus compost microbial communities from Emeryville, California, USA - Original compost - Organic plus compost (OP) | ecosystem: Engineered > Solid waste > Mixed feedstock >... | reverse complement strand
GCCGCTCGTGTCGAGTGCCACCGTGTCTCCGGCGACTGCTCCGCTCGTGGTGCCTGCGATGCTCGAACCCGTCGCGGCGAGCAAGCCGTCGTAGACCTTATCCACCGCCGTGATCGCAGCACTCGCATTGATCGCGCGCGGCGTGATCGTGCCCGTGCCCGAAGCAGTTCCGCCCGCGTATCCGGACACCGACCAGTCGGCGCCGCCCGACGAGTACGTCAGTGCATCTGCGGTGAACGTTGCAGTGAGCGCACGGCTTCCCGCATGAGCGTTATCGAACGTGCCATCGGTGAACGTGACATCGCCGGCCGCCACGGCGTCGCCATCGATGCCGCTCATCGTCGCGCCGGTCGTGTCGAGCGCGCCCGTTGCATCGAGCAGGCCGTCGTAGGTCTTGATAGCCGTGAGCCCGCTCACGTTGAGCGTGGGCTGCTGACGGTAGTAGTAGTTGCGCGTGCCTGCTGTGGCTCCGGCCGTCGCCGACTCCGCGGTGTCGTAGGTCTTGTAGCGCGTGGGACCGTTCGCTCCAGTGATCATCGCTTCCAGCGCCGCCGTATTGGCATTGCCCGAGAAGATCGTCACGGTGCCGGTGGCGCTGGTGCTGATCGCGCTATTGAGCGTGACGTCTCCGCCCGAGGCGTCGCCCGCTGCATTGTTCCTGCCGGCTTCGAGCAGAATGGTGCTGTTCGCGCCGGTGAGCGTGATCGCGCGATCCACGTCGAAGTCGCCGCCGATCAACGCGGTCACGTTGCCTTGCCCGGTGATGCCGCCGGCGTTGTTCGCGAGCGTCGACAGATTCACGCTGTCGGAACGATCGAAGATCAGGTTCGCGCCGCTCGCGACGGTGACAGCGCCGGTGCCCAGGGTCCCCGTGATGCCGCCGTCGCCGACCCGAACCGTACCCGCATTGATGGTCGTCGTGCCGGTGTACGTGTTATCGGCGGTCAGTATGAGGGTGCCATTGCCGTTCTTGAGCAAAGAGAGGCTACCAATGATCGCATCTGTCATGGAGAGCTGGGCGCCATCCAATACGTTGACAGGAGTGGAGGCAAAGCCGCTCAGGCCACCCGAAATTGTATTGATCCCGGTGCTTGCCTCGATCGTCCCGCCGTTGCCGGTAATTCGTTCGGCGATCGTGACGTCGCGCAGGTCGAGCGTGCCCCCGATAGAAATTCTCGTAAGGGCGTTGCTTCCAGTAGTGCTTCCCAAGGCGGAATCATTGGTGATGGCCAGCGTTCCTGCACTGACCTGCGTCAAGCTGGAATAGGTATTCGCGTTAGTAAGGACGACCACGCCCGTGCCGCTCTTGTTGAGTGCACCGCCGCCCGAGACAATGCCTGACAAGGTCAGCTCGGCACCGCTCTCCGCACTGACAGTACTGAAACTGGGGCCCGCGAGAGTAATGGGCCCCGACCAACTGCTGGTGCCGGTGCTCGCAGTCAGTGTTCCAAGACTGTCGGCGGCGCCCGCGAGCGTGAGGCTTTCCGCATCGACCGCAACGTTCCGCAGATCGAGCGTCGCTCCACCGCCCACTGACGTACCGCCCGCCGTCGTACCCAATGCAGAAGCATTCGTGATTGCGAGCGTGCCGGCGTTCACAGCCGTCGCACCGCCATAGGTGTTGGTGCCGGAAAGAATCGTCGTGCCCGTGCCCGCTTGCGTCAGCGTGCCGGTGCCGTCGATGGCGTTCGCCACCGTCAGTGTGTCGGAGCGGTTGAAGACGAGACTCGCGTTGTTGGTCACCGCGCCGGTGCCGAACGTGCCGCTCATCCCGCCGTTGCCGATCTGCAGCGTACCGGCGCTCACCGTCGTGCCGCCGGAATAGAGGTTGTTGCCGGTGAGAGTGACCGTGCCTGCGTCGATCTTCGTCAGTCTGCCAGCACCCGAGATCTCACCTGACAGGGTGAGCTCGACGCCTGCGGCGGCGCCCACGACATTGCTAGTGGCAATCGGGCTGCTCAGGACCAGGTTGCCCGAGAAGCTGCTCGGACCCGTCGTCGCGGTCAGTGTGCCGGGAGTAGCGAAGCCATTGAGCGTAATGGTTTCACCGCCGAGAGCGACGCTCTGCAGGTCGAGCGTCCCGGACGTGACCATAGTCCCGCCGACAGCGCTTCCCAATGCGGAAGCGTTCGTAATGGCGAGCGTGCCACGACTCACCATCGTGGTGCCGTCGTAAGTGTTGGTGCCGGAAAGTGTCAGCGTGCCCGTGCCCTGCTTCGAGAGGCTGCCGGAGCCCGAGATCGTGTTCGCAACAGTGAGCGCATTCGAACGATTGAAGGTCAAAGTGCCGTTGTTCGTGACGGCTCCGCCGCCGAGCGTACCCGTCGTGCCGCCGTTGCCGATCGACAAGCTGCCCGCGTTGATGGTCGTCGTGCCGTTGTAGGTGTTGTCCGCCCCCAGTGTCACCGTGCCAGCGCCGGTCTTGGTCACGCCGAAGCCACCGGAAACCGACCCCATAAGAGTCAGGGCCGCGCCGGTCCCCGCATGAAGCGTGCTGTCCGCACCAAGAGTCACGGTGCCGGCCAGGCTGCTGCCCGTGGTCGCGCTGGCGAGCGTGCCGCCGTTGAGCGTCACCGCCTCGGCGCCTACTGCGACGCTGCGCACGTCGAGGGTCGCGCCGCTGGCCACCGTCGTGCCGCCCGACGTGGCGCCCAACGCATTCACATGAGCGGCAGCCAGCGTGCCGGCGTTGATGCTCGTCGTACCCGTGTAGCCGTTGTTGCCGGTCAGGACGAGAGTGTTCGCACCCTCCTTGATCAAGTTGCCGCCCGTGCCGTTGATTGCGTTTGCGAGCGTGGTGTCGCTGGTTTGATCGAAGGTCAGCGTGCCGGTGTTGTTGATGGCAGTCGTATTTCCGAACGCGAGCGTGCTGCTCCTCAACGTGCTCGCGCCGGTGACCGTGTAGGACGTGCCGGTGATGCTGAGCGCAGCGGGCGTTTCGATCGTTGCCCCTGCGAGCGAGACGGCGCCCGTGTTGACGGTGATTCCTGCAGAGCCGGTGACCGTGCCGTGAAACGTGACGCTGGTGGGCAAAGCGCCGAAGAACCAGTTGGCGAGGAAGGTCACCGGATCGCTGAAGCTGGCATCGCCCACGTCGAGCGCAAACGTGCCGCCGGTGATCGATTTACCGAGCGTGATCGACGAAAACCCGTCCTGAATCAACGCGAGCTCGGCGGATGTGAGATTGAACGTTCCGGTCGCGCCGTCGCCCACGCCCATCGTCGCCGTTGAAGAGTTCGGGGCGATCGTGAGCGTATTGCTTCCTCGAATCGTGCCGGCAACGAGATTCACGGTATCGCCGACGATGGTGATCGCCCCGTTCTGACTCGCCCCGCCGATCGTGCCGTTCTGAAGGCTGACGCCGCTATTGCTCGCGTTGTCGTTTGAGGTGGTACCGCTCACGGAGAGCGTGCCGCCTGCGGAGCGAGTGGTGGCGCCCACCCACACCACAACGCCGCGGTTATCGGTGGCGCCGCTGGCGGCGCTGGCTCCAATAAAAGATACGTTACCGGAACCTGTCGCCTCGACGATCGCCCCATCGACCACTTCGATGCCATCGGAGCCGACGCCAGTGCCGCGTGCAGTTCCCGCTACGGCCAAAAAGCCATTGTTAGACCGTACCGTGCCGCCCGCGATCACCACGCCATCGGTGAAGGTGCCGCCGTTGATGGATCCGAGGCCGGTTACGCTGACAGCGCCGCTGCCGGTCGCCTCGATCGTGCTGTTGTCATCCCGCACGCCGCTGTTCTCAATGCCCGTGCCGGCGCCCTGACCTTGCACCATGATGCCACCGTCAACGGTGGATAAGTTGTTCGCGCCCATCAGGTACACGCCGCGGTTGTAATCCGTCCCATTGCCGCCGAGGCCGTCGATCGCGATGGCGCCGCTGCCGTTCGTCCGGATCGTGGAGTTGCTCATCAGCACGCCCCTGGCGGACGAGGTGCCATCCACTCCCACACCGCGCACCGTGACGTCGCCTCCTCCCGCATCGAGCGTCGCGCCGACGATCGCGACCCCGCGCGCGGCCGTCGCTCGAAGGGTCGGTTCCCATGTAACGATATTCACGCCGGGCATTGTCCCGAGCGCCGCGGTGCCGCCTCGCAGGGTGATATCGCCGCCGTTCGTTGCGATCGAGGCGCCGGTGTTGATCGCAATGCTGCCTGTGCCGTTCGCGTCTCGGTCGGCGTTGAAGACGACGTTCAGCGAATCGCCGCCCGCGATGCTGTCCGAGATGGTGCCGCTATAGGAGATGTCGCTCCCCGCCTGCAGCGTCAGGGTTCTGTTCCCCACGCCGTTGTAGTCGAGGGCTGCTGTGTTGTCCCAGGTGATGTCGTTGTCCGCCGCGAGAATCACGTCGTTGCTGAGGAGCAGCGTCCTGATCTGGCCGGTGCCGAAGGTGCTGTCCTGATCGCCGTCCGTGCTCTGCACGGTGATGTCCGTCGGATCGAGCAGCAGCGTGCCGCCGCCCGTGTCGACGTGCCCCGAGAAGCCGAGCGTGCCTTTGCCCGACACCTCGGCGAAGCCCTTGCCTCGCGCGTAGATGTCGCCCGCGAAGCGCGTCGTGTCGTCGGCCCACACGATCACTCGCCCGCCTTGCGTCGAGCCGTCCGCGCGAATCAATGCACCCTCTTCCACCGTCGTACGGCTCGCATTCAGCACGGCTGCGTTCTTGCCCTGGAAATCGCCGCCGACGAGCGCCGTTCCGCCGGAACGCTGGCCCGAGACATCGATCGTCGCGCCATGGCTCAGCGTCACTTCATCGCCGAGCACGCGCACTTCGCCGCCCTGATCCGCGTTCGGCGCGCTCGCATCCAGAACGCCGCTGACGGTGACCGTGCCGCCTGCGCCGCCGTCGAGGAAGATGCGGCCGTTCTCTTCGCGCACGCTGTGGGCCTCGATCACGCCGTCGGTGTTGATCAGGCTGTTGAGCACCGCATCGGCGCGGCCCGCGATCAGATCGACGCGCCCGCCGTTGGCCAGGATCTGGCCGTGGTTTTGAATCTGCGCGTCGGCGACCGACACATCGACCTGTGCGCTGAGCAAGCCGTTGAGCATGCTCACCGTCACTTGATCGCCCGCCGCAAACGTCGTTCTGCCGCCGGGCGTGCTGACGGTGCCGTTGTTCGTGATGTGTGGAGCGACGAACACAACGCTGTCTGCGTTGATTCGTCCTTCGTTCACGACGCTGCCCGCGCCGCTGCCGTCGGTAAAGCGATAGCGGCCCGCGGCGAAATCCTCGTCACTGATGTTGAGCGTGGAAGCCGCAAGCCCGCCGACGTTCACTTGTGCGCCGGGCGCGAACAGCACGCCGTTCGGATTGACCAGGAACACATGCCCGTTCGCGGACAGGTTGCCGTAAATGGCAGAAGCGTCCGGGCCCACGACGCGATTCAACGCGACCGACGAGCTGTTCGGCTGGTTGAACACGACCGAGTGATCCGCGGCGATGTCGAAGCTCAGCCAGTTCGCGGCCATGTTCTGCGTGGATTGATTCACCGTGAGCGTCTGGCCGCTCTGAGTGATCGAGCCCGCACCGCTCGTGATCACCCCGCCGGTCGGCAGCGGCGGCGAAGCGAGCGCGGCCTCTCCCCACAACGCAAAGGCGACCGCGAGCGTCACTGCGCGCGGCCGGATCGCACGCGCCGAACGCGCGGCGCCGCGCGCTTTGCCGGTGCCCGGTTCCTTGCCCTGAGACTTCATGATCTCCGAGACGGGCACGAGCATTCCCAGGCGGCGGCTGAAGATCATCCGAAACAGATTGCGGTTCATGGCAGCTCTTCCTCGAAAGCCGCGCCCGAAGAAACCTGGCGCGGCGATGTCAATGCGATCGATGTGCGGGTGGGCCTGAAGCTGAAGTTCAGAAGGCCATGCTCATGGAGAGGTTGTATTGATAGCCGTGGTCGGGCGCGGCGGTCATCGGCCGATCGCCGCGCCAGGCGATCGTCGAGCGCAGCATCAATCCGCCGCCCGAGGCCCAGTTCAACCCGACGCCGGTTCCTTCCAACGTGACGCGATTGCCGCCGACGATCCACGGATCGGCGTTCATGTCTCCGCGCGCACGGTCATAGAACAGCACGCCTTCGAACGTCCCGAGCCCGCCCGCGGGGATGCGCTGCCGCCACTCGATGCTGTAGAGCACGGCCTCGTCGGCGAGCATTTCTCCGGCAGGGTAGGCTCGCACCGAGTCGGGGCCGCCCAGCGCGAACTTCTCGTATGAATCGAGATTGTCCGAAGTGCCCTGCGCAGCCGCTCGCACGAACAGGCTCGAATTGCCGAACAGCGCTTGCAGGCGCGAGTAGCCCAGCATCCATTTGCCGTAGTCACCCGCGGTGCGCGCGGTGAGTCTGTCCACGAAGCCGAGCATGGGATCCAGTTCCAGCTCGCCCCACGTGTACAGCAGCGAGAACGTGTTGACGGCCGGCGCACCGAGCAGCCCGTCCTGCAAATCGCCGCTCAAGCCAGCCTCGGTGCGGCCCGAGATTTTCCGTTCGGTCGTGAGGCCTACTGCGTCAGTGTCGTCCTGAAAGCGCCGCTCGCCATAACCGATGCTGCCGTACAGGTTGCCGCGGAGACTGCGGATGAATGGGTAATTGAGCGATGCGTCCCCGCCTTTGACGGTGCCGTGCACATCCAGCGTCTCGTAGCGATCGCCGAGCCCGTAGCGCAAATACGAGCCGCGCACGGCGAGGCGCAATCCGCTGTAGCCCAGCGGTACGCCATATCCAACCGTGCCGTAGTAGAGATCGCCGTGAACACCGGCCGCCACGCCTTGCAGCGTGAGCTGGTCGCCAATACCGGCCGGGCTGTTCAACCACAGCGTGCCCATGCCGCGCACCACGCCGGAGTAGTAGTTGCCTCCGTTATCGATCTGCGCCAGGCCGCTGACCAGGTTCTCTGGATGGACAGCCACTCCGAGCGCCGACGTTCCCGTCACATCGCCGGGCGCAAGGCGAGCTGCTGCCTGTGCGCCAGGCAGGTCGTTGAGCAGCAGCAGTCCACGCTCCAGCTCAGCGCGGCTGATGAGGGCACCCTCGCAGCCGGATGCGGCGCGATTGCACATCGCTTCTTCGAGCGTGCGCGTCACACGCTGCTCGCCGACTCGTGATTCGCCCTCGGTGGCGACTTTTCCGTAGCGGCCTTCGAGGATGGCGATGGTGACCTGCCCGTCCTTGATCTCCTGTTGCGGCAGGTACGCTCGCGCCAGCAGATAGCCGTGACGACGGTAGTACTGCGTCACCTCGTCCACCGCCGCATACAGCTGTGCAAGCGAAAGCTCACCTGTATGCGGCTGTAGCAGGTTCGCAATCGTCTTGATGTCGAACACCGTGTTGCCGCGGACGTCGTACCCGCGAACGGTCACGCGCTGCGTCGACGAGGCGGCGTTGAGCGCCGGCGCATCGGGAATTTCGATCTTCGCGCCCTCGGGTGTTTGCAGCGGCTGGCTGGGCAGACGCCGCTCGACTTCATTGAGAATCCCGCCGCCCGAAGACGGTATCGGCGGTGTCTGTTGCGCCAACGTTGCGGCCGCTGTACCCAGTAATCCCAGTGCCAGCGCCGTGCTTCGCGCCTTGCGCATCGTGTGAGCCGACCGAATCGATCGCATGTGTTGCCTGTCCCTTCCTCTTCGCCGAGAGATCGCCAGTGATTGAGAAACACAGCGGGCTGTCTGGAGCAGCCTCGCTGAGTCATGCCGATCTCGAGGGTAGATAAGGGGTGCCGCGAGGACCGGACGCGCTTCACACAGTGCAGCACTGCGTCACACACATCGGTCGTCGAATTAGATGCAAAACGAATGTAATTCGAAGCGCATGGATGAAGGTGGCGTATACGTATTGGTGCGCGTGTGTGGTCGTCGTGATCCGTCCGTCGTTCGTGCTCGATCACGCGCGGCTCGCGAGTGAGCCATCAGTGCTCGGTGACTCACACGCACACCAGGCGAGAACTGTAGGGCTAAGGTCTTCAGATTGAGGCGGCGATTGGCGCAACAATCGTCAATACGGCGCGCTCATGACCGATGCAGCTTATTCGTTGACCCGGTCACAAGCCGAACACTTGCAGCCGGTATATAGTCCTGCATGGTTTGCGATGGGCCGCAGGCACGAAACCAAATACTCACAAACCTTAACCACTGTCCGATGGTTACCAGCAACGAGCACGCACTGGCGTTGGCCGACGCGTTCTACTCGGCGGCGCTCGGCGCCGGAACTTGGTATTCGGCGCTCGATGGGCTCGCAGCGGCGACTGGGTCTCGAACCGGTCAACTCATCGCAATCGGCGCGGATGCAAAAGTCCCGATCAACGTGATGACGAACACCGATCCGGAGCTCCATCCGGCATTCGCGGCCGTGCGCGGCGGCGATCCCGCCGTGAATCCGCGAGTGCGTGTGGGAATGAACGCGCCGATTCTGAGAGTGTTCGCGGAGAACGACTTCATCAGCGCCGAAGAACACAAGGTCCATCCGCACTACCAGGAATTCGCTCGCCCCTGGGACGTTCCATACATCTGCCTCACCACGCTCGATCGACGCGACGATTTGCTCGTTGGACTCGCGGTCAATCGCTCGGAGCGCGAAGGGCACATTACTGCTGCGGAGCGCGAAGTGTTTGCGACGTTCGCACCGCACGTTCGCGCCGCCGTGCGGATGCAAATGATGCTCGAAGAACAGGGCGGGGCGCTGATCAGCAACATTCTGGAAACGCTGTCGCTTCCTGCATTTTGCTGTGACGCATTCGGACGAGTGCGATTGATGACGCAGGCGGCTGCGGCCCTCGTAGCCGGCGGGCGGACTCTCAAACTCAAGAGCGGGCGACTGAGCGCATGCGATGAAACCGGTAGCAAGTTATTGTCGGCCGCGATCGAGGCGGCGGCACGTTCGCAGGATCTGGCGGGACGAATGCCTCAAACGGTCGTTGTGAGATCGACCGTTCCCGCTGAGTCTTCGCTCGTCCTCGACGTGTTTCGGTTACCGATCACATCATCCGAGCTGGGTCTTCACCCCCAAGTGTTGGTGATATCTCGTGGCCGAGACGGAGCAGACGCGCGCAGACGCATCCTGCTTCAAGGAACGTTCAAACTGACTGCAGCGGAAACAGATGTTGCTCTGCTGATCGCAAAGGGCCACATGGCGGAAGACATCGCATCTTCTCGCAACGTCACTGTCGGCACGGTGCGTGTCCAAATCAAATCCGTACTTGCAAAGCTCGGCGTGCGGCGACAAGTCGAACTCGTCGCGAAGCTCGCTCAGCTCTGAAGGCCGTAGAGGAACATTCGAGCCGGTTGCAGACGATGGCCCGTCCGTAGATCGTCGCTGCTCAGCTTGAAGATGGCGCGCCCGGCCAGATTCGAACTGGCGACCTTCGGCTTCGGAGGCCGACACTCTATCCAGCTGAGCTACGGGCGCGTGCGGGAGGGTCACGGATCTTACGAGCCGTTCACGCCCGGGTCTACCCTGACGCCCCGATCCCGACCGAACGGACTGCCGTGGGCGGATTCGGGCCGCTATACTTGCGCGCCTATTTTTGACCCCCCGACTGGGAGCCGCTGTGACTGTTGAGCACGATAGAAAGTTCTTCGACACCTTCATGCTAGTTCTGGGCGTGCTGATCGCGATTGCCGCCGGTCTTTATGTCCTGGCGCGCGTCGTGTCGGCGCGTACGCAGGAACAGCACGTGCTGACGGATCCTGCGATGAAGGCCGCGGTGGCCGAACGGATCGCGCCGGTCGGCAAAGTGGCGATCGCAGGTCAGGACAACTCGGCGCTCGAGCCGGCCAAACCGGCGGAAGCCGCGCCGGCCAAGGATCTCGGCGGCGAGGAAGTCTTCAACATGGCGTGCGTCGCGTGCCATGGCGCCGGCGTGGCCGGCGCGCCGAAATTCGGCGACAAGGGCGCCTGGGCGCCGCGTATCGCCAAGGGCGCGGACACGCTGCATGAGCACGCGCTCAAGGGATTCCAAGGTCAGACCGGGTTCATGCCGCCGAAGGGTGGACGCACGGATCTGTCCGACAAGTCGATCATGAACGCGGTCGATTACATGGTTTCGGGATCGAAGTAGTCGCATGTTGTGCGGGCGCTCGCCCTGGCGAGCGCCTCCCTCACCCCGGCCCTCTCCCTTCGGGAGAGGGAGAGAGGGCGGGATTCGGGGCGCGCATGCGGTCCAGCCGGCGCAGGCTCATCGCTTCGCTGACGTGCTCGACACCAATCTCAGGCTTCCCAGCAAGGTCCGCGATCGTTCGCGCGAGCTTCAGCACGCGATGGTGCGCGCGCGCCGACAAGCCGAGCACCGCAACCGCCCGTTCCAGTAGCGCCGCGGCAGCCTTACCAAGCGCGCAATGGCGCTCGATCTCCCGATTCGTGAGCCGCGCGTTCGGCGCACCTTGACGCTCGTGCTGGATGCGGCGCGCTTCGCTCACTCGAGCCGCGACGACTGCGCTCGACTCCATCTCTTGCGTGGGCATTCTCATCGCCTCGATCGGCACGCGCGGCATTTCGACGTGCATGTCGAGACGGTCGAGCAGCGGACCGGAAATGCGCGCGCGATAGCGCAGCACGCTCTCCGCCGTGCATCGGCAGCGTCCTGACGCATCGCCCAGATATCCGCACGGACACGGATTCATCGCCGCGATCAACTGAAAGCTCGCGGGAAACTCCGCCTGCCGCGCCGCGCGCGACACCACGATCGCGCCGGTTTCCAGCGGCTCGCGCAGCACCTCCAACACTCTGCGGTCGTATTCCGGCAGCTCGTCCAGAAACAGCACGCCGTTGTGGGCAAGAGAAATCTCGCCAGGACGCGGCACCGAGCCGCCACCGACCAGCGCCACGGCGGACGTCGTGTGATGCGGCGATCGAAACGGCCGGGCCCGCCAGTGCGCGAGATCGATGCGCATCCGCGCGATGCTGCGAATGCCCGCGTTCACGAGCGCTTCTTCTTCACTCATCGGCGGCAACAGACCCGGCAGGCGCTGCGCAAGCATGCTCTTGCCCGTGCCCGGCGGGCCGATCAAAAGCAGGCTGTGTTGACCCGCCGCCGCGATCTCGAGCGCGCGTTTCGCCTGGCTCTGGCCGCGTACTTCATTGAGGTCTGGAACAGGCGGCGAGCTGGAGTGCGGGATGGAGCCGCGCGTGAACACGAGGCGCTTCGCGCCGCTGATGTGAGCGGCAACCTCGAGCAAGTCCGCCGCGATCGCGACCTCGCATTGCGTCACGAGCCGCGCCTCGTCCGCATTCGCACGCGGCACGATCACCGCATGGCCCGCGCGCGATGCAGCGAGCGCGGCGAGCAGCGCGCCTTTCACCGGCCGCACTTCGCCGCTCAACGACAGCTCGCCATACAACTCGCAACGCTCGAGCTTGCCGGGCAGCTGACCCGACGCGAGCAGAATGCCGATCGCGATCGGCAGATCGAAGCGGCCGCCTTCCTTCGGCAGATCCGCGGGCGAGAGATTCACGGTGATGCGCCCGTCGGGCATCTCGAACCTGCTGTTCGCGATCGCGGCGCGCACGCGGTCCTTGCTCTCTTTCACGACCGCTTCGGGCAAGCCGACGATCGCGAAGCTCGGCAGTCCCGAGCCGAGATCGACCTCGACGCTGACGAGCGGCGCGTCCATGCCCGCCTGCGCGCGGCTCAATACCGATGCCATGGCCATCCGTGGTTTCCATTCGGCGCGCATCCCTTGCGCGCGGACAGTTTATGGCGGTGTGAGGCTTACGCGGTCAGCCGATTTCGCCCGAGGTCGGCGGGGAATTCGCTTGCTTGCTCGCCTGCGCTTCGAGCGCGGCCAGCTTCGCTTCGAGCGCTTCGAGCTTCTCGCGCGTGCGGCGCAGGACGCCTGCCTGCACATCGAATTCCTGCCGCGTCACGAGATCCATGCGCGCGAGCGCCGACTGCAGCACCGCTTTGAAGTTGTCTTCGAGATCGCGGCGGATGTTCGCCACGCTCTGCGGCACCGCCGCGGAAAGCTTGCGCGCCAGATCGTCGATGAAACGTGGGTCCATGAGCTCGCCCGGGTCGGTGGGTGGGATCGAAAAAAGTGCGGCGGACTGTAGTGAGCAGCTCATGGGCTGGCAAGTCGCACGAGGCGCAGCCAAGGATGCACTCCTTTTGCGACGGATCGGCTGCAACCCGGTGCGCGCGGGCCGCCTCGCTCGCGCCGCCCGGCCGAAATGCCCTTTCCTGACGCAAGGCTTCAAAAGTTGCGCACCAGCACAGTGCGGAGTTCGCCGCGAATTCCAGGCGCCGCACGCCGCCGAGGCTGCGAATTTCGTGGCACAGAAGATGCATTTCCGATGCGGCGCGCGTCGGGCGTTCCGCGATTCATGCAAGCGCTCGCGGCGCTGCGCTCACCTCGGAGCTTTGATGCAATGAAGCTGATCACCGCGATCATCAAGCCTTTCAAGCTGGATGACGTCCGTCAGGCCGTCGCGGATATCGGCGTTCAGGGCATCACCGTCACCGAGGTCCAGGGCTTCGGTCGGCAGCGCGGACATACCGAGCTCTATCGCGGCGCGGAGTATCGCGTCGACTTCCTACCGAAAACCAAGATCGAGCTGGCCGTGGACGACTCGATCGCCGAACAGGTCGTCGAGGCCATCACCAACGTCGCGCGCACGGGAAAGATCGGCGACGGAAAGATCTTCGTCATCGATCTCGAGCAGGCGGTTCGCATTCGCACGGGCGAAACCGGCCTCGAGGCAGTTTGAGTTCGTCCGTCACACACCTGGCAATCATCAAAAAACATCTCGTCCGTAGGAGAACGACAGTGAAAAGAGCCTTGTCAACGAGCCGCGTGCTCACCTACCTGTGGAGCGTGGCGCTCATCGCCTTCGCGCTCATCGGGCCAGACTTGAGCCTGGCTCAAGACGCTCCGGCCGAACCGGCGGCCGCGCAAGCTGCTCCTGCGGAAGCCGCGGCGGCGCCTGCGGAGGCGGCGCCCGCAGCGGCCGAGGAAGGCCCCAAATTGAACAGCGGCGACACGGCGTGGATGCTGACGTCCACCGTCCTCGTGCTGTTCATGACGATCCCCGGCCTCGCGCTGTTCTACGGCGGCATGGTGCGATCGAAAAACATTCTGTCCGTGCTGATGCAGTGCTTCGCGATCACGGGCCTCATGACCGTGCTGTGGACGATCTACGGCTACAGCCTCGCCTTCGACACGACGGGCATGGAAGCGGGAGCGATGAACCTCGCCTCGTTCGTCGGCGGCTTCAGTAAGTTCCTGCTGTCGGGCGTCACCCTCGACGGCCTGACCGGCACCATTCCGGAGTCGGTGTTCATCACCTTCCAGATGACGTTCGCGATCATCACGCCCGCGCTGATCGTCGGTGCGTTCGCGGAGCGCATGCGCTTCTCCGCGCTGCTCGTGTTCATGGCGCTGTGGTTCACGGTCTGCTACGCACCGATGGTCCACATGGTATGGAGCGGCGCCGGCGCGCTGATGTGGGACTGGGGCGTGCTCGATTTCGCCGGCGGCACGGTCGTGCACATCAACGCAGGTATCGCCGGACTCGTCGCAGCGATCGTGCTCGGCAAACGTCATGGCTACGGCAGCGTCATCATGGC
>Ga0164243_10010165_pt1 | contig 13558 bp, 12 predicted proteins | sample OricompcompostOP_FD_108781 | JGI IMG/M metagenome (GOLD analysis project Ga0164243, IMG submission 108781) | Organic Plus compost microbial communities from Emeryville, California, USA - Original compost - Organic plus compost (OP) | ecosystem: Engineered > Solid waste > Mixed feedstock >... | reverse complement strand
CTCGTGCAGGCGTCGCTGCTCGGCCAGGCCGGCGGCGGCGCGATCGCGGACGTGCTCACCGGCCGGGTCAACCCGTCGGCTAGGCTCGCCGAGACCGTGCCGCTGCGCCTGGCCGACTCCCCCGCGTTCCTCGACTTTCCCGGCGAGCGCGGCCACGTGCGCTACGGCGAGGGCGTCTTCGTCGGCTACCGCTGGTATGACGCCCGCGACCTGCCGGTGGCATTCCCCTTCGGGCACGGGCTCTCCTACACCAGCTTCGACTACAGCGACCTGGTCGTGCAGGGCCGGCCCGACGGACTGGCCGTGCAGGTGCGGGTCGCCAACACCGGCGCCACGACGGGTCGCGAGGTGGTGCAGGTCTACGCCGGCAGACCTGCCTCCCAGCTCGCCCGGCCGCCACGCGAGTTGGTGGGCGTCGCCGTGGTCGAGCTCGCCGCCGGGGAGAGCAGGTCGGTGAGTGTCGACGTACCGCTGGATACTGTGGCGGTGTGGTTCACCGGGCACGGCTGGGCGGTGGAGGCCGGCGAGCACGTCGTGGAGGTGGGCGCGTCGAGCCGCGACATCCGCCAGCGCACCTCGGTCTCGCTCGACGGCCCCGACCTGCGCCCGCTGCTGCACCTCGAGTCGACGATCGGCGAGGTGCTGGCCGACCCTGTCGCCGGTCCGTTGGTCGCCGCGGGCCTGGCCGAGATGGCGCCCGACGAAGGGGACGACGTCGAGGGCATGGGTCAGATGCTGATGAGCTTCCCGATCGGACGGGTGCTCGGCATGGCCGGCGGCGTCGTCAGCACGGCCGACATGCGTGACCTGCTCGACGCCGCCAACCGAGCCCGGGAAAGCTGAATGAGCGCAGGCTCGACGCGGATGAGCGCAAGCTCGGCGCGGATGAGCGCAAGGTCGGCGGTTAGGGGGTGAGCACCTCGAAGCGGATGCCGGCGGCCTGCAGGCGGGTGAGGAGGTGCTGCCCCATGGCGGTGGCGGTGGTGACCTGACCGCTAGTGACCGGGTTGGCGTCGAAGGCCAGGCAGAGGGCCGACTCGGCGAGCATCTTGGCGGTCTCGGTGTAGCCCGGGTCGCCGCCGCTGACGCGGGTGCGCGTCGTACGACCACCGGACTCCACCACGAAGTCGACGGTGAACCACGACTTGCGCCGCCGCTCCGGCGAGGGCCCCTCGCCCTGCGGCACCTTGCTCTTGAGCAGGTTGCGCAGCGGACCGACCTGAGCCGCCAGCGCGAGGGCCGTTACGCCGAGCGCACCGCCGGCCGCGTAGCGCAGCGTCTTGGTGCCGGCATAGTGCGAGTAGCGGAACTCCGGGCCGTACGCCGGCAGTGCGGCCCCGCTCCGAGCCACCACCTGCGGGTCGATGGTGGGCAGCGGCAGCAGGTAGTAGCCCAGCAGCGGGTCGCGGTGCGGCTTGCCGGCCACTGCCCGGCTGCTCCGCCCGACCGGCTTGGCCTCCTTGCGCCGGCGCTCGGCGAAGGCCGCCTTCATCTGGCGGGCACGTGAGAACGCGCCCAGTGCGGAGTGGAAGGTGCCGCCCGAGAAGGAGGCATTGCTGCGCACCACTCCGCGCACCCGGACCGGCACGGAGGTGTCGACCTGCTGCAACGCGTGGAAGACGCCGATGTCGTAGGGGATCGAGTCGAAGCCGCAGGCATGCACGATCCGCGCCCCGTTGGCTGCCGCGGTCGCGTGATGCGCGAGCCACATCCGGTCGACGAACTCCGGCTCCCCGGTCAGGTCGACGTAGTCGGTGCCGGTGGCCGCGCAGGCCGCCACGAGCGGCTCGCCGAGCTGCAGATAGGGGCCGACCGTCGTGATCACGACCTTGCTGCGGGCCACCACCCGCTCCAACTCCACCCGGCTCGCGGCGTCGACGACGATCAGCTCCATAGCCTCCAGCCTGGGGTCGATCCCGGCCAGCTGGTCGCGCACCTTCTCCAGCTTCTCCTGGCTGCGCCCCGCGATCGCCCAGCGCAGCCGCGCCGGGGCGTGTCGGGCGAGATAGTCGGCCGTCAGTCCGCCGGTGAACCCGGTGGCGCCGAAGAGGACGATGTCGAGGTCGCGTTCCGCCATGTGCCCATGCTGCCGCATCGGCGGGAACCGATCGCCGCTTTGCCGCGTCGAAGTCGGCATGAGCCGCTCCGACAAGGCCCCCTTCGCGGTGGCTGCCCTCTCCGTCCTCACCCTGACCGGAGCACTGGCTGTCGCCGCCGTGCTCCACGAGCCACCCGCCACCGACGGCGCCGCGGCCGGACCGCCAGGCTCCGCCGACCCGGGGCGATCCGCGGCCGCCGCCCCCGGGCGGCTCTCGCCGGCAGCCTCGTGCGACGACCTGCTCGACCTCTTCCACGAGCACGGCAGCCGCCTGGTCGGCCCGTGGGGCTGGCACTACCCCTACAGCTACTTCGGCGATGTCGCGCGGTTGAAGGCGGTGAGCGCCGACTTCGCGATGGCGGAGACCGCCGGGCGCACCACCGAGCAGTCCAGCAGCGCCACCGGCACGAACGTGCAAGAGGCCGGCATCGACGAGCCCGACGTCGCCAAGACCGATGGAGACCTCCTCGTGCGCGTCGACCGCCGCAAGCTGACGACGTACGACGTCTCGGGCAAGCAGGTGCGCCGGCTCGGCTCCCTGGACCTCCCGAAGCGGACCAGCGAGCCGGAGGTGCTGCTCCACGGTGACCGCGCGCTGATCGTGGATCCCTCATGGCGACGCAACGGAGTGGTGACCCGGGTGCTCGGCGTCGACCTCGCCGACCCGACGGCGCCGTCGATCTCCGACGTACACGAGTTCGAGGGTGAGCTGCTGTCGGCCCGGCTCACCGGCGGCGACGTGCGGCTGGTGATCGCGAGCGGGTTGCCCGACCTCGACTTCGTGCACCCCACCCGTCGCGGCGAGCGGCGGATCACCGGCGGGCAGGCCCGGCGTGAGAACCGGCGCATCGTCCGGGAGTCGACGATCGACGACTGGCTGCCCCAGGTCAGCGACGACGGCAGTGACGGGCCGCTGCTCGGCTGCGCCGCCGTCAACGTGCCCGACGAGCTCACCTCGCTCGGGCTGCTCAACGTGGTGGGCTTCCCCTTCGACGCGCCCACCGACCGGGACGCCACGGCGGTGCTCACCGACTCCCGGACCGTCTACACCGCGGCCGATCGGCTCTACCTCGCCACCAGCGGCTGGCGCGACTTCTTCGCGGTCGACGTAGCGTCGCGGGTCGCGTTCGGCGCCAACCGAACCGACGTCCACTCCTTCGCCCTCGCCGGCACCGAAGCCGTCTACCTGGCCTCGGGCCGGCTCCGCGGCACGTTGCGCGACCGCTGGTCGCTGGACTCCGTGGACGGCGTGCTCCGCGTCGCCCTCGCCGTGCCGCCCCGCAAGGACAAGAGCTCCGGCGAGCGGGTCCGGCGCCACAACGCCGTGGTGACGATGCAGGAGTCCGACGGGGTCCTGGAGGAGCTGGGACGCGTCGACGGCCTCGGCCCGGGCGAGGACATCCAGTCGGTGCGCTGGTTCGACGACTTCGCGGTGGTCGTGACCTTCCGGCAGGTCGATCCGCTGTACGCCGTCGACCTGACCTCCCCGGCACGGCCACGCCTCCTGGGCGAGCTGAAGATCCCCGGCTTCTCCTCCTACCTCCACCCGATCGGCGGCGACCGGCTGCTCGGCATCGGCACCGACGCGACGCTTCGCGGTCGCAGCCTCGGCCCCCAGGCCAGCATCTTCGACGTCTCCGACCCGGCCGCACCGACGGAGGTCGACAAGGTCACCTACGGTCGTGACCGCGACCTGCCGGCCGCGTGGGAGCCACGGCAGTTCACCTGGCTGCCCGAACGGGAGGCGGCCCTGACGCCGGTGCACACCTACCGCGACCAGCCGCGGCTAGCGCTGTCGGTCCTGAAGGTCGGTGCCGACGGAGCCTTGAGCGAGCGCCGGCTGCCGTTGGCCGGGGGATGGCGCGCTGGCGACGACGTACGCACGCTGCCGCTGAGCGATGGCCGCGTGATCGTCACCAGCAGCGCCGAGACCCGCTTCCTCGACTGGTAGCTCGGGGCACAACCCGCGGTTCGGCGGGGCACAACCCGCGGTTCGCCGGGGCACAACCCGCGGTTCGCCGGGGCACAACCCGCGGTTCGGCGGTCAGGAGGCGTAGCGCTTGGCGGCCCGGGCGCGGGCCTTGGCCGCCTCGACCTCACGGTCCTTCGGCGGCGCGGTGGTGACCAGCGCGTCGAGCAGGTGCTGGGTGGCGTGGGCGATCTCGGCGACGGCCCGATCGAAGGCGGCCTGGTTGACCGCCGAGGGCCGGGTCGCACCGCTCACCTTGCGCACGTACTGCAGCGCGGCGGCCGTCACCTCGTCTCGGGTCGCCGGCGGCTCGAAGTTGTTCAGGGGACGGATGTTGCGGCACATGCCTCCACGGTACGGCGCCGCTCCCGTCCGCGGCAGCCTTGCGCGGAAGTGGATCGAGACGCCCGCAGCCCCGAGACCGAGCTCAGGCGCGGACGAAGATGTGGTCGGCCGCCTCCGGCACGATCTCCGCCGTCTCGCCGCCGGAGCCGAGCAGCACCCCGTCTGCGGTGGCGACGGCGACGACGGTCTGGTCGGGCATCGCCCCGACCCGGCGCAGCGCGCTCATCAGCACCTCGTCCTTCTGCATCTCCTCGGAGATGCGGCGCACCAGCACCCGCTGCTCGCTTCCGTTCGCGACCTCCGACAGCGCGACGACGCCCGCGCGGAAGTCCTCGGCCATCGGCAGCTCACCGAGCTCGTCGAGCCCCGGGATCGGGTTGCCGTAGGGCGACTCGGTCGGGTGGCCCAGGAGCTGGATCAGCCGCCGCTCGACGTTCTCGGAGATGACGTGCTCCCAGCGGCACGCCTCGGCGTGCACGAGCTCCCAGTCGAGCCCGATTACGTCGGTGAGCAGCCGCTCGGCCAGCCGGTGCTTGCGCATCACCCGCGTGGCCAGGCGCTGGCCCTCGGGGGTGAGCTCGAGGTGCCGGTCGCCCTCGACCGTCAGCAGCCCGTCGCGCTCCATCCGCGCCACCGTCTGGGAGACGGTGGGGCCGCTCTGGTGCAGGCGCTCGGCGATGCGGGCCCGCAACGGCACGATTCCCTCCTCCACGAGCTCGTAGATCGTGCGGAGGTACATCTCGGTGGTGTCGATCAGGTCGCTCACCCCTCCATTGTGGCCCATCGGGGCACATGGGCAGGATGAGGGCATGCAGAGCCTGTCGATCCCGTCCAGATTCCGCGGCCCGGACCGCTCCGGCAACGGCGGTTGGAGCGCCGGCGCGCTGGCTGCCCACCTGACCCCGCCGACCGACGGTCCGCTCCCGCCGGTGGAGGTCACCCTGCGGATGCCACCGCCGCTGGAGCGCCCGTTGACCGTACGGCGCGACGGCGACCGCGCGGACCTGCTGGACGGCGACGCGCTCGTCGTCAGTGCGGCCCTCGTGTCGCCCGATGAGGCTCCGGTGCCGGTTGCCGACGTACCCCTGGCGGAGGCGCGCGCCGCCAGGGAGGCGTTCGCCGGAATGCAGGAGCACCCCTTCCCGCACTGCTTCGCCTGCGGGCCGGCGCGCGAGGAGGGCGACGGCCTGCGCCTCTTCCCCGGTGCGGTCGCGCCGGTCGACGGCACCGCCCGGGTGGCGACCACCTGGACGCCCGATGCCTCGCTGGCCGATCCGGCCACACCGGGGCGGGTCACGCTCCCGGTGACGTGGGCGGCCCTGGACTGTCCCGGCGCGTGGACCGTCGACCTGACCGGCCGGGCGATCGTGCTCGGCCGGATCACCGCGTGCGTCGACGCGCTGCCCCGGGTCGACGACGAGCACGTGGTCATGGGCGGGCTGCTCGGCCACGAGGGGCGCAAGTGGTTCACCGCCAGCACCGTGCACGACGCCGACGGCCGGGTGGTCGCGCGGGCGCGGCACACGTGGATCGAGGTCGATCCGGCGGCGTTCAACGACTGATCCCGCCGGCCACCGAAAATCCCTTGTCGCCCTCCGCGGGCGGTCGTACCGTGGAGGCACACGGGAAAGGAGGTGGTCCGATCAATGATTGACGTAGGGACTCGTGAGGTGGCTGTCGGCTGACAGCTCCGCTGCCGAGCGGACACCGCCACAGCGTCGAGCAGTTGGCGAAATCCACGGCAGTCACCCGGCCCGCAGGCGCTCCGGACATCAGTCCACCGGAGGAGCTCGAGAGGTCCGCCCCGGCGATCACGCCGACGGAAACCACCGAGCACGCCTGCGGGCCGTTCCCGTTACCGAGAGGTTCGTCCACGCCGAGGGCGACGGAGTGCCAGACTTCGGCCCATGAGTGAGCCGATCCGCGTCTTCCTGCTCGACGACCACGAGATCGTGCGACGTGGGCTGCGGGCGCTGCTCGAGTCCGAGGGCGACATCGTCGTGGTCGGCGAGGCGGGTCAGGCGGCCGGCGCGGCGGAGGCGATCGTGGAGCTCTCCCCCGACGTGGCGGTGCTCGACGCCCGGCTGTCCGACGGCACCGGCGTCGAGGTGTGCCGCCAGGTGCGCGCCGAAGACCCCAGCGTGCATGCGCTGATCCTCACCAGCTACGACGACGACGAGGCGATGTATGCCGCGATCCTCGCCGGCGCCTCTGGCTACGTGCTGAAGCAGATCGAGGGCTCCTCGCTGCTCAGCGGCATCCGGCTGGTGGCCAGCGGCCACTCTCTGATCGACCCCGGCGCCGCGCTGCGGCTGGTACGTCGCTCCACCGAGCCGTCGGGTGCCTCCAGCTTCTCGGCCCTCACCCCGCAGGAGCACAAGGTGCTCGCGGCGATCGCCGAGGGGCTCACCAACCGACAGATCGGTGAGCGGCTTCACCTGGCCGAGAAGACGGTGAAGAACCACGTCACCAACATCCTCAGCAAGCTCGGCGTCGAGCGCCGCACCCAGGCCGCCCTGCTGGCCAGCAAGGTCGGCGCCGCGCGCGGCGCCTGACTCACCGCCGCCCGGCTCACACGGTGAACCGCGCGACCAGCGCCTTCAACTCGGCCGCCATGGTCGCCAGTTCGGTCGCCGACTGCAGGGTGTTGTGCGCACCCTGACGGGTGTCGTCGGCGGCGCCGGCCACCTGGGTGACGTCGGCGGCGATCCCGTTGGCGCCGGTCGCCGCCTCCGTGACGCTGCGGGCGATCTCGTTGGTGGTGGCGGTCTGCTCCTCCACCGCCGAGGCGATCGAGGTCTGGATCTCGTTGATCCGGCCGATCACGTCGGCGATCTCGCTGATCGCCCCGACCGCGCCACGGGTGTCGGCCTGGATGGCCTCGATCTTCTGACCGATGTCGTCGGTGGCCCGGGCGGTCTCCTTGGCCAGCTCCTTGACCTCGTTGGCCACGACCGCGAAGCCCTTGCCGGCGTCGCCGGCGCGGGCGGCCTCGATGGTGGCGTTGAGGGCGAGCAGGTTGGTCTGCTGGGCGATGGCGGTGATCACCTTGATGACCTGCCCGATCTCGGCCGACGACTCGCCCAGGCTCGCCACGGTGCCCTGCGCCGCGCCGGCGACCGTCACGGCGCTCGTCGCCACGGTCGCGGCCTCTGAGGCGTTGGCGGCGATCTCGCGGATGCTCGCCGTCATCTCCTCGGCGGCGGTCGCGACGGTCTGGATGCTCGCCGAGACCTGCACCGACGCGCTCGACGCGCTGGCCGCGCGGTCCGCCGTCTGCGTCGCCCCCTCACCCATGCCCTGCGAGAGCGAGCTCAGCTGCTCGGCCGCCATCGCCAGCGCCTCGGCGGTGTGACCGATCTCCCCCATGCTGTCGCGCAGGGTGGCCAGCAGGGCCGAGACCCCCTCCGCGAGCTGACCGATGGCGTCGTTGCCGGAGACCTCCAGGGCGCGGGTCAGGTCGCCCTCGGCCGCGGCCTGCACCACCGCGAGCACCAGCTCGACCTTGTGGGCGAGCTGCGCGGCCTCCTCCCGATCGGCCTCGATCTTGGCCACCCGCTCCAGGGCCCCGGAGACCAGTCGGCCCACGTTGCGCAGCGCGTCCAGACGCTCGGCTGAGGGCTCCAGGGTCTCGGTCGCGAAGAAGTCCATGGTGCCGACGACCTCGCCGGCGAGGAGGATCGGGAAGCAGACGCCGGACTTCACGCCCACCCGCTGGGCGACGGGAGCTCGGGAGCAGTCGGTCATCTCCCCGAGGTCCTGCGTGAAGTACAGGTCGCGCTGGGCCCAGGCCCGACCCGAGAGCCCGACCCCTTCGGCGAAGGAGGCCGCGAGCGTGACCTGGCGGAACTCCGGGCTCACCTCGCCGGACTCGATCGCGAACCTCAGCACCCGGTCGGCCGGGTCCACACGCCAGAAGGACCCGTAGGCCCAGCCGAACTCGGCGCGCACCGTGTCGAGCACGGCCCGCACCACCGCGTCCTCGGTGCCCGCGCCGGCCAGCGCCGCGAGCACCCTGTTGACCGCGTTCGCGTCTGCCGCCGACTCCTCCGCACGCTTCTCGCTCGCCAGGAACTCGGTGACGTTGTCCCACGTGGCCATCGCGCCGACGTACTCCCCCGCCTCGTCGTGCAGTGCCACGACGTGCAGGTCGAGCGTCTCGGGACCGACCTGGATCAGCGCCCGCCGGGGCAGGTTGCTCGCCTCGGCGAGGAGGCCTCGCTGGTGGGCGGGATCGGCGTGGAAGAGGTCGAGGCTGGAGCCGACGACGGCCTCCGGCGCCACCGGGATCCAGTCGGCCAACCGGCGCAACCCCTCCATGGTGGCCGCGTTCGCGTAGGTGATCACGAGGTCGCGGTCAGCCAGCATCACCCGGGTCGGCAGCTGCTCGAGTACGTCGGGCAGCTGCGTCAGGTCCACCGGCGCGGGGGCGGTGTCGAGCTCGGTCATGAGGTCACTCCGTTGGTGTGGTGGGGGCGGGCGGACACGTCGACCGCCCGGTCGGGGTCGAGGACGAGGAGGATGGCGTCGGGCAGGGTGAGCACACCGTGCGTCACCTCCCGCACCGCCACGGGCAGGTTGCTGGGCACCGGCTGGAGCTCCAGCCCGCCGGTGTCGGCGACGTCACCGATGCGGTCGACCAACAGGCTGCCCGCCTCGCCGCGGCTGCGGACGATCACGTTCATCTCCGGCTCGGGGCCCTCGCCGAGCCGCAGACGGCGGCGGAGGTCGAGCGCGGTGACGATCTGGCCGCGGAGGTTGATCAGACCGCGCACCGCCTCGGGAGCGCGAGGCACCGGGGTCATCGCCTGGGCGCGCAGCACCTCCTGGACGCTCTCCACGGCGATCGCGAACCGGAGATCGCCTACCTCGAAGGTGCAGACCTGTGCGGCAGCTGGGACGCTCATCGGGCGACCACCGCAGCCAGGTCGACGAGGTCGGTGACCCGGTCCTCGACGATCGCCGATCCCAGCACGCCGGCACGCCGGCCGACATCGCTGCGCACCACCGCGGTCTCGACCACGTCGAGCACCCGATCGATCACGATCCCGACCCGGCCGCCGGCGCCTTCGTGCACGACGACGCAGAGCCGCCCTGCCGGCGCGGAGGCGTCGGCCAGCCCGATGGCGGGGGCGAGCCGCACCAGCGGCAGGATCCCGTCGCGGTACTGCACGACCTCGACGTCTCCCGACCGCTCCACGAGGGCCGGGTCGAACTCCTCCAGCCGGCTGATCGCCCGCAGCGGCAGGGTGGCGCGGCGGCCGGCGGCCACCTCGAGCACCAGCAACGACTCCAGGTCGGCCACCGCCACCGGTGTCTCCGGCTCCTCCTCCGCGGGGGTCTCGTCGACACCGGTCGTGGCGGCGAGCCCCTGCACGTCGAGGATCAGCGCCACCCGCCCGTCTCCCATGATGGTGGCACCGGCGTAGGTCGCCAGGCCCTTCAGCTGCCGACCGATGGGCTTGACCACGATCTCCTGGGTGTCGTGCACCTCCTCGACGCACAGGCCGAAGCGCACGCCGTCGGACTGCACGACCACGACGGTGAGGGCGTCGCGGCCCGCCCGGTCGCCGCGGAGCAGCGGGTGCTGCGGACCGCCGAGCGCCTCGCTCAACGACACCAGAGGCAGCAGGTGGCCGCGCAGCCGCAGCACCGTGGCGCCGGCCAGGCGCTCCACGGAGGAGGCCAGCTGTTCCGCCTCGACCCGCACCAGCTCCACGAGGTTGGCCTGCGGGATGGCATAGCGCTCGCCACCGTCGCCGACCACGAGAGCCGGGATGATCGCGAGCGTGAGCGGGATCCGGACCCGGCAGGTAGTGCCGACACCGACCTGGCTGGAGAGGTCGACGCTGCCACCGATCCGCTCGATATCGGTGCGCACGACGTCCATGCCGACGCCGCGCCCGGAGACGTTGGTCACCGCCGCCGCGGTGGAGAAGCCGGGGCGGAAGACGAGCTGCATGATCTCCTTGCCGTCCATGCGTGCCACCTGCTCGGGGCTGACGATGCCGCGAGCGACCGCCGCGTCGGCGATCCGAGCCGGGTCGATGCCGGCACCGTCGTCGGCGATCTCGACGACCACCTGGCCGCTCTGGTGGCGGGCGCGCAGGCTGAGCCGGCCGGTCGGCGGCTTGCCGAGCGCCGCGCGTCGTGCGGGATCCTCGATGCCGTGGTCGAGCGCGTTGCGCACCAGATGGGTCAACGGCCCCTTCAGCGCCTCCAGGAGCGACCGGTCGAGCTCGGTCTCGTGCCCCTCCATGTCGAGCTGCACCACCCGGCCGAGCTGGTTGGCGAGGTCGCGCACGATGCGCGGCATCTTGGCCCACACCTGCCCGATCGGCTGCATACGCGTCTGCATGATGCTCTCCTGCAGCTCGCTGGCCACCAGGTCGAGCCGCTGTGCTGCCCGCGACAGGTCGGCGTCGGCCTGCCCGTCGGTGCGTTGCAGGATCTGGTTGCGGGTCAGCACCAGCTCGCCGACCAGCTGCACGAGGTCGTCGAGCAGGTCGACGTCGACCCGTACGGTCGAATCCATGATCCCGCGCTGCGGCTCCGCCGCCTCGGGTACGTCGGCGCGCCGGTCCCCGGACTCGGTCGCCACAGCCGCGGGCTCGGTCACTGCCGCCGTCCCGCGAGCCAGCGCGCGCTCCAGCTCGGCGACCACCGCAGCGACCGCCTCGCCGTCGGCGGCGGCGTCCGTGCCGGTGGACTCGATGACTGCCAGCAGGGCACGGACCGTGTCGACCATCCGCAGCAGCAGCCCGGCGAGGGCGCCATCGAGCGTCAGCTCGCCGTCGCGCAGCCGGGAGAGCAGGTGCTCCCCGACGTGGGTCAGCGCCTCCAGGCGGTCGAATCCCAGGAAGCCGCTGGTGCCCTTGATCGTGTGGATCGTGCGGAACACGCTCGCCAGCCGCTCCTGTGATCCCGGATCCTGCTCGAGCGCCACGAGGTCGCGGTCGAGCTGATCCAGGTTCTCGTGACTCTCCACGAGGAACTCCGCGATGATCTCCGCGTCGTCGTCCACCCGGCCTCCCTGTCGTCACGACAGAGATCGGCCGGGCCGAGGCGCAGTTGAGGCATCGCGGAGTGACCGCTCCCACCTCGCGCGACGGTCGCCCGGCTCAGGTCCGGTTGCGCAGGGCCTCGGCGAGCGAGGCGACGGTGCTCTGGCTGGGCGAGGCCGCCTCGCGGTTGCTCGAGCTGAGCTGCTCGATCAGCTCGGCGCGCTGGACGCTGACCGAACGCGGAGCGTCGATGCCGATGCGGATCACGTCGCCACGCACCTCGAGCACGGTGATCGTGACGTCGTCGCCGACGAGCACGCTCTCCCCGGCCTTGCGACTCAACACCAGCATGGGCCCACGCTATCGGTTCGCGCCGTCACGCCCGCATCGGCCACACGGACCGCCCGGCGACTGCGTGGGCTCATCCCAGCAGCGGCGCGGCCAACGGGTGGCGGCGCTCGTCGAGCACGGCCTGGAGGGCGCGCCGGTTGGTGGTGTTGACGATGATCGGCGCGACGAGGTTGCCCGTCGTCTGCTCCAGGGTCGCGCCGGCGTTGAGCACGACCAGTAGCAACGCCTCCTCCGGCTTCGTGAGGCCGAGCGCCTCGACGTCGTCGTCGGGGATCTCCGGCGCGTAGTCGGCGAAGAACACCCCCGGTGTGACCACGAGGAACCGCAGGTCGTCGTGGGTGATTGAGCGGAACTCGCACAAGGTGCCGTCGTCGTCGAGGCGCACCAGCGCGAACTGCAGCTCGTCGGCGAACCCGGGCATCGGCCGGACCAGCTCGATCACCGGGATCTCGGGGAAGTCGGTCATCGCCACCTCGGACGTATCGGGGACACCACCAGGCGCACGAGTCTGCACGGTCGCGATCATTGCAGATAGTCCATCAGCGAGACCGAGAGCACCCGAGCGCTTCCGGCCAGCGCCGCCTGGTAGGCGACCTCGCCGAGCTTGACGTCGATCGCGGCCTTGATGAGGTCGGCGTCCTCGAGGTCGGAGAGCCGTGTTGCCAGCGCCAGCTCGTTGTCGGTGGCCGCGGTCAGCGCGGTCTCCACCCGCTTCGCGCGGGTGCCGACCTCGGCCTGGGCCGTGGCCAGCGCCTCGAGCCGACCGGCCAGTGCGTCGATGCCGGCGCGGATCCCGGCGTCGTCGCCGGCCCGCAGGTCGGCGGCCAGGGCGCCGAGGTCGTCGAAGAGCGAAGCGCCGTCGGGCCCGAAGACGTCGGGGCCGTCGACGTTGACCTGCACCTGAACGCCCGCACCGATGGTCCGGTGGACCGGGTGGGCGGAGCCCACCCATGCTCCGGAGCCGTCGTACGCGGCTCCGCCGGCGGTGATGCCGCCGAAGACCGGGCGGCCGACGTACTGGGTGTTGGCCACCGAGATCAGCGAGGCACGCAGCTGCTCCACCTCGGTCGCGAGCGCGTCGCGCGCCTGCTGGCCCAGCGCACCGCCGTTGGCGCCCTGGAGCGCGAGCTCACGGGCCCGCCGCACCTGGGTGATCATGCTGCCGAGTGCGCCGTCGGTCTGGTTGAGCCACCCCAGGCCGTCCTCGGCGTTGCGGGCGTGCTGCTTCTGCGCCGCGAGCTCCCCACGGGTGCGCATCGCGGCCGCGGCGTCGGCCGGTGAGTCCGAAGGCCGGTTGAGCCGCCGGCCCGTGGTCATCTGCTCCTGGCTCTCGGCCAGCCGGGCGGCGTTGGCGGCGATGGCGGCGAGCGACTGCTTGACCGCCATGTTCTGGGTGACGCGTCCGATGGCCATGTCAGCGCACCAGCCCGGTCCGGTTGATGAGCGTGTCGAGCATCGAGTCGACCGTGGTCATCACCCGCGAGGCGGCCTCGAACTGTCGCTGCGCCGCCATGAGCGCCACCATCTCCTCGTCGATGCTGACCCCCGCCAGCGACTCCCGGGTGCCGTCGACCTGCTGGGTGAGGACCCCCTGGCTCGCGGCGAGACGGTGCACCGAGGCGACCTGCGTGCCGAAGACCGACACCAGCCGTTGGTAGTCGTCCTCCACGCCCGAGGCGGCGGCCAGCAGGTCGGCGTTGCTCCCGTCGAGTCCCCCGCCGGGTACGCCGGACGCGGCCACCAGCGCCGGGTCGTCGAGCAGCACCGCGAGGCTCCCGGCCGGGTCGGCGG
>Ga0164243_10010164_pt1 | contig 13558 bp, 12 predicted proteins | sample OricompcompostOP_FD_108781 | JGI IMG/M metagenome (GOLD analysis project Ga0164243, IMG submission 108781) | Organic Plus compost microbial communities from Emeryville, California, USA - Original compost - Organic plus compost (OP) | ecosystem: Engineered > Solid waste > Mixed feedstock >... | reverse complement strand
TCAGCGCCAAGACGGTCGGGCGCCACCGCGCGAACATCCTCGACAAGCTCGGCATGCACGACCGCGTCCAGCTGACCCGCTACGCCGTCCGCCGCAGACTGGTCGAGCCCTGACGCGCCGCCGCCCCGCGATGGGGTCAGCGATGCATGGCCGGCGCGGCCGCCGGCCGCGACGATGGAGGTTTGGCGATGCCGCGCCCCGGGCGCGGCATCGCGCGTTCATCGCCTTCGAAGGAGGACCATGTCGACCGCCGCCCGTCCAACGCGGCTCATCACGCGCCAGGGCCACGAGCGGCTCGCAGCCGAGCTCGACGAGCTGGTGCGCGTCCGTCGTCCGCGGCTGTCCGACGCCCTGCGCGCGGCCCGCGCGGAGGGCGGCGAGCCCGAGGAGAACACGACCCTGATCCAGGCGCTGCAGGACCAGGAGGCCGTCGACCGCCGCATCGACGAGCTGCGCGCCCTGCTCGCCAGCGCGGAGATCGCCGAGCCGCCGGCCGACGGGACCGTCGGCCTCGGCCAGGCGGTGCGGATCCGGCTCGGCGCCGGCGCCGAGCCGGCCCCCTACCTGCTCGTCGGCGCGCTGGAGGCCGACGCGACGCGCGGCGAGATCTCGATCGAGTCGCCGATCGGGCAGGCGCTCGTCGGGCGGCGCGCCGGCGACGTCGTCGAGGTGCAGACGCCGGGCGGCCTGCGCCGGATCGAGGTCGTCTCGGTCGGCTGAGCGGGGCGCGACATGGGGCCGCGAGTGCATGGCCGGCGCGCGCCCCGCGCCCGACGATGGTGGAGGACGACGCCGCTCCTCCGCGCGGCGTCGTTCCACGTTCGTCCCCGTCTTGCGAAGGAGATCCATGTCGACCGTCGTCGCCGAGCCCGAGCTGATCACGCGGACGGGACACGAGCGGCTGAGCGCGGAGCTCGAGCGCCTGCACGCGATCCGCCGCCGCGCCCGCGCCGGCGCGCTCGCCCCCGGCGAGCGCAGCGGCCTCGCCGGGCTGGTCGACGACCGCGACGCGCTCGACCGCCGGATCGCCGAGCTGGAGGCGACGCTCGCGCGCGTGCAGGTCGCGCCGGCGCCGCAGCTCGGCGTCGCCGGGATCGGCCAGCCGGTGCGGATCCGCATCGGCGGCGGCGGCGCGCGCGACTGCCAGCTCGTCGGCGCCGTCGAGGCCGACCCGGCGAGCGGCGGCATCTCGATCCTCTCGCCGATCGGCCGCGCGCTCGTCGGCAGACGCGCCGGCGACGTCGTCGAGGTGCTCACGCCGGGCGGGATCCGCGTCGTCGAGCTGGTCTCCGTCGGCTGAGCGTGCGAAGCGTCCTGGGCGGGGCCGCCTCCGTGCGGCGGCCTCGCCCGGGGCGGGCGGGCCTCAGACGAGGCCGAGCGCCAGCATCGCGTCGGCGACGCGGATGAAGCCGGCCATGTTGGCGCCGAGCACGTAGTCGCCGGGCGCGCCGTACTGCTCGGCGGTCGCCGCGCAGCGCTCGTGGATGTCGGTCATGATCTCGGTCAGCCGCGCCTCGCTGTGCTCGAAGCTCCACGAGTCGCGCGAGGCGTTCTGCTGCATCTCCAGCGCGCTCGTCGCGACGCCGCCGGCGTTGGCCGCCTTGCCGGGCGCGAAGAGCACGCCGGCCGCGCGCAGGACCCGCACCGCCTCCGGCGTGCACGGCATGTTGGCGCCCTCGGCGACGGCCAGCACGCCGCCGCCGACGAGCGCACGCGCGTCGTCGCCGTCGAGCTCGTTCTGCGTCGCGCACGGCAGCGCGACCTCGCAGGCCAGCTCCCACACGCGCCGCTCCGGCACGAAGCTGGCGCCGGCGCGGCGCTGGGCGTAGGCGACGATCGGCTCGCGCTCGATCTCCTTGACCTGCTTGAGCAGCGCGAGGTCGATCCCCTGCGGGTCGTGGACGTAGCCGGAGGAGTCCGAGCAGGCGATCACCTGCGCGCCGAGCTGATGGCACTTCTCGATCGCGTGGATCGCGACGTTGCCGGAGCCGGAGACCGCGACGATGCGGCCGCTGAGCGACTGGCCGCGGGTCTTGAGCATCTCCTCGGCGAAGATCACCGTGCCGTAGCCGGTCGCCTCGCGGCGGACGCGGGCGCCGCCCCAGGCGAGCCCCTTGCCGGTCAGCACGCCCGACTCGTAGCGGTTGGTGATCCGCTTGTACTGGCCGAAGAGGTAGCCGAGCTCGCGCTCGCCGACGCCGATGTCGCCGGCCGGCACGTCGGTGTGCTCGCCGATGTGGCGGTGCAGCTCGGTCATGTACGACTGGCAGAAGCGCATCACCTCGGCGTCCGACCTGCCCTTCGGGTCGAAGTCGGCGCCGCCCTTGCCGCCGCCGATCGGCATGCCGGTGATCGCGTTCTTGAAGACCTGCTCGAAGCCGAGGAACTTCACGATCCCGAGCGACACCGAGGGGTGGAAGCGCAGGCCGCCCTTGTAGGGGCCGAGCGCGCTGTTGTACTCGACGCGGTAGCCGCGGTTGACGTGCACCTCGGCGCGGTCGTCGGCCCACGGGACGCGGAAGATCACCTGGCGCTCGGGCTCGGCGATCCGCTCGAGCAGCTTCTGGCGCGTGTACTCGGGATGCTGCGAGACGGCCGGCCCGATCGTCTCGAGCACCTCCTGAACGGCCTGGTGGAACTCCGGCTCAGCGGGGCTGCGGCGGAGGACGGCTTGGAAGATCGCGTCCAGTGCAGGGCCAAGGGACGACGGGCTGCGTGTTGCGGTCACGCGGTTCGAGGCTAAGCCGCGCGCGGGGGCGTGGACATGCACTCGCGACCCCATTCGGGGCGGGCGCGGCCGTGCGGCGCGGTCCGCGGCCGCCGCTCAGCGCTGCAGCCGCGGGTCGTGCGCGGCGTCGGCGTACATCGCCGGGCAGCCGGAGGCGGCGGCGCCGGGGCGCAGCTCGTAGTGCCACGGCTCGTTGGCGTAGACCTGGCAGAGCTCGTACGCGGCGCCGTGCTGGGAGAGCCACGCGGCGGCGGCGGAGCCGAGGTCGATCGCGTCGCCGGAGACGTGGGCGGAGCGGTCGGGCGGGGCGACCCAGCGGGCCGCCTCCTGCGCCGAGCCGTATCTCGCGATCGCCTCGTCGAGCAGGTGCTGCTGGTAGGCGCGGGAGCGCCAGCCGCTGTCGACGGTGAAGGCGACGCCGTCGCCGGCGGCGGCAGCGGCGCTGCGCAGCGCGGCGCGCAGCGCCGGGTCGAGGTCGGCGACGCCCGGGATGTCGTCGTCGAAGATCGTCGTGCCGGCCGGGATCGCGCCGTCGGCCGTGCCGAGCGCGTCGCGAGGGCGGTCGGGGCGGACCTCGACGAGCGGCGGGCTCTTCGCGGTCGAGGGTGAGGAGGAGGCCGAGGGCTGCTTGTCGAGCGCGACCGCGATCGCGACGGCGACGGCGAGCAGGCCGGCGAGGCGGAGCGGGCGCAGGCGGATCGGCCGGGGCGTCGTGCGGGCATGTCGGTGGGAGGCCACGACCGGCAGTCAAGGCGGCCGCGCGTTGCCGGCGCGTATGGGCTTTTCGATACGCCGGCGATATGCCGCGGGCCTATCATCGGGCGGTATGCGTGTGCTGCTCGTCGAGGACGAGCCCCTGATGGCGGACGCGATCCGCGACGGCCTGCGCCTGGAGGCGATCGCGGCCGACGTCGCCCACGACGGCGAGACGGCGCTGGAGCTGCTTGCCGTCAACGCCTACGACATCGCGATCCTCGACCGCGACATCCCCGGCCCCTCCGGCGACGAGATCGCGGCGCGGATCGTCGCCTCCGGCAGCGGCATGCCGATCCTGATGCTGACCGCCGCCGACCGGCTCGACGACAAGGCGAGCGGCTTCGAGCTCGGCGCCGACGACTACCTGACCAAGCCGTTCGAGCTGCGCGAGCTGGTGCTGCGGCTGAGAGCGCTCGACCGCCGCCGCGCCCACCACCGCCCGCCGGTGCGCGAGATCGCCGGCCTGCGGGTCGACCCCTTCCGCCGCGAGGTCTTCCGCGACGGGCGCTACGTCGCGCTGACGCGCAAGCAGTTCGCCGTGCTGGAGGTGCTCGTCGCCGCCGAGGGCGGGGTCGTCAGCGCCGAGGAGCTGCTGCAGCGGGCGTGGGACGAGAACGCCGACCCGTTCACCAACGCCGTGCGGATCACCGTCTCGGCGCTGCGCAAGCGGCTCGGCGACCCGTGGATCATCGCGACCGTGCCCGGCGTCGGCTACCGCATCGACACCGGCGTCGAGGCCACCGGCCCGACCTCCTCGGCACCGTCGCGCTGACCGCGCGTTCAAGCGCCGACGCGCCATGCCGACTGTCAGGGTCGGTGCCTCTCGTCGTTCAACCACCAAGGAAGGTCGCGCCATGGAGAAGCTGTTGTCGTCGCTGCGCCGCCACGCGGTCGCGTTCGCGGCGCTGTTCCTCTTGCTGAGCGGATCGGCGTACGCCGTCGCGAGCAAGGACCGCGGCGGCGAGGGGTCGCGCATCTACGCCTGCGTCACCGAGCGCTTCGGCACGCTCAACCTCTCCGACGCGACCTCGCCGTGCCCGCGCGGCGAGCACAAGATCTCCTGGAGCGCCGAGAGCGGCGCCGGGCGGGTCGGCAAGCGCGGGCCGGCCGGCAAGCCCGGTCCGCGCGGCGAGCGCGGCCCCGCCGGGGCGCGGGGCGAGCGCGGGCCGCAGGGCGAGCGCGGGCCGCAGGGCGAGCGCGGCCCGGCCGGCAGCGCCGCCGCCAAGGGCGATCCCGGTCCGCAGGGCGAGCGCGGCCCGCAGGGCGAGCGCGGCCCGCAGGGCGAGCGCGGTCCCGCCGGTCCGCAGGGCGAGCAGGGCCCGGCCGGTCCCCAGGGTCCCGCCGGAGCGACCGGCGCGACCGGCGCGGATGGTCCGGCCGGCCCGGCGGGTCCCGCCGGCAGCACGTGGGCGCGCGAGCGGTACGCCCCCGAGAACAGCATCTCGATCCCGGTCGTCGCCCCCGCCACGCCGTCGCTGTTCGGCCTCTACGGCAGCAGCGTCCCCGCCGCCGGCGTCTACCAGGTGAGCTGGAAGGTCACCGCGGTGATGCCGGCGCAGAGCACCGTCACGTGCGCGGTCTACGACAACAACGGGAACCAGCTGCCCGGCAGTCCGACGACGGAGACCGTCTCGCCGCCGGCCCCGGCGCCCTACTCCTTCCAGGGCACCGCGCTCGTCCAGACGGCCGGCGCCGTCTCGCTGATCCCCGGCTGCACGTTCAACACACCTGGTGTGACCGTGACCTCGGTCCGCTTCCTCGTCAGCGCCGTCGACAACGGGCAGGTCACCGCCCTCTGATCGTCCGCCCCCGCCGGGCGGCGCGCCGCCTCACGGCAGCGCGACCAGCCCGGCGGCGTGCGGGGCCGACGCTCATCACGCGCCCTCGACGAGCTGCACCGCCGGCCCGGCGCCTACGCCCGCCCGACGGTGCTCTCGCGCACGACGAGGCGGAACGGGGCGACGATCTCGCGCGACGGGCGCTCGCTGTCGCCGTCGCCGTCGATCCGCGCGGTCAGCGACTCCAGCGCCAGGCGGGCGATGCGCTCCTTGTCGGGCGCGATCGTCGTCAGCGTCGGCGTGCTGTAGCGCCCGTCCTCGACGTCGTCGAAGCCGGCGATCGCAACGTCCTCGGGCACGCGCAGGCCGCGCGAGAGCGCGACGCGCAGCGCGCCGAGCGCGACGAGGTCGTTGAAGGCGAAGACCGCGTCCGGCGGCTCGTCGAGCGCGAGCAGCGCCTCCATCGCGCGGGCCCCGTGCTCGCGGTGGAAGCGGGGGACGGGGACGATCAGACGCTGGTCGGGCGCGATGCCGGCCTCCTGCAGCGCCGTCACGAAGCCGCGCGTGCGCAGCTGCGCCGTCTCGCCGTGCTCGTAGGGCTGGTCGCCGATCGCGGCGATCCGCCGCCGGCCGAGCGAGAGCAGGTGCCGCGTCACCTCGCGCGCGGCGGCGACGTTGTCGATCCAGACGTGGTCGACCGGGCCGCCGGAGATGTGCTCGCCGAGCAGGACGAGCGGCGTGCCGTCGCGGCGGCGCTCGAGGTCCTCGCGGGCGAGTCCGAGGGGGCTGAGGATCAACCCGTCGAGCAGCAGCGCGCGGTTGCCCTCGAGCACGACCCGCTCGCGCTCGGGGTCGCCGTCGGTCTGGTCGATGATCACGGTCAGCGAGCGCTCGGCCGCGGCGCGGATCACGTGGCGGGCCAGCTCGGCGAAGTACGGCACGTCGAGCTCGGGCACGACGAGCGCGATGATCCCCGACGCGCCGCGCCGCAGATGGCGGGCCGAGAGGTTGGGGCGGTAGCCCAGCTCCTCCAGCGCCGCCTCGACGCGGCTGCGCGTCTCGGGCGTGACGTGCTCGTAGCCGTTGACGACGTTGGAGACCGTCTTCGGCGAGACGCCGGCCAGTGCCGCGACGTCCTTCAGGGTGGTCTTGCCGCTCCTCACGGCGCCAACTCTACAACGATGTACAAACTCGTGCCGCGGGTCTTTACAACGATGTAGAAGCTGTGTTACAACCTTCGCCGTCCCCCGACTGCGGCGGTCCGACGAACGCACGCGACCGACCCGCGTCGACATCGAGGAGGAGACCGGATGCTCGACAACGAGAGGGCTCGCGACGGTGCGAGCCCTGCTGATCCCTGGGCGCGCCAGCCCGCCGTCGCCCGCACGCGGCGCCGCTTCCTGCGCGAGGCCGCCGGCCTCGGCGGGCTCGCCCTGTCCGGCAGCCTGCTGTCCGCCTGCGGCCTCGGCGGCGACAGCGCCGGCGAGGCGCTGACCGAGACGGTCGCCAGAGCGCAGGCGAGAGGCGAGGTCGTCATCTGGGACCGCACCGGCGACCTCTACAGAGTCTTCGACGCGCTGATCCCGTCGTTCAACCAGAAGTACCCGGACGTCAGGGTCAGACACGTCGCCGTCGACATCGCGACGAGACTGCCGCCGACGCTCGCCTCCGGCGCCGGCGTGCCCGACGGCGCGTTCCTCGACGACGTCCAGGTCCCCGGCCAGGCACTGCACCTCACCGACGTCAGAACGCTGATGTCGGCGTACACCGGCAGAATCGTCAGATACAAGGTCGACGTCAACACGGTCGACGGCCGCCTCGTCGGCATCCCGTGGGACCTCGACCCCGGCCTCCTCTACTACCGCGAGGACCTGCTCGACAGAGCCGGCGTCGACCCGCAGCGGATCGCCAGCTACGACGACCTGACGGAGGCGGCGCGCACGCTCAGAGCGAGACTCGGCGACGACGTCAGACCGCTCCATCTCGAGCGCGACCCGTTCCTCGGCCAGCTGTGGGTCGAGATGCTCGCCAACCAGCAGGGCACGAGCATGGCCGACGCCGAGGGCAGACTCCAGCTCGAGACCGAGCCGTACCAGCGCATCATGCGCTGGATCAAGACGATCGTCGACGAGGGCCTCGGCACGCACGCCAACTACCTCCAGCCGACCGACGTGCAGACGCTCGACAACGGCCGTCAGATCCTCGTCCCGTGGGCGATGTGGTGGATCTTCGCGCCGCAGTCGCTGCTCAGAAGAACGAGCGGCAGATGGCGCGCGACGCAGCTGCCGTCGTGGACGCCCGACGGCGCGCGCAGCGGCGTGATGGGCGGCGGCTCGTTCATCATCCCCGCCAGAGCCAAGAGCCCCGAGCTGGCGTGGCTCTGGTACGAGCACCTGCTGTTCACGGCCGAGGGCTACAGAACGGTCTACGGTCCCAGCGCGACCTACCCGAGAGGCCTCAACACCTCCGTCCCCTCCTACGAGCCGGCGCTCGACGGGCCGCCGCTGTTCGAGCCGGTCGCGGCGCTCGGCAACCAGGACATCTGGGCGATCGACGTGGCCGCCGCCAGGGAGGTGCCGGGCAACTACTCGATCCCGAGCTGGTGGGCCGACGCCGTCAGATACTTCGGCGCCAACATCCAGCAGCTGATGGACGGCCGGATGGAACCCGACGAGGTGCTCGCGGTCTCCACCCAGCAGATCCAGAAGAACCTCGTGGACCGTCGCCGCTGACGCCGTGCCGATGGCGACGAACGGACAGACGACCGCAGTGCAGACGAGACCGTCCCGGCTTGCGCGGCGGACCGCTCGCAGGCGCGGCGCGCGCAGCGCCGCCGCGCCGGGCGCGCGGCGCGACGCGCGCTGGGCGTACCTCTTCGTCGCGCCGTTCTTCGTCGTCTTCGCGGTCTTCGGGCTCTATCCGCTCGGCTACGCGCTGCTGCTGAGCTTCACCGACTGGCACGGCGCGGGCGTCGCGAACTGGATCGGGCTCGACAACTACCGCTACCTGCTCAGCAGCGGCGAGTTCTGGGCGTCGCTCGGGCGCTCCGGCGTGATCTGGCTGCTCGTCGTGCCGGCGCAGGCGGTGCTGTCGCTCGCGCTGGCGGTGCTGCTGTCGCGGCCGGACCTGCGCGGGCGCGGCCTCTTCCGCACCGCCTTCATCGTGCCGTTCGTGACGCCGCTGATCGCGATGGCCGAGATCTGGATCGTCATGTACGACGACGACTTCGGCCTCGTCAACGCGGTGCTGAACTTCTTCGGCCTGCCCGACGTCGGCTGGCTCACGACCACCGCCTGGGCGAAGCCGACGCTCGCGCTGCTGGTGCTGTGGAAGACGACCGGCTTCGCGATCATCCTGATGCTCGCCGGCCTGCAGGCGATCGACCGCGGCCTCTACGAGGCGGCGGAGATGGACGGCGCCGGCGCGTGGACGAAGTTCTGGCGCGTGACGGTGCCGCTGATGCGGCGGACGATCGCCTTCTACGTCGTGACGGTGACGTTGATCGTCTTCCAGATGTTCGCCGAGCCGTACGTCGTCACCAGAGGCGGCCCGTACAACTCGACGACGACCGCCGGCCTCTACCTCTACGACAACATCAGAGCCTCGGACTTCGGCACCGGAGCGGCGAACTCGTTCCTGCTCGTCCTGCTCGTGTTCGGGCTGTCGCTGCTGGCGGTCCGGCTCCTGCGCTCCAAGGAGGAGACCCGATGACCGCACTGGTCGCGACCCGCGCGCGGCGCGGCGGCGTCTACGTCGCCCTCACCGTCGCGGCGGCGGTGTTCGTCTTCCCGCTCGTGTGGATGCTGATGTCGTCGGTCAAGCCGGCCGACGAGATCATCACCGCGCCGTTCGCGTTCGACCCGAGCGCGCTCACGCTCGACAACTTCCGCAGCGCGTTCGACGAGGTGCCGCTCGCGGAGGGCTTCCGCACGACCGCGATCGTGCTGCTGATCAGAGGCGGGCTGACGATGGTCTTCTGCCCGCTCGCCGGCTTCGCCTTCGCCAAGCTCGACTTCCGCGGCAGAGACCTCCTGTTCGGCTTCATCCTGCTGACGCTGATGCTGCCGACGCTCGTGCTGATCGTCCCGCTGCTGCTGGAGATGAGCGAGCTGGGCTGGGTCGACAGCTACCAGGCGCTGATCCTGCCCGGCGCGATCGACGCGTTCGCGATCTTCTGGATGCGCCAGACGATCGCCGCGATCCCCGACGAGCTGCTCGACGCCGGCCGGATCGACGGCTGCAACCCGCTCCAGCTCTTCACCCGCATCGTCCTGCCGGTGATCAAGCCGGCGCTCGCGGCGCTCGCCGTGCTGACCTTCCTCAACATCTACAACGACTTCGTCTGGCCCGTCGTCGCCGTCGGCGGCGGCGACAAGCAGACGCTGCAGGTCGTGCTGTCGTCCCTGGCGACGCAGGTCAACGCGAGCCAGCTCGGCACCAACTACTGGGGCCAGCTCGTCGCGACCAGCACGCTCGCGACGCTGCCCGTCCTGCTCCTCTTCGTGGTCCTGCAGCGGCAGTTCATGCAGGGCCTCCTCGCCGGCAGCGTCAAGGGCTGACCTGCCGTCCTCTCGTCCATCCGCAACGCGAAGCGACTGACATCACCATGACGACCTCACCGACGGCCGCGCAGGCGCGGCTCGACCACCCGCGTCCTGACTTCGACCGCTCGCAGTGGCGCGGCCTCGACGGCAGCTGGAGCTTCGCCCCCGACCCCGACGACCGCGGCCGTGCCGCCGGCTGGGAGCGCGGCACGGCCGCGTGGGAGGGCGCCGAGGCCGGCGAGATCGTCGTCCCCTACCCGTGGGAGAGCGCCGCCTCCGGCGTCGCGCGGGAGTGGCTGCCGGTCGGCTGGTACGCGCGCCGGATCGAGCGGCCGGCGCAGTGGCCGGCGGACGAGCGCACGATCGTCTGCTTCGGCGCGGTCCACCACGCCGCCGAGGTCTGGTGCGGCGGCGTGCTCGCCGGCACGCACGTCGGCGGCTCGGTGCCGTTCGACGTCGACGTGACCGAGCTGCTCGACGAGCGCGGCGCGGCCGAGCTGGTCGTGCGCGTCGAGGCGCCGCTCGACAAGGGCGCGATCCCGCACGGCAAGCAGCGCAGCCGGCCGGCCGACCCGTACGACTCGTGCGCGTTCACCGCGTCGAGCGGCATCTGGCAGTCGGTCTGGCTGGAGTCGCGCCCGGCGACCCATGTCGCCGACGTCGCGCTGCGACCGGACGCGACGCTCGACGGATTCGACGTCGCGGTCGCGCTGACCGGGCCGGCGCTCGCCGACGCGACGCTGACGCTGGAGGTCGTCGCCGAGCCGCCGAACGACGCTGCGGCGGAGCGCGCCGCCGCGGGGCAGACGGTCGCGACCGCGGTCGTGCCCGTCGACGGCGCGGCGCGGATCGAGACGCACCTGCCGATCGCCGACGCCCGCCTGTGGTCGCCCGACGATCCCCACCTCTACCGCGTCGAGGTACGGCTCGCCAGCGGCGAGGGGGAGGACCGCGTCGCGACCTACGGCGGCCTGCGGCGGATCGAGGTCGACGGCGAGCGGCTGCTGCTCAACGGCGAGCAGCTCTACGTCCGCGGCGTGCTCGACCAGGGCTACTGGCACGACAGCGGCCTCGCGGCGCCGAGCGCGGAGGCGCTGCGCCGCGACCTCGAGCTCGCCCGCGCGGCCGGCTTCAACCTCGTGCGCAAGCACATCAAGCTCGAGGATCCGCGCTGGCTGCACCTGGCCGACCGGATGGGGATGCTCGTGTGGGCCGAGCCGCCGTGCACGAGCCGCTGGTCGGAGGAGCGCGCGGCCGCGTTCGAGGCGCAGCTGGAGCCGATGGTGCGCCGCGACGGCAACCACCCGAGCATCGTGATCTGGGGCCTCTACAACGAGGAGTGGGGCCTCGACTGGGACGTCGCGGGAGATTCGGCCAAGCAGGAGGCGGTCCGCCGCGCCCGGCGCAGACTGCAGATGCTCGACAGCACACGGCCGATCGTCGACAACTCCGGCTGGGCCCATGTCGAGACCGATCTCGTCGACTGGCACCGCTACGAGGAGTCGGTCGCCGGCTGGCGCGAGCACGTCGCCGGCATCGCCGACGGCAGCGCGACGAGCTTCCCCGTCAACCTCGGACCGGACCACGTCCAGGAGATGCACGTCTGGATCCCCGGCGCCAGGGTCGACGGCCTGCCGCTGCTCAACAGCGAGTACGGCGGCGGCGAGTTCGACGCCGTCAAGCGCGGGTGGCACCTGCGCTGGCAGACGCAGGAGCTGCGCCGCCACGACCGGCTCGCCGGCTACGTCTACACCGAGCTGTGCGACGTCGAGCACGAGCTCGCCGGCATCTACGACGAGCAGCGGCGGCGCAAGCCGCAGCTCGGCTGCGACCCGGCGCAGATCAACGCCGAGACGACGCTCGTGCTCGACGTCGACCCGCTGCGGCCCGGCCGCGACGTCGAGAGCGACGACGGCGCAGTGCGCTTCGCGCTCGCGCTCTCCCACCACGGCCGCGAGCCGCTCGACGGCGAGCTGCGCTGGGCGTGGGCGGGCGAGGCCGGGGAGACGCGCGGGCCGCGGATCGCCGCGGAGCCGTTCCGGCTCGGCGGGGCCGTCGCGGTCGAGGCGCGGCTGCCGGAAGGCGCGTCGCACGGCCGTCTGCTGCTGCGCGTCGTCGACGGCGCCGGGCGCGAGCGCGCCGGCGCCTTCGTGGACGTGGCGAGCGGTCGCGGCTCCCAGACGGGGCGGGACGATGCCTGAGCTGGCCGGTCGTGTGGCGGTCGTGACGGGTGGTTCGCGCGGGACCGGCCGCGCGATCGTCCATCGCCTGCGCGAGGAGGGCGCGCGGGTGGCGTCGCTCGACGTGGTCGCGCCCGACCGTTCGGAGCCGTTCGACGCGCCTGACCTGCAGCTCGACTGCGACGTGACCGACGGCGCGGCGGTGACGGACGCGGTCGGTCGCGTCGCCGACGAGCTGGGCGGCCCGCCGACGGTCCTCGTCAACAACGCCGGCGTCAACGCCTACTTCGACGCGGCGGCGATGACCGTCGAGGAGTGGGATGCGTTCTTCGCGTTGGATCTGAAGGCCTGTTGGCTGACGGCGCGTGCGATGCTGCCGGGGATGCGCGCGGCGCGCCGGGGCGCGATCGTCAACGTCAGCTCGATCCACGCGTCGCTCACGCAGGCGGGGCGGTTTCCGTACGCGGCCGCGAAGGCCGGGATCGTCGGTCTGACGCGCAGCCTGGCGTTGGACGAGGGGCCGCATGGGATCCGGGCGAACGCGGTCTGCCCGGGGCTGATCGACACGCGGCTGGCGCGCGAGGGATTCGAGCGCGACGGCCGCGGGGTGACGATCGAGCAGCTCGCGGCCGAGCATCCGGTCGGTCGGGTCGGGACTCCGCTTGACGTCGCGCATCTCGTCGCGTTCCTGGCGAGCGACGAGCGGGCCGGCTTCATCAGCGGCGCCGCGATCGCCGTCGACGGCGGCGTGGGGGTGCGGCTGTCGTGAGGATCGTGGGATTCGAGACGTTTCTGGTGCCGCCGCGGTGGCTGTTCCTGCGGGTGGAGACCGACGACGGGATCGTCGGCTGGGGCGAGCCGGTCGTGGAGGGGCGCGCCGCGACCGTGCGGGCGGCGGTGCATGAGCTGATGGAGGGGCTGGTCGGCGCCGATCCGCTGCGGATCGAGGACCACTGGCAGACGCTCACGAAGGGCGGCTTCTATCGCGGTGGTCCGATCCTCTCGAGTGCGGTCGCCGGGATCGATCAGGCGTTGTGGGACATCCACGGCAAGGCGCGCGGCGTGCCGGTGCATGCGCTGCTCGGCGGGCCGGTGCGCGAGCGCGTGCGCGTCTACGCGTGGATCGGCGGCGACGATCCGGTCGAGTCGGCCGAGCAGGCCCAGGCGCAGGTCGAGGCCGGTCTGAGCGCGGTGAAGATGAACGCGACGGGTCCGTTCGGGTTCGTCGAGACCCGCGAGCAGGTCGCGGCGACGGTGCGGCGGGCGGAGGTCGTGCGGCAGGTGCTGGGGGAGGAGCGCGACCTTGCGCTCGACTTCCACGGCCGTGTCTCGCCGCCGATGGCGAAGCGGTTGATGGCGGCGTTGGAGGAGGTCGCGCCGTTGTTCGTGGAGGAGCCGGTCGTGCCGGAGCTGGGCGAGCGGCTGGCGGGCCTCGTCGCCGCCTCGCCTATCCCGGTCGCGACCGGCGAGCGGCTCTACTCGCGGTGGGAGTTCAAGCCGGCGCTCGACGCCGGCGTCGCCGTCGTCCAGCCCGACCTCTCGCATGCCGGCGGGATCTCGGAGGTGCGGCGG
>Ga0164243_10010163_pt1 | contig 13559 bp, 13 predicted proteins | sample OricompcompostOP_FD_108781 | JGI IMG/M metagenome (GOLD analysis project Ga0164243, IMG submission 108781) | Organic Plus compost microbial communities from Emeryville, California, USA - Original compost - Organic plus compost (OP) | ecosystem: Engineered > Solid waste > Mixed feedstock >... | reverse complement strand
CGGGGAAAACTTCAACAGCCTGATGCGCAAGCAACAACAATCTTTGTATTATGCCGGCCAGGTGCCACCGCAAAACATATTTAATCCACTCGCCTGGGCGCAATTCCTCGATGCCTGGAAGCGTGGCGATTTCAAACGGCAAGATTAGCTTTACACTTCATGACACCGATGGTCATATGGGGATAAATTTGTATTGTTGCATATAATCATAGACGACAAAATCAAATTTATCATCATTTAGATTCATCAAAACAATGCAAAAAGTATCGGTAATTGGCGCCGGAACGATGGGTAATGGTATTGCCCACGTTTTTGCCCAAAACGGTTTCCGGGTAAACCTGGTAGATGTATCGGAGAAAGCCTTAGAAAAAGCCCTGGCCACCATCGCTAAGAACTTAGATCGACAAATAGCGAAAGGAACCATCACGGAAGCGGAGAAATCCCAAACTTTAACAAACATTACTACCCATACCAATATGAGCGATGGCGTCAGTGAAGCAGCTCTCGTTGTAGAAGCTGCCACTGAAAACACCACGCTGAAACTGGAAATATTCAAGCAACTGGATACTTATGCCCCGGCAGATGCGATACTGGCATCCAATACTTCGTCCATATCCATCACGAAAATTGCCGCGGTAACCAAGAGGCCGGGAAAAGTTATCGGGATGCACTTTATGAACCCGGTACCCGTGATGAAATTAGTGGAAATCATCAATGGCTACGCTACCGACAAGGTCGTATCTGAACAGATTACGGAATTATCTAAAAAACTCGGTAAGGTTCCCTGCACCGTGAATGACTATCCCGGGTTTATTGCCAACCGCATCCTGATGCCGATGATTAACGAAGCAATATATTCATTGTATGAAGGAGTGGCTGGAGTAGAAGAAATTGATACCGTGATGAAGCTGGGCATGGCACACCCGATGGGTCCATTACAACTGGCGGACTTTATAGGGCTGGATGTATGTAAATCTATCCTGGAAGTTTTATATCAAGGTTTCGGTAACCCTAAGTATGCACCATGTCCATTATTAACAAACATGGTAACGGCCGGGTATCTCGGCGCGAAAAGCGGGGAAGGGTTTTATAAGTACACACCGGGTAGTAAGGACTTGGTCGTTAGCCCTATGTTTTCCAAGAAATAAATTATCTTCCCGGTGAAATTAGATGCTCACCGGGATTTTTTTTGCGCATGAAAAATTTCGCGAACTATTGCATAGCCTTAATTTTCCTATTAGGATTTATTGCTTGCCAGGAAAATAAACCGAGCAGGTTCCATGCCAAGTTGCCCATATTGAATGGCGATACCTTGCACGAAGATCAACCTTATCAAGTGGCGGTAGATTACCTTGGCCAACATGTTCCGATTATTCAATTAAGAGATAGTACGGGTGATGCCGGCATTGCCTTGGCGCCAAAATGGAATGCCCGCGTGCTGACAAGTTCGCTGCTGCCGGGTGGCGATAGCTACGGTTGGTTGCATTTTGACCTGGTGGCACAATTGATGCCACAATCCTATAATTCTAACTGGGGCGGCGAAGACCAGGTAAACTTATTGTTTCAAAAAATACCCGGCGATACAGGCGTTCATTCCCTCGATAGCTTGCATGGTTTTGAAGCCACGGGATTGGATACGGCGAGCTTCCGTCTTATCCACCAATCCAAGTCTGAAATATCCTTGGAAAAAACGCTGAATTTTTTGCAGGATGATAGTATTGCTACGGCTTTAAAACTGAAAAGAAATCTCCGCATCATCGCAAGAAGAGATGTGTCAAATTTTTTAGGCATAGATATTCCCAGGGCTGTAAAAGCAGTTGCTTTTGAAAGTGAGAATATACTTACTAATACAGGTGAGCATCGTTGGGACACCGCTCATGGGAGTATCAGCATGCGGGTGAAGGGTATGTTTCCAATAGATAGTCCAATGGTGGCGTTAATTCCGTTGAATAAGAAGTTCAAATCATTAAAAGAGGTTGAAAGGTTGATAAAATGGGATGGAGATACTTTCCCTGGTTGCCGTTTGATCAACAACAGGATTTTAGCATTCCCGCTTGGAGATAGCTTGGCATCAAGAATACAAGTACCATTTTCTGCCGCGATGAATTTCATCGGTATTTATAACGGAAATCTACAAACCTTAACTATTATACAATTCTCCAAGGCACCGCGTTCTGGATGGTATTTTCCATTGCAGTATGATGGGGATCAGTTTATGGTTAATGGACCTATATTAACGCTCAAAAACTCCGGGAAGATCGAGGATAGTATTTCTACGCGCCCGTATTTGGCAGTTACGACATATGCCCCGATTCAACAACTCGGCAAAGGAAAATCGGCTTGGCATTACCATCGCACGATTCATTTGAATGGTAACAGGCGTCAATTGTCGAATTTGTTGCAGGGGTTGTTTAATGTGAGGTTAAAGGAGCTTGAAGATAAAACAGGTGAATAGTGATTGAAGTGTACTATTGCTATTTTCAGGATTGTGGTCATAAAACAAACGCTGTAGGTTAAGGGTTTGTATTCCAGCGTACTGTTGAAGCCATCAATCCAATTTATTACCAAGTTTTAGTATTCCCGCATTCTAATTCAAATTTGATTCCATACATCTTTAACGTATGATTAAGGACTTATGCTCATCCTATTAAAATACAATGACAACTCTTATTCCCCAACTAGCCCTCGATCTCCAGGTTATGAATATCCCCCAGCCTTAGCAAACACAACTCCAGGTTCGCTTTAGGAATACCGATATTCATCGTACAAAACAATTGCAACTCTTGCGAGATGACCGTACAATGTTGCTGTTTAACAATCGTCATCACATCGTTCAGGATCGTATAATCAAAGGTGAGGCGGTAAACGACTTCAACATTTTTCTGGATGACCGGCGTTAATTGAAGTACTAATGCGGTACTCATCTTATATGCATTGATCAGGCCCGGCACCCCGAGCAAAGTACCACCGAAATAGCGTACTACTATGACCAAGGTATCCGTTAACTGCTTACTGTCAATTTGCCCCAAGATCGGCTTCCCTGCTGAACCTGAAGGCTCTCCATCATCATTAGCCCTGAATTGGTTGCCATCCGTACCCAAGCGGTAAGCATAGCAATGATGCGTAGCTTTCGGGTGTTCCTTTTTCACTTCCTGTAAACATTCTTTCACCTGCTCTGCCGTAGTAACTGGAAACGCGTATGCCAGGAACTTACTGCCGCGATCTTTAAACTCAGCAATAGCTTTTTTCTCGATGGTATAAAAAATATCGGTATCAGTCATGTTTAATAATCCATTCTATTTCTGTAGATATAAATATTGTCGGCATCCAGGCTCAACTGTTCCTGCAAAACGGGTTCACCGGTTAAAACGGGGGCACGCCAACCGGAACCTGCCGCATTTTTTGAAATGATTACGCGGGCTTCATCCCATAGTCCCCTATCGATAAACTGCTGTAAAGTCTTCGCACCACCTTCTACCAGGATGCTTTGCAAGTTTCGCCCGTGTAACATCTCCATCAGCTTAGGCAACAGCGCCTCATCGAATGGTATCGGCCAATATTCCACCCCTTTTTCCTGCCCCATTTTTTCAGTGACCACGATGGTTTTAACGGCGTTGTTAAATACGTTATGCGTAGTAGGTACTCCCAAAAAAGGATCGAGAATAATCCTAATAGGAGATGCTCCCGGCCATAAACGGGTATTCAGCGAAGGATTATCTTCTATTGCCGTTTTCGGACCCACCAGGATGGCCGCTTCCTGGCTTCTCCACCTATGTACCCAGCGATCCGTGAAGCTGTTGGAAACCTTCATCGCTTTCCTATCCAGCGTGCCGATATAACCATCGGCAGTTTGCGCCCATTTTAAGATAATATAAGGCCGGGAACGTTCATGGAACGTGAAAAACCGCCGGTTCAGATCCCGGCATTCCTGTTCCAACACACCTGTAATGACTTGAATCCCCGCTGCTTTCATCTTCTTAATACCATGGCCGCTAACTTCAGAGAAGGTATCGATACAGCCTATTACGACCTCCGGGATTTTCTCGTTAACAATTAAATCCGCGCAGGGCGGTGTTTTGCCATGATGCGCGCAAGGTTCCAAGCTCACGTACATCGTGGCCAAAGGAATCAATACGCGGTCAATCGCGGCAACATTTTTCACACAGTTCACCTCGGCATGTGCATGACCGTACCATTCATGGTAACCTTCCCCGATGATCCGCCCTTCATGCACGAGTACTGCCCCCACCATCGGGTTAGGCATTACCCTGCCCTCGCCCATCCTGGCCAGTTCAATACATCGTTTCATAAATATTTCGTGATCGGGTGCCGCTGTCATGATGATTGATTATGTTTGCAAAAATATTGTTTCATACCGAGTTTCAAGCCATTCATTTTTCTCCATATGACGATACAATCTGCTTTTGCCTTCGCACTCCAACAGTTGCAATCGATCTATGACAGCCGGGAATCAGCCACCATAGCTAATATCCTGCTTGAACACATCAGCGGTTACAACAAGATGGACCGCATCCTGTTCAAAGATGAAAGCCTGGAAACTTCCCAGGAAGCTAAGCTATTGCTGGCTATCCAGTCCCTTTTAGCGCATCAACCGCTACAGTATATTATCGAGGCGGCCTGGTTTTACGGGATGCAGTTTTATGTAAACCAACATGTGCTGATACCTAGACCGGAAACAGAAGAACTGGTATCATGGGTACTGGAAGAGCAACATACGATGCCCGGCGAGGTAAACATCATCGATATAGGCACCGGCAGCGGCTGCATTCCCATCTCCATAAAAAAACATTGGGAAGCCGCAAATGTTTACGGGATCGACCTAAGTGAAACAGCTTTGGAAGTGGCCCGGAAAAATGCCGAGCAATTACAAGTCGCGGTGAACTTTACCGGGCAAGATATTTTGCGGGCCAATGCCTTGGAGCAGTTACCAACATTCGATATTATTGTTAGTAATCCACCTTATATCAAGGAGTCGGAAAAAAAGCAGATGCAAAAGAATGTTTTGGATTATGAGCCGGCCATAGCCTTGTTTGTACCGGATCATGACCCGATGTTATTCTATAGAACGATTGCGTCAATAGCTATGGAAAAATTAAGGAAAGGGGGTAAAATTTTCTTCGAGATCAACGAGGCACATGCTCCAGAGGTGGAAGGCTGCTTGCACGATGCCGGTTTTCACAACGTTTTGAGGAAGCAGGATATTTTCGGGAAAGACAGGATGGTTAGCGGCCGGAAATAGCCGCCAACCTATTTTAATTTCTTAATTGCTTTGCGGGTTTGCCGTAGCCAATACGACCCTAACACCTAGCTCCCTCGCGATCTCCATCACTTTTACTACTTCTTCGATCGGTACCGATTTTTCGGCATTGATCACGATGGTTGGATCTACATTTTCACGGGCCAAGGTAGGAACCAATGCTGCTTTTAAATCATCGAAAGCCACCTTGGTGGTGCCGATAAAGAACTCGTGGTTATTATCGATGCTAACCACGACCGTTTGTTTGGCCTTGGTGTTCGTTTTAGCTTTTGGCAAGGTAAGCTTGATCACATTGGGATTGGCCAATGTAGATACGATCAAGAAAAACAGCAGCAAGATGAACAGGATGTCGTTCAAAGCCGAGTTATGTACTTCTACCGCATTTTTCCTTCGCCTACGTATATTCATAAAATCGAATCATTTATTATTTAAGAAGTGCTACCAGCAAGGGTAAGAATCGCTCATCATGATCAGCTTGGCTCTTGCAGAATGTCAATAAATTCCGCGGAAGCGCCCTCCATCTTGTTCACTACTTTATCGATCTGCGCGTTCAGGAAGCTATAACCGATATACGCGATGATACCGATGATCAAACCCGTGGCAGAAGTCACCATCTTCACGTAAATACCATCAGCGATAGCGCCCAGGGTGATATCGTTGGTGATAGAGATACGGTAGAATGTTTGGATCATACCGGCGATCGTACCGAGAAAACCGAACATCGGCGCGATACCTGCCACGATGGCCAAGATGACCAGGTTTTTCTCCATCTTGTACACTTCCAACTTGCCTACATTCTCCATGGACTTCTCAATGGCTTCGATTTTCTTACCGATACGCTGCACCCCTTTGTCCAAAACGCGGGAAATGGGCGACTGCGTATTCTTGGTTAAAGAACGGGCGGCGGCAATATTGCCGGCAGTGATATAATCACGCAACATCGGCATGAAATTATCATCTAGGCGCGCCGCTTTCTTGATATACAAATACCTTTCTACAAATACATAAACAGCAATTACAGACAATAAGGCTAAGGGGATCATAATAGGACCGCCCTTATACAATAAGTCCCACAAATTCATGGATTGCTGCGCGGCGACATTCGGGTCGATACCTTGCGCAACCGTATCAGGTTTGGCACCTAATAATGTATCCTGTAGTAAAGTAATGATTCCTAATACCATGTATATTATTTTTACCTTGCAAAAGTATTAAAACGCGGATAGCGTTGAAAGAATTACTAAAATAATTATTCTTAAACGGATCGAGATACAATTTATTTTAACGAAAAGCATCCCGACGTTCACAATACCTCGAAACGCTTAACAGCACAGGCTTTTTGGCATATTACGACTTTTCTTCCCACACCTGAACTAAGTGAACAATGGTATCTACGGCTTTTTGCATATCCTGGATGCTCACGTATTCATGTTTGCTGTGGAAGCTCATTTCCCCGGTAAAGATATTCGGGCAAGGCAAGCCCATGAAACTGAGCCTGGAGCCATCTGTTCCACCGCGGATGCTCATCTTCATCGGTTCAATACCGGCGCGCTTGATCGCTTCTTCAGCATAGGCCGCTACTTGCGGGTATTGGTCCAACACCTCTTTCATATTCCGGTATTGCTCCGTCACGGTGAAAGTTGCGCTGGCGCCTTTATATTTTGACACGATGGAATCCATTGTTTTTCTCAAGTAAAACTCTAAAGCTTCCAGTTCTGGCGTCGTAAAATCACGGATAATAAAGTCTATTTCAGCCGTTTCAACCGTTCCTTGCATCCTAACAGGGTGGATAAACCCTTCCCTTTTCTCGGTTGTTTCCGGGCTTAAAATGTCCTTGGGCAGCGCATCTACAACTGCGGCAGCAATCTTCAAAGCGCTTACCAGTTTACCTTTAGCCATACCGGGATGGGCGCTCACACCTTGGATCACGACCTTCACGGCATCGGCAGAAAAAGTCTCATCTTCCAATGAACCCAATTCACCGCCGTCCATAGTGTAACCAAATTCCGCGCCTAACTTTTCCATGTCCACATATTTCACCCCTTGGCCGATTTCTTCATCGGGGGTAAACAGGATGCGGATGGCGCCATGCTTCACTTCCGGGTGTTCCATTAAATACTTAGCGGCGTCCATAATTTCTGCAACACCGGCTTTATCATCGGCCCCTAGAAGTGTTGTGCCGCTAGCCGTGATAATATCATCGCCCAACTTTTCCTTTAAGTAGGGGTGCTCCTCAGCCTTGATAATTTGCGTATTATCATCCGGCAAAACCAGGTCTTCACCTTGATAGTTTTTATGAACGATCGGCTTAACGTTGGCGCCGCTGCAATCGCTGGAAGTGTCTACATGCGAGCAAAAGCAGATTACCGGGACGTTCTTATCAGTATTTGAAGGTATCGTGGCATATACGTAACCGTATTCATCAAGGTGAGCATCTTCAATCCCCATGGCGATCAATTCATCCACCAAAATCCTGGATAAATTCTTTTGCTTTTCAGTAGAGGGAAAGGTATCGCTCAGCGGATCGGACTGCGTATCCACTTGTACGTATCGCATGAATCTTTCTGCGACTGTATATTGATAATTTTTCATGGTGCAACGAGGCAAAACTTATAAGATCAAACCTAAAAAAAAGACCGCATGCATGATACACCCGGTCTTTAAAATATTGTTTTTACGAAGATTATACGATTTCAACTAATTCAATATCGAAAACCAAATCTTCACCTGCTAATGGATGGTTAGCATCCAAAGTGATAAATTCGTCGCTTACGCCTACCACTTTTACAGGGAATACTTGTCCTTGTGGATTGCTCATTTGCAATTCCATACCTACTTCGGGATTCAGGTCAGCAGGCAAGTTACTTTTCGGGAAATCCATGACCATTTCCTCGTTTTTAGGACCGTACGCTTCTCCAACAGGAATGTTAACAGTTTTCTTGTCACCCACTTTCATTTCCAACACACCGTTGTCAAAACCCTTGATAACCATGCCAGCACCCACTTTAAATTCAAGTGGCTGTCTACCTTCTGAAGAATCAAATGTAGTGCCGTTGGTTAAGCGACCGTGATAATGAACACGAACGGTATCCCCGCTTTTTACTGCTTGCATAATTAAAATTTAATAGTAAATAATATGCAAGGTAAGGAAAAAATATTGGTCGGTCGAATCCCCAAGGTTAAAATTGGGAATAATACAGGGGCGGAAATATAGCGGTTTCAGCCGCGTAAACATTCACTGTACTCCTAATTTGGAATGATATTTTATGGTTACAACAATGATCATAATTGTCCTTAACAGCCCTACCACCATTAAGCATTAAACATATTTACAATTTGATTATTAGATTTATATAGACAAATGATTTTATATTACTGGAGAATGCCATTACTTTTACAAGGATCAATCAATTTTGCTCATATGAGAAACTTATTCCTCTTCATTCTTTGCTGCTGCTTCCTTTTGCCTGCCGGGGCGCAAAATACGGTACGGGTAGGCGCCGCACGTATGGAAGCTTACTTGCCCATGCTAAAAAATAAGCGGGTGGCGCTGTTGGTCAACCAAACGGCAACCATCGGTAGTACCCACTTGGTAGACAGCTTACTGAGCCGCGGCATTAAGATCCAGAAGATATTCAGCCCCGAACACGGTTTCCGTGGTGATGCAGATGCGGGAGAGAAAATAGGCAATAGCCGCGATGCTGCAACGGGCCTGCCGATCGTGAGCCTTTACGGCAAACACCGCAAGGCAGATGCAAATGACCTGGCCGATGTAGATATATTGATATTCGATATCCAGGATGTAGGTGCGCGTTTTTATACTTACATTTCTAGTTTGCAGGAGTTGATGGAATCCGCCGCGACGTATAAAAAACCTTTAATCGTGCTCGATCGCCCCAACCCAAACGGGCATATCGTTGACGGGCCAATATTAGATAAAGCGTTCCGTTCATTCGTAGGGATGCAGAGCATCCCGATTTTACATGGTATGACGGTGGGCGAATATGCCCGAATGCTGAATGGTGAATCATGGTTGACTGGCGGCTTGCATTGCGATTTGAAAGTAATTACTTGCGAAAATTACGATCATCACACGATGTATCAACTTCCCGTGAAGCCCTCCCCTAATTTGCCCAATATGGCATCAATTTACTTGTATGCATCCCTTTGCTTTTTCGAAGGTACAGCCGTGAGCCTCGGCCGGGGAACGGATTTGCCATTCCAGGTTTACGGTCACCCGGATTTTCCAAGGAACCTTTTCTCATTTACACCACGTAGTGTTCCGGGAGCTAAAAACCCCGTACTGAATGGACAAACTTGCTACGGGTATAATCTCAGCGGCACCCCGGAAGCGGTTAGAAAGGAAGTAAATGGTAAATTGCAGCTCCGTTGGCTGCTCAATGCTTATAAACTATTCCCCGGTAAGGAACATTTTTTCAATAATTTCTTTAACAAGTTAGCGGGTAACAGCACCTTGCAAGAACAAATCAAAAAGGGATTAACAGAAGATGCGATCCGCAAAAGCTGGGAACCCGGTTTGAAGACCTTCAAAAAGATCAGGGCTAAATATTTATTATATAACGAGTAAAAAGATGGAATTAAAAGATTTGAAGATCGTTTTCATGGGTACGCCAGATTTTGCCGTAGCATCGCTCGATGCCTTGGTACAAGCAGGCTGCCAGGTTGTAGGTGTTGTAACCGCGCCGGACAAACCAGCCGGCAGAGGCTTGAAGCTGCAAGAAAGTGCCGTGAAAACTTATGCCGTTGAAAAAGGATTACATCTTTTGCAACCTCTAAAATTAAAAGATCCGGCTTTCCTGGAATCATTGGCCGCATTGAAGGCAGACATACAAGTGGTAGTGGCCTTCAGGATGTTGCCGGAAGTTGTTTGGAATATGCCGCCGATGGGAACGATTAATGTGCATGGCTCCTTATTACCGAATTACAGGGGCGCCGCACCGATCAATTGGGCGGTAATCAACGGTGAAAAAGAAACAGGCGTCACCACCTTCAAATTGCAACACGCGATCGATACGGGGAATATTTTGTTGCAAGACAAAACCCGCATCGATGAAAATGCAACGGCGGGCCAAGTTTATGAAGACCTGATGTACCGTGGTGCCAAATTATTGGTCAAAACATTAGAGGGTTTAGTTGCAGGAGATATCAAGGAACAGGAACAGGCACATTTAGATCCCGGTGATTTAAAACATGCCCCGAAGATCTTTAAAGAAGATGGTAAGATTGATTGGAATCAACCGATAGATAAAGTTTACAACCTGGTTCGCGGCTTGAGCCCATATCCTACTGCATGGACTTTTTTAAACGATAAAAGCATCAAAATATTCCGTGCTGAAAAAGAGTATGCAGATACGAATATCGCAGCGGGACATTTCTTCACCGATGGTAAAACTTTCTTGAAAATTGCGGCGACAGATGGATATTTAAAGTTACTGGACGTTCAGATGGAAGGAAAAAAGCGGATGGATATCGAGAGTTTTTTGCGGGGTGTGAAATTGATATAAACATCCATCAAGTTTGATTAATTAGAAAAGGTTGCAAAGAATACCGCTATTCTTGCAACCTTTTCGATAATCACAATTCAATTTAATTTTTAAGTATTACGGCTTACCCGAACTTATATTGACATATCAAAATTCAAACATCAACCTTGCCACATCATTTTATGTAATGAATAACCGTAGACTATTGCTCATACGACAGTTCGCAATAGAATCGGGTTTCATTTGTACCCAATGCAGCCATCGCCCCATCACTCAATTTGATGATCAGGTTAGCATTCTGCTTCAACTGCGGGATCGCGTCCAACACTTTCGCATAAATAAACTTGCCGTTTAAAGGATTCGTAACTTTCACGATGGTACCCCTCGGCGCCGAATTATGTAAGGCGTAGTATTTTCCGGAGTTGGCAACCGCGTTGCTTCTGAACCAGGCGCCGGGTCCTTTCTCGCTCACGGCATCTTTCCCTGAAGAAGTTTGCTGCATATACAATTGCTCGAAACCTTCCACATCCGGCACATTCATAGAAGCAGTGCTGGCAGCCGCTTTAGCAGGCTCTTCCTTCACAACCTTAACTGCATTTTCCACTGGTGGCGGTGTTGAATTATTTATAGCCAGAGTAGCATTAGCAGTCTCTTCGGCCTGTTGCGCTGTTTTGGCGACTTCCTGGACTTGCGGCGGCGGAGCGGGAGCAGTTTCCTGTTTTGCAGGTGCAGGCGCCGGCGTACTTGTTGTCATGGTACTGGCAGTAGCGCCTTTCTTTTTCAACCAACCTACAATTAAATAACTATCAGCTTGCACGGCATCGCCGCTCAAATTATTCCAAGTACGGATATTTTCGATCGGGACTTTGCGATTATTGATACTGATGCGATACAGTGTTTCTTTATCTGCCACGAGGTGATAAACCGGGGTAAACCCGTTACCGGTATTCGTTTTAGCAGACTGCACAAAATTACTGTTATTCAAAGGAATATTGATTACTTGGCCGAGGTTCAGGCCATTATCCATATTCAATTTATTCATTGCCGCGATATCTTTAGGCGAAACCCCGTAAGTACGACCAATGCTATAAAAATTTTCTCCCTTCTCAACCGTGTGCACGATGTGCAGTTCTGCGCCACTACCCTGTGCCAAGATCCTGTCTTGCGCACTCAAGGCGGTGGTTGCGAAAGAAAACATTACAACAAACATTAATGGTTTCAACATAATTTCTACTTTACTACTTTAAGAGAACGAATATAGGCGTAATTCGTGAAAAGTGCTTCTAATTTAACAAACGTCAACTTTTCACAATTGTTGTTGCATAGTATTTTTGATATTCTTATGACCGCTTATTGAATTTCCTTGAGAATCCTCAATTCCTTCGGGTAATAATTATTCATCCTGTTGGGAAGGATTTTAGCCCAGCCCAAATTCATCTGTTCATATCTCATCAGGTTCCAACCTTTCCGGTCAACATTTACCATCAAATCATCCCTTCTTAAATATTTGAGCGCCTCTTCTTTCGAAAGATCGATGGCAGGTAAATCCCTGGCAATACAATTCGACAAAGCCAACGCATGGGAAGGGATCAATTCTTTGGCAGTTAGCTGTCCCGCATTGATTCCTGCCTTTTTCAAATATAAATTTTTCTGTAAAATGCTGAACTCGTTGAGCAAATTATGTGGAAAAATTATTACATCATCTTTATATTGTACAAAAGCCATTCCATGTTCCGGCTGCAACCATTTTTCCATCCTCAAGCTATCTTGTTTCGAAATTAAACTAGCTCCTTGCTTCTGTTTTTGGTAAAAATGTTCTCCTTCCTTCTTCCGCAAGCAAGCCATGAACAAGCCCTCCCCTTGCACTTTTCCCGGGTAAAAACGGTAACCGTTTACACCGTGTTTAGCACTTTTACTTTCAACGATGTTCCAATCGGGTTCTAACGCGATCCCGATACTTTCAAAAGCGCCGTGCTCCATTAACCAATCTAAAATTGCTTCATCTTCTTCCGCAGAATAAGAACAGGTGGCATAAATCAAAATGCCATCTTCTTTTAATGCAGGTAAGGCATCGGCCAAAATGCGCTGTTGCCGCTGGCTACACAATGTCACATTTTCCGGGCTCCATTCATCTATCGCGCCGGGATCGCGGCGGAATAAACCGGAACCGCTACAAGGAGCATCCACTAGCATCACATCAAAAAATCCTGCCAGCTTATTAAAATCCCTGGGATCATTATTGGAGACTACCGTGTTGGCCGTTCCCCATTTCGTCAAATTGTCTGCCAAAAGTGCCGCCCTCGATTTGATTACTTCGTTGGCAACAAGCAAGCTATCATTATCCAGGCAAGATTGTAACAAGGTGGATTTACCGCCTGGCGCGGCACAAAGATCCAACACCTTCAAAGATCGTTCACCGTTTACAGCCTGTTTGAACACCTGCTGTAAAAACATGGAAGAAGCTTCCTGCACATAATAAGCGCCTGCATGAAAAAGGGGATCGAAAGTAAATGAAGGTCTTTCGGAAAGGTAAAAACCGGTATCGCACCAAGGGACAGCCGAAAATTCGGCGGGTTCAAAATGCTTCAAAAGTTGTGTTTGTGCAGCTTCAGAAGCAAATTTAAACGGGTTAATCCTGGTAGAAGTAATACGGTCTTCGCTATCATGCGCCGCGATAAAAGCGCTTGCATCATAACCGGGAAGGCCCTCTAAACTTTGTAATAATTCACTGGGAAGTACTGCCACACATCAAAATTTACGGCAAATTACAAAATTCG
>Ga0164243_10010162_pt1 | contig 13559 bp, 8 predicted proteins | sample OricompcompostOP_FD_108781 | JGI IMG/M metagenome (GOLD analysis project Ga0164243, IMG submission 108781) | Organic Plus compost microbial communities from Emeryville, California, USA - Original compost - Organic plus compost (OP) | ecosystem: Engineered > Solid waste > Mixed feedstock >... | reverse complement strand
GCCACCGCGTCGATCGAGGTCGCCGCGTACCCCTTGCCGCCGAACAGCTCCCGCGCGGCGCGCACCAGCGCCGCCGTGGTCTCCTCCGAACGCTCTGCCTGGGTACGGCGGGCCATCGCTCCCCCACTCGATCCGTTCTCGCGGTGCGCGATCTCGCATGGATCACGTACCGACAGTATGAACGGGACCGGGGTGCTCTCCTGCCGCGCGGTCGCGGACACCTCCGCCGTCGCCGCCGCCCTCCGATCGAACATCTCTTCGATTTTGCGGGCGGAATCCATTGACTCGCATACCGCCGGTACGTAAGTTTGTGCCCAAGTTACGTACCGACGGTATGAATCATGGAGGTGAGCGGTGTCTTCACCACCCATCGCGGTCTACGGCGCGACCGGGCACACCGGGCGCCTGGTGGCCGCCGAGCTGCACAGGCGGGGCTTCGGCGTCGTGCTTGCCGGGCGGAACGGCGAGGCGCTCAAGGCGTTCGCGGCCGAGCTCGGCGACGGCGGGCCGGAGGTGAGCGTGCACCGGGCGGCGCTGGACGAGCCGGACGCGCTGCGGGCGCTGGCCGAGCGGGCCGGGGTGCTGGTGCATTGCGCGGGGCCGTTCACGCACACCGGCGAGGCGGTGGCGCGGGCGGCGGTCGAGGGGGGCTGCCATTACGTCGATCACGGGCTGGAGCAGCACCACACGAAGTGGATGTTCGACGTGATGCGGGAGCCCGCCGAGCGGGCCGGGGTGGCCATGGTCACGGCGATGAGCTTCTACGGCGGGATGGGAGACCTGCTGGCGGGGGCGGTGGCCGAGGGCATGGGCGAGGTCGAGCGGGTGGTCGCGGCCTACGCGGTGCGCGGGTGGCGGCTCACGGCGGGGGCCAAGGCGACGGCGGAGCTGCTGTTCGCGCAGACCCATCGCATCACCTTCGAGGACGGGGTGCTGCGGGTCGGGTACGTGGAGCCGCGCAACGCCGTCTTCCCGTTCCCGCCGCCGCTGGGGCCGCGGACGATGATCGCGCCGCTGCCGTCGTCCGAGGTGGTGACCGTGCCCCGGCACGTGCCCGCGCGGCGGGTGGAGGCGCAGCTCACCGCGGACACCTTCGGCGAGGAGGGGGTGTTCGACGGCGAGCAGGTGGACGCGGCGACCAGGGCGGGCTCGGAGTTCACCGTCGCGGTGCAGGTGATCGGCGAGCGCGAGGGACGGGCCGGGCGGGTGAGCGGCCGCGATCTGTGGCGGCTGAGCGCCGTCGCCTCGGTGGAGGCCGCGGTACGGCTCGCCGGCGACGCGCTCGGGCGCGGCGGCGTGTTCGCGCCCGCCGAGGCGTTCGCGGCGAGGCCGTTCCTGCGGGATCTGGCGCGGCTGGGCCTGTTCGACCTCGTCCTGCCCGAGGAGGTGGCGGCGTGATCCTCGTGACGGGCGCGGCCGGCGGGTCGCAGGGCGGCACCGGGCGCAAGGTCGCCGAGCTGCTGCTGGCGCGGGGGCGGCGGGTGCGGGCGTTCGTGCGCGCGGACGACCATCGGGCCGAGGAGCTGCGCGGGCTCGGGGCCGAGGTGGTCGTCGGCGACATGCGGGAGATCTCCTCGGTACGGCCCGCCATGCGCGGCGTGAGCCGCGTCTACCTCACCTATCCGGTGACGGCCGGGCTGCTCGACGCGACGGCGGCGTTCGCCGCGGCGGCGCGGGAGGAGGGCGTGCGGCGGGTCGTGGCGGTGTCCCAGCTCGACGCCTCGCCGACGGCGGGCACGCCGCACATGCGCCGCCACTGGCTGGCGGAGCAGGTCCTCGACCGGGCCGGGGTGGGCGCGGTGCACCTGCGCGCGGCGGTGTTCCTGGAGAACCTCGCCGTGGTCGCGGCGGCGTCGGGCGGCCGCGAGCTGGCGCTGCCGCTGGGGCCGCGGGACACGCTGATCCCGCTCGTCGCCGCCGAGGACGTGGCGCGGGTCGGGGCGGGCTTGCTGCTCCACGACGGGCCGGTGGAGCCGGTGTGCCTGCTGACCGGGCAGACGGCGGCCGTGGGCGAGGTGGCCGACGCGTTCGGCGTGCCGTACGTGGACGTGCCCCCGGAGGAGTGGGAGGCGCGGGCCGTGCACGTCTACCGCGACCCGGTCGTCGTCGAGCACCTCTCCCACCTGTGGGCGATCTTCCGCTTCCTCGGCACGGCCCGCCACCCGCTCTACGCGGTGACCGAGAGCATCGAGCGCTTCGGGGGCAGGCCGCCGGTGACGATCGGCGAGTTCGCACGGTCCCGCAGCCCCCGGCAGGAGCCGCGCGGCGTTCTCCGGCCGTCGTGATGGCCGGTCCGGTTCAGTGCCGGCCGTCGGCCGAGGGCGCCCCCACGGATTCAGGACGCCGAGCTGTCACGAAATGTCACGAAACAAACCTGTAAGAGCCTGCAGGCGATGGAGTGAACGAAATCGATGAGAACGGTCTCAAAAGGTTGCGAATCACAACAAGGCAGCGGGAGCGGCGGACTCATCGGCCGGTCTGGGCGAGCCCCTCCCTTCCACCCCCGATATGGGCCGTGCCAGGCCCGGAAGACGGAGAGTCGACATGCGAAAGGTGGTGGCCGGGCTGTCCGCCGTGGTGATGGGGCTCGGTCTCGCTCTTGTGGGGACTGGCGGCGCGCAGGCGCAGGACGGCGCGGCGCGTACGGCGGGGCCGGCGGCGAAGAACGCCCGGAAGACCGTCCTGGAGCCGACCGCCGGCGTCGTGTGGAAGCGGTGCAAGAAGCCGCTGTCGAAGAAGCTGCAGTGCGGCACGCTCTCCGTGCCGCTCGACCACGACGACCCGTTCGGCAAGAAGATCACGATCGCGCTCACCCGGAAGAAGCACACCGTCCCGAAGAGCCGGTACAAGGGGATTCTGCTCGTCAACCCGGGCGGTCCCGGCGGTGAGGGAAGAGAGCTCGCCACGACCTTCGAGGACACGCCCGCGGCCAAGGCCGCCGCGGCGTACGACGTCATCGGGTTCGACCCGCGCGGGGTGGGCGCGAGCAAGCCGCGCCTGGAGTGCTCGCCGGCGAACGCCAAGGTGCCCGACGACTCGGTGCCGGCCAACGCCCGCGACGAGCGGTCCTGGCTGAACTACGCCAAGCGGGTCGCGCGCGACTGCCAGAAGCGCTTCGGCTGGATGCTGCCGCACATGCGGACCGAGGACACGGCGCGGGACATGGACTACATCCGCGCGGCCCTGGGGGAGGAACAGCTCAGCTTCCTCGGCTACTCGTGGGGGACCGCCCTCGGGATGACCTACGCCACCCTGTTCCCGGAGCGGGTGAACCGGATGGTGCTGGACAGCATCGTGCATCCGAGCCAGAGCAACTACGAGGCCATGTTCGACCAGAACAAGGCGTTCGAGAAGCGCATCGACCAGTTGTTCGCCTGGACGGCCAGGCGCAACTCCCGCTACAAGCTCGGCACGAGCGCGAAGAAGGTCGAGGCGACCTACTACCGGCTCAGGGCCAAGCTGAAGGCCAAGCCCGTCGACGGCTTCGGGCCGTCGGAACTGGACGACCTGTTCACCTGGGGCGGCTACAACGACGAGATGTGGCCCGGGCTCGCCAGCGCCCTGTCGCTGCTGAAGCACGGCAAGACCGACAGGGTCCTGGTGCTGTACGCCGTCCTGGGGGTGTTCGGGGCCACCGCGGAACCGAACGACGTGTACCACGCCACCCTGTGCAGCGACACGCCCTGGCCGAGGGAGTGGTCGACGTGGCGGCGGGACACCCTGGCCTCGCACCGGGTCGCGCCGTTCATCAGCTGGAGCAACACGTGGGGGAACGCCCCGTGCGCCTTCTGGCCGGTGGAGGAGCGGGAGCCGCTGCAGATCTCCGGCGAAGGGCTGCCGCCGATCCTCATGGTGCAGGCGACCTATGACGCGGCCACGCCGTACGTGGGAGCGGCGGAGGCGCACCGGCTCTTCCCCTCGTCGCGGCTGATCCTGGAGAAGAACGGCGGCGACCACGGCGTCTCGCTGTCCGGCAACAAGTGCGTCGACCGGTACGTCGCCGCCTACCTCGCCACCGGCGAGGTCCCGCCGGACCGGCCCGGCCCCGACGCCACCTGCGCCGCCACCCCCGTGCCGAAGGCGTTCACCCCCGCGATCTGAGGCGGAACCCCCGGCGGCACGATCGGGCGGCCCTGGACCGTCCGATCGTGCCGCTCTGTCCGCACCTGCGGCTGCGACACGGCCGATGACCGGCGTATCACGCCATCTCTGGATCGAGGTGCCGTTCAGGCGGCGTCCGGCGAGGGTGGCTCAGGGGCGGCCGAGGGCGCGGTACTCCCAGCCGGCGGCGCGCCAGGCCTCCGCGTCGAGGGCGTGGCGGCCGTCGACGATGCGGCGGTGGCGGACCACGGCGGCGAGGGCGTCCGGGTCGATCTCGCGGAACTCGGCCCACTCGGTGAGCAGGACGACGGCGTCGGCGTCGCGGGCGACGTCGAGGGCGCTGGTGCCGTAGCGGAGCTCGGGGTAGGCGCGGCGGGCGTTGTCGAGGGCGGCCGGGTCGTAGACGCGGACGTTGGCGCCGAGGCCGTGCATGGTGCGGGCGACGTCGAGGGCGGGGGCGTCGCGGATGTCGTCGGAGTTGGGCTTGAAGGCGGCGCCGAGGCAGGCGATGTTCTTGCCGTTGAGGTCGCCGCCGAGCATCTCGCGGACGAGGTCGATGGTGCGGGAGCGGCGGCGGCGGTTGATCGCGTCGACCTCGCGCAGGAACGCCACGGCCTGGCCGACGCCGATCTCCTCGGCGCGGTGCGCGAAGGCGCGGATGTCCTTGGGCAGGCAGCCGCCGCCGAAGCCGAGGCCGGGGCTGAGGAAGCGGCCGCCGATGCGGTCGTCGTAGGCGAGGGCGGTGGCGAGGTCGCGCACGTCGGCGCCGGTGGCCTCGCAGATCTCCGCCATCGCGTTGATGTAGGAGATCTTGGTGGCGAGGAACGAGTTCGCGGCCATCTTCACCAGCTCGGCGGTGGCGAGGTCGGTGACGACCAGCGGGGTTCCGAGGTCGAGGATCGGGCGGAACGCGTCGGTGAGCCGCTCGCGGGCCCAGTCGGAGGCGACGCCGAAGACGAGCCGGTCGGGACGGAGCGTGTCGTCCACGGCGAAGCCCTCGCGCAGGAACTCGGGGTTCCAGGCGAGCTCCACCTCCTCCCCCGCGGGCGCGAGCTCGTGCAGCAGGCCGACCAGCCGGGCGGACGTGCCGACGGGCACGGTGGACTTGCCGACGACGAGGCAGCGCCGGGTCAGGTGCGGGGCGAGGCCGCGCACGGCGGCGTCCACGTAGCTGAGGTCGGCGGCGTCCTGGCCCGGCATCTGCGGCGTGCCCACGCAGATGAAGTGCACGTCGCCGTGCTCGGCCGCCTCCTCGTACGACGTGGTGAACCGGAGCCGCCCGGTCTTCATCGTCTTGGCCAGCAGCTCCGGCAGGCCCGGCTCGAAGAACGGCACCTCGCCCGACTGCAGCTTCGCGATCTTGACGGGATCGACGTCGAGCCCGACCACGTCATAGCCGAGCGAGGCCATGCAGATCGCGTGGGTCGCCCCGAGATACCCGGTTCCGATCACGGTCAGCCGGGGGAGTACGGCATGGCTCATGCCAGGTCTGTCCTTTCGCGATTTCGCCGAGTTCCGTAATCAGGAACATGCGCCTTTTTTGGTGAGCGGGCCGCCTGTGACCTCATTGTCGCAGCTAATGGTGTTGCCGCCGACCGTGTCGTTGATCCCGACACCGCCGGAACCACCCAGGTGGATGATGTTGCGCCGGAAGACGTTGCCCGTGCCCCAGCCGTCCGCGATGCGGTGCGTCTGAAAGCCGTCCCGGCTGGTCGCGTTCCCGGTGTTGCCCTGGATGAGATAGCCGTTGCCCTTGACGTCCACCCACGAGTCGTTGTGCTTGGAGCCGCCGAGGCCCGAGCCGTCGAAGACGTTGCCGATGATACGGCCCGCCGAGGTGCCCTCCTTGACGTCCACCGCCTCGGCCGTGGCGCGGATCACGTTGCCCCGCACCACGTTGCGGTCGCTGCGGTCCATCCGGCCACCGGAGAACGTCGCCCAGTTGCTCTCGGCCGTCCCCAGGTAGACGCCCTCGCCGAACTTCTCCCGGCGCAGCCCGGTGGCGTAGATCATGCAGTATTGAACGACGTTGTCACTGCTGAAGTTGCGCAGGTGGACCGCCTCGTCCCCGATATGGTGCACGGTGAGCCCCTGGATGACCGTGTGGGTCGTCTTATCGGCCATCACGCCCTTCTGGCTGTTGCGGACGCTGAAGCCGACCAGCCGCCAATGGCTCACCTCGTTCAGATGGAAGGCGTAGCCCTTCCTGACCCCGCCGCCGTCGATGATCGCGTCGGCGGGGCCGCAGACCCAGATCGGGTCGGACTCGGTGCCCGGGTGCGCCGCCGCGAACCGCCCGGCGTACACCCCCGGTTCCAAGTGGATGACGGTCCCCGGCTCGGCCGCGTCGAGCGCCTCGACGAGGCCGGCGGCGTCGGAGACCGTCACGGTCGCCTCAGGGCAGTCGAGCCGCCCCTCCCCCGACGGGATCTCGATGGCCGGCGGCTCCTGGACCGGGACGAACTCCTCCGTCTCGCCGTCGTCCTCCGTCCGCGAGCCGTCCTGCGCGTGCGAGGTGGCGCCCGGGGCCGCGGCGCCGGTCGGCCGGATGTCCTCGATCTGCGGCCCGGCGTCCTGGCCGCCGAACCCGCCGAACAGGCCGCGGACGAGCACCACGACGACCACGGTGACGGCCGCGCCGAACAGCATCGCCGCCACGGTCTTCCCGTCGATGAGGCGCATCGCTCAGCTCCTCCCCGCGGGTCCGCGCGCGGCCGCCGTCGGCAGCCGCCACACCGGCCGCTCCTCCAACACCATCTGCTTCTCGTACGGGTTGACGATACGGCGGCCCGCCCGCGGCCCGTCGCTCCGCAGTGCCCGCAGCGCGGAGACGACGATGAGCATGATCACGCCGAACCAGATGAGGTTCATCGGCTTGGCGATCCGCCGGACCATCGTCCAGAACCCGGCCGTGTCCTGCCAGCCGGCCGTGTTGTTCCGCGCGACCTGCACCTTCCCCGCGGCCCGGCCGGTGTCGATCGCGCTGCGCCCGGCGCCGCCGAGGGTGTTGCCGACGATCGAGGTGCCCTTGGCCCTGCCGATCACGGTGACGGCGTGCAGCGACGCCGACTCGACGGTGTTCGCCGAGAGGGCCGCGCGGGAGTCGCGGATGTAGACGGCGGTCTGCGTGTCGCGCACGATGTTGCCGCTCACCCGGGCCGACAGCACGCCGTCGCGCACCGCGATGCCCTGCAGGGACTGGCCGCGCAGCCGGTTGCCGGAGATCTGCACCCCGGAGGCGTCCTTGCTCACCACGATGCCCATCTCGCCGCCGATCACCTCGGTGGTCTGCACGACGGGCTTCACGCCGCCCTGGATCTCCACGCCGTACCGGCCGTTGTCGCGGGCCGTGCTGCTGATCAGGGAGCTGCCGCCGAAGCTGCGCAGCGACTCGCCGGACGCGGACGGGCCGCGGGCGAGCGGCAGGCCGCTGATGGTGAAGCCGTTGCCGGCGTTGCGCTCGGCCGTCGCGCTGGTGATCGTGACGTTCTGGGTGCCCCGGGAGAGCACGAAGCCGTCGCCCCGGCTGCCGGTCACCTTGGTGTTCTCGATCGTGGCGTTGCGCGCGAACCGGTGCAGCAGCACGCCGTGCACGAGGCTGCCGTCCACCGTCACGTTGGTGATGCGGGTGCCGTCGGAGGACGTGATGAAGATCCCGTACGCGTTGCCGGTGACGGCCGTGTCGGTGATCGACCCGGTGACCAGGTTCGCCTGCGGCAGCCGGTAGCCGACCCGGCCCGCACCCGCGCCGTCGGTGATCTCGATCTCGTCGTCGCCGCCCCGGGCGGGCACGAGCAGGCCGTTCGGGAGCAGCACCCGCTGCCGGGAGCCCCCGCCCTGCGTGAGCTCGCTCGCGGCGGCCCGCTCGGCGTTGTGGATCGGCCGGTCGCTGCCGGTGAGCGCGAGCCCGCCGGTCGGACCGCTCCAGAAGCCGAGGTACTCCACCCGGACGTGGCTCATCTTCAGCTCGCCGCCGATCGCGCGCACGTAGGCGCGGCCGTCGGTGACCTTGGTGTCGGCGGTCCTGGCCTGCGCGTCCCAGCTGGTGATCCGCACCGGGTTGCGCGGCGAGCCGTTGATCCGGATGCTCGCGCCGAAGCCCACGATCGAGACGAACGCGCCCGGCTCGCTGCGCATCCGGATCACCAGCGGGCCGCGGGCGTTCTGCAGCACCAGCTTCGCCCCCGGGCCGACGAACACGTTGATGCCGAGCACGTACGAGCCGTCCGACTGCCGCTGGAACTCGGCCAGGCCGAGCCGCTCCAGATCCGCGATCCGGTACGGCTCGCGCCGCTGCGGCAGCACCAGCGTCTGCCCGTTGGCCGAGCTGGAGATGTGCGGCACCCGGGCCTGCGCGGCGGCCGGGCCGCCCCGGGCGAGCGCCGACGACAGCGCCGCCCGGGTCTGCATGATCCGCAGGTCCTCCTGGTCGACCAGCGCGGACTGCTGCTGGGCCTCGGCCGGGGACACGTCGTTGAGGCCGGGCTGCGGGGCCGGGCGGTCGAAGTAGGACAGGTACGTCCAGGTGCCGGCGGCGGTCAGGGCGAGCACCAGCACGAAGAGCAGGAGGCGGCCGCGGCGGCGCGGCGGGGCGCCGCTCACAGTCCCGCTCCCGTCGCCGGGGCCGACCGCGGCGGGGTGCGCCGCACGTCGTCGGCCGGTCCCGGGTGGTTGGTCAGCCCATCCTCGGGTATGGGGTGGCCGGGCAGGGCGGGACCGGGGTGGCCGTACCCGCCGTCGCCGTGCGCCCCGTTGTCCGGCCCGCCGTACAGGCCGCCGTACGTCCCGCTGTGCGGCCCGCCATGGGAGCCGCCGTTCGGCCACCTGTACGACCCGCCGTTCGAGATTCCGTTCGGGGCTCCGTTCGCCCTGGGCCGCGGCCCGCCGTGCGGAACGCGCCCGTTGCCGTCGCCGAACCAGCCGGCCGGGCCGTGCCCGGGGGCGGACATCGCGTGCACGGGGTCCGCCATCGGGCCCCGGGGGTCGGCGCGCCCGGCGGTGGCGAGCTCCCTGACCGGCCGCTCCTCCAGCGCCTTCTGCAGCTCATAGGGGTCGCGGACGCCGCCGCGCATGCGCCGCGCCTGCACGCTCCGGCCGCGGATCGCCGACATCACGATGAGCAGGAACACCCCGGCCCAGATGAGGTTCATCGGCTTGAGGTAGCGCTGGAATTTCACCCACAGCGAGGAGGTGTCGTTCCACCGGTCCACATCGTTGTTGTGGCTGTACGCCCGGTCGTCGGAACGGGCCAGGCTGATCGCGCTGGTGCCCGAGCCGACCACGGTGTTGCGGGTGATCTCGGTGTCGCCGGTCACGCCGACCAGGGTGATGCCGTGCGCCTTCGGCTTGTTCGCCGTCGTGATCGAGTTGCCGACGATCTTCCCGGTGGAGTCGCGCAGGTGGATGCCGGTGACCGCGCCGGTGATCGTGTTCCCGGCCACGTGCGCGCCGGCCGCCCCGTCGCGCAGCGCGATCGCGTGGCGGGCCTGGCCGGTCAGCCGGTTCCCGGAGATCTGCACGCCCCGGGCACCCGCGCGCACCACGATCCCCATGTCCCCGCCGACGATCTCGCTGGTGTGCACGGCGAGCCGGGTGCCGCCGAGCACCTCGACGCCGTACCGGCGGTTGTCCCGCGCGACGCTGTTGTTGACCGAGTTGTCGCCGTACACGTTCAGCGACTCGCCGCTCGCCGAGGGGCCGTCGGCGAGCGCCCGGCCGTTGAGGGTGAAGCCGTTGCGCCCGTTGCGCTCGGCCACGCTGTCGGTGATCCGCACCTTCTCGGTCGCGCGGGAGAGCACGAAGCCGTCGCCGCCGCTGCCGATCACCTTCGTCCCCTCGATCGTGGCGTTCTTCGCGAACCGGTGCATCACCAGGCCGTGTACGAGGCTGTTCGTGATCGCGCTGTCGATGATCTTCGACTGATTGGAGCCGGAGACGAACAGCCCGTACGCGTTGCCGTTGATCGTGCTGTTCCGGATCGAGCCGGACACCAGCTCGTCGGCGAGCACGTGCGAGGCCGTGCCGGGGCCGATCGGGCTGGTCTCCACGTCGCCGAAGTTGCTGCCGCCGCGGTCCTGCCCGTTCCGCTCCAGGCGCTCCCGCTTGTCCTGGTGCCGCTGCCGCTTGGTGCGGTGCCGGTAGACGCTCGCCGGCCGCTCGGTGCCGGTGAGCGCGACGCCGCCGGTGCGCCCGCTCCAGAACCCCAGGTGGGACACCTGGGTGTGGGCCATCTCGAACCGGCCGCCGACCGCCCTGATGTAGGCGCGGCCGTCGTTGGTGACCGTGTCCGCCCTGCGGGTGCGCACGTCCCAGCTCGTGATCCGCACCGGCCTGCGCGCGGTGCCCTGGATCTTGATGTCGCCGCCGAACGAGACGATCGAGCTGAAGGAGCCGGGCAGGCTGCCCATGCGCAGCGTCAGCGGCCCGCGCAGCTGCAGCGTCGCGCCGTCGGCGAGGAAGACGTGCACGCCGAGCAGGTAGGAGCCGTCCTTCAGCCGCCGCAGGTAGCGGCCGTTCTCCACGGCCGCCAGGTCCCGGATCGTGTACGGCGCCTCGCTGTGCCGTGCGGGCAGCACCAGCGTGCGGCCGTGCGCCGAGACGAAGACCTGCGGCTGCTTGCGCCGGGCCGCCTCGACGCCGCCGGTCTGCAGCAGGGCGGTGAGCGCGGCGCGGATCTGCAGCAGGCGCTGGTCCTCGACGTCGACGAGCATGGCCTGCGCCTCGGCGTCGCGCGCGGTGAGGGCGCCGGCCTTGAGGATGTCCTCGCCGGCCATGATCGCGTCTTCGCGCAGCGGCTCCTCCTCCGGCTCCTCCCGGTCGCGGTCGCGGGCGGAGCCGCCCCCGGTTCCGGGGGTGGCGGTCGGCGCGGTCGCCGGATCGGTGTCGTCGCCGTAGGCGCCCGCCTGGTCGGCCCCGCCCGCGCCCGCGTCTTCGGCGTTCCCCTCGTCCCCGGCGTCCCCGGCGTCGCCGGCTCCGGCGCTCGGCGACGGCTGGGCGCTCTTGCTCGGGGTCGGGCTCGGTTCGTCCCCGAACCGCTCGGTGGGCTCGGGGGACGGGCTGGGAGTGGGCGTCGGATCCTCCGGCGGCCCCCAGGTCGTCCCCGGATCGGGGTTCGCCTGCGCCCGCGTCTCGGGCGACGCGGCGGCCGTGCCGGTGTGCGGGCCGACGATGAGGAAGGCGGCGAGGCAGGTGACGAGGCCGGCTGCGAGCAGGCGCGCCGGCATGGCCGCGGCCGTCCGCGCGGCGGGGGGACGCGGCATCTCAGGCCATTCCCTTGAGAGTGGACGCGGTCTGGCCCGCCCCGCCCATCTGGTTCGCGGACCGGGTCAGCCAGCCCTGCTTGTTCATGGTGAAGAACGCGTACAGCTTGATCGGCAGCGCGATCATGATGACGACCAGGACCACGAGCGGCAGCAGCACGATCTCCTGCGGGTGGCGGCGCAGGTGCGACCAGCCGCGGATGCCGCGGCCGAGCAGCAGCCAGCCGACCGCGAGGCCGATGCCGAGCGGGGTCAGCTCCAGCCGGCTGAAGAACAGGTACGCCAGCGTGATGCCCATCGTCACCGGGGTGAGCAGGATCTGCAGCACGGTCACCTTGGTGACCAGCGGCGCCTTCCACAGCCAGCCCTTCCACAGCGCGGTCAGGTAGCAGCGGTAGGAGTTGCGGCTCCACCGCACCCGCTGCTTGACGAACGCGCGGAACGAGGACGGGAACATCGAGATGGCGCGGGCCGTGGACTGGTGCACGGTCTTGTAGCCGGAGGCGAGCACGAGCCAGGTGAGCCGCCCGTCGTCGCCGGCGATGCACCGGCGCCCGAGGAAGAACTCGTTCTCCAGGTGGTGCACGACCGGCAGGATCGCCGCGCGCCGGTAGGCCGCGGTACGGCCGGACAGGCACGCCACGCCGCCCCGGCTGCCCATCGCGGGCACGTAGTCGTAGTAGCGCAGGTTGACCAGCCAGTCGGCGATGCGCCGCCACACACTGCTGGTGCGCTGGTACACGTTCTGCTGGGTGCCGACGCCGCCGACCATCGGGTCCTCGAACGGCATCTGCACCGCCTCCAGCAGGCCCGGCTGCCACCAGGTGTCGGAGTCGGCGAACACCACGATCTCGCCGCGCGCCGCGCGGATGCCCACGCCGAGCGCCGAGCGCTTGCCCGCGTGCTCGTACACCAGCACGCGCAGCCGGGGGTCGGTCACCTCGGCGAGCTTGGCGTGGCACTCGGTGTCGGCCACGTCCACGACGATGATGACCTCCATCGGGTCCTGCGACAGCCAGCTCCGCAGGCACCGGATCAGGATCTCGGGGTCCTCCCGGTACGACGGGACCACCACGGACACCGTGGTGCGGAAGCCGTTCACCACCGGCTTCGCCAGCCGGGACAGCACCACCCGATACAGCCACAAACCCCACACGAGCAGACCGGCGAGCCCCAGCGGGATCAGGTCCCGCCACGAGCTGTTCGCACTTGAGCGAACAAACCACTCATATGCGACATCAAGCCAGTTTGAGTCAGCCCCCAACTACCCCTCCCCGAGGAAGCCCGCCACATGCCCATCAACCTGGGCAAACCATCGCCTGCAGCAGCGACAGCTAGTGAATATAGGAGATAGGAGAGGCTGACATGTTAAATCGGTCCAAGTTGTTACAAATTTCGACTGCTACCTCACAGGCCACAAAAGGCACCGATGATAGGTCAAACCACACCCGGTAAACCGCGGATGAAAGGAAAGCGCTTTCCATCCAACTCGGCGAAACTCGCAACGATTACGGCCGCGACGAATCAGCTCATATGATCTGAATGGTGACTCGCAACCGTCAAGTTTGAAAACCGACGAATGTTCCGGTCGCCCCGTATCGATCAGGCTTGCGACAGATGTTACCGACTTTCAGCCCTAAAGCGGGGCAACATTGCGAAATCCACCTTTCTGTGACGATCGCGCCCGTACGAGCAAGAACAGCTGCCGGAACAACCAATAAAGGGCCGAACGACGGCAAAGGTTGCCAAAAGAGTGGCGGCCGCCCGGTCCCGTGGCGGCGTGGGATCAGACCTCGTGGGGATCAGACCTCGTGGGGATCAGGCCTGCGGGATCAGGCGGGGGTCACTTGCCGAAGCCGGCGGTGAGGCCGCTGAGGAGCTGACGGCGGCCGACCGTGTAGAGGATCACGATGGGCAGCGTGGTGAGCACGACCGAGGCGAGCACGGCCGGCACGTTCACGCCGTGTTCGCCCTGGAAGCTCCACAGGGCCAGCGGCAGCGTGCGCCGGCTCGGCGACTGGGTGAGGATCAGCGGCAGCAGGAAGCCGTTCCAGATGTGCAGCGCGTTGTAGATGGTGACGGTGACCACGGCGGGCCGGGTGAGCGGGAACGCCAGCTTCCACAGCACCGTCCAGGTGGTCGCGCCGTCCATCCGCATCGACTCGAACAGCTCCTTGGGCACGTCCCGGATGAAGTTCG
>Ga0164243_10010161_pt1 | contig 13559 bp, 17 predicted proteins | sample OricompcompostOP_FD_108781 | JGI IMG/M metagenome (GOLD analysis project Ga0164243, IMG submission 108781) | Organic Plus compost microbial communities from Emeryville, California, USA - Original compost - Organic plus compost (OP) | ecosystem: Engineered > Solid waste > Mixed feedstock >... | reverse complement strand
TGCCTGGCTTGGACGTCAGCCTCTGTTCAAGATCAAGGTCACGTATGCCCACCAGGGCCACGACAAGAGCGTCTGGGCGCACATGCGCACCGATCCGGAACGAGTGCCGGTCGTCGGCTCGCCGCTCATCGTGCTGACCGACGGTGCCGGCGCGATCCATGTCGACCTGGACGACGCGGCGGGTGTGCGGTTCGAGGAGGACTACGCGAGGTTCATCGCCTCCGAGGGCTGAGCCGGTAAAGGCGAGGATCACACGAGCAAAGACGTGTGGGCTATCTCCTGCCGAAGGGACTTCCCGCGTCTCTCACCTCCCATGCCGTCAGGTCCCCACGTAGGTCGCGAGGTGCTTGCCGGTGAGGGTGGAGCGGGCGGAGACGAGGTCGGCAGGTGTGCCCTCGAAGACGATCTTGCCACCGTCGTGACCGGCGCCAGGGCCGAGGTCGATGATCCAGTCGGCATGCGCCATGACCGCCTGATGGTGCTCGATCACGATGACCGACTTGCCCGACTCGACGAGGCGGTCGAGCAAGCCCAGGAGGTTCTCGACATCGGCGAGATGGAGGCCCGTCGTCGGCTCGTCGAGGACGTAGACGTCGCCACTGCCTGCCATCTGGGTGGCCAGCTTGATCCGCTGCCGCTCACCGCCGGACAGTGTCGTGAGTGGCTGGCCGAGCGTGAGGTAGCCCAGCCCCACATCGGCGAGCCGATCGAGGATCTTGTGCGCGGCGGGCGTCTTCGCCTCGCCGTCGGCGAAGAACTCCTCGGCCTGGGCCACCGACATCGCCAGCACCTCGGCGATGTTCTGGCCGCCCAGCGTGTACTCAAGCACCGAGGCCTGGAACCGCTTGCCCTCACACTCCTCGCAGGTGGACTCGACGGTGGCCATGACGCCCAGCTCGGTGTAGATGACGCCATTGCCGTTGCAGCTGGGGCAGGCGCCCTCAGAGTTGGAGCTGAAGAGCGCCGGCTTCACTCCGTTGGCCTTCGCGAACGCCTTGCGGATCGGATCCAGCAGGCCGGTGTAGGTGGCCGGGTTGCTTCGCCGGGAGCCGCGGATCGCACCCTGATCGATCACGACCACACCGTCACGGCCGTCGACCGAGCCGTGGATCAGCGAGCTCTTGCCGGAGCCGGCGACACCCGTCACGACACAGAGAAGTCCCAGCGGGATGTCGACGTCCACGTCCCGGAGGTTGTGCGCGGACGCGCCCCGGATCTCCATGGATCCGGAGGACGGCCGCACCGACGTCTTGAGCGTCGCCCGGTCATCGAGGTGGTGACCGGTCGTGGTGCCACTCCCCCGCAGCCCTTCGACGGTGCCTTCGAAGCAGATGGTGCCGCCCTGGGTGCCGGCTCCTGGGCCGAGGTCGATGACGTGGTCGGCGATCACGATGGTCTCGGGCTTGTGCTCCACGACGAGCACGGTGTTGCCCTTGTCGCGCAGCTGCAGCAGCAGCTGGTTCATCCGTTCGATGTCATGCGGGTGCAGCCCGATTGTGGGCTCGTCGAAGACGTAGGTGACATCGGTGAGCGAGGAGCCGAGATGGCGGATCATCTTGGTGCGCTGCGCCTCGCCGCCGGAGAGGGTTCCGGCAGGCCGGTCGAGCGAGAGGTAGCCCAGGCCGATCTCAGTGAAGGAGTCGAGGACGTGCTGCAGGCCCGCGAGCAGAGGTGCGACCGATGGCTCCTTGAGCTCCCTCGTCCAAGCGGCCAGGTCGCTGATCTGCATCGCGCAGAGGTCGGCGATGTTCTTGCCCTTGATCTTCGACGACCTCGCCTCTTCGCTCAGGCGGGTGCCGTCGCACTCGGGACAGGCCTGGAAGGTGATCGCGCGCTCCACGAAGGCGCGGATGTGGGGCTGCATCGCGTCGACGTCCTTCGAGAGCATCGACTTCTGGATCTTCGGGATCACTCCCTCATAGGTGAGGTTGATGCCCTCGACCTTGATCTTGGTCGGCTCCTTGTAGAGGAGGTCGTTCATCTCCTTCTTGGTGAACTTGCTGATCGGCTTGTCCATGTCGAAGCCGGCGCCGGCGAAGATTCGGCCGTACCAGCCGTCCATGCTGTAGCCCGGAACGGTGAGCGCACCCTCGCCGAGCGACTTGGTGTCGTCGTAGAGCGCGGTCAGGTCGAAGTCCGACACGGAGCCCATTCCCTCGCAGCGGGCGCACATGCCGCCTAGGTACACCTGGTTCTGCACGACGGCCTTCTCGACCCGGCCGCCCGCCTTCTCCGTGCTCATGACGCCGCTCGCCTTGCGTGTCGGGACGTTGAACGAGAACGCCGTGGGCGGTCCGATCTGGGGGTCGCCGATGCGGCTGAACAGGATGCGCAGCATCGCGTTGGCATCAGTCGCGGTGCCGACGGTGGATCGGGGGTTGGCGCCCATACGCTCCTGGTCGACGATGATCGCAGTCGTCAGGCCTTCGAGGTGGTCGACCTCCGGTCGCGCGAGGTTGGGCATGAAGCCCTGCACGAAGGCACTGTAGGTCTCGTTGATCATCCGCTGGGACTCTGCGGCGATCGTGCTGAACACCAACGAGCTCTTGCCCGAGCCGGAGACGCCGGTGAACACTGTGAGACGCCGCTTCGGAATCTCGACGCTGACGTCCTTGAGGTTGTTCTCGCGCGCCCCCTGCACACGAATCAGATCGTGGCTGTCGGCGGCATGCACTGCCGGGGTCGCCGTGCCGGGTGAGGCCATGCTGGTCCCTGTCTCTCTTCGTCTGGCCGTCGTCACGGCCACGGTCACCTGTCTACCGGATCCTGCCCTCAGGCGGGGGTGGTCTCCCAGGTGAACTCGTCCGGGTCGGTGAAGGTTCCGGCATCACCGATGATGGCGAGCCGGTGCGAGCCGCTGCCGTTCGGGGAGACGCCTGCGTCCTTCGCGAGCGCGCGGCGCCCATAGAGCGCCAGTTTGAGGGGCGAGTCCGCGCTCGTGAACTCGACGTATTTGCTGCCGAAGCTCTTCGCGACGTGGAGTCCATGGTCGACGTAGAACCGTTTGGTCGCCTTGACGTCCTCGACGCCGAGCAGCAGGACGATGTCGTCGATCGTCTTGGTGACTGGGCCAGCATCCTTCTTCGACGATGTCGCCACCTTCCAGATGGCACCGTCGGGCGCCTTCACGACCCCGCCGTAGCCCCAGAAGCTCCTTTTCGCCGGCTTCAGCGTCGTGGCGCCGGCATCGATGGCCGACTCGATGAAGGCGTCGGCGATGTTCGGCTGGGACACCACGAGGGAGAGCGTGTAGCCACGGAACCCGGTCGTCGGCGGCTCTGCTCCTCGCACGGCCACATGCTCGGCGACGCCGAACGACGTGTAGAAGGCCTCGGCCGCCGCGATGTCGGGCACGTCCAGGGTGACCGAATGGATCGAGGCCATCTCAGCGCACCTCGTTGATGCGGACCAGGTTGCCGGCAGGATCGCGGACCGCGCAGTCACGGATGCCGTAGGGCTGCTCGATCGGCTCCTGGACGATGTCCGCGCCACTCGCCTCGAGTTGGGCGAAGGTGGCGTCGAGGTCGGGCGTGGCCAGGGTGAGGATCGCGTACGTCCCCTTGGCCATCATCTCGGCGATCGTCCGGCGCTCGTCGTCGGTGATGCCGGGGTCGGCCGCCGGCGGATGCAGGACGAGCGACGTCCCCGGCTGGTCGGCGTGACCGACGGTGATCCAGTACATGTCGTTGTAGCCGACCTCGTTGCGCACCTCGAAGCCGAGGATGTCGCGGTAGAAGCCCAGGGCGGCGTCGCGGTCGTCGTGCGGGAGGAAGGCCGAGTAGATGCTGATGTCCATGTGGATCAGGCTAGGTGCGCCACCACGACCGGTGCTTCTCGATTCCTGATCGGTCTGGTCACGTTTTTCGACACGCAGGACGGCATCTCGGCTGTCGCAGCAGCGGTCTGCTCGCGGTAGACACTGGGCGGCACGCCGACCAGCTCGGTGAAGCGGGTGCTGAAGGTGCCCAGCGACGAGCAGCCGACCTCGAAGCAGACCTCGGTGACGCTGAGGTCACCACGACGCAGCAGCGCCATCGCGCGCTCGATGCGCCGCGTCATCAGATAGGTGTACGGAGGTTCGCCGTACGCGAGCCGGAACTGGCGGCTGAGGTGCCCAGCCGACATGTTCGCGCCCCGTGCAAGCGCCTCGACGTCGAGCGGTTGTGCGTACTCGCGGTCGATCCGGTCACGGACACGACGCAGCCGCGCGAGGTCGCGCAGGTGCTGCGTTGCGGCCGGTGTGCTGCTCACCTGCCCGATCGTGCCATGTCGTCGTCCGCGTTGCCCAGCAACGCTGCCCCACCCCCAACTTTTGGACACTTCCGGGGCGACTCACGCGAGGAAATGACCCGGAAGTGTCCAAACCCTGGCGTGGAGCGCGGCCGGATCGCTTCCGATGATCTCGAAGTGCGCCTCGGCCTGGCACCGCGCCGGTGCCGACCTCGCAGCCGATCTGTTGTGCGAGCCCGAGCTCACCATCGGGTTGCTCGTCGACGGGCCCTCACCGGCCGGTCCCTAATAGTTGCTTTCGTCAAGCATCTATATGTATGGTTGTTACATGCAACTAGATCTGGATGAGCCGGTGGAGCTGCTGTTCGACGGCATCTCGGGCCTCTCGCGCACGCTGCGCTCGTCGGCCCATCGCTGGGAGAACGAGTCATCCTCACTCCGGCGTTCTGACGTCGTGCTGCTTCGACTGCTGGTCGAGCAGGACGAATGGCGCCCGGGTGACATCGCCCAGCGTCTCGGCCTCAACCCGTCGGTGATCAGTCGCCAGCTCGGAGCCCTCGAGGTCGACGGGATCGTTGAACGACGTGTCGATCCCTGCGACGGGCGCGCTGGCCTGGTCAAGCTCAGCGAAGCAGGCCACCTCGAGCTGCGGGCGATGCGCGACCACTACATCGAGTCCTTCAAGGCCCAGCTGACCGGTTGGGACCGACAGAAGATCATCGAGGCCGCCGCGGTGCTCAAAGAGCTCATCCAGGCGTTGCGCCCTGACTCGTCCTCCACGGACAAGAAGAACACAGAAACGAAGGAACTATAGATGACGACTCTGGAACCACAGCAGAAGGACGAGGAGGAGCTGAGCCATCGCCAGGTGATGGAGATCCTGTTCGGCCTGCTGGCCGCACTCTTCACCGGGCTGATCAGCTCGACGATCGTCTCCACTGCCCTGCCGACGATCATCGGCGACCTCGGCGGCACGCAGAACCAGTACACGTGGGTGGTGACGATCTCGTTGCTGGCCATGACGGTGACCACCCCCATCTGGGCGAAGCTCTCCGACCTGCTGAGCAAGAAGATGCTGGTGCAGACCGCCATCATCGCCTTCGTCATCGGCTCGATCGTCGCGGGCTTCTCGCAGAACATGGCCGAGGTCTTCGCCGGTCGTGCTCTTCAAGGACTCGGCATGGGTGGTCTGACCGCGTTGACGCAGTCGATCATGGGCTCGATCATCCCGCCGCGCGAGCGGGGACGCTACAGCGGCTACATGGCCGGGACGATGGCGGTCGCCATGTTCTCCGGGCCTCTGCTCGGCGGTGTCATGGTCGACACGCTCGGGTGGCGCTGGTGCTTCTTCGTGTGCATCCCGCTGGCGGTCCTCAGCTCGATCATCTTGCAGAAGTACCTCTTCCTGCGACCGGTGAAGCGTGAGGTCCGTATCGACTACTTCGGCGCATTGTTCATCGCCCTTGCGGCGAGCCTCCCCCTGGTCTGGGTCTCCCTTGCCGGCAACCAGTTCGCCTGGGCGTCCGGTGAGAGCGCGGCCTTCGTCGTCGGTGCGATCGTGGCCATCGGCATCGCCATCGCCATCGAGGCGAAGCACCCCGAGCCGCTGATCTCGTTGGCCATCATGCGCGATCGCACGACCGCGCTCGCCATCATCGTGAGTGTCACCGTCGGTCTTGCCCAGTTCGGAAGCAGCGTCTTCCTGAGCCAGTACTTCCAGACGGCCCAGGGCTTCTCCCCCACCGAGGCCGGCCTGCTCATGATGCCGACGATCGTCGGAACACTCATCGGCAGCACCTTCTCGGGCAACATGATCTCGCGGACCGGCTACTGGAAGCGCTACCTGGTCTCTGGCTGTGTGCTCCTGATCATCGGTCTTGGCTTCATGTCGATAATCGACCACAACACGCCGGTCTGGCACCTGAGCATCGGCATGGTCATGCTGGGTCTCGGCACCGGAATGCTGATGCAGAACCTGGTCCTGGCCGTGCAGAACACCGTCGACGTCACCGACGTCGGTGCAGCCAGCGGTGCGGTCGCGTTCTTCCGCACCCTTGGCGGAGCGATCGGCGTCTCGGTGCTCGGCGCCATACTGGCAAGCCGTGTCAACGGCAACATCGCGCAGGGCTTCAGCGACGCGGGCATCGATCCTGCGAAGGCGACTGACGGTGGAAGCCTGCTCAACCTCGACAAGCTCTCGGGCCCGGTGCTGCACATCGTCGAGACGTCCTACGCGGACGCTACTGGCCGCATCTTCCTGATCGGCGCGATCATCGCGATCATCAGCCTCGTCGCGGTTTCGTTCATCAAGGAGGTTCCGCTGCGCACGACTGTTCGCAAGGAGCCTGTCGACCCGGTCTCGGCCGTCGAGTCCTGATCCTGCCGAAGCCAGAACGGGCGTCACGCACGACGTGGCGCCCGTTCTGCGTCAGCGGCGCGCGTTCTTCAGCGTGCCTGTCGTCGCGGGTCCCTCGGAGACCATGCAGGTGACGCCGTTGTCGACGGCAAGACTGCTACCAAGTGGCCTGAGGTAGACGACCTCGAGAACGGATTCGTCGTAGGCCATCTGGGCGAAGGCAGGAAAGCGCTCGATGCAACCACCTTCGGCGAGCCGGTCGATGTCGTCCTGGGACGAGGTGCTCTCCGGAACGTCGAAGTTCGCGTAGACCTCCTGGACATGGGGGCTGTCGCATGGGATCACCGTGACAGTGGTCTGGGCTTCGCTGCCGGGAGTCTCAGGCAGGCAGTCGCCGACCCGTAGGCCTGTCACGACGACGGTTCCCTCTTCCTTGACGGCGCCTGTGGAGTCGCGGTCTGGCTCAGCGGCCAGCACGACGGCGACGATGGCGATGATCACCACGATCCAGCCGCCGATGACGGTCAGGGCGGCGATGGCCAGGCCTCGGCCGTTCTGGCGACCGTCCTTGGGCTGCGTGAGCACTTTGACGATCAGCACGAGGGCGATGGCCCAGGTGATGACGCCCGGCAGGATGCTGAGCACAAGGGCCCAGATGGCCGCGGTCTTCTTCGCCGGCGGCGGCGGTGCTCCTGTCTGTGCGGAGTACGCCGCGTATGCCGCGTGGGCCTCCCACGAGGAGTGCTGAGGCTCTGGTGCCGCTGGTGGCTGTTCGCTCACGTCTGTTCTCCCGACTGACCGACGATCGGCCGAGGAAAAGCTACAGGGTGAGGGATGCCTTGTCGCGTAAATCGGAAGATGAGTTGACTGTCCAGATTCTGACCGCTTGGTGTTGCCCACATCAGCGACCGGCGTTCTTCAGCGAGCCAGTCGATGGGGCTTCGTCAGAGACAAGGCACGAGACTTCCCTGCCCTGATCGAAATACTCGGCGGAGGGCCTGAAATAGACGACCTCGAGAACGGAGTCTTCGTACTCCATCCCGACGAAATCGGCGAAGCGATCGAGGCAACCGTCATCGGTGAGGCGGTCCACCTCGTCCTGGTCGGGGTCATCGAGCTTGGGGAGGTCGAACGTGGCATATACCTCTTCGGCATGCGGACGGTCGCAGGACACCACTCTGACCGTGAGCTGGAGCCCGGAGCCGAGCGCACGCGGCAGGCAGTCGCCGACCTTGAGGGAGAGCACGGGGACGGTGCCTTGGGTCTCAGTGACGTTGCGGGAGGGGTTATCCCGGTCGCTCGCGTCGGTGGAATCAGGATTGGCGTCCACGGTGAAGGCCAAGATGAGTACGAGGATGCACAGCACGAGCCAGCCACCGATGATGGCCAGGGCGGCGATGGCCAGGCCTCGGCCGTTCTGGCGGCCGTCCCTAGGCTGGAGGAGCACATAGACGCTCAGAGCGAAGGCTGCGATCCAGGTGACGAACAGCGGCAGGATGCTGAGGACGAGTGCCCAGATGGCGGCTGTCTTCTGGGGAGGCGGTGTCGGGTATGGCACATACGTGGCGTATGTGGGCCAGCCACCTGGATCGTCTGACTGTTGACCCGGTGCCGCTGGCGGCTGTTCGCTCACGTCTCATCTCCCGACCGGCCGCCGATCGGCCGAGGACAAGTTATCGGGGTTCGTGACGCCGTGTCTCTCAAATGGGTGGATCAGTCAACTGTTCAGATCTGGGTTGCCTGGCGTTCGTCTAGAGCGCCGAGGGCAGCGTCATCGTCAGGACGTTCTCGGCGCCGCGCAGTGTGGCGACCACGGTCGCGCTCGGCCGGATGTGAATCTGCGGGTAGTCGACCTCGCCGAGCTCTGTCCTGACGGGCCACGCGAGTCGCTCCTCAGTGAGAGAGAACCGGGCGTCGACCCCGGGCTTGTTGCCCCGCGGATCCTGGCGATGCCAGCTTCCGTCCAGATGGACGGCCACCAGCCCGTGGACCATGAACGAGTGACCGTCGTCGGTCAGTCGCTGATAGCAGAACCCGGTGGAGATGCCTTCCGCGCACACGGTGACTCGTGGGGTGGCGGCGGTCGACCACCTCGTCGTCGTCGAGGTAGCTCGACGGGTCGGGCGATTCCATGGCCATCGTGCCAGCGTACGAGAGCACCTCAGGCGCGGCGGCGGGTCTCCCAGCCACGGTTCGGGTGCCATGACTCGATGACCAGCAGCTCCTCGGTCATGTCGACCCAGGTGAGCACGGCCTCGTCGATGGAGAGAGTGAAGTAGGAGCCCGGGATCGCGTCCGCGGCGGCGTCGACGGGTGTCAACGTGCCGGAGAGCTTGGCGTCGCCAGGAAGCCCGGTGCCATCGGGCTCGATCGTCGGCGAGTGGATGGCCACTCGCGGGTCGCGCTGGACGTCCAGCAGCTTGAGTGATCGCGGCATCATGCCGAGGGTCACTGCTCCGTCCTCGAACTGCAGCTCGGTGGCGCTGATGCGCGGTGAGCCGTCCTTGCGCAGCGTCGCGAGGGTCTTGTTGGTGCCGGTGTCGAAGACCGCGCGAACACGTTCGGCGAACGCCGGTGCCTCGGCCTCGAGGTCCTTCCAGGTGTGGGTCATGGTCGTCTCCAGGAGTCGAGAAGGATGGTCAGGGCGTGATCGAGAGAGCTCGTCAGCGGATGGTGGGGCTCGGCCGCCCATCTGATGACCGTTCCCTCGGCGACCGCCAGCACGACGGCGGTGGCATCCGCTGGCTCAGGCATGCGCATGAGCGTGCGGGTGGCCCGCGCGGCGCTGAGCAGGTCGCTGACGTAGTGCGCCTGCCGATGACGGGCCTGTGCCACGGCGTCGCGGAGCACTGGTACGGCCATGTCGAGTGACAACGCGGCGATGTTGCCCGAGATCGTCTCGGGATCACCCAGCTGGGCGTAGGAGTCCAGGATCCATTCGCGCAGCTCGGCCAGGGGCTCCGGCGTGCGCGCGGCCGTCGGGATCGAGTCGCTCCACGCACGGGTCATCGCGAGCACCAGGCCGTTCTTGGAGCCGAAGCGCTTGATGTAGGTCGCCGAGTGGACCCCTGAGTCGCGTGCGACGTCGGCGAGCGACCAGGGTGCGCTGCTCCCCCGCCGCGAGATCGCCTGCCCGGCGAGCTCGAGGAGCTCGTGATCCGTGTGTTGCCGGGGTCGAGCCATCTCATTAGTAAACGAGCATTGCGTAACTGTGTCAACCCAGGGTCACTCCACCAGACCGAGGGTGACCTTGCCGTCCTCGTCGACCTGCCATGCCGGGTTGTGCGCGATCTCCCAGACGAGGCCGTTCGGGTCGGCGAAGTGCGCATGGAAACCGCCGAAGTCGGCGTACTGCGGCTCCTTCACCGATGCCGCCCCGGCGGCGACCGCGGCATCGAACGTCGCCGTGACGGCTTCGGGGCTGTTCTCGTTGTGCGAGAGGGTGAGGCCCGAGACGACCGCCGGGGCGTCCCCTGCGTTCATGTCGCCAGTGAACTTCACGGCGTCGAAGAGGCCGAGGACGAGGCCATGCCCGATCTGGAAGAAGATGATCTCGTCAGCGACGTCCAGCAGCGGTGTCCAGCCCAGGCCGTCGCGGTAGAACGCGCGTGCGGCGTCGAGGTTGGCGGTGGCGATCGTGATGAAGTCGGCTCGAGGTTCCATACTGAAAGGGTGTCAGGCACACCGGGCGATGTCTTGAACGAATCGGACATCCAGTCCTCCTATCGTGAGGTCGCGCCCTCCGCTACCACTGACGTGGTCGACTGCTGGTGGGAGCAACGCATCGGCGGCACCATCGGCGGCTATCGGCAGCGAGTCATCCCCGACGGGTGTGGCGACATCATCGTGTCCGCGGATGGCAGCGCCGTGCTGGTCGGACCGACCATGCGCCCCGCATCGCCGGTGCTGGCCGCGGGCACCCACCTGCGTGGCTTGCGCATCCGAACCCATGCCATCAAGTCGGCATTCGGGGTTCCCGGTCCGGAGCTCAGGGATCTCGAGGTCCCGCTGGAGGACGTCCTCCCGAGTGGAAGGGTCTCAGAGGTGGCGGACGCGATCTGGGCCGGTCGGCGTCCGGCGCAGCTAGGCCCCGTGCTCGCCGATGCGCGGATCCGTCGACTGATCGGCGTGCTCATGGCCGACCGCCCTGTGAGCCTGGCTGCGCTCGCCCACGAGGCCAACATGTCCGAACGGCACCTGCGTCGTGTCGTCGTGGAGCACTCGGGCCTGGAGCCCCGGGCGATTCGTCGGCTCGCTCGCATGACTCGTTTCCTGCGCCTCGCGGAGCACGAGGACGCTGGCTGCGGCCTCGCAGAGTTGGCCGATCGGGCCGGGTATGCCGATCAGTCGCACCTGACTCGCGACATCCGTGACCTGACAGGCTCGACACCGCGTGAGCTGCTTCGCGAACGGGGGGTCCGCGCCGAGGAATCAGGGCATTGAGCGTCCTATTTGCTCGCTACCGGCGTCGCCTTTGGATAGTGTGCGGTGGCTAGGCCGTTGACCGGGCGCCCCTGTCGTACGGGTGCCATGACCCAAGGAGTACACGATGGACCTGGAACGCCGCAGAGAAGGATCCGTCGAGATCCTCACCCTCAACCGTCCTGAGCAGCGCAACGCGCTGAGCCCTGAGCTGCTCGAGCAGTTGTCGACCGCCTTCGGGGAGGCGAAGACCGACGACGACGTGCGGGTCATCATCCTCACGGCCGCCGGCGACAAGGCATTCTGCGCCGGCATGGACCTCAAGGCCTTCGCCGCCTCGCAGACCTCCGACGCTCCCCCGCGCGACCCCGCCGTGATGGCCGCTTTCACCGAGTTCAGCCACGGCGAGTACCCCAAGCCGGTCATCGGAGCGGTCAACGCCACGGCAGTCGCCGGTGGCTTCGAGCTGCTGATGAACTGCGACATCGTCGTGACGGCGGACCAGGCGAAGTTCGGCATCCCGGAGGTCAAGCGTGGCCTGTTCGCCGCTGGCGGCGGCTTCCTGCTGCCTGCGCGCATCCCCTTGGCGGTCGCGCTCGAGCTCGGCCTCACCGGCGACTTCATCGATGCCGAGCGGGCACTCCAGCTCGGTCTTGTGAACCGAGTGGTGCCCGCGGCTGACGTGCTGCAGACGGCGCTCGACCTGGCCGCCCGCATCTCGGAGAACGGCCCCTTGGGCGTCGCCGTCACGAAGAAGCTGATGCGCACGACCTATGCCCGGGGCATCGAGGCCGCGTACGAGGTGTCGGCGCAGGAGCACGACAAGGTGTTCAAGAGCGAGGACGCGCTCGAGGGAGCGACGGCCTTCGCCCAGAAGCGCGCGCCGCAGTGGAAGGGCCGCTGAGCCTGTCGCTGTTCGTTCGGGGTCGTCCCTGCCAGGTGGCAGGGACGACCCCGAACCGCTCACGCCGACGGAACCTTGTCCAGGAAGCCGAAGACGTCGAGCAGTCGGCCGTCCGCCTCGAAGGTCGCCACGTCGAAGCCGATGACGACGGGCTCGTCGCCGAGGGGGCCGAGACCCCACTGGAACCGCGCCTGCTGGTGGTGTCCGTCGACCGTGCCCACGAGCTGGAAGTGATAGCCCGGAAACTGCTGGTTCCTTCGACGACCCTGAGATGGCGGCCTTCAGTGACGGCATCACTCGCATCCTTGCCGCGTATGAGCCCTATCCGTGCCTGGTCGTCGATCGGGGTTGGAACCTCGTGAGGGCGAACGCAGGGATCGAGGCCATGCTCGTGGGGGTGGCGCCGCACCTCCTGGAGGCGCCCAATGCGCTGCGCCTGAGCCTGCACCCTGACGGCCTGGCACCCCGCATCCGCAATCTTGGCGAGTGGCGCCACCATGTGCTGGGCCGGCTGGCCCGCGAGGTCGGTGCCAGTGGATCTGACACCTTGAGAGAGCTTCTCGACGAGCTCAGCGCCTACCCGGGTGGCAGCGACGGCGAAGTGGGCTCGGGGGACGTGGCGGTGACCTTGCAGCTCGACTCCCCCGCGGGCCCGCTGTCGTTGCAGGCGCGGCGTTCACTGTTGTCCGGGCGGTCCGCTACGTCCGCGACAATCGCGTCTACCGCGCGTGGGTGGCGCGGGATGAAGGTGGTGGGCCGGACGCCGCTCCTGACGGCCGAGGTCGATAGGCACGTAGTTCCGAAAGTGTGTGTCCACAGTTCTGAATTGGTCTCTGGTGAGTGTCGGGGTGTCCCCATAGAATGGACACATGTTCGAAAACATACCTCTAACCAGTTTACTTGAAGCGGTAGAGGGTCATGACTATGGGGCTGAACTCGGTGACATGGGCGCCACCCGCATCGATGCTGTGGCCGCGTATGAACGCCTGATCCGCGCCGCGCAAGCCGGCCAAGCAGCCCAAATCTCGGCCCTGACGATCGAGCGGCAGGCGTTGTTGGGTGTGGGGTCTGCTGCTGACCTCTCGATCATTGGTGAGGTCGCCATGGCACGCAACGTTTCCCTGTCAGCAGCGAGCGCCCAATACGAACTCGCTATGGGCCTCGCGGCACTCCCCCTGGTGGCTGACGTGTTCGCCGCTGGTGGTGTCAGCGAATACACAGCCAAAAGCATCGTTCGTGAAGCAGCGAACCTCACCGATCATGACCTCACCAAGTTGGACGCCCTGCTCGCACCACGGATCAGCGGGCTCAGCTACCGCAAGGCCACTGACATGGTCCGGCGCATGGTTATCCGCCTCGATGCGGATGCAGCGCGTCAGCGGGTCGAGAAGAAGCGAGCCGACCAGAGGGTCGACATGTTCCCCGACGGCGACGGTGTCGCCACCTTGTGTGTGCGTGGGCCAGCTGAACAGATCACCGCCGCCTATCAGGCGTTGGAGGCCTGGGCGCATGGTCTGCATTCCACTGAACCGCCCCGGCGTGTCCGGAGGCCGGATTTCTTGGCTCAGCCGGTCGGCGTGAGCTCGTTCCTTGCAGCGTAGTGGAGTTCCTCGGCTGCGATCGGGGTCAGGTCGTCGAGGGCCTGGT
>Ga0164243_10010159_pt1 | contig 13560 bp, 12 predicted proteins | sample OricompcompostOP_FD_108781 | JGI IMG/M metagenome (GOLD analysis project Ga0164243, IMG submission 108781) | Organic Plus compost microbial communities from Emeryville, California, USA - Original compost - Organic plus compost (OP) | ecosystem: Engineered > Solid waste > Mixed feedstock >... | reverse complement strand
GCGCTCGTCGACCAGCGCCGCGATCACCTCGGTGTCGGTCTCGGAGGTGAACGCGCGGCCGCCGGCCTGCAGCCTGGCGCGCAGGTCGGCGTAGTTCTCGATGATGCCGTTGTGCACGATCGCCACGCGCCCGGCGACGTGCGGGTGCGCGTTGGCCTCGTTGGGCACGCCATGGGTGGCCCAGCGGGTGTGGGCAATGCCGGTGCCGCCGGGGAACGGGTCGGCCCGATACAGCGCCTCCATCTCGCGCACCTTGCCCTTGGCCCGCACGCGGCGGATCTGCCCGCCGTCGAGCACGGCCAGGCCGGCCGAGTCGTAGCCGCGGTATTCCAGCGCCTTGAGGCCGGCGATCAGCAGGGGGGCGACGTCACGCTGGGCGGCGGCGGCGACGATTCCACACATGGGTCCTGGTACCTGTCGATGGGTCAAAAGCGGGTGGAGAGAGGCGAGTGGCGAGAAGCGAGGGAAAGCATCCGGCCCGGGTGGGCCTTTCCCTTCTTCCCCACTCGCTCCCGCTCCCTTAGTGCACCTTGCGGCGCAGGTAGTTCAGCAGGTCGATGCGGGTGATCAGGCCGAGGAACTGCTCGCCGTCCACCACGATCGCCACGTGGCCGCGCTCGAACACCGGCAGCAGCGACTCGATCGGCAAGCGCACGTCCAGCTTCTGCAGCGTGGTGATCATCGCGGTGGCGACGTTGTCGCGGAAGCGCGCCTCGTCGGCATGCACGTGCATCAGCACGTCGGACTCGTCGATGATGCCGACCAGCCGGTCCCCGTCCATCACCGGCAGCTGCGAGACGTCGTAGAGCTTCATCCGCGTGTAGGCGGTCATCAGGAGCTCGTTCGGGCCGACCACCACGGTGTCGCGCTGGGCGAACGGGCGCAGCAGCAGGTCGCGCAGGTCGCCGTGCCGCTCGCGCTCGATGAAGCCGTTGTCCAGCATCCAGTAGTCGTTGTACATCTTCGACAGGTACTTGTTGCCGGTGTCGCAGACCAGCGTCACCACGCGCTTGGGCCGCGCCTGCTCGCGGCAGTACTTGAGCGCCGCGGCCAGCAGGGTGCCGGTGGAGGAGCCGCCGAGCACGCCCTCCCTGGCCAGCAGCTCGCGCGCGGCGAGGAAGCTCTCCCTGTCGGAGATGGCGTAGGCCTTCTTCACCCGGCTGAAGTCGCTGATGGTCGGCAGGAAGTCCTCGCCGATGCCCTCGACCATCCACGTGCCGGACTTCTCCGACAGCGTGCCCTCGTTGATGTACTGGGCCAGGATCGAGCCGACCGGGTCGGCCAGCACGATCTCGGTGTGCGGCGAATGCTCGGCGAAGTACCTCGACAGCCCGGTCATGGTGCCGGAGGAGCCGCAGCCGACCACCACCGCGTCCACCTCGCCGTCCATCTGTTCGAGGATCTCCGGGCCGGTGGTCTCGTAGTGCGCGCGCGGGTTGTCGGGGTTGCCGAACTGGTTGACGAAGTAGGCGCCGGGCGTCTCGCGGGCGATCCGCTCGGCCATGTCCTGGTAGTACTCCGGGTGGCCCTTGGCGACGTCGGAGCGGGTCAGCACCACCTCGGCGCCCATCGCCTTGAGGTTGAAGATCTTCTCGCGGCTCATCTTGTCCGGCACCACCAGCACCAGGCGGTAGCCCTTGGCCTGCGCCACCAGGGCCAGGCCCAGGCCGGTGTTGCCGGCGGTGCCCTCGACCAGGGTGGCGCCGGGCCGGATCTTGCCCGCCTTCTCGGCGCCCTCGATCATCGACAGGCCGATGCGGTCCTTGATCGAGCCGCCCGGGTTGGCGCTCTCCAGCTTGAGGAACAGCTCGCAGCAGCCGCTGTCCAGGCGCTGGGCGCGCACCATCGGGGTGTTGCCGATCAGTTCGAGGACGCTGGCGTGGACCGTCATGGGAGCTCCGTGGGACGAGGCGGCCGCCTTCCGTCGCGGGACGGCGGGCCTGCCATGATACCCGAGCCGTCCGGGCGCCCCCTGGAAAGCCGCGGCCCCGGCACCCTCCTCGCGGAAGGCCCGGGGCCGTCTTGGGCTGGATGGAAAACCTGCGGCGTCAGTTGGGCCGGTGCGCCCGGGCCTGCCACATCCGCTCGAGTCGTTCCTTGGCGTGGAGCTTTTCCTTCTTCATGCCGGCCAAGGTCACGTCATCGATGGGGAGCACCCCGATCTCGGCGTCGTGCACCTTGCTGTCGAGTTCCTGGTGGTGCTGGTACAGCCGGCGGAATTCGGCGTCGGCCTTCATCAGGGCTTCGACAGCGTCACGCTGCTGGTTTTCGAACATGATCCGACCTCCTCGAGATAGGGGGCGGGCGCGGGATCGGTGCGCCCGCGGACGGAAGAAACACGCGCACATCCGCCGCCATGCCTCTTGCGGCGGCACGGCGGGATGGACAGGTACGGAATGGGCGCATGGTTCAGGTCAGTGGCCCACGGGGGAAAATGGACAGGCCCCATGGGAGCCCGAACCTACTCCCCCGCCTGCGGGCTTGCAAGCCGGCCCGGGAGGCCTGCGGCGAAAGGCCGCCGCGGGCCGGGAAAGCTGCCGCAGCAGGCTTCACCGGGCGACGACGCGCCGCCCGGCGGACGCTCACTTGCCGGCGTCGCCGCCCTGCATCTGCGAGCGCAGCGCCTTGGCCGCCTGCGCCGCCAGCTCGGCCTGGCGCTTGGCCGCCTTGGCCACGCGGCTCTGCGCCTCGGCCAGCTTGCGGGCGCGGTCGGCCTCGGCGCGCGCCTGCTCGGCCGCCTGCGAGGCCTCCATGCCCTGCTGCTGCAGCCGGGCGGCCTCCTCCTGCGCCATCTGGTACTGCATGCGCTGGAACTCCAGCTCGCGGCGCGCCGCGTCGGCGTCGATCTGGGCGCGCTCGAGCACCAGTTGGGCGTGCTCGCGGTCGAGCTGGGACAGCTTGTTCTGCGCGTCCTGCAGCTGCGCCGCCGCGCGCGCCTGGTCGACGCGCCGCTCGGCGATGTAGAGCGCGTGCGGCCGCTCGCGCGAGCTGGCCTGCGCCAGCCGCTGGATGGCGTCGCGCGCCAGCGCCTGCTCGGCCTGGGCGTAGGTGCCCAGGGTCGGGTCGCCGACGAGCTGGTTGAGACTGTTGTTCAGGCGGGTGACGTCCATGTCGTCCTTGGCCTGCACGCCGGCGCTGGCGCCCAGCGCCAGCAGGACGGCGCCGATCAGGGCGTGACGCTTCATGGCTGGCCTCCGTTGGGCTGCTGGCTCGGCTCGGGCACGTTCTGGAAGCCCTGGCCGGGCTGCCCCTGGTCCTGCTGCGGCAGCGGGGCGTTGAGGGTGGAGGAGGACGGCGCCGGCAGGTCCGGCAGCGGCTCCTGCGCCGGCAGCGCGGCCGAGCCCGCCGGCGCCGGGGCGCCGCCCCCGGCCTGCTGGGCGGCCTGCTGGGTGGCCAGCGCGGCCTGCTGCTGGGCGGCGTGCTGCTGCGCCTCGGTCTTGGCCTCCTCGTTCTGGGTGCGCACCCGGTTGTTCTCCTCCAGCTTGGACTGGATCTCGGCGCGCGCGGCGCCCAGCCGGGCCTTGGTGCGCGCCAGCATGGCGTCCGCGCTGGCCTCCTCGGCCAGGTCGGCGGCCAGGTCGTACTTGCGCGCGGCCATCGCCGCCTGCGCCTGCTGGAACTTGTCCTGGGCGAAGCCCAGGTCCACCGGCGCATAGTCGGCCGCGCCGGCGTCGCGGGCGGCCTGCAGCTGGGCCTGCGCCTGGCTCATCGCGCCGTCCGGCGGCGGCACGCTGGCGCAGCCGGACAGCGCCAGCACGGCGGCCAGGGTCAAGACGGACGCCGCCGTGCCGATACGCTTGCGCGGCAAGCGCCCGGTCGACGGGGAAAAGATGTGCACCATCACGCATTCCTCACGCGGTATCACCGCGTATTGTGGGCAGGCATAATCCTTCATTGCAACGCGCAGGAAACCAGGGGTTCCACGTGGATATCGGTTACTTCCTCAAGCTGATGGTGGACAAGGGTGCGTCGGATATGTTCCTGACCACCGGCGCTCCCGTGAACATCAAGGTCGAGGGCAAGCTCTACCCGCTCGGCAACACCGGCCTGCCGGGCGGCATGGTCAAGAAGATCGCCTACTCGCTGATGGACGAGGGCCAGGTGCCGCAGTTCGAGCGCGACCTGGAGCTGAACATGGCGCTGGCGGTGAAGGAGGCCGGCCGCTTCCGCATCAACGTGTTCAAGCAGCGCGGCGAGGTCGGCATGGTGATCCGCGCGATCAAGAGCGAGATCCCCTCGATCGACCAGCTGCAGCTGCCCTCGATCTTCCGCGACCTGATCATGGAGCCGCGCGGGCTGATCCTGGTGGTGGGCGCCACCGGCTCGGGCAAGTCCACCACCCTGGCGGCGATGCTGGACCACCGCAACTCCAACACCTCCGGCCACATCCTCACCATCGAGGACCCGATCGAGTACCTGCACCGGCACAAGAAGTCGATCGTCAACCAGCGCGAGGTGGGGCTGGACACGCACAGCTACCACGAGGCGCTGCGCAACGCGATGCGCGAGGCGCCGGACGTGATCATGATCGGCGAGATCCGCGACACCGACACCATGGAGGCGGCGATCGCCTTCTCCGAGACCGGCCACCTGTGCCTGGCCACGCTGCACTCCAACAACGCCGACCAGACGCTGGAGCGCATCCTCAACTTCTTCCCCGAGTCGGCGCACAAGAACGTGCTGATGAACCTGGCGCTGAACCTGCGCGCGGTGATCAGCCAGCGCCTGGTGACCGGCAAGGACGGCCGCCGCCTGCCCGCGGTGGAGGTGCTGCTCAACACCCCGCTGATCCGCGACATGATCCGCCGCGGCCAGATTCACGAGGTGAAGGAGGCGATGGACCGCAGCCTGCAGGAGGGCATGCAGACCTTCGACCAGTCGCTGTACCGGCTCTACAAGAGCGGCCGCATCGAGCTGGAGGAGGCGCTGTCCAAGGCCGACTCGCGCGACGGCCTGGCGCTGAAGATCCGCCTGTCCGAGGGCGGCGGCGCGGAGAGCGCCGAGCTGTCGGGCAACGATCCGTACGGGCTCGGCTTCTGAATCCAGGAGTGAGTGGAAGGGAGTGAGAAGCGGGAGGGGGCTCTCTCGACCCTCACTCCCCTCCACTCACTTCCCGCTTCCGGGCGCGTCCGGCTGCGCCTCCGGCGCCGCCGCCCTGAACGCCTCCAGCTCGTTGCACGCCGCGTGGATGCGCGCGACGGTCGGGTACGGCGCCAGGTCCAGCTTCCAGCGCAGCGCGTTGTACACCTGCGGCACCAGGCAGGCGTCGGCCAGGCCCGGCGTGTCGCCGTGGCAGTGGCGGCCGGTGGCGGGGCTGCCGGCCAGCATCGCCTCCAGCGCGGCGAAGCCGGCGCCGATCCAGTGCCGCATCCACTCGCCGCGCTGCGCCTCGCCGGCGCCGAAGCGCGTCTCCAGCGCCTGCAGCACGCGCAGGTTGCCCAGCGGATGCACGTCGCAGGCCACCGCCTGGGCCAGCGCGCGCACGCGCGCGCGGTCGCGCGCGGCGGCGGGCAGCAGCCGCGGCCCGTCGGGATAGGCCTCGTCCAGGTACTCGATGATCGCCATCGACTGGGTGAACGCCCGCCCGCCGTCGAGCAGGCAGGGCACCAGCTCCTGCGGGTTGAGCGCGCGGTAGGCCGCCGCGTGCTGCTCGCCGCCGTCGCGCAGCAGGTGCACCGCGCGGCTCTCGTAGGGCAGGCCCTTGAGATTCAGCGCGATGCGCACGCGGTAGGCGGCGCTTGAGCGCCAGTAGCCGTACAGCACCAGACCCTGCGTCATCGTGTCACCCCCGCGGCAAGGCGCGAAGCATACGCCAGCGGCGGCTCCGGTTTGCATCGCCTCCGGGGCGGCGGGACAATGCGCGGCTCGCGCCGTGAGCGGCGCCGTTCCGTCCTTTCCATTCCCGAGGGAGTTGCGCCGTGTCCGTCACCCGCATGAGCGATCTCGACCTGCGCGGCAAGCGCGTGCTGATCCGCGAAGACCTGAACGTGCCGATCGAGAACGGCCGCATCACCTCCACCCAGCGCCTGGACGCCGCCCTGCCCACCATCGTCGCCGCGCGCGACGCCGGCGCCAGGGTGATGGTGATGTCGCACCTGGGCCGCCCCAAGGAGGGCCAGTTCGACGGGGAATCCTCGCTGGCGCCGGTGGCGAAGTGGCTGGGCGACAAGCTCGGCCGGCCGGTGCGGCTGGTGCGCGACTACCTCGACGGCGTGGACGTCGCCGACGGCGAGGTGGTGCTGCTGGAGAACTGCCGCATGAACGTGGGCGAGGGCAAGGACGACGAGGCGCTGGCGAGGAAGTACGCCGCGCTGTGCGACGTGTTCGTGATGGACGCCTTCGGCACCGCGCACCGCGCGCAGGCCTCCACCCACGGCGTGATCAAGTACGCGCCGGTGGCCGCCGCCGGCCCGCTGCTCTCGGCCGAGCTCGACGCGCTGGGCAAGGCGCTGGAGCACCCCGCGCACCCGCTGCTGGCGATCGTGGCCGGCTCCAAGGTCTCCACCAAGCTCACCCTGCTGGAGAACCTTACGGCCAAGGTCGACCAGCTGATCGTGGGCGGCGGCATCGCCAACACCTTCATCGCCGCCGCCGGCTACGGCGTGGGCAACTCGCTGTACGAGCCGGACCTGCTCGACGCCGCGCGCCAGGTGATGGCCAACGCCCGCCGGCGCAACGCCGAGGTGCCGCTGCCGGTGGACGTGGTGGTGGCGCCGGAGTTCTCCGCCCACGCGCCGGCCACGGTGAAGCCGGTGGACCAGGTGAAGGACGGCGAGATGATCCTCGACATCGGCCCGGAGACCGCGCGCCGCTATGCCGGGCTGATCGGCAAGGCCGGCACGGTGGTGTGGAACGGCCCGGTCGGCGTGTTCGAGTTCGACGCCTTCGCCAAGGGCACCGAGACGCTGGCGCGCGCCATCGCCGCGTCCAGGGCGTTCTCCATCGCCGGCGGCGGCGACACGCTGGCGGCGGTGGACAAGTTCGGCATCGAGAAGGACGTCTCCTACATCTCCACCGGCGGCGGCGCCTTCCTCGAGTTCCTCGAGGGCAAGGAGCTGCCCGCGGTGGCGGCGCTGAAGGCGCGCGCCGGCCGCTGATGCTCTGCCTGTTCGACCTCGACGGCACGCTGATCGACTCCGAGCGGGGCATCCTCGCCTGCATCCGGTACGCCTTCGGCAAGCTGGGCGTGCCGGCGCCGGCGGAGCTGCGCCACTGGATCGGCCCGCCGCTGCGGCACAGCTTCGCCCCATGGCTGGACCACGACGCGTCGCGGGTCGAGGCCGCGGTCGGGCACTACCACGAGCGCTTCGAGGCGCTCGGCTGGCGCGAGCACGCGGCCTACCCGGACATCGAGGCGATGGTCGGCCGGCTCGCCGGCGCCGGCCACGCGCTGGCGGTGGTCACCAGCAAGCCCGAGCGGCATGCGCGGCCGATCCTCGAGCACCTGCCGTTCGGCCACGCCTTCCAGCGCCTGTACGGCCCCGACCCGGCCAGCCCGCACAGCGAGAAGGCCTCGATGATCGCCGCCGCGCTGGCGGACTTCGGCGCCGCGCCGGAGCAGGCGGTGATGGTCGGCGACCGCCATTTCGACATCGAGGGCGCGGTGTCGAACCGCGTGCGCGGCATCGGCGTGCTGTGGGGCTTCGGCAGCCGCGAGGAACTGGTGCGGGCCGGTGCGCACGCGCTCGCCCGCGATCCGGCGCACCTGGCCGAGCTGCTGGCGGCCTGAGCGGCGCGCGTACCCGCCGGCGCCGCACGCACGGGCGCTGACCCGCTCGTGGAAGATGCTGTCGATGACGAGCACTGCCGGCGCACCCGCGACGCCAACACGAGAAGCGCTGCGCCGACGCTTCGCCCGTCATACCCGCCCCCCACCCGTCATTCCCGCGCAAGCGGGAATCCAGCGCCTTTCCGTGGGCGATGCGGCGAGGCCCAAAGGCCCTGGATTCCCGCTTGCGCAGGAATGACGAAGCAAAAAACGCCGCGGTGGCCGCGGCGTTTTTTTCATGGCATGCGGATCACGAGCATCCCGCCCCTTTCTTTCCCACGCGGGGAAAGGGCCCCCTCCCGTCAGCCGACCACGCGCTTCACCGCGTCCACCACGTGCGCCACGGTGAAGCCGAAGTGCTCGAACAGCTGCGCCGCCGGGGCCGAGGCGCCGAAGCCGGTCATGCCGACCACCTCGCCGTCCAGGCCCACGTACTTGCGCCAGTAGTCGGTGCTGGCCGCCTCCACCGCCACGCGGGCGCGGCACCAGGACGGCAGCACGCCCTCGCGGTATTCCAGCGGCTGCGCGTCGAACGCCTCGGTGCACGGCATCGACACCACGCGCACCGGCACGTCCTGCTGCGCCAGCGTGCGCGCGGCCTCCATCGCCAGCTCCACCTCCGAGCCGGTGGCGATCAGGATGGCCTTGAACTTCGCGCCGGCCGGGTCGGACAGCACGTAGGCGCCGCGCGCGATGGCCGCCAGCTGCGCGGCGGTGCGGTGCTGGTGCCGCAGGTTCTGCCGCGAGAACACCAGGCAGGCCGGGCGGCCCTTGCGCTCGATCGCGGCCTTCCACGCCACCGCCGATTCCACCGCGTCGCACGGGCGCCACACCTGGTTGTCCGGGATCAGCCGCAGCGAGCCCAGGTGCTCCACCGGCTGGTGGGTGGGGCCGTCCTCGCCCAGGCCGATCGAGTCGTGCGTGTAGACGTGGATCGCGTGCGCCGGAATCAGCGCGCTCATGCGCACCGCGTTGCGCGCGTAGTCGGAGAACACCAGGAAGGTGGCGTCGTACGGGATGAAGCCGCCGTGCAGGGCCAGGCCGTTGGTGATCGCGCTCATGCCGAACTCGCGCACGCCGTAGTACACGTAGTTGCCCTTGCCGCCGGCGCTGTCGCCGTTGCCGGCGTCCAGGCTGCCCTTCCACTTGGTCAGGTTGGAGCCGGCCAGGTCGGCCGAGCCGCCGATCAGCTCCGGCAGCAGCGGGCCGAAGGCGTCCAGCGTCATCTGCGAGGCCTTGCGCGAGGCCACCTCCGGGCCCTCCGCCTGCAGCTTCTCGACGTAGGCCTGCGAGCTGGCCGCCCAGTCGGCCGGCAGCTCGCCGCGCTGGCGGCGCTCGAACTCGGCGGCCAGCTCGGGATATGCCTTGGCGTAGGCCGCGAAGGCGTCCCGCCACGCCTGCTCGGCGGCGGCGCCCCTGGCCCGGTGGTCCCAGCCGGCGTAGATCTCGGCGGGGATCTCGAACGGCGGGTACGGCCAGCCGAGCCGCTCGCGCGCGGCGGCGACCTCGTCCTTGCCCAGCGGCGCGCCGTGGCTTTCCTCCTTGCCCTGCTTGTGCGGCGCGCCGAAGCCGATGATGGTCTTGCAGCAGATCAGGGTGGGCTTCCCGTCCTGCGCGAGGGCGGCCTCGATGGCGCGCTTCACCGCCGCGGCGTCGTGGCCGTCGACGCCACGGATCACGTGCCAGCCGTAGGCCTCGAAGCGGCCCGGCGTGTCGTCGGTGAACCAGCCGTGCACCTCGCCGTCGATGGAGATGCCGTTGTCGTCGTAGATCGCCACCAGCTTGTTCAGGCCCCAGGTGCCGGCCAGCGAGGCGACCTCGTGCGAGATGCCCTCCATCAGGCAGCCGTCGCCGAGGAACACCCAGGTACGGTGGTCGACGATGACATGCCCGGGCCGGTTGAAGTGCGCCGCCAGCACCTTCTCCGCCAGCGCGAAGCCCACCGCGTTGGCCAGGCCCTGGCCGAGCGGGCCGGTGGTGGTCTCCACGCCGGGCGTCTCGTTGGCCTCCGGGTGGCCGGCGGTCTTCGAGTGCAGCTGGCGGAAGCGCTTGAGCTCGCTCATCGGCAGGTCGTAGCCGGTCAGGTGCAGCAGCGCGTACTGCAGCATCGAGCCGTGGCCGTTGGAGAGCACGAAGCGGTCGCGGTCGCACCACTTCGGGTTGGCCGGGTTGAACTTGAGGAAGTCGTTCCACAGCACCTCGGCGATGTCGGCCATGCCCATCGGCATGCCCGGGTGGCCGGACTTGGCCGCCTCCACGGCGTCCATGGCTAGGGCTCGCACGGCATTGGCGAGTTCGCGGCGGGTCGTCATCGGGCTCTCCGGCTGGGGATGTGGCAAAGCGCGAATTGTCGCCGATCGGCCCGCCGCTGTCGCGTCGGCGCCTGCGCGCGTAGACCGGCCCGGATTAATTTCGCCTTAATTTTTCATGGCGAGATATCGCTTCGCTTCAGGCTCGGCTGCGTTCAATGGCGCCGCGCACATCCCCATGCGCGCCGCCATGCCTTCCCCCTTAGCACGCACGGCGGCCAAGAACAGAAGGAAGAGGAGACTCCTCATGAAGAAGACGCTATTTGCCCTGGCTCTCGCCTCCACCGGCCTGCTCGCCGTTCCCGCCTTCGCGCAGGACAGCGGCAGCAGCCCGCAAGCCACCGACACCGGCACCGCCACCGGCGGCGGCAACTACCAGTCCAGCCAGCCGGTCGGCAGCGGCAACTGGTTCATCGACGCCAACGTCGGCCGCACCAACGGCAGCGACAACGGCGGCTTCGGCAGCAACGCCAGCGGCTTCAACTTCCTGCACGGCGAACGCGGCCGCCGCACCGGCTACGGCCTGATCGGCGGCTACCGCTGGAAGGTCGGCCACGACCTCGGCCTGGGCCTCGAGGCGGGCTACACCGACCTGGGCAACTTCCGGGTCAAGAACGTGTTCAACGACGACGACGTCAACCAGAAGAAGAAGGAAAACGCCCTGCGCGGCTGGCTGCTGGGCGTGAACGGCCGCATCAACCTGGTGCCGCAGTGGTACCTGGGCTTCCACGGCGGCTACTTCCGCGCCAACGACAACAACCGCAGCTACAACAACAGCGTCGGCCAGGACCTGCACCTGAGCAGCGGCGGCCGCGCCGACCGCGGCAGCTGGTACGCCGGCATCGGCACCGGCTGGGACATCAGCGAGCACTTCGGCCTGGGCGTGCAGTACGACTACTTCCACGCCAACGCCGGCAAGATCCGCAACGACGACACCGGCGAGGTCCGCCCGGACCTGAAGCGCTCCACCGGCATCGTCTCGCTGACCGGCGAATACCGCTTCTAGGGTCCGCCGCCTGCAGGCAGGAAGCCCATGGCCGCCATCCATGGGCTTCTTAATGAATGCTTAATACTAAACTGATCGGTATTGAATCTTCCGGGCCCGGCGCCATCTAACGCCACGACGCCTCGATGGCGCCCCCGCAGCAGCCGGCACGGCCGTCCCCACGGCCCGGCTGCGACAACAACAGGAGACACTCCATGAAAAAGACGCTGCTTGCCCTCGCCTTCGCCGCCGCCGGCCTGGTCGCCGTGCCGTCCGCCTTCGCGCAGAGCGCGCCGCACAACGACGGCTGGTTCATCAACGGCAACGTGGGCCGCACCACGGTCGACAAGGGTCCGTACAACGACCACGACACCGGCTACGCCATCGGCGGCGGCTATCGCTGGGCGGTGAACCCCTCCGTCGCGCTGGGCGTCGAGGCCGGCTACAACGACCTGGGCAACATCCACGTGCGCAACGCCTTCAACAGCGACGACGTGGTCGAGCATGGCCGCTCCGAGCTGCACGGCTGGACCGCCGGCGTGAACGGCCACTTCAACCTGAGCCCGAACTGGTACGTCGGCGCCCGCACCGGCGTCTACAGCTGGAAGGGCCACGGCCTCTCCAACGACGTCAACCCGGTGCGCAAGAGCCTGGACGACACCAGCTGGTACGCGGGCGCGGGCGTGGGCTACGACTTCAGCAACAACGTCAGCCTGGGCCTGAACTACGACCACTACGACGCGAGCAAGAACCACGTCAACCTGGATACCGACATGGTGTCGGTCAGCGCGGAATACCGCTTCTGACGGCCGGTTGGCAGGTGGAAACGGAAAGGGCGCCGCGAGGCGCCCTTTTCTTTGGACCTTTAAAGCATCGCGGCCGGAGGCCGCTCTCACAAGGTGCTTGCAGGCCTGTGGGAGCGGCCTCCGGCCGCGATGCCCACGGCGCGAGAGCGGGCGGTTACTTGCCGCTCCACTGCCCCAGCGCCGCCAGGCCGTTCTCCTTGGCGCGCTGGGCGACGGTCTTCTGCGCCTCGGCGTAGTTGCCCTTCATGTCCTTGGCCCACAGCTTGAGCGCGGCCTGCTGCATGGCGCGGCCATAGGAGAACGACAGCGGCCACGGGTGCGGGCCGATGCGGTTCATCGCGTTGAGGTGGGCGGTGGCCTGCTCGTCGCTCTGGCCGCCGGAGAGGAACACGATGCCCGGCAGCGAGGCCGGCACGGTGCTCTTGAGCACGCGCACGGTGGCCTCGGCCACTTCCTCGACTTCGGCCTGCTCGGCCGCGTCCTTGCCCGGGATCACCATGCTGACCTTGAGGATCACGCCCTCCAGCATGACGTTCTGCTCGTACAGCGCGTTGAACAGGCTGCGCAGCACGGCCTCGTGCACCTCGTAGCTGACCTCGATGCTGTGGTCGCCGTCCATGATCACCTCCGGCTCCACCATCGGCACCAGGCCGGCCTCCTGGCACAGCGCGGCGTAGCGCGCCAGCGCGTGGGTGTTGGCCTCGATCGCGGTGGAGCTGGGGTTGTCCTCGGAGATGTTGATCACCGCGCGCCACTTGGCGAACTGCGCGCCCAGCCTGGCGTATTCGGCCAGGCGCTCGCGCAGGCCGTCCAGGCCCTCGGTCACCACGTCGCCGGGGAAGCCGGCCAGCGGCACCGGGCCCTTGTCCACCTTGATGCCGGGGATGATGCCGGCCTTCTTCATCACCTGGGTGAACGGCACGCCGTCCCGGGTGGACTGGCGGATCGTCTCGTCGTACAGGATCGCGCCGGAGATGTGCTCGTTGAGGCCCGGGGTCGTCAGCAGCAGCTCGCGGTAGGCGCGGCGGTTCTCCTCGGTGTTCTCGATGCCGACGGCCTCGAAGCGCTTCCTGATGGTGTTGGTCGATTCGTCGATCGCGATGATGCCCTTGCCCGGCGCAACCATCGCCAGGGCGATGCTCTCAAGATCTTCGATACTCATGACGACTCCGTACGATCGGTGCGGCGCGGCCGCGCGACAAGGAAAGCCGCCCCGGAAGGCCGGGCCGGCAAGGCTGAAAGCGCGGGATTATAGCCCCAAGCCGCAGGGGCTGCCGGCCGGGCTCAGTCGGCCGCGTAGCCGGCCAGCCGGCACGGCGCCATCACCTGGCGCTGGCCGTCGGCGCCGGGCGGCGCGTTGAACGGCACGACGTAGTAGGTCCGCACCGGGTCGCTGCCGCGGTTGCCCAGCGAGGGGCCGTAGCGGAAGTGCGAGACCGCGCTCAACGCCACCTGGCCCAGGTCGCTGGCGGGCGCCACCTTCTCCAGCTTGAGGTCGCGCGGCACGCCGTCGGAGCCGATGGTGTAGCTCACCGCCGCGCAGCCGGGCTTGTCCAGGTTGCTGCCGCCGTTGGGCACGTCCACGTCCACCGTCTGGTTGATCAGGATCCAGTACTTGTTGACGTGCTCCGGGTCGATGCGGTGCGCGGTCTGCGCCCAGGCCGGAAGGGCGAGGGCCAGCAGCGGCAGCAG
>Ga0164243_10010158_pt1 | contig 13561 bp, 11 predicted proteins | sample OricompcompostOP_FD_108781 | JGI IMG/M metagenome (GOLD analysis project Ga0164243, IMG submission 108781) | Organic Plus compost microbial communities from Emeryville, California, USA - Original compost - Organic plus compost (OP) | ecosystem: Engineered > Solid waste > Mixed feedstock >... | reverse complement strand
CTCGGCGGTGCCGAACCTGGACCGCGCGGACAAGACCTTCGACGCCGCGGAGATCGACCCGACGTCACTCGGCGAGATCGCCGGGGCGATGGTGTCGGAGGTGGCCGGCATGCTGCCGGAGGCAACGCTGGAGCGCCTGTCCATCCAGCGCCCGCAGGCGAACGCCCCGGTGACGCTGACCGGCACCCTCGATCCGGGGGACGCGTTCATCCGAGACGTGGACATCCAGGCCCACACCGACGGCACGGTCGCCAAATTCTTCGATCCGGGCGACTTCGCGGTCGCGTTCGCGGTGGGGCGCGATGCCCTCGCCGCCGCACGCATCGCGCCGAACGCCCCCGTTCTCGACGGCTTCGTGCTGCGCGGCATCGCCGACAACACCCCCATCATCAGCGCCAGCAGCATCCAGAACAGCGGCGGCGTGCTCTTCCGGTACACGACGCCCGACCGGACCGGCCAGATCGTGGTCGCGCCGGGCAGGTTCCCCGAGATCAGCACGACCACCGGTCGCTTCCGCAACGACCACGGGTTAGCGTTCGACGCGCTGTCGCCGCAACTGTTCGATCGCATCCGCGACGACTCGATGCGACGCGGCTCGATCCCGGCGTACGACCGCAACGCGGTCACCATCGACGTCACCGATGTCCCGACGACCGACGCCGACCACGTCATCCGCATCGAGATGGCCCGGGTCGACGCGTCGAAGGGCATGTACACCCTCGACGGACGGTTCATCAAGCCTGCGCACTACTGAAAGCCCGCGCACTACTGAGGCGGACACGGACCGTGCCGAGTGGACCCGAGCCCGCCGCGGCCGGTGTCGGCTATGCCGGACCCGCCTCCAGCGCGCGCCTGGTCACGCTCTCCAGCTCGGACAGCGCGGCCTGCGGCGGGTGCAGAACCCCTCGATCGGTCATGGTGGAGACGATGTCGCGGACGCGTCCGTAGTAGGAGGCCTGCTCGGTCGGCGTGCTGCTGGCCGCGGCGTGGTTGTACAGCTTCAGCGCGGTGTCCAGCGAGTTCCGGTCGGCCGGGTCCAGATAGCCGGTGCCGACACGCCGGCCGTGCTTCTCGCACGCGATCCATGCTCGACGCAGCCGGCGGACGGACTGCTGGTAGGCGTCGGCGATCCCGCGGTCGCCCGGGTAGGCGTCGGTGCGCAACGCGCCCGCCTCGTCGAGGGCGTGGTGGAAGTCCTGCGTCTGCTCGACGGTCACGTCGGTGACCGCCGGGTACCGCAGCAGCATGGCCGGATCGAGTTCGTAGCCGGCGTAGGCACGCAGGATCTCGTCGTGGCGGCGGACGGACTCCTCCCACAGGCGCCGCGCGGCCTCCTCGGTGCCGGCGTCGGCGATGCGCGGGCGGCGCAGGTCCACGTCCGGCTCGCCCCCGGGCAACGGTCCGTCGTCCTCCGGTTCGGGGGCCGAGCCCACCGAGACGCTCACCGTGGAACGGGCGACATCCGCGGCCGCCGCCTGCTTGCGCGTCGACACCCGCTCCGGGGCGTGGGCCCGGAGCCGATCGACGATCGCCGTCACGGCCGGGTCCCCCTCGACGATCGCGACGCGCCACCGGTCGGTGTCGAGATCGTCGTCGACGTGCGAGCCCACCTTCGGGACGTCGCGCGCGAAGGTGAGCGCGAGGTACTTCTGGCCGAAGACGGTGAGGTGGTGCGACCGACCGGTCGACGCCGAGGTCACGTCGGCCGGCCCCCCGACCGCGAACGACCGCAGCGACTCCAGCGGATACGAGACCAGTTCACGCCGCTCGTCCCCGAAGTAGACGGTCTCGTCGTCGACGGTCAGCAACACCGCGCCGCGCCGGCCGAGCCGACCGTGGGCGGCGATCGCCATCGAGCATCCGAGCAGCCCCGCGACCACCGCGGCGGTCGTCATCCCGCCGACGCCGACGACGCGCAGGCCGACGAGTGCCACGAGCGCTGTCACCGTCAGCAACCCGGCCGCGGCCGCAGAGTTGTGGTGCCGACCCGTCAGATACTCGGTCCGACATGTAATCGAGACCACAGCCCCACCTCCGTTCGGCATATCGCTTCGCCCGTCCGGTCGGCTACCGTGGTGGACGTGAGTCTCGGGGATCGCGCTCAGTCGTCACACCGCCGCTACCCAACCCGTGGACGTCGCATCAGCTTACGCACTGTCGCACTGGTCAGCGCGCTGTTCGCGGCCGCTGTCGTCGGTGCCGTGAACGGCGCCCCGGGCCGGGCGGCCCCCGCCGACCCGCACTTCGTCGGCAGGTCCTACACGTCGACCGTCGTGAACGGCGCGCAGATCCCCGGCGGAGGACCGTTGCAGGTGAGCTTCCCGGCCGCCAATCGCATCTCCCTGACCGCCGGCTGCAACCGGCACATCGGCGAGCTGCAGGTCGACGGACCGTTGCTCCGCCTGGGCGCCCTGGCATCGACGATGATGGCCTGCCCCGGCCCGCGTGCACAGGCCGACGACTGGATCACCTCGTTCACGTCCGAACCCCTCACCTGGTACTCGGTCGGTCAGGCGCTCGTCCTGGTCGGCCCCGACGCCCAGGTGCTCTTGACGGAGAAGTACTCATGAGCAGCCCAGCACCCGCTGTCGTCACCGTGACCGGAGCGGCAGGCAGCATCGGTTACGCCAGTGTCTTCCGCATCGCGGCGGGCGAGATGCTCGGGCCCGATCAACCGATCGCCCTCCGCCTGCTCGAACTCCCGCAGGCGATCCCCGCGGCCGTGGGCACGGCCATGGAACTCGACGACGGCGCCTTCGGCCTGCTCAAGTCCGTCGAGGTCCTCGACGACCCCCGCAAGGCGTTCGACGGCGCGAACTTCGGTCTCCTGATCGGAGCGCGACCGCGCACGAAGGGCATGGAGCGGGCGGACCTGCTCGCGGCCAACTCGAGCATCTTCGCCTCGCAGGGCGAGGTGATCAACGAGGTCGCCGCCGACGACATCCGGGTGATCGTGGTGGGAAATCCCGCCAACACCAATGCCGCGGTCGCCGCCGCGCACGCCCCCGACGTCCCGGCGGAGCGGTTCACCGCGCTGACCCGGCTCGACCACAACCGCGCCGTCGCCCAACTCGCCCACCGCGCCAACGTCGACGTCGGCGAGATCAGCCGGGTGACGATCTGGGGCAACCATTCGGCGACCCAGTATCCCGACATCTTCCACGCCCGGGTCGGTCGTCGCAGCGGCGCGGAGTACGCGGCCGACCGCGAGTGGCTCGTCGACGACTTCATCCCGACCGTCGCCAAGCGCGGCACCGCCATCCTGGAGGCCCGCGGGGCGTCGTCGGCCGCGTCGGCGGCCAACGCGACGATCGACCACGTCCGCGACTGGGTGCTGGGCACCCCGACGGACGAGTGGACCTCGGCGGCACTGCCGTCCACGGGCGCCTACGGTATCCCCGAGGGCCTGGTCAGCAGCTTCCCGGTCCGGTCGGTCGACGGCCGCTGGGAGATCGTGGAGGGACTCGAGATCAACGAGTTCTCGCGTGCCCGCATCGACGCATCCGTCGCAGAATTGCAGGCCGAGCGGGACGCGGCCTTCAACCGCTGAGCGCCTTCGGACCGTAGGCTTCCCACCATGGCCAAGAAGGACAAGGGCAGGCACGGGAAGATCCCCAACAAGGTCTACGAGGCGGAGTTGTTCCGCCTGCAGACCGAGCTGGTCAAGCTCCAGGAGTGGGTGCGCGCGACCGGCGCCCGCATCGTGGTGGTCTTCGAGGGCCGGGACGCGGCCGGCAAGGGCGGGACGATCAAGCGCATCACCCAGTATCTGAGTCCCCGCGTCGTGCGGGTCGCGGCGCTGCCGGTCCCGACCGAGCGCGAACGCGGACAGTGGTACTACCAGCGCTATGTCGCGCATCTGCCCGCTCCCGGCGAGATCGTGCTGTTCGACCGTTCCTGGTACAACCGTGCCGGAGTCGAGAAGGTCATGGGCTTCTGCACCCCCGAGGAGCACACCCGGTTCCTGCGGCAGACCCCGATCTTCGAGCAGATGCTGATCGACGACGGGATCATCTTGCGCAAGTACTGGTTCTCGGTCTCGGTGGAGGAACAACTGCGGCGGTTTCGCGCCCGCATGGAGGACCCGGTGCGCCAGTGGAAGCTGAGCCCGATGGATCTCGAGTCGGTGTACCGCTGGGAGGACTACTCGCGCGCCAAGGACGAGATGATGGTGCACACCGACACGCCCCAGAGTCCTTGGTACGTCGTCGAATCCGACGTGAAGAAGCACGCCCGCCTCAACATGATCGCGCACTTCCTCGACAGCATCGAGTACCACGAGGTGCCGCGGCCGAAGGTGAAGCTCCCCAAGCGTCCGATCGAGTCCGGCAACTATCAGCGTCCGGCGCGCGAGCTGTCGAAGTACGTCCCGGACCACGTCGCGACGCTGATCCGCACCGACCACTGAGGACCGGATGTGGATCGGGTTCTGCGAGTTCGACTACCGGCTCGGTGACGTCCACTCGCTGAAGCAGAAGCGATCGGTCGTCCGGCCGATCGTCGCCGACATCCGGCGCCGCCACCAGGTCTCGGTGGCCGAGGTCGGACACCTCGACGTCCATCGGCGCGCCTCGATCGGCGTGAGCGTGGTCGCCGCCGATCGCGGACACGTGGTGGACCTGCTCGACGCGATCGAGCGGACCGCCGCCGATCACCCCGAGGTGGAGCTGCTCTCGGCCCGCCGGCGCATCATCAGCGCCGACGATCTGTGACCACGCCGGCGGCGACCGCCGCCTGCCGATACGCCACGGCGAGCGAGTCGACGGTCTCGTGCGCGTTGAGTCCGCTCGGATTCGCCACGACCCAGAGCTCGGCCCCGTCCCACGTCTCCTCCTGACGACCGGGCACCGCGTCGCGGCGCCCGAATGCCGTTCGGTAGGCGGTGATCCCGGCGACCGCGACGACGCGCGGGCGCACCCGCGCCACGCGTTCGCGCAGTCGCCGTCCGCCTTCGCGCAGTTCCTCGGCGGTCAACTCCGCCGCGGTCGCGGTGGCCCTCGGCACGACGTTGGTGATGCCGACGCCCCGCGCGGTCAGCATCGCGGCGTCCTCCGGCGACATCCCCTGCGACGCATCGATCACGCGGTCGACGATGCCCGCGCGGGCCAGGGCCGGGTAAAAGCGGTTACCCGGCCGGGCGAAATGCGCCCCGGTCGCCGCCGTCCACAGGCCCGGGTTGATCCCGACGAACAGCAGGCGGCAGTCGTCGCCGATGAGGTCGTCGACCGTGCGGTCCCGGTGGGCGAGCAGCTCCTCCTTCGTGAACCCCATCCGCGCGGGCCGTCTCAGCCCTCGTGTCCCGGCGCCACGCAGAACTGGTTGCCGTCGGGGTCGGCCAGGGTCACCCAGGAGAAGCCGGGCATCTCGTGCTCGGCGACCCTCGTGGCCCCGGCCGCGACGAGCCGATCGACCTCCGCCTCGACGTCGTCGGCGGTCAGGTCCAGGTGGATGCGGTTCTTGCCCGGTGTCGGGTCGCCGACCTTCTGGAAACCGAGCCTCGGTGCCGCCTCGCCGAGCGAGACGACGACGAAGAACCCGTCGTTCTCCTGAATGATGTTTCCCCCGAGCTGTTCGGCCCACCACCGGGCCAGCGGAACCGGGTCGGTGGAGTCGATCGAGACCATTCCCACTGTAAGAGCCATGGAAACAACCTATCGCCGGGCCGCCGGCGGTGGGGCCGGAACCCGTGCCACGGACGCCGCAGCCGGTTTCGCAGTCCGTCCCGCTGTGTGGCGACGCCCACTACACTCACGCTGATGCGCGGATTGTCCTACACGCTGCTCGGCGGTCTCGGGGCCCAGATCGGTTCGGAACCCGTCGAACTCGGCACCCGCAAGCAGCGGGCCACCCTCGCGCAGCTCCTGCTCGCCGAGGGCGCTCCGTTGCGTGCCGACCGGCTGATCGAGGGCATCTGGGCCGACGAGCCGCCCGAACGGGCCGAGGTGTCGTTGCAGTCCTACATCTCCGGGTTGCGCAAGGCTCTCGAACCCGATCGTCGGCCGCGCAGCCCGTCGACGGTGCTGCTGACCCACGGCACCGGTTACAGCCTGCCGACCACACCCGAGCAGGTCGATCTCCGGCGCCTGTCCGCGGATGTCGCCTCGGCGCGAACCCTGATGCAGGAGGGCGACACCGCGGCGGCCGCGCCGCTCCTGCAGAACGTCCTCGACTCCTATCGCCCGCTGCTCCCCGAGTTCGAGGGTCTCGCCTTCCGGGACGAGGCCGCCGACCGTCTCGATCGCATGGTCGGCGCCGCCCGCGAGCTGTCGTTCGAGGCGCGGATGGCCGCCGGCGACCATCGGCTGCTGGTCACCGAACTCGAAAGTGCCGTCGGGCAATCCCCGCTCGACGAGGGGCTGTGGGTCCTGCTGGCCACGGCGCTCTACCGCGTCGGCCGGCAGTCCGACGCGCTCGGGGCCATCGCGAACGCACGCCGGATCCTCGCCGAGGAGATCGGGGTCGACCCGGGCCCACGACTGCGCGACCTCGAACGCGACATCCTCGACCAGGCCGCGCATCTCGACGCGCCGGCCGCGCCCCGCGACACGGCGAGGGTCGGCCGGGACGGCGGCCCGTCGTCGGCGGGCACCGGCGACGGGCCCGGGGCCGACTCCGACGCGGGCTCCACCGGGCCGCTCGGCGCCAAGCCCGACGACGGGCCCGCGCTCGTCGGCAGGGTCGACGAGCTCGCCGCCCTTCACCGGTCGGTGCTCGCCTCGATGACCGGTCCCGGCGGTGTGGTGGTCGTCGAGGGCGAGCCCGGGGCGGGCAAGACCGCGCTGATCGACGAGGCCGGGCGGCGAGCGGCCGGGGCCGCGGACCTGTTCGTGCTGTGGGGGCGCTGCGTCGACGATCCCGCCGCGCCGTCGATGTGGCCGTGGGTGCAGATCCTCGGCGCGGTCCTCCCCCGCCTCGATCCCGCCGACCGCGAGCACCTGCTCGACAGCCCGCTCGGGCGCATGGTGACCGAGGGCGTCAACGTCATCCCGCCGCCGCGCCAGATGCCCGACGCCGCAGCGCGTTTCCAGTTCTACGACCAGGCCGCGGACCTGCTGGACGGGGTGGCCGGGCGCCACAAGCTGATCATCGTCCTCGACGACCTGCAGTGGGCCGACGGGGCATCCCTGGAACTGTTCGCGCACATGGCATCCCGACGGACGCCCGGAGTCACGTTCTTCGCGTCGGTGCGCACCCCCGTCCACCGGCGGATCGTCGCGTCGACACTCGCCCGGCTCGCTCGGCTGCCCGAACACCGGCGTCTCACGGTCGGCCCGCTCGGCGGCGACGACATCTCCGAGCTGATCCGCCGCGAGACCCTGCAGTGGCCCGAGGTCGCCACCGTCTCGTCGATCGAGCGGCGCACCGGCGGCAACGCGTTCTTCGTCCGGGAGCTCGCACGCATCCTGGCCGCACAGGGGTCGATCGCCGCCAACGCGGTCCCGTCAGGAGTCCGGGACGTCGTCCGGCAGCGTCTCCTCGGCATGTCGCCGCAGACGTCCGAACTCCTCGACGTCGCGGCGCTCATCGGCACGCGCGTGGACCTCGTCCTGCTGGCGTCGGCCGCCGGGACAGCCGTCGACGAGGCACTCGAGCTGCTCGATTCGGCAGCGACCGCGGGCGTCGTCGACCTCGGTCCCGAGGACCCGTTCGGCTTCAGCTTCAGCCACGACATCATCCGCGAGGCCATCGCCGACGGCATACCGTCGACGCGCGCCCGACGCATCCACCTGGCGATCGCCGACGCGCTCGCGTCGAACACCTCACCGCACGCGGTCACCCGCATGGCGCGACATCTCTGGTCCGCAGGTCCGCTGGCCGATCGCGAACGGACCATCGAGGCGCTGCTGGCCGCCGGCGACATCGCCCTGCGCACCTACGATTTCGACGGCGCGAGCCGTCATCTCGGTGACGCTGCGACGCTGGCGCGGGCCACCGGAGACCAGGAGGCCGAGTTGCGGGCGATCGCCGCCCAGCACGCGAGCGAGGTGTCGGCGCACGGCTACTTCGCCGTGGAGGCCGATCTGCGGGAGCGTGCACGTTCCCTTGCGTCGGCTCTCGGTGACACCCGGTTGCTCGCCGACCTCGACTACGCCCGCTGTGCCGCGCACATCCAGGTCTCCGACACCGACACCGGGCATCGGCTCGCCACCGAGCTGAGGGCACGGGCGGAACGGTCCGACGATCCGGTGGTCGTGCATCTGGGCATGCAGATAGCGGGCTTCGACGAGTTCAGCCGCGGAGACTTCGGCGCGGCGTACCGCATCCTCGACCGGTACGCCCCCATCGAGCCCGTGCCGGGCCTGCGCGACGACCAGCTGGCGATGGCGCGCGGATACCGCGCCTGGGCGACCACGATCCATCTCGGCCGAGACGCCGGACGGTCCCTGTTCGGCACGCTCGCCGACACTCTCGGGGATCCGCGGTCGCGCCTGGGTACGGCGATCTTCGCGGTGGGGGCGGCGGCGATGATCGGCGACGCCCGGTGGGCTCTGGAGGCCGGGCAGATCATCGACTCCGACCGGCCCGGCCCGCTCGCCTACCTGCGCCGCAGCGGCGAGCGCATGTACTGGTGGGCACGGGCGATGACCGGCGACGTCGACGACGCCCTGACCCGTATCGACCAGCTCGAGGCCGTCGAGCGCAACGGGGACGACCGCAGCGGGGGCGACGCCGGGGAGGACAGCAGCGCCGGTCACGTCCGGCAGCGCACCGGAGAGGGTTTCTGGCTCGGCCTCCACGCCGAGGTCCTCATCGCCGCCGGCGAGCTGACCGGCGCCGCCGCACTCCTCGACCGGGCCGACGACCTGGCCGCGCGGACCGGGGAGCGCTACGGGGACGCCCATCGCATGCTGGTGCGCGCCCGGTACGAGTACGTCGGCGGCCGCACCCCCGGGGTGGTCGCCGACACCCTGGCCCGTGCCCGTCGGACGGCCCTCGACCAGGACGCGCAGGCGCTCGTGCAACGGGTCGACGCGCTCGCCGACGAGTGGGGGCTGTCGTCGGGTTGATCCCCGACGGGCGCGGGTGAGCGGATAGGCGGTGCGGGTAGGCCGTGTGGGTAGGAGAGCCGCAGGCCCAAGCCTGCCCCAAGTCGTCGTCAAGAGTCCTCGGACAGGCTGATCGGCACACCGGGAGGGTCCTGCCGCCCGGTGTCACCGACCCGGCCCCGGCATCCACGCCGGCAGACACCAGAGGACGCCCTGCATGACCGCAACCCCTGCCTCCCCGACCGGCGGGCCCGAGAACCTGACCGTCCGGACCCGCAGTTCTGTACTCGCGCAGTTGCGCGCGCGCATCGCCGGCGAGGTGTTCGGTCCCGGCGACCCCGGCTACCGCGAGGCGTGCGCCGGCTTCAACCGGATGGTCACGCACCGGCCCGCCGTGGTCGCCCTCCCGGAGAATCCCTTCGACGTCGTGGAGGCCGTCCGGTTCGCCGCCGAGGAGGGCCTGCGGGTCACCGTGCAGGCGACCGGTCACGGCACCGGCGTGCCGATCGACGGCGGCCTGCTTGTCAACACCTCCCGGCTCGACGGGGTCACCGTCGACCCGATCGCCCGGACCGCCCGGATCTCCGCGGGCGCCACCTGGAAGACCGTTCTCACCGCCGCGGCCCCGTTCGGCCTGGCGCCGCTGATGGGCTCGTCGAGCGGTGTCGGTGCGGTCGGCTACACGCTCGGCGGCGGGTTCGGCTGGCTCGGGCGTCGCTTCGGGCTGGCGTCGGACGCGGTCCGCTCCTTCGATCTCGTCACCCCGGACGGCACCCCACGCCGGATCACCGATTCGAGCTCCCCCGAACTGTTCTGGGCGCTGAGGGGCGCCGGCGCCGGGAGCCTGGGGGTCGTCACCGCGATGGAGATCGGCCTCGTGGAGGTGTCGACGGTGTACGCGGGCAACCTCTTCTACCCCGTCGACGACGCCGAGGAGATCTTCGCCCGGTTCCGCGACTGGGCGCCCACGCGACCCGAGGAGTTGACGTCGGCGGTCGCGATCCTCAACCTCCCGCCCACCGACGACGTGCCGGAGCCGTTGCGCGGCGGCAGCTTCGCCGTGGTGCGGGGCTGTTGGTCGGGAGACGTCGACGCGGGCCGACGCCTCGTCGACGAGTGGCGTGAGTGGAGGACCCCGCTGATCGACATGTGGGACGAGCGGCCGTTCACCGACGCCGACGCGATCAGCATGGACCCGGTGGAGCCGATGCCGCACCTGGTCACCACGGAGTGGTTCGAGGACCTGCCCGACGACGCGATCGACGTCATCGCCCGCCGGGTCCGGCCCGCCGCCGGGTCCGCGCCGCTCGTCGTCGGGGAGATCCGCCACGCCGGCGGCGCCGTCGCCCGTGCCGCGGCGACGGCCGCCAACGACCGCGCGCGGTCCGGTGAGTTCCTCCTCGAACTGATCGCCGCTGTCCCCGATCCCCAGGTCGCACTCGCCGTCGAGTCCGCTCTGCGCGTCACGCGACAGGAGTTGGCCCCCTTCGTGACCGGTGCCGCCTACCTCAACCTCGTCTCCGGCCCCGAGCGTGCGGCTCGCGCCTACGCCGCGTTCGGCGCCGAGAACCGGCGGCGTCTGGCCGGGATCAAGGCCGCCGTCGACCCGTCGAGGCGGTTCAGCCGCGGCGACATCGTGTGAGCGGTCGTCGCACGGTTGCGTCACCCGCCGCGTTGTGGGCTGATGTCAGTTGTGAGCGACCAACCCACTCCCCTCGCCCCCGTGCTCATCGTGGACGCGGCGAACGTCGTCGGTTCGGTCCCCGACGGGTGGTGGCGCGATCGTCGGGGCGCCGCGGAGCGGTTGCGGGATCGCCTCGAACCCCTGGCCGTGACGGGTCTCGACTCGCTGCCGGGGCCGCTGGAGATCGTCCTGGTCGTCGAGGGCAGGGCCCGCGGCGTCCGCTCCTCCGGGAACGTCGAGGTCGTCGAGGCGCCCGGGTCAGGTGACGACGCCATCGTCGACGAGGTACGCGCACGGCCGGATCGGCGACGGGTCGTCGTGACCGCCGATCGCGGTTTGCGTGCCCGGGTGACCGAGCTGGGGGCGGAGGTCCTCGGCCCCTCGGCGATCCCGCGCTGACCGGTCCCGCGCCGACCGGTCACGCGCCGGCCGAAACCCCGCCCGGGCGAGGAAGATCCCGGACCGGATTTCCCGAGCGGTCACGCCCGATGGCGGATCGCGATGATAATCCTCTTGCGACAACACCGTCCGAGAGGAAGCCTCCGCATGAACGACGTCGACGTTCTGATCGCGGGCGCCGGCCCCGTCGGCCTCACCGCCGCCGTCGAACTGCGGCGACGAGGGGTCGGGGTACGGATCGTGGACCCGATCACCGAGCCGCCGCAATACGCGAAAGCCGTTGGCATCCAACCCCGAACACTCGAGGTGTTCGAGAGCATGGGTGTCGTCGAACCCGTGCTCGACGCCGGGCTCGAGATGCGCGGCCAGCTCATCTACGTCAACGGCACCCAGGTGTCGCGCTTCGACCTGTTCGTGCCCGACGACGTCCCCTACCGCTTCCACCTGATGCCGCAGTACGCCACCGAGCAGGTGCTGCGCGACCGGTTGCTCGATTTCGGCACCAGCGTCGAACGCGGGATCCGCGTGTCGGCGTTCGAGCAGGACGACGACGCCGTCACCGTCACGCTGACCGACCTCGACGGAGGGTCGAGCACCGTGCGCGCGTCGTACCTGATCGGTGCGGACGGGGCGCACAGCACGGTCCGAAAGACTCTCGGCCTGACGTTCGAGGGCGGGGCGTTCCCCGAGCAGTACATGCTCGCCGACGTCGCGGTGGACTGGTCCATGCCGCGCGGATACGCGGTCCGGACGATGCACCAGCGGGACGACGGCACCACCGACGACCTTCTCGTGGCCATCCCGCTGCCCGGTCGCGGGCGGTACCGCATGTCGATGTTCGTGCCCGACGAGCTGGCCGTCGCGCCCGGCGGGCAGGATGTCGCGCACGGCTTCGAGGGAACCCGGGCACCCGAGCTGTCCCACATCCAGGCCGTCGTCGACCGCCTTGCGCCCGAACCCGCGACGGTCTCGGATCTGCGCTGGTCGTCGGTCTTCCGCATCAGCCACCGGATCGTCGACTCCTACTCGCGCGGCAGGGTGTTTGTCGCCGGCGATGCCGCCCATATCCACCCGCCGACCGGCGCGCAGGGCATGAACACCGGGATCCAGGACGCACACAACCTGGCGTGGAAGCTGGCCCTCGCCGTCCACGGGGACGCCGCGCCGGAACTGTTGCAGACCTATGACCTCGAACGGAGGCCGGTCGGTGAAGAGGTCGTCGGCCGCACCGTGCGCGATGCGCGGGAGGGCATCGGCGCCGACTCGGACGACATCGGCTTCATCATGCGGCGCGAGGCGCAGCTGTTGATCTCCTACGCCGACAGCCCGCTCGCCGCCGGCTCGGCGCTCCCGTCCGCGGCGGCCGCGCCGCGCGCCGGTGAGCGGGCCCCCGACGCATCGGGCCTGAGCCGCGAATCGGTCAACCACCCGTTGCGGTTGTTCTCGCTGCTCGACGGGGTCGACCACGCGCTGATCCTCTATGCCGACGCGACCGCGGGACCCGCGCAGGTGCCGTGTCTCGAAGCGCTCGCCGACGACGCAGTCGCCACCGCGCGCGGCCGCATGACCGCGCATGTGGTCGCCGCCCCGACGGCCCAGGTCGGCAGCATCGAGATCCCGCTGCTGCGCGACACCGAAGGCCACTTCGCCGCGGGGTACCGACCCGACGGCTCGACGATCTTCGTGATCCGGCCCGACGGCCACATCGGATACCGCGGTCCCATGGGCGACACGCACGCCGCGCTGTCCTATCTCGAGTCGACCTTCCGTTAGTCGCCCGAGCGAGCCGTGTCGTCGCGCGCGTCACACCCCGGCAGACCGACGGCGTGCTCGTCCACCCGGCCACCGTAGGCTCACCCCATGACCAGATGGGGGCAGGTGGAGCGGGTTCGGTCCCTGGCCGGCCGTGTCAACTCGTCGGCTCGGCGCCGGGTCGACGACTCGTACGTGGGCCGGTCGCTGGGCGCTCGCGAGGTGATCTATCTCGTGGCCCCCACCGGGTATCCGAACTACGGCGACGAGATCATCGCCCGGACCTGGCTGCGGCATCTCGCCCGCGTCCGGCCCCAGGCCACCGTGGTCCTGGACTGTCACAGCCCGGGATCGGCGAACGTCCTGCTCCGCGACGCGCATCCGCGGATGATCGTGGTCGACACCCTGTGGCAGCTCACCAATCACGCGCGCGACGCCGAACCGTCGAACCCGTGGGAGTGGGTGTCGCGCGCGGCCGTCGACTCGGGCCTCGCGCCGCGACTGGCGGTCGGACTGGATCTGCTCGCCTCGTCGACCACCATCCACCTCCTCGGCGGCGGATACGTCAACACCGTGTGGCCGCACCACGTCTCGCTGTTCGTGGCGGCCGAGGCGGTCGCGCAGCACAGCGGGGCACGACTGGTCGCGACCGGCCAGGGCCTGGTGCCCACGGTCGACGAGCCCGCCTGGTCGGCACTGACCGCGGCACTCGGTTCGTTCGACGTGATCGATGTCCGCG
>Ga0164243_10010157_pt1 | contig 13561 bp, 11 predicted proteins | sample OricompcompostOP_FD_108781 | JGI IMG/M metagenome (GOLD analysis project Ga0164243, IMG submission 108781) | Organic Plus compost microbial communities from Emeryville, California, USA - Original compost - Organic plus compost (OP) | ecosystem: Engineered > Solid waste > Mixed feedstock >... | reverse complement strand
GCTGGGCTCGGCGGCGGTCCGGCCCGGCACGGTTCCTTCGGTGGTCATATCAGGGTGTCCTCCGCTCGGTTCCGGTTGTCAGGTGGTGCGGTCGGCCGATGAGGGTGCCTGCCGGCCGATGAGGGTGCCTCACGCCGGTGCCGTCGGCCGGCGGTCCGGGCACGATCGCAGCGCGGACCGCTGTGGGCCGTGCCGTCCGCCCGGGTGCTCGTCCGGGCGCATGTGACGGCCGGGCCGGGGCGGCCCGGCCGGTCGGTCACAAGTCGGCGGCCAGCTTCCCGCCGCGGCCCCAGTGGTCCGTCTCGACATCGGTGATGATCACCGTGACGGCGGCCTCGGGGCATTTGGCGATCCGCGCGACCGTCCCCGTCACCTCTTCGACGAGCTGACGGCGTTCGGCCTCACCGGCGCCTTTCCACCAGTTCACCTGCACCAGGGGCATGGCACGTCCCTCCTTCTCCGGTTGCCGTGTCCGGCGGCGGCCGGCCTCGTCGCCGAGCCGCCGCCTGGCTTGCTGAGAGCTGGGCGGAAGCCGTTGCGGCCTGCTCCCCGCGGGCGGGCCCCTACGCCTCCACCTGTTCGCGCTGCCGCTGTTCCACGGCGACGGCGAAGTTCTGCCACATCCGGCCGCACTCCCTGGCCAGTTGGGCGATGTCCGCGGCGCGGTGGGCCGGCACGTCGCCGCTGAGCCGGGCCCAGTCCCGCGGGTCCAGCGCGTACACGTCCAGCAGACGCAGCAGCACCCGCCCCGACTCGGAGAACCGCAGCGAGGGATCGTTGCGCAGGCTGCGCACCAGTGCGGACCGCTCGGCCACTTCGGACGCCTGGATGCGGACGCAGGCGCTGGCCCGCCTGGGTGCCTCGCGTTCCTCGCGGCCCTGAGCGGCGACGGCTCGTGACTCGGACGCCGGCGGCGCCGCGGTCCGGCGGGTGTCGTCCCGTACGTTCCGCACGGTGTCCGGGCTGACGCCCGCCTCACGGGCGATCTGGCGCAGCGAGGCGCCCTGCCGGTCCGCCAGCAGGCTGCTCACCTTGGCACGGGCCGCGGCACCGTCGACGGGGCGCAGTCTGCCGTCCCTGCCGCGCCGATGGGTGACCGGCTCAGAGTCCTTCACCGAGCGTCTGCGGATCGAGCCCACCGTCTTGTGCGAGAGCCCCGCCACCGCGGCGATCGCCCGGTCGGACCACTCGGGGTAGGTGTCCAGGATGCGTTCGGCCGCCGCGGTCCGTTCGGCCCGCGAGAGGGGAAGACCGTGGGTGACGTTCTTCTCGACCGCGAGCACGAACGCCTCGTCGTTGTCGCAGTCGCAGAAATGCACGTCGATCGTCTCCTGCCCGCGCAGTTTCGCGGCCAGGAGGCGGTGCGCGCCGTCGACGACGCGCATGGTGCGGCGGTTGACGAGGATGGGCGGCAGTGTCGCCTCGGAGTGCGCCAGCAGACGCGCGTGCTCGTCGTTGAGTCCGGACAGCCGGGGTGAATCGGGCTGCACGATGTCGGCGAGCGGTAACCGTGTCAGGGAGCCCGCGGTCGTAGGGCTTCCATCGCCGCTTTTCCCGGCCACTCCGACAACGGGCTGATCGTTCACTATGGGGCCTTCCTGCTCGAAGCGAGTGTCGCTGCTGATGCGGCTGGTCCCGCCGACGTGCCCGCCCGGCGAGCGGTGTCACGCCTGCCGAACCGCCCTACCCCCCTGGATCGGTTCGCGCGATGTGCGTGGTCGTACGTGATCGGCGCGCCTGCCGGACGACGGTGCTGTCCGTGCCGTTACCCGGGCCGACCGGGTGGCGCGGCCGGCGGTGCACGGCCTGATCGCCGCCGACGTTCCCGCACGGTGCCAGGTGCGCTGTCCTACTCGCCATGGGTCAGATATCCCGAGTCTTCCCGTTTCGGCTGGGACCCGTGGGCGGGCGCCGGTTCCCACACGGCTCGGGGCAGATGACTCACTACACCGCGGTCCGGGCCCCTGTTCGATGACGTCCGTGCCTACGGGACAGGAGGTAGCGGAATGTGCCGTATCTACGGCCATTTCAACGCGGTGGTGCCGTCCGACGACCTGGCCCGGGTCGGGAAGCTCCAGCTGCACGGCGGCCCCGACTGGCAGGGCTGCGCGATCGGCCCCACCTGGTCGCTGGGCAGCAACCGGCTCGCCGTCATGGATCCCGCCGGGGGACGCCAGCCCTACCGTCCCGCGTCCGGCGCCGTCCACGTCGTCCTCAACGGCGAAATCTACAACCACAACGAACTGCGCAACAGCCTGGGCGCGTCCGGGTACCGGTTCACCGACCGCTGCGACGGTTCGGTGCTCCCCGCGCTCTACGAGCTGTACGGTGACGCGTTCGTCGACCACCTCGACGGCATGTACGCGATCGCCGTGCTGGACCTGCGCGCGGAGCCGAGGCTGGTCCTGGCCACCGACCATCTGGGGATGAAGCCCCTCTTCTACCACTGGGACGAGCGCCGGGGCGCCTTGTACTTCTCCTCCGAGATCCCGGCGCTCCTCGCCTTCCCCCAGGTTCCGGCCGACAGGTGGACACCGGGGCTGGACGCCTACCTGGCGACCAGGACACCGTTCGGCGAGCGGACGATGTTCCGCGACGTCTCGGTGCTGCCGCCCGCCGTCACGGCTGTCTGCGACCTCTCGCGGGGGCTGCGCGTGGGGCGCCGGTCCCCCGGTGCCTCTCACGCCGGGCACCGTGACGGTGAGGTGCGCGATGTCCTGCGTCAGGAGGTCGACGCACTGCTGGAGGCGGACGTGCCCGTCGCCTCCATCACCTCGGGGGGCCTGGACTCCAGCCTCGTGACGACCCTCGCCACCGGCAAGGTGCCCGAACTGCACACGTTCAACATCGCCTACACGGGGACGTGGCCCGACGACGAGCGGCACTTCGCCCGTGCGGTCTCCGACCACGCCGGCGCCCGGTACCACCAGGTGGAGCTGGATCCCGTGCGGCTGCCCGAGCTGCTGCCGCACGTTGTGCGGCATCTGGGCCAGCCCAACGCCGACCCGATCACGGTGAGCAGTTACGCCCTGTTCGCGGCGGTGCGGGAAGCCGGGTTCACCGTCGCACTGACCGGCGACGGCGCCGACGAGGCGTTCGGCGGCTACCGGCGCATGCGGAACGCCGCCGAGGCCGCCGCGGCGGGGAAGCCCTGGTACGAGGACTACCTCGACGAGTTGGCGGTGCTGCCGGCGAGGCTGCGCGGGCGGCTCTACACGGCCGACTACGCCGCCGCGCTGGGCGCCGCGCCGGCGATCCCGCAGGAGGCGACCGGCATCCTGCGGTCGGGGCCGGGCAGCGTGCTCGATCGGATCACCTCGTTCGAGCTCGGGTACCGCCTGCCCGCGTACCACCTCAGGCGGGTCGATCACCTGAGCATGGCCAGCGCCGTCGAGGTCCGGCTGCCGTTCTGCCAGCAGAGCGTCGTACGGCAGGCACTCCGGCTCCCCGACCGGTCACGCATCCACGGCGGCGCGGTCAAACGCGCCCTGTACGGCGCCGCCCGCGGCGTCCTCCCGGATGCGGTGCTCGCGCGCGAGAAACAGCCGTTCACCCTGCCGGTCTCGGCCATGCTCGCGCCCGGCTGGCCGCTGTGGGACTACGCCCGTGACCTGCTGGCCGCCGGCCGGCTGCGGCAGGCGGGCGAGATCGACCCGCGCGCCGTGGAGCGGCTGTTCGCGCGGCAGGCCGCCCGCCCGGACGGCACCACGGCCCTGACATTGTGGGCGCTGCTGGTCTACGAGATCTGGCGCGAACAGTTCGGCTCCGCGCCCCCTCCCGCGCCGTACCGCGAGCACAAGGTCGTGGTGTCATGATCGGACACGTCGTCTACGCCCACGGGAGCCCCTGCCCCACCCTGGTCCTCGACGCCCGCCGGCTGCCCGGGGACGACGAGCAGCTGCTGGACCGGCTCTCCTCGGCCAGGAAGTGGCTAGATGCGGCCGGCGCCGGGCATGTGCTGAAGATCGCCCTGGTGGAACCCTCCCCGCACCCGCTGTTCGACCTGGACTACCGGTTCGTGCAAGCGCTTCCGCGCTCGCCTGCCGCCTTCGACCTGCGGGGCTCGTGCGGGCACTCCGTCCTGTCGTCGATCGTCGCCGGCGCCGAGTCGGGTCTGCTCCCCCGTCTGACCCCCGGTATGCGGGTGCGCGTGATGGTCCGCAACAACGGTGACCACATCGTGTGCGAGACCGCCGAGGCCCGCCGGGAATCGGCCCTGTTCGACGTCCACTTCGTCCAGTCGCCCCCCACACCGCTCAGCGAGCTGCTGCTGGCCGGATCGGCCACCACGACGGTCGAGGCCGACGGGCGGCCGGTGCCGGTCTCCCTGGTGTCCATGGGGAATCCGTACGTCTTCGTGGCGGCGTCCGCTCTCGGTCTGTCGAGCACGGCCGAGCTGTTCGCCGACGATCCGCGGCTGTTCGACCGGCTGGTGCGCATCCGGCGTGCCACTGCGCGGCTGCTCGGCTGGCCCGCGGACGGTGCCTTCCCGAAGGTGGCGGCGGTCATGGCCGGGGCCGGCGGGCGGATCGCCGTCCGCGCCGTCTCGGTGCCCGGCTGGCACCCGACGATCGCGCTGACCGGGGCCGCCTGTGTCGCGGCGGCCGTCCGGATCGAAGGCACGGCGCCGTGGATCGCGGCCCAGCAGGCGGGTGTGCCCGACGGCACGGTCGACATCGTCACCTCCGGCGGACTGTCGAGCGTGACCTCGGCGGTGCGCGACGGCGTGCACGAGCCGGAACTGACCTGGATCACGGTCCGCGGCAAACGCACGACAACCCTCGGTTCGTTTCCCATCGAGCCCCTCGCCAGCCTCCAGTCGAAGGAAATCACCGCATGTCTGTCACTTTCCAGGTGATCGACCCCGAAAGCGCGCTGCCGGCCGACCTCGTCGAGCGCCTCGACGAGGCGGCCGGGCGCAGCGCGGCAAGCGGCCGGCCCGACGAGAAGCTCCTCGCCGAGCTGGGGCAGGCCGGCATGTTCGGTGTGGCCGTCCCCGCCGAGTACGGCGGGTCCGGCGGGGACGCCCGGCTGATCAACCACGTCGTGGCGGAGGTCGCCCGGGTCAACCCCTCGGCGGCGATCATGCTGTTCCAGCATTACGCGGTCAGTGCCCGCATCGTCGAGTGGGGCGAGCCGGCGCAGCGTGCCAGGCTGCTGCCGGCGCTGGCCAAGGGCGACCTGCTCGCCGCCTCCGCGTGGAGCGAGCCGGGAGCGGGCGCGGCGAAGAAGCGTCTGAGCACGACCGCGGTCAGGCTGCCGGACGGGCGCTGGCGGCTGAGCGGAGCCAAGTCGTTCACCACCAGCGCGGGTGTGGCGGGGATCTATCTGATCCTGGCGCGCACCTCGGAGACTGTGGAGGAGTCCGGTGGCGGCTACGGTTCGGCCGGCCAGACGTTCTTCCTGGTGCCGGCCGACGACCCGGGCCTGCGTCCCGACCAGAGCCTGGATCTGATCGGCATGCGCGGCTCGGCGACCGGCTTCGTCTCGCTGCACGACTGCGTGGTCGGCGACGAGAACCGGCTCGGTCCGCTCGGCGAGGCCACCAGCATCATCGCGGGGGTGCGCCGTACGGGGGCGACGCTGGGCGCGGTCTCCCTCGGCATCGCCGCCTCCCTGCTGGACCTGGCGGTCGAGCAGATCCACCGGCGTCCTCAGCCGCCGGACGGCGTCACCCGCTTCCGCCTGGTCGATCTGGCCACCCGCGTCGAGGCGGCACGCGCCCTGGTGGAGCGGGCCGGACGGCGGGACGCCGACGATCCGGGCATCACCACGCTGCACAGCAAACTGTTCGCGACCCACACGGCCGAGCAGGTCGGGGTGGAGGTGGCGCGCCTGCTGGGCTCGGGGGGATACGTCGTGGGCAACCGCGTCAACCGGTTGATGGCCGACGCCCGCGCGGTCGCCCACATGGGGCCGACCAACGATCTGTGCCGAGAGCTGGTGGGCGCCGCATGGCTGGGGTGAACGCGCAGCTCGCGGTGGTCAACGGGCGGCTGGTGACCCCCGAGGGGGTCCGTTCCGGTGTGCTGCTCGTCGCGGACGGGCGGATCAGCGGGATCACCGGCGCCGCGCCCCGCGGTGTCCCCGTCCTGGATGCGGCGGGCGGGTACGTGCTGCCCGGGCTGATCGACTCCCACGTCCACTTCCGCACGCCCGGCCTGGAGCACAAGGAGGACTGGGAGCACGGCAGCCGTGCCGCCGTCGCGGGCGGTGTGACCACGGTGCTCGACATGCCGAACACGGTTCCGCCGACTCTCGACCCGGACGCCGTGGTCGCCAAGGCGCGGCGGATCACCGGCCGTTCGCTCGTCGACTTCGCCTTCCACATCGGTGCGGACCCGTCCCGTCCGGAGATCCTGGCCGGTCTCGATCCGGCCGTCGCCCGCAGTGCGAAGGTGTTCATGGCCGGGCACCACACCGCCCCCACCGTCATCAGCGACCCGGTGCAGCTCGACAAGGTGTTCGCCGCCGCGGCCACCTCCGGGGTGCGGCTCGTGCTGCACGCCGAGGACCAGCGGCTGCACGATCTGCTGGACACCTGGCGGGGCGGTCCGCCCGACGCCTACCGCGACTACGAACGGTGGCGTCCGCGCAGCAGCCCCATCTCCGCCGTCGTCCGGGTACTCGAACTGGTGCGGCGCCACGGCACCGAGGCGCACATCCTGCACCTGTCGAGCGCGGACGAGGCGGATCTCGTCGCCGCCGCTGCCGCCGACGGGCTGCCGGTCACCTTCGAACTGACCGCTCACCACCTGTCGTTCACCGACGCCGACACGGCACGCGGGGGCGCACGCACCCGGCTGGCCCCGGCGATCCGCGGAGCACACGACCAGGAGCGGCTCTGGGCGGCGCTGCGGGCCGGTGAGGTGGCGACGCTGGGCAGCGACCACGCGCCGCACACCAAGGCGGAGAAGGAACTCCCCGTCGCCGAGGCGCCGCCGGGCCTGCCCGGTGTGCAGGAGCTGGCCACCGCGGTGTGGACCGGAATGCGCCGGCGCTGGCCCGACGAGGACCCGGACACCGCGATCCGCCGGCTGGCGCTGCACATGGGAGAACGTCCGGCCGGTCTGTTCGGCCTGACGGGCAAGGGGCGGCTCGTGGCCGGAGCCGACGCCGACCTGGTGGTCTTCGACCCGGAGCGCCGCTGGATGCTGTCCGCGGCGGACGTCGCCGCCAAGTGCGGCTGGTCCGCGTACGAGGGCTGGACGTTCACCGGGCAGGTGCGGGTGACCGTCAAAGCGGGGCGGGTCGTCTACGACCGGGAGAAGGGCAGATTCGGTGCGCCCGCGGGACGCTGGCTCTCGCCGCTGGGCCGGGAGAAGGGGCGGGCCTGCAATGGCTGAGCAGACCGTGACGATAGCGGGCGGCGGGATCGGCGGGCTGGCCCTGGGGGTGGCGCTGCGGCGCTCGGGGCTTCCCGTGACGGTCGTCGAGCGGGCCGCGGCCGTCAAGGACGCGGGGGCCGGCCTCGTGCTGTACCCGAACGCGTTGCACGCGCTGGAGCGGATCGACGGGGCGCTGGCCGGTGCGGTCAGGGCCGCCGGCCACGTCCCGGAGCCGGACGAGGTGCGACCGGTGCTGGACACCGCCGGCTCGGTCGTCAGCACCGATCCGGTGGGCGAGCTGGCCGCGCGGTTCGGCGCCCCGCAGGTTTCGCTGCTGCGCACGACGTTGCAGTCCCTGCTGCTCCGTCATGCGGTCGATGCCGGTGTGCGGATACTGCACGGGACCAGCGTGACCGGCTGCACCGACCGGGGGGACGAGGTCGAGGCCGCACTGTCCGGCGGGGACACACTGACAGGTGCGGCGCTCATCGGCGCCGACGGGCTGCACTCGGTGGTGCGGCGGTGTCTGCTCGGCCAGGAACCGCCCCGCTACTGCGGTTACACGACCTTGCGGGGCCGCTCGCCGGCGCCCAGGGAGTACCCGCACGGCTTCATCGTCACCGGGGTGGGCGTCGGAGTGTTCGCCGCGCCCATCGGTCCGGGGCGGTTGTACTGGACGGCGAAGGTGGCCGCACCGGCCGGTACGTGGCCCGCAAAGCCTCCCGGCCGGGCGTGGGCCGATCTGCTGGCGCTGATGGCCGACTGGCACCCGGCGCTCGTGGACGTGGTACGCCGCACGGACCCGGACGCGCCGGTCGTGGTCACCGACATCAACGACCGTGTACCGGTGACCGGCTGGAGCCGGGGCCGCGTCGGGCTTCTCGGCGACGCCGCGCATCCGATGTCCCCGGGTGCCGGGCAGGGCGCCGGCATGGCGCTGGAGGACGCGGCCGTACTGGGCGACCTGCTCGGCCCCGGCGCCGACGTCCCCGAAGCGCTGCGGCGCTACGCCGGCCGGCGGGCACCGCGGACCGCCGCCGTCGTCAGGCTCTCGCGGCTGCGCGACCACGTCGTGCACGGCGAGCGGGGCGAGTTCAGCACGCACGACGAAGAGCTGACCGATCTGTTCGGCTGGCGCGCCGCATCCTCCCTCGCGACCGAGTGAGGCGGCCACCGCGCCGGGCCGGTACCACAAGCAACGGACGAGTGGAGGGCGGACTGTCATGACATCGGAGACGACCCACTGGAACGACGTCGGCATCGACTACGACAAGGTGCTGGGCACCGACGCGTCCAATGTGGCGCTGTTGTCGGCGGCGGTTGACCAACTGCCCGCGGGGGCACGGGACATCCTCGACATCGGGTCGGGCACCGGGCGGCTCACCTCGCTGTGCCGCACGGCGCTGCCCGAGGCACGGATCGTCGGTGTCGACCCCGCCCCCGCCATGGTCGAGGAGGCGGAGGCCAAGTTCGCGGACGATCCGCTCACCTCGTTCCGGCACGGGGTGGCAGAGGATCTGTCGGGTCTGCCGGACGCGAGCTTCGACGTGGCGATCAGCAGTTTCGCCCTGCACCATCTGGAGCTGGGCACCTATCCGAAGGCGGCTGCCGAGCTGCTGCGGGTGCTGCGTCCGGGCGGGGTGTTCATCAACGCGGACCAGTTCTGCCGCGTGATGGGGCCGGCCGGCAGCAAGGAGCGGGCCACGGACGTCCTCGCGCTGCTGACCGACAAGGCGAAGTACTACCTGCGGGAAGCCAGCTTCGAACGGATGCTGCTCCAGATCGATCTGCTGCCGCGGTTCCTGCGGGAGGACGGGGAGATCCTCACCACCCCCGAGTTCTGGAGGGACCATCTGCTCGACGCCGGGTTCGCCGAGGCCGACATCGTCGCCACCGAGCCGGTCGAGTTGTTCAACCGGGTGATCGTGGCGCGGAAGGCACCGGGCGCGGCGAGCTGACGGGCCGACGTGGTGGTGAGGGGCGCGGCCGGCCGTCGCACCGCCACGTCACCGTCCGGCTCAGTGGCCGAGGCCGGCCTGCCGGGCCCGGACCGCCGCCTCGGCACGGTCGACGAGGTGCAGCTTGGCGAAGATGCGGGACAGGTAGTTGCGCACCGTCTTGATGGACAGGCCGAGTTGTTTGGCGATCGCCGCCGTGCCCAGACCGTCCGCGACGAGTTCGAGGACCTCCAGCTCCCGGTCCGTCAGCTCGGGGAAGGGCTTGGCCGCTCCGGCGGGCTGTGCCAGGTGATCGGTGACCCATCCGGAGGTGCTGGAGTCGAAGACCAGGCCGCCGGACTGGACGATTCTGATGGCCAGCACGAGGTCCTGGGAGGGTGCGCCCTGCGACAGGTAGCCGCGGGCTCCGGCGCGCATGGCGGCCAGGAAGGCCTCCCGGTCGTCGGCGATGCTGACGATCAGTACGGCGGTGCCCGGGCAGCGTTCGACGATGGGGGTGATCACATCCACGAGGGGGGCGCTCGGCGGATTGACGTGGAGCAGCACCACGTCCGGGCGCAGCCGGTGGATCGTGGCCACCGCGTCGGGTCCGGTGCCGACGTCCCCGACCACTTCCAGTGCGTCGACGCCGTCGAGCAGGATTCGCAAACTCGACCTGTATACCGGGCGGTCTCCCGCGATCAACACGGTGACGGAATCAGCACGCGCAGGCTTCTCAGCTACTTGGTCGAGCACGTTGTTCCTCCCCCAGACGCCCGAACACAGCTCGATCGACAATCGATCACAATACCAAAAAAGAACGTGCAGCACGGCATATGCAATGAACATGGGATTCCGGTTGTGCCGCCCCCTTAAGAGAGGCGTGCAGACCGCGGCTATGCCGCAGGTGAGCAGGTGTCACGGTGCCGCCCGGGCGCTCCGCCCCCATCTCGGCGCGCTGCTCGGCCGCGTACTCATTCCAGAAATCCCATAGGACAGCGGGCATCTGACTCACGACAGGAACAGTGCACGCTGAGAGGATTCCTGAGTTCCCACCGACCTTTATTTTGCCTTCTCTTTGCGGGATGCCAGGTGTTCATACGGCACACATTCAGGTATGCGCAGTTGACGCGGGAAAGCGTCATTCACCCTTCAACGACCGTAACGGTAATGACATCGGTTGCCGCAGTCACCGGGAATATCCGCATCCGACGCGACCCCGACGGCGTGAGACCGCATCGCTTTCCCCGGCACAACGGATCCGACGGGGGAAGTGCGCGGGCCCTCCCGGCGGACGCTCCCGGCTCCGGCACCCGAGCCACCCGGCCGAACGGCCACCGACTCCGCCGCCCCGTACTCCACCGGCCGGCCCTCAAGTCGGCCGGAAACAAGCGCACCGGCAACGATACCGCTCCCCTCCACCGCCCGACTCGTGCTACCAATCTTCCAAAGTCCTTTGGAATTTGGGAGTAAAGCGAATGGCATCCCGTACGGACCCGCAGACCAGTCCCCCGACAGTCACCCGAGCCGCCACCGACTCGGCGGACACCTCCGCACGGCGCCGCCGGACGGTATGGCTGCTGGCCGCGCTGGTGATGGTGTCCCTCAATCTCAGGGCGCCGATCTCGGCGGTGTCGGCGCTCCTGACCCCCCTCGTGTCCGACCTGGGCCTCTCGGGCTGGGGTCAGACCCTGCTGACGGTGCTGCCGACGGTCTGCCTGGCCGTGTTCGCCTTCGCGGGCCCCGCGCTGGTCCGCCGACTGGGCGAGGAACGGCTGGTGGCCGTCTGCCTGATCGTGCTGCTGGCCGGCGACCTCCTGCGGATGGTGCGCGCACAGGCCGCCCTCTTCCTCGGCACCCTCTTGGTGGTGGCGGCCATCGGGGCGATCAACGGGGCCATTCCCGGCCTCATCAAACGGGAGTTCGGCCAGCGGCTCGCCCCCGTGATGACGCTCTACACGATCGTGCTCACCCTGGGAGCGGCCGGCGCCTCGGCACTCGCTCCCCGGCTCGGCGGCGACCACGGCACCCACTGGCTCGCCTCCCTCGCCTGGATCACCGTCCCGGTGGCTGTCGTCGCCTGTGTGACCTGGCTGCCCGGCATGCGGCGGCGTGCCGCATCCGGCGGCCGGGCGCGGATCCCCAGCGCGCTGTGGCGGGACGGACTGGCCTGGCAGACCACCGCGTTCTTCGGCTTCATGGGTCTGTCCTTCTACTTCGTCCTCGGCTGGCTGCCGACGGTCTGTCACGAGCGCGGCATGTCACTCGCCCAGGGCGGACTCGTCCTCGCGGTCACCTCCCTCATCCAGGTGGCCGGCTCGCTCGGGGTCCCGGCGCTCATCCGGCGGATGCCCGACCAGCGGGGCGTCGCCGTCATCGTCGGGGTGCTCAACGCCGGCGGGCTCATCGCACTCATGGCCGCACCGATCTCCGTCGGCGCCTGGATCGCCGCCGCCCTGCTCGGCCTCTCCCAAGGCAGCGGGTTCACACTGGGACTCACCCTGATCGGGCTGCGCGCCAAGGACGCCGACACGGCCGTCGGACTGTCCGGCATGGTGCAGGGCGTCGGCTACCTCATCGCCATCCTGGGACCGCTCGGCGGCGGGGCGCTGCTGACGAGCTCCGCCGGGCTGACGGCGGCACTCGTCCTGCTGCTGGTCGTCACCGCCGGCGAACTGGCCGCGGGCGTGGGCGCCGGCCGCAACCGGCACGTCCTGGAACCGGCCGCGGCCCGTACCGGCACCGCGCGAGAGGTCTGACATGCCCGAACTCGACACACAGACGCTGACCGCCCCGATCTACACGGAACTGGCCCGGGTCGGCAAAGTGCTGGCCAACCCCCTCCGGCTGCGCCTGCTCGATCTGCTCGACGCGCGGGAACGCACCGTCGAACAGCTCTCCCGCGAGTCCGGTATCCCGTTGAAGAACACCTCCGCCCAGTTGCAACAGCTGCGCTCCGCCCACCTCGTCAGCAGCCGCAAGGACGGCACCCGTGTGCTGTACCGGCTGGCCGACGACGAGGTGGGCCGGTTCCTCGGCGTGTTCCAGGAGTTCGCCCGGCGGCGGCTGGCAGACCTGCGCAGCGCCATCTCCGACGGGCTCGGCGACCTGAGCGAGCTGGAACCGGTGACCGCCGAGGAGCTGACCACCCGGCTCGGCGACGGCGCGCTCGTGATCGACGTACGCCCGGCCGACGACTACGCCATGGGGCACATCCCCGAGGCCGTCTCCCTCCCGTCCGAGCAGCTGCTGAGCAGAATCGGCGAACTCCCGGACGACGCCGAGATCATCGCGTACTGCCACGGCCCGTACTGCGTGACCTCGGCCGCGTGCGTCCAGCTCCTCCGGGAACAGGGCCGGCAGGCGCGCCACCTCGAGGGCGGCCTCACCCACTGGCACCGCACCGGAAACCCGCTGCACACCGGGGCCGGCTCATGAGGCCGGGCCGGTGTGCCCCACCGAAGAGAGGGCAACCATGCGCATACGAGGAAGTCACGTGGCCGTCGTGGGCGGCAGCATCGCCGGCTGCGCCGCGGCCGTCGCCCTGGCCCGGGCGGGGTGCGAGGTCACCGTGTTCGAACGCAGCCGGGGCGGGCTGCGCGACCGCGGCGCCGGTATCACGCTTCCCGCGTCGCTCCACGGTGAACTGCTGGATGCGGGATACCTGAGCCCCGGCATGCGGGTGCTGCGACGCGACGAGCTGATCTGGCTCACCCGCGACGGACGGTCCCCCGACGGCCGGATGGTCGGCCGGCAGCCCTATCCGTCCATCATGGCGAGCTGGGCACTGGTCTGGCGCGGGCTGCGCAGACAGGTGCCGGACAGCGCCTACCGCGAGGGGGCGGCCGTCACCGGTGTGCGGCAGGTGGGCGACGGCGTGGAGGTGTGGGTGAACGGCCGGTCCGCGGGGCGGTACGCGGTCGCCGTCGGCGCCGACGGTTACCGGTCGACCGTGCGGCCGGCCGTCGCCCCGGAAGCGGCCGTCCGGTACGCCGGGTACGGCCTGTGGCGCGGCGACCACCCCGCCGACCGGGGCGCGGACGGCCCGCGGTCACCGTTGCTGGACGACTTCGTCGCCGTCGGCTTCCGCGGCGGCCACGCCGTCTTCTACCGCATCCCCGACGCCGGAAGTGACGGGTACCGGCAGAACTGGGCGCTGTACGGAAGCGTGCCGGACGCCCTGTACCCGGACGGGAAGGCCGCGCCCGTGCCCCGCGGACAGGTGACCGGAACCGCCGCCGCCCACCTCCACGAACTCATCGCCCGGGAGCTGCCGCCCACATGGGCCGACACGGT
>Ga0164243_10010156_pt1 | contig 13562 bp, 13 predicted proteins | sample OricompcompostOP_FD_108781 | JGI IMG/M metagenome (GOLD analysis project Ga0164243, IMG submission 108781) | Organic Plus compost microbial communities from Emeryville, California, USA - Original compost - Organic plus compost (OP) | ecosystem: Engineered > Solid waste > Mixed feedstock >... | reverse complement strand
GCCGTTGACCATCAGCACGCCCGAGGAGAAGTACTCCCGGGCCAGCCACATGGAGTAGGCGTTGTTCCACTCCTCGGCCTTGTCGTTGTGCACGAGGTGCAGCGTGACGCCGTACGTCTTCTCCAGTTCGTCTTTGCGACGCTCGACCGCCTCGGCCCGGTAACCCACCACGGCGACGATGTCGGTGAGGCCCACGGCGGCCAGGTTGCGCAGCGAGATGTCGAAGATCGTGGTCTCACCGTCGACCGGGACCAGGGCCTTCGGCAGTGTGTCCGTGTACGGCCGCAGTCGCCGTCCCGCTCCTGCCGCCAACACCATGCCGTACATCAGGCGCCTTCCTCCTCAAGATCAACGGTCTGGCCGACCTGCCGGGGTGTGGCAAGCCAGCTCCGGACGCTCTCCCCGGCGAAGAGCACCCAAAGGTAGCCCGCGAGCGCACCGAACGCGAACGGCTCGATACCGAACATCGCGCCCACGGCGACGACGAGCATGCGCCCGTCCCAGCCCAGGCCGGCGAGGTTCACCCAACTCGGGGGGGGCGATTCGCTGCCTCACACGGTAGACCAGGTCATAGTGGTGGAAAGCCATAGCCGCCAGCAGGACGTACACCACGGGCCGCGGAGCGGTGGACGACAGGCCCACGACCGCGATGAACGTGTACTCCGTGACCCGCAGGATCGGCGGGATGAGCCAGTCGAGCCGGCCGCGGTGCGCGGCGCCGCCGCCGAGCCCGGCCAGCAGCATCGCCACCACCGGCGTGGCGATGGTGATGCCGGGCAGGTCGGAGACGCCGGTGAGCACCAGGATGAGCGTCACCACCGCGCCCGCGAACGCGGTCAGCAGCGCCGGGATCTGGCCGCCGGCCAGCACGCCGAGCTGCGACGCCAGCGGGCCGTCGTCCCGGTACACGCGGATCGGGTTCATGGCCGCCTCGCCAGCGATCGCGACACCCGTCCGGTCAGCGTGTAGCAGGCGGCCAGACCGCCCCAGGAGAGCAGCACGATGAACGTGATCCGGGGCGTGGTGGCCGCGGCGAGCACGCTGACCAGCGCGAACCGTTCGCCGATGGGCAGGACGGCGAGCTTTTTGATCCAGCGCAGCCGGCCGCGTGCCTCGACGCCGCGGGACAGGCTCACCACCGACCGCCCGAGCGCCTCGCCGGTACGCTGCCGCGGCACCGTACCGGCCTGCGACGGCACCGTCACGTGGTCGTCCAGGCCGTCGCCGTGCGCGCGCGGCGACCGGCGGGGCGGCGCGGCCACCTGGGCGGGGGCGGCCGCGGCGTAGGAGAACTCGATCATGTGCCGCAGCGTCTGCAGCAGCACGGCCGCGATGGCCAGGCCCCATGCCTCACCGAAGCCGCCCGCCGCGGAGCCGACCGCGAGGCCGGCGTAGGCGATGTACTCCTTGGCGCGGTCGCCGATGGTGTCCAGCCAGGCGCCGAGCGGCGAGAACCGCCGGGTGTAGCGGGCCAGCTGGCCGTCGACGCAGTCGAGCACGAAGGAGGCGTACAGGAACGCCGCGCCGGCGATCAGCCCGGCCCGCGTGCCCGAGGAGAACCACAACGCGGCCAGGACGCCGACGCCCAGGGAGATGAACGTGACGGCGTTCGGGCTGAGGCCGCGGCGGGCCGCCCAGCGGGCGATGTAGCGGGAGTACGTGCTGACCGCGTACGTGGCGAACAGGCCGTCGTCGCGCTTGACCGCCGACTCCAGCCGTACGCGCTCCTCGTCGGTCTCGGCGATCCGCCGCTCGGTCGCGCGCAGCGGCTCCTCGCCGGTCACCCGGCACGCGGTGAGCGCCCGGACGTCGCGGGCGGTCACCGCGACGCCACCGCGCACCAGGCCCACGAGCAGCAGGCCGACCGGGTCGCCGACGCGCGTACCGGCGTCCTCGCCGTACTCGTCGGCCAGCTCGGCCAGTTCCTCGGCGGCCACCGCCAGCCGCGGCAGGTCCGCGGCGCCGACGCGCAGCACGCCGAGGAAGCGGGCGTTGGGCAGCGTCACCCAGTGGTACGCGGACGCGGCGGAGACGACGCGGGCGTGCTCGACGCGTACGGAAGGGTGCGCCGGGTTCGCGGTCGTCTCGCCGCCCGCGGCGGCGCCGTCTGCCGCGTCCGCCTGCTCGACGAGCGCGCCGGTGCCGTCGCCGGGCGCGGCGGCCAGGCCGGCCAGCGCCTCGCGGTGCGCGACGACGTCGCCCGCCGCGAGGATCAGCGGCCCGTCGTTCTCGCGGGCCAGCCGGGCCACCTCGCGCAGCGTGTCGGCGAGGTCCTCGGTGTCCACGACGTGCGCGGACGCGTCGGCGAAGGCGTCCACGTGCTTACGGGGGACGAGCAGCTCGACGTCGTCGGCGCCGAGCGCGGCGAGCTGGCCGCGCAGCCGGTCGAACACCGGGACCTCGGAATCGCCGGACAGCCGCAGCGCGGCGGTGGGCCGGTCCTCCTCGTCCACCGCCGCCGCGATGACGATCGCGAGCGTCACGAACGACCTGCTACTTCTTGCCCGCCGAACCGGCCGAGCTGATCTCGTCCTGCTCGGCGGCGGCCTGGCCGTCGCCGGACGGCTTCTCCGCGGCGGGCTTCGCCGCGGGCCCCTTCGCGGCGGCCGGCTTCTTGGCCGCGGGCTTCTTCGCCCCGGGCTTGCGGGCGCCGGGCTTGCCCGCCGGGGGGCCGTCGGTGTCCTTGTTGTAGGCGTCCATCGCCTCGGCCAGGGTGCCGTCGACGACCATCTTGCCCTCGCGGATGTACAGCCCGCGGGTGCAGAACCGCTCGAGGTCGCGCTCGTTGTGCGAGACGAGCAGCAGCGTACGGCCGTCGGCCAGCATCTTCTCGATGGTGGCGTAGCACTTCTTCTTGAACTGCTTGTCGCCGACCGCGAGCACCTCGTCGACCAGCAGCACGGGGTGCGAGAGCTGGGCGATGACGGCGAAGCCGAGGCGCACCTTCATGCCGGAGGAGTAGTGCCGCAGCGGCGTGTCGATGAAGTCCTTGACCTCGGCGAACTCGACGATCTCGTCGAACCGCTTGTCGATCTCGGAGTTCTTCATGCCGTGCAGCGAGGCCAGCAGGTAGACGTTCTCCCGGCCGGTGAGCTCCTCGTTGAAGCCGGCGCGCAGCTCGAGCAGCGGCGCGACCTTGCCGTCGACGGTGACCGAGCCCTCGTCCGGGATCAGCACGCCGGCGATCAGCTTCAGCAGCGTGGACTTGCCGGTGCCGTTGCGGCCGACGACGCCCACGGCCTCGCCGGGCCGGATGTCGAAGGAGATGCCGCGCAGCGGCCAGAACTCGCCCTGCGGTCGGCGCTTGCCGCGGCTGATGACCAGCTCGCGCACGCTGAGCTTGCGCCGGCGCGTCCGGGCGAACTTGATCCCCAGGTTGCGCGCCTTGATGATCGGCTCCGCCAACGGTGTCAGAGCTCCTTCAGGACGGCCGGTTCGAGCTTCTTGAACAACCACCACCCGAACACGAGGATCAGCAGGCACCCGGAGATGGACATGATGAGGAGCCGGGTGGGCGGGAACTCCGTCGGGAAGAACGCCGAGTGGTACAGCTGCAGGATGCCCACCATCGGGTTGAGCTCGTAGATGATCTTCATCGGCTCGGGCGCGTGCGTCATCACCAGGTGGTACGGATAGATGACCGGCGACAGGTAGAACATCGCCCGCAGGAAGATCCGGACGATCCGCTCCACGTCGCGGAGCACGATGTTCAGCGACGACATCAGCAGCGTCACGCCGGTGAGCAGCACGATCTGCATCGCCATGCCCACGGGGTACCAGATGATGTCCTTGCTGATGTGGCCGTGGCCGACGAAGAAGAAGATCACCAGCACGGGCAGGCTCAGCAGGAACTCGATGATCTTCGCGCCGGCCTGGCCGATCGGGAAGACCTCCCGCGGCACCTTCATCGTGGTGATGAGCTTGGCCTGCTTCTTCAGCGCGCCCGTGGACTCCGCGACGTTGGAGTTGAACCACTGCCAGGCGAGGAAGCCGGAGACCAGGAAGAGAATGTAGTCGCCACCCGGAGGTGCGGTGCGCTTGCCGCCGAACAGGACGCCGAAGACGAACCAGTAGATCATCGCGAAGGCGAAGGGTTCGAGCAGCGTCCAGAAATATCCGAGGATCGACTGCTGATACTTGACCTTGAGGTCACGACGGATCAGCAGCCCGAGTACCTCGCGGCGTTGCCATACGGCGACAGCCCTCGACGCCACCGTCACCTCCTCTGACTTGGGGACCGTCCGCGGCAGGGGGACGCTTTCAGTCGACCCGACGGCCAACACAGCCTACCCGTGGTTAACCGGGCCATCGCTTAGCCGACTCCCGCCGGACGCATTCACTCGACGCATCATGCCGCACCGGCGGGTCACCGCGCGGTAACGCCGGTAAAACGACGGTAAGTACCGCACTCCGGCGCAACATTCCCTACCGGCCGCCTCTGCGGGGCCCGGTGCCGTACGGCGGTAACCTCCTGGCCATGTGCGCGATGAGGGTGGGCGTGGTGCTGGCCGGCGGCATCGGCCGGCGGCTCGGCGGCCCGGTGCCGAAGCAGTTGCTGCACCTCGCGGGCCGGCCCATCATCGAGCATTCCATCGACGCCTTCGAGGCGTCCGGCGCGGTCGATGAGATCCTCGTCGTCATGGCGCCCGACTACGTGCCCGAGGCGCGGAAGATCGTCGACGAGCGCGGGTACGCCCAGGTCACCCAGGTCCTCGCCGGCGGCGGGGAGCGTACGGAGAGCACGGCGCTGGCGCTGGCCGCGCTCGGCGACGCACCGGACGACACGCGGGTGCTGCTGCACGACGCGGTACGCCCGCTGGTGCGCCCGTCGGTCATCGCCGGCTGCGCGGCCGCGCTTGACGCCTACGAGGCGGTCGCGGTGGCCGTGCCGTCGGCGGACACGGTGGTGGTGGTCGACGGCGATGTGATCGTCTCCACACCGGACCGCGCCACCCTGCGCCGCCAGCAGACCCCGCAGGGCTTCCGGCTCGGCACGATCCGCGCCGCGTACGCCCGCGCCCAGGCCGACCCGGCGTTCACCGCCACCGACGACTGCGGCGTGGTGCTGCGGTACCTGCCCGACGTCCCGATCCACGTGGTGCCCGGCGCGGAGGACAACATCAAGATCACCCACCCGGGCGACCTGGCGATCGCCGAACAGCTCCTACGACTCCGGGCCCAGGAATCGGCCTGACCGATACGGTGGGATCGATGACGAAGATCTTCACCGGGGACCGGCCGGTGCTGGTCGGGCATCGGGGCATGGGCACCGGGGTCGTCGGCGGGTACGCGGAGAACACGCTCGCGTCGTACGCGGCCGCGATCGATGCCGGGCTGACCTGGGTCGAGGTGGACGTGCGCCGCAGCTCCGACGACGCGCTCGTCGTACGGCACAACGCGACCACCCCGGACGGGCGGTTCGTGATCGACCAGACCGCCGCGGAGTCGGGGCTGCCGACGCTGCGCGAGGCGCTGGACTCCCTGCCGTCCGGCATCGGCGTGGACATCGACGTCAAGACCGAGTTCGAGGACGCGACCGACCCCGACCACCGGCTGACCGGAACGCTGCTCGCCCCCGTACTGGCGGAGGAGATCCAGCGGCGGCCGCTGCTGCTGAAGTCCTTCGACCCCGCCGTGGTGCTGCGGCTGCGCGAGGCGGTGCCCGGGCTGCGTACGGCCATGCTCGGCTGGATCCGGTACCCGCTGGCCATGGCGGTCGCGTCCGCGGCCGGCCTCGGCATGGACGCGTTGTGCCTGGACACCCGCTCGTTCGGGCTGGAGAACGGCACCGAGCAGCCGGGCCGCCGGCCGGCCGGCTACGCCATCGACATGGCCCACCGCGCGGGCCTTGAGGTCATGGTCTGGTGCCCGGAGCCGGAGGAGGCCGTCTGGTTCGCCCAGGCCGGCGCGGACGCATTGGTCATCAATGACCCAGCGCCCATCCAAAAGGCCTTGGCCGAAGCCCGCACGCCCACGGGATAAAGGCCGCACCCGACCGGGCCTTTATCCCTGTCCGCACAAGGCAGCGTGGCCAAGACTTTGCCCGGGTTCTCGGGTCACTTCTTCTTGCGGTGCGGCACGAGGCGCGCCGGGCTCGTCAGGAAGCCGAGCCCCCACGGCAGGTGCATGCTCGCGTACGCGAGCGGCAGCCAGGCCTTCGCGGCGAGGGGCAGGCCCTTGCCGGTGGCCGCGGCGGCGCCCAGGACCCCGAGGACGTACACGCCGGGGATCGCGAACGCCGGCCAGAAGCCGGCCGCGCCCACCACGACGCCGGCCGCGATCGCCACCACCGCGCCGGGCGGGGCCAGGTAGCGCAGGTTGATCGTGCCGCGGTGCTGCCGGGCCACCACCCGCCGCCAGCGGCCGTAGTCGAAGTACTGCCGGGCCAGCGCCTTGAGGTTCGGCCGCGGCCGGTACGACACGCGCATGCGCGGCTCGAACCAGATCAGCCCGCCGCTGGACCGGATGCGGTGATTCATCTCCCAGTCCTGCGCGCGGATGTACTCCTCGTCGTAGCCGCCGACGCGGTCCAGCGCCTCGCGCCGGAACACGCCGAGGTAGACGGTGTCCGCCGGGCCGGCCTGGCCGCCGGTGTGGAACGCCGCGTTGCCGACGCCGAACCGGCTGGTCATCGCGCGCGCGACCGCCTGCTCGAACGCGGTCACGCCCTCGGCCGCCATGATCCCGCCGACGTTCTCCGCGCCGGTGGCCTCCAGTGTCTCCACCGCCACGCGCAGGTAGTCGTCGGGCAGCATGGCGTGCCCGTCGACCCGCGCGATGACCGGGTTGGACGCGACCCGCAGCGCCGCGTTCAGCGCCGCCGGGGTCTTGCCGGTGGGGTTCGGCACGGCCTTGACCCGCGGGTCGGCGGCGGCGAGCGCGTCGGCCACCTCCTGCGTACGGTCCTTGGACGGGCCGACCGCGAGCACCACCTGGATCTCGCCCGGATACGCCTGGGCCAGCACATGCCGGACCGCCGACTCAAGGTGCCGTTCCTCGTTCAGCACCGGCATGATGACCGAAATCGGCGGCCAGGTCGTACCTTCTGACTTCGCTGACACTGTTCTCTCGGGTGACGCCGGCCGCGGAGAGGGGGAAGGATTCATGACGACGCTCAAGGTACTGTATTCAGCCATGTCGTTGTGCCCCGGAAACCGAACCCCAGCGCGGATTCGTCTCAACTGACGGCGGGAACCGTCCGGCTACCGAAGACGTGGGAGGACGTAAGTGTCTGACGGCAACGGCGGCGACCCTTTCGACTCGTACTACCGGCCGCGTCCGGGGCAACGCCCCGGACGCGGCCCGGGCGGTCCCGGGGGTCCGGTCGGCGGTCCGGGGGCGCCCGGACCGGGGTATCCGCCGTCACGCGGCCCGGGCCGCCGCGAGCGCCCGCCGCAGCGCCCCCTGCCGGAGTCGCTGCGGATCCGGCAGCCGAGCCGGCGGGCCAAGCGGCAGCGCAACCTGATGTTCGCGTCCGGGATCATGTCGGTCATCGTGCTCATCGCCTCCGGCGGCGCGTGGGCGTTCACCGACTACATCTCCGGGCAGCTGCAGAAGGTCGACGCCGGCATCGAGGGCGGCCACTCCGGGCCCAGCGGCGCGATGAACATCCTGCTGGTCGGCGCGGACCGCCGTGAGGGGCTGACCCGCAAGGAGCAGAACGACCTGCACCTCGGCCACGACGCCGGCCAGCGCACCGACACGATCATGCTGATGCACGTGTCGAAGAACCACGACTCGGTCAGCGTCGTCAGCCTGCCGCGCGACTCCTACGTCGACATCCCCGGCCACGGCAAGAACAAGATCAACTCCGCGTACTCCCCGCAGGCGTACAAGGACGGCGGCGCGAAGCTCACCGTCAAGACCGTCGAGCAGAACACCGGTGTGCAGATCGACCACTACGTCGAGGTCAACTTCCTCGGCGTGCTGAAGATCGTCGACGCGCTGGGCGGCGTGGAGATCTGCACGCCGACGGCGCTGCGCGACAAGTCAAGCGGCATCAACCTCAGCGCCGGCAAGCACCTGCTGAACGGCAAGCAGGCGCTGATGTACGTGCGCACCCGGCACACGTACGCCAACCAGGACCTCGGCCGCGTGCAGGCGCAGCAGAAGTTCCTGTCCGCGCTGCTGAACAAGGCGATCAGCACCGGCACGCTGACCAACCCGGCGCGGCTGACCCGCTTCCTGAACACCTCGCTGGCCGCGGTCCGCGCCGACAGCGGCTTCTCCACCCAGGCGATCCGGCAGCTGGCCGCGTCGATGAGCGGCGTGTCCACGGACAGTGTGGCGTTCACCACCGTGCCGATCGGCAACGCGAACTACAACGCGCCCGGCGTCGGCTCGTCCGTCCTCTGGGACCGCGCACAGGCGAACGCGCTGTTCAGCAAGATGAAGAACGACCAGCCGATCGCCGCGAACCAGAAGACGAAGTCGAAGAAGACCGGCGGGCAGCAGAAGAAGAGCAACCTGACCATCCCGCCGAACCGCATCGTCCTGCAGGTCTACAACGGCGCCGGTACGCCCGGTCTGGGCGCCAAGGCCCGCCAGCAGCTGCTGAACGTCGGCTTCCAGGTCCCGTCCATCGCCAAGAACTCGCCGTCGCAGGGGCACCCCACCACGGTCATCCGGTACGGGCCCACCCGCGCCGACTCCGCCCGTACGGTCGCCGCCGCGATCCCCGGATCCAAGCTGAAGCAGGTGCCCGGATCCGACGAGGTGCGGGTGATCCTCGGCAAGAACTACACCGGGGCCAAGCAGGTCCAGGTCAGCGCGGCGGACAGCGGGCCGGACCAGGCGAAGACCGCCACCCAGAACCTCTGCAAGTAATACGGTCCGGCTACGGAAGGGGCCCAATTCGCCGGATCGCGTTGACCGCCCGGCGCGCGATGGCCAGGATCGCGGGGCATGAGAACCCGGACGAGGCATCTATGGGGCCTGCTCTTGGGCATCATCGGCGCGCCGGTGCTGTTCACCGTGCTGACCGGAGGCGTCGCCCTCGCGGGCCGCGGCGGTGACGTGTTCGCCACCCGGGCGTCGTTCGCGGCGCTGGGCGTGGCGGCGCTCGTGACGGTCGTCCTGGCGGCGCCGCGGGTGTCGCCGATCGCGTCGCTGGTCTCCGGACTGCTGCTGACCGGCGTGGCGTCCCTCCTGGTCGTGCCCGGCGCGCAGCCCGGTCCGTGGATGCGGCGCTACCTGCCGCCCACCGACATCACCTTCGGGCACGGCACCGCCCTGCCGTTCGACCAGGTCGCCGTCATGGTCCTGAGCACCGGCGCGTTCGCGCTGGTCGGCGCGATCCTGGTGCTGGCGTCGCTGGCGCCGTCGCGCTGGCGGTCGCGGTCGGTCACGCTGACGGAGGAGCCGGAGGAGCCGGTGGCCGAGGACGAGGCGCCGTGGCGGCGGCCCGCGCTGCCCAGCGGATCCACCGAGTACCTGGACGAGCCGCCCTCCAACGTGTCGACCGTCTCCCCCGCGTCCGACGGCGTCTGAGACGCCCATACCCCGCGAGCCCGGGGTCCCGGTACGGCCGGGGCCCCGGGCCTGTTCGTGCACGCCGCGTTCCCGCCCGTGTCACGGGAGGGTCACGCCCCCGCCATTGACGACGTAACGGGCGAACGTGAGTATCACTGGGCATGGGTAACGGAACGCGGCACCTACTGGGTGCGATCGCGGGCATCGTGGCCATCCCCGTCGTCGTCGCGCTGGTGTTCGGCGGGTTCAGCCTCACGATGCGGGCGTACGCCCAGTTCCTGACCCGCGGTGGAGAGCTGTACGTGGCGGTCGCCGTCCTGGTGGTGGGCGCCATCGTGCTGGCGCTGCTGGTCGGGACGCGGATCTCGCCGCTCGCCTCGCTCATCCCCGGCCTGGTGGTGACCGGCATCGGGGCGCTGGCGGTGGCCGCGCCCGGCACGATCAACGCGTTCGCCCACGACCTCGGGTCGGTGCGGCTGAGCTTCGGCGGCCTGCGGCTCACGGTCGGGCAGATGGTGACCGACCCGGTGTTCACCGGCGCGTACGCGCTGGTCGGCGTGCTGCTCATCGTCGCCTCGCTGGCGCCGTCCCGGTGGCGCGCGAAGGCCCCCGCGGCGGCGCCCGGAGCGCATCGCGCCGCTCCGCAGCAGGAGGAGCCGTGGCCGCCGGCGCCGCCGGTCCCGTCCGACCCGGCCCAGCACCGCGCCACGCCGCCGCTCCCCGCCGACGAGCCGCGGACCGCCCCGGAGTACCCGTACGGTTCCGGCCCGCAGAGCCCGTACGGAGGTTCCGGACCGCAGGCGCCGTACGGCGGCTCCGGGCCGCAGAGCCCGTACGGCAGCGGTGAACCGCAGGGGCACTACGGCGAGCCCCCGTACGGCGGCGCGGGCGAGGAGCCGCAGGGGCCGTACCGGTCCGCCTTCGAGCCGCCGGCCACGCAGGACCCGGGCGGTGACCCGACCGGGTACGCGCCCGGGAACCGGCCCTCGTCGTGGTCCGGACCGCAGGCGCCGTATCCCGCGGAGCCCGGCCGCCCCGCGCAGCCCGCCGGCGCCGACCCGTACGCCGCGCCCGTACCGCCGCCGCCCCCGTCTGCTCCGCCGTCCGCCTTCGGGCAGCCGGCCGAGCCGTGGGGGCCGCCGCCGGACGCCGGTCAGACGCCGCCCACCCGCGCCTTCTCCACCGAGAGCGCGGAGGCCGAGCGGGCCGACCCGACGCCGCGCACGCTGCCCGACGCGAACGCCAACGACGCGACCAACCGCATCACCTGGACGGAGTCCGACCAGGCCCGCCTGCGCGACGAACGCGACCGCTGACCCGCTCCACCCGGGGGTGGAGCGGGCGGTTCGGTCCCCGGGTGGTGGTTCCCGGCCGGGTCCGGGCGCGAGCCTGGCGGTATGGGAACACTGCGAACGGTGCTCGACGGCGTGATGAGCGGTTGCGTCATCGTCTTCGGCGTGACGTGGATGGCCGGGGCGATCTACTTCGGCCTGAAGGAGCCCGGCGGCGCGCGGGCGATCATGCGCGGGTTCGGCCGCTCCTGGCTGAGCCGTATCGGGCTCGCGGCCGTCATCGTCGCGATCGCCGCGCTCACCGGCCGGCACTGGACCGGGTTCTGGACCCACCTCCAGTACTGGAACCCGGTGCTCGCCGTGATCGGTGCGCTCGTCGCGGTGGCCGCGACCGCGCTGCTGGTGTGGGCCCGGTTGGTGCTCGGCGGGATGTGGGCCAGCGTGCCGCTGGTCCAGGACGAGCACCGGCTGGTCACGCGCGGCCCGTACGCCCGGGTGCGGCACCCGATCTACACCGGCCTGCTCGGCCTGGCCCTCGGCGCCGCCCTGACGTACGGCTTCGGCGTCTGGCTCGCCGTGCTGGTGCTCGCCGTGCCGTTCGTGCTGCGCCGCGTGTACGTGGAGGACGGCATGATGGCGCGCACGTTCGGCGCGGAGTACGACGCCTACCGCGCCCGTGTGCCGGCGCTGTTCCCCTCGATCAGCGCGGCCAGGCCGTCGAGCACCCGGCGCAGCCCGAACTGATACGCGTGCTCGGGGTCGTAGGCGGTGCCGTGCGCGGCACCGGCCGCGGCCCCCACGCGCGCGGCGACCGGGTAGGCCTCCGGGTCGAACACCCTCCGGAGCAGTGGTTCGTTCGCCGCCCACCACTGCTCGTCGGTCAGCGCGCTGTCCTGCCGGGCGGCGCGGACGTCGGCGGCGGTACGCGCGGACGCCTGCACGAACGCCAGCAGGCAGGTCAGCGCGTCGTCCATGGTGACGTCGTCAAGGCCGAGGCCGTCGAGCGCGGACAGCTCGTACTCGTACTTCGCCATCGCCCCCGGTCCCAGCGGCGGGCGCACCGTGGAGACGTTCACCGCCCAGGGATGCGCGGTGAACAGCGCCCGGTTCCGGTCGGCGACGGCGGTCAGCCGCGTGCGCCAGTCCCGGGCGGCGCGGCCGGGGCGCGGCATGCGGCGGTAGACGTCGTCCAGCATGAGGTCGAGCAGCTCGGCCTTGCCGGGGACGTAGGTGTACAGCGTCATCGGCGCGACGCGCAGCTCCGTGGCCACCCGGCGCATCGTCACCGCGTCGAGCCCCTCGGCGTCCGCCACCGCGATCGCCGCCGCCACCACGCCGTCGATCGTCAGGCCCGGCGCCGGGCCGTGCCGGGGCCCGGGCGCGGCCGTGCGCCAGAGCAGTTCCAAAGTGCGGGCCGGGTCGCCGGCGTTGGTGCGCGCACGGGGCATGGGAACATTCTGCCGTACATCGTACGTTGTACAGCGTACGGAGATGACGTACGGAGGACCTCATGCAGCTCACCGCCGCCACCGCGATCTCGCTGAACGTCGACGACCCGGCCGCGTCCAGCGCCTTCCTGCAAGCCCACTTCGGGTTCCACGAGCAGATGGCCGCCGACGGGTTCGCCTCGCTCACCCGCGAGGACGCCGGGGTGAACGTGATCTTCCTGCGCCGCGGCCTGCCGACGCTGCCCGCCGACCAGCGCGACGAGCACGCCGCCGGGCTGATCCTGGCGTTCACCGTCGCCGACCTGGAGGGCGAGCTGGCCCGGCTGCGCGCCGAAGGCGTCGCCATCACCATGCCGCTCACCGTCGAGGACTGGGGCGAGCGCGCCTTTCAGGTCCGCGACCCCAACGGCGTGGTCATCCAGCTGGTCGACTGGCTCACGTGAGGATCTGGCGGGCCATCACCATCCGCTGGATCTGGTTCGTGCCCTCGTAGATCTGGGTGATCTTGGCGTCCCGCATCATCCGCTCGACCGGGTAGTCCTTGACGTAGCCGTAGCCGCCGAGGAGCTGGACGGCGTCGGTGGTGACGTCCATGGCGGCGTCGGAGGCGAAGCACTTGCAGGCCGAGGAGGCGAAGGTGAGGTCCTTCACCTTCTCGCCGTGCATGGCGCGCTCGGACTTGATCGCCGCGGAGTACGTCAGCTGCCGCGCGGCCTCCACCTTCATGGCCATGTCGGCCAGCATGAACTGCAGGCCCTGGAACTCCGCGATCGGCTTGCCGAACTGCTTGCGCTCCTTGACGTAGCCCTTGGCGTAGTCGAGGGCGCCCTGGGCGAGGCCGAGCGCCTGCGCCGCGATGGTGATCCGCGTGTGGTCCAGCGTGGCCAGCGCGGTCTTGAAGCCGGTGCCCTCCGCGCCGATCAGCCGGTCGGCGGGGATGCGGCAGTCGTCGAAGTACAGCTCACGCGTGGGCGAGCCCTTGATGCCCAGCTTCTTCTCCGGGGCGCCGACGCTGAACCCGGCGTCGTCCTTCTCCACCACGAACGCGGAGATGCCGCGCGCGCCGGCGTCCGGGTCGGTGACCGCCATGACGGTGTAGAAGCTGGACACCCCGGCACCGGTGATCCAGCGCTTCACGCCGTTGAGGACGTAGTGGTCGCCGTCGCGTACGGCGCGGGTGCGCATCGCGGCGGCGTCCGACCCGGCCTCGGGCTCGGACAGACCGTACGAGAACATCCCTTCGCCCGACGCAACCTTCGGAAGGTACCGTTGCTTGAGCTCATCTGAGGCGGACAGCAGCAGTGGCACCGTTCCGAGCTTGTTGACCGCGGGGATCAACGAGGACGAGCCG
>Ga0164243_10010155_pt1 | contig 13562 bp, 16 predicted proteins | sample OricompcompostOP_FD_108781 | JGI IMG/M metagenome (GOLD analysis project Ga0164243, IMG submission 108781) | Organic Plus compost microbial communities from Emeryville, California, USA - Original compost - Organic plus compost (OP) | ecosystem: Engineered > Solid waste > Mixed feedstock >... | reverse complement strand
TGGCGGCCCGCTGCCGCACGGGCAGCCGCTGGAGGCAGCCCCAGAGCACCGCGCGGGTGGTGACGGCGTCGGTGTGACCGTGGGTCGCGTGCTCGGGCAGGTGCTCGGCCGGCCGCTCGCCGGCCCAGCCCTTCCTCCGGAACCAGCCGATCGCGGTGGTGGTGATCGCCTTGCGGGTGTACGCCTCGGCAGCGGCGGGGTCACGCAGCCGCGGCCACGCGACGTACGTCTTGGTGAGGGCCTCCTGGACGAGGTCCTGCGCCAGGCCGACGTCTCCGACCATCAGGTACGCCGCCCGGTGCAGCGCCGACGAGCGCGCGGTCGCGAACTCCGTGAACGCGGCTCGGTCTCGTGCCGGCATCGCCGCTCCTCTCCGTGGTGCTCCGGGGCTGGTGCTCCGGGGCTGGTCTCCGGGGCTGGGTCTCCCGGGCTGGCAGCCCGGGCACCCTCCCAGACGCGGTGGGGGCACGAGAAGGTTCGGTGCCTCAGCGGGCGTGGACGCCGACCTCGGTCGCCTTGACCGAGAACGCCACCCGCGCGCCGGGCACCAGGTCGAGCTCGGCGGCGGCCTGCGGGGTGACGTCGGCGGCGAGGGTGGTGTGCGGGTCGGCGGCCACGTGGCCGCGGACGCGGACGCGGTCGCCGTACGGCTCGAGGTCGGTGACGACCACCGGCAGGGCGTTGCGCGGGCTGCCGCCGGGGTCGCCGGCGAAGACCGAGACGGCCGCGGGGGAGAAGACCGCGACCGCCCGCCCGCCCTCGGCCGGCGCGTCGTCGCCCGGCAGCCCCTGCACCCGCAGGCCGGCGGGGGTCTCGACCGCGCCGTCGTGCCAGCGCCCCGCGACCAGGTCGAGCCCGGCGATCCGGGCGGCGAACCGGCTGCGCGGCCGGGTCAGCACCTCGGCCGTCGGCCCCTCCTCGACCACCCGGCCGGCCTCGACCACGACCACCCGGTCGGCGAGCAGCAGCGCGTCGAGCGCGTCGTGGGTGACGAGCAGCGCGGTGCGGTCGGCGAGCACCTCGCGGAGCGTACGCCGAAGGGCCGGTGTCACCGCGACGTCGAGCGCCGCCATCGGCTCGTCGAGGAGCAGCACGTCGGGGTCGGCGGCCAGCGCGCGCGCCACGGCGACCCGCTGGGCCTGCCCGCCGGAGAGGGCAGAGGGGCGGCGCCCGGCCAGGTCGCCGACCCCGACCAGCTCGAGCAGCTCGTGCGCGCGGTCGCGGGCGGGGCCGCGGCGTACGCCGTGGGCGCGGAGCGCGAAGGCGACGTTGTCGCGGGCGGTGAGGTGGGGGAAGAGGAGCGGGTCCTGGGCGAGCAGGGCGACGCCGCGGCGGTGGGGGAGCAACCGTCCGACCGGGCGGCCGGCGACCTCGACGTACCCCTCGTCGGGCACGAGCAGGCCCGCGGTGACCGCCAGGGCGGTGGACTTCCCGGCGCCGTTGGGCCCGAGCAGCGCGACCGTCTCGCCGGCCGCGACGTCCAGGGTGAGGTCGACGCCGCGGTCGGCGAGCCGGGCGGCGAGACGGAGGCTCACAGCGCACCCCGACCGGTACGCCAGGTCAGCCCGATGACCACGACGGCGACGACCACGAGCACCAGGCTCAGCGCGACGGCGGCGTCGGGGTCGGCGACCCGCTCGAGGTAGACCTGGATGGGCAGCGTGGCCGTGGTGCCCTGCAGGCTGCCGGCGAAGGTGATCGTCGCGCCGAACTCGCCCAGCGACCGGGCGAACGCCAGCACGGTGCCGCTCAGCAGCCCCGGCAGCACCAGCGGCAGCGTCACCCGGCGGAAGACCATCGTGGGTGGCGCGCCGAGCGTGGCAGCGACCGCCTCGTAGCGCTCCCCGGCCGTGCGCAGCGCGCCCTCGGTGCTCACCACCAGGAACGGCAGCGCCACGAACGTCTGCGCCATCACCACCGCCACCGTCGTGAACGCCACCTCGGCGCCCAGTGCCTCGAGGGTGCCGCCGAGCAGCCCGCGGCGACCGAAGGTGTAGAGCAGCGCGATGCCGCCGACCACCGGCGGGATCACCAGCGGGAGCAGCACCAGCGAGCGCAGCAGCCGCTGCCCGGGGAACCTCGTGCGTGCGAGCACGGCGGCCAGCGGGACGCCCAGCAGCACGCAGAGCCCGGTCGAGGCGAGGGAGGTGCGGACGCTCAGCCACAGCGCGTCGCGTGCGCTCGGCGAGGTGACCAGGCCGACGAACCCCGGCCAGTCCACGCGCAGCACCATCGCGGCCAGCGGCAGCAGCAGGTACGCCGCCGCCACGACCGCCGGCACCACCAGCCAGCGGGGCAGGCCGGGGCTCATGGCGCCCGGAAGCCCGCGCCGGTGAGCACCTGCTGTGCCTCGTCCGAGAGCACGAAGTCGACGTACGCCGCCGCCAGGTCGGCGTGCGGGGAGTCGGAGATCGTCGCGATGGGGTAGTCGTTGACCACCTCGGCCGCCTCGGGCACGGCGACCCCCTCGACGTCGTCGCCGGCGGCACGGACGTCGGTCACGTAGACCAGCCCGGCATCGGCCTCGCCGCTGCGCACCTTGCCGAGCACGTCGGTGACCGACTGCTCCTCGCTCACCGGGGAGAGGCGTACGCCGGCCCGTGCGGCCACCTGCTGCGTCGCCGCACCGCACGGCACCTCGGGAGCGCAGGTCACCAGCCGCAGCCCCGGCGCCGCCAGGTCGGCGAGCCCGGTGACCCCGGCCGGGTTGCCCGGGGGCACGGCGATCTCGAGGGTGTTGCGGGCGAAGACGCGGGGGTCGTCGGCGAGGCCGTCGTCGACCAGGGTCTGCATGGTGTCGGTGTCGGCGGAGGCGAAGACGTCGGCCGGGGCACCGCCCTGGATCTGCTCGACGAGCCCGGAGGAGCCGTCGAAGGAGAGGCGCACGTCGACGTCGGGGTGCTGGTCCTCGAAGGTGGTCGCCAGCTCCTCGAACGTCTGGCTCAGCGACGCCGCCGCGAACACGGTGAGCGTCTCGGGCTCGTCCTCGTCGGCGCCGCAGCCGGTGAGCGCGGTGAGCGCGGTGAGCGCCAGGGTGGCGACGGCCAGCAGCGCGGCGGCCCTCACGGGCGCTCCACCACGACGTTGGTGGACTTCACCGAGGCGATGGCGCGTACGCCGGGCTCGAGACCCAGCTCGGTCGCCGCCTCGGCGCTCATCAGCGACACGATCCGGTAGCGGCCGCAGATCATCTCCACCTGCGCCATCACGGTGTCGGTGACGACCCGGGTGACCAGCCCGTCGAGCCGGTTGCGGGCGCTGACGGCCGAGGCGCGGGTGGCCTCGCGGTCGGGCTCGTCGGCCAGCGACTGCGCGAGGGCGGCCAGGGCGGCGCCGTCGACGACCTGGCGGCCGCGCTCACCGGAGACGGTGAGCCGGCCGGCGTCGACCCAGCGGCGGACGGTGTCGTCGCTGACGCCGAGCAGGCCGGCGGCCTCGGCGATGCGGTACGTGGGCACGGACGCAGTGTTCCGCATCTGCGTCATCGTGGCCAGGGTTCTCGCCGCATCTGCGGAGCAGAAGCGGCGGGTGGTGAGCCCGATGACGGTCGATGTGGGGCGCTTTGGGAGGATGCCCGGGTGAGTGACACCCAGCCGAAGCGGAGCTACCCCCGCACCGTCGGTGGCCTGATCGGCTCGCTGGTCGTCACCGCCATCGCGGTGCTCTGCTACTGGGGCTACCAGGAGTGGACCCGCGACGTGCCGCTCGCCGAGCCCGAGCCGGTCGACTACCTCGCCCGGGTGGCGTACCTCCAGGAGTCGGGGGTCACCGTCGCGTACCCGCGCACCCTCCCGCAGGGCTGGATCGCCAGCAGCGTGCAGCCGCAGCCCGGTGGCGACGGCGTCTTCGGCGTCGGCATCCACACCGACGAGGGCACCTTCGTCGGCGTCTACCAGGACGACGACGAGCTCGACGACATGCTCAGCACCCTGGTCGACGAGGACGCCGAGCAGGGCGACGACGCCACCGTGCCGACCGAGGTCGCCCGCACGTGGACGACGTGGAGCGATGAGGGCGGCGACGAGGCGTACGCCGCCGAGCTGGCCACCCCCGACGGCCCCCAGCAGCTGGTGGTCTACGGCTCGGCCTCCGATGCCGACATCCGCGAGGTGATGAGCCGGCTCACCACGAAGCCGGCCACGCCCTGACGCGCGGGCTGGCTCAGCCCTCCGGCTCGTCGTCGGCCGCCATCGCCGACTCCAGCCGCTGGCGGGCGCCGTCGAGCCACTGCTGGCAGAGCGTGGCGAGGTGCTCGCCGCGCTCCCACAGGGCCAGTGACTCCTCGAGGGTGGTGCCGCCGGCCTCGAGCCGCCGGACCACCTCGACCAGCTCCTCGCGCGCGGCCTCGTAGCTGAGCTCGGGGCTCTCCTCGGTCGGTGGCGTCTGGTCAGTCATCGGCATCCTCGCTGGTCGGCTGGGCAGTGGGGTCGGGGAGCGGGGCGGTGAGGGGCTCGGTGGCGTCGGCGGTCGCGTGCACCCGCCCGTCGGCCACCCGGACGCTCAGCGCCTGGCCGGCCGCGACGTCGGCCACGCTGGTGAGCACGTGGCCCTCGGCGGTCTGGAGCACGGCGTACCCCCGCTGCAGGGTGGCGAGCGGGGAGAGCGCCCGGGCGCGGGCCCGATGGTGGTCGATGTCGTCGGCCGCGCGGTCGAGGCGGTGGCCCAGCGTGCGCCGGGCCCGCTCGCGCAGGGCGTCGACCTCGGCCCCCCGGTCATCGAGCAGCGAGCGCGGGTCGGCGAGCGCGGGGCGCGAGCGCAGGGCGTCGAGGCCGGTCTGCTCGCGGGCGAGCCAGCTGCCGAGCATGCCGCGCATCCGGCTGCGCGCGGTGTCGACCACGGCCAGCTCCTCGCGCACGTCGGGCACCACCAGCTTGGCGGCGTCGGTCGGGGTGGAGGCGCGGACGTCGGCGACCAGGTCGAGCAGCGGCGTGTCGGGCTCGTGGCCGATCGCGGAGACGACCGGGGTGCGGGCCGCGTGGACGGCCCGCACCAACGCCTCGTCGGAGAAGGGCAGGAGGTCCTCGATCGAGCCGCCGCCGCGGGCGATGACGATGACGTCGACCGCCGGGTCGCGGTCGAGCCGCTCGAGCGCCTCGATCACCTCGGCCGCCGAGCGCGGGCCCTGCATCGCGGCGTACGCCACCTCGAACGCCACGGCCGGCCACCGCCGCCGGGCGTTGTCGAGCACGTCGCGCTCGGCGGCGCTGCGGGGCGCGGTGACCAGGCCGACCCGGCCGGGCAGGAACGGCAGCCGACGCTTGAGCTCGGGCGCGAACAGGCCCTCGGCCGCGAGCAGCTGGCGGCGCCGCTCGAGCCGGGCGAGCAGCTCGCCGAGCCCGACCATCCGGATGTCGCGAGCCTGGAGCGAGAGGGTGCCACGGTTGGCGTAGTAGGACGGCTTGGCGTTGACCACGATGCTCGCGCCCTCGACCAGCGGCGGGTTGAGGCTGTCGAAGAGCACCCGCGAGCAGGTCACCGTCACCGAGATGTCGGCGAGCGAGTCGCGGAGCGTCATGAAGACGGTCTGCATGCCGGGCCGACGGGTGAACTGCGCCACCTGCCCCTCGACCCACACCGCGCCCAGCCGGTCGACCCAGCCGGCGATCGCGGTCGCGATCTGCCGCACCGGTGCCGGCTGCTCGGGGGAGGTCTCCAGGGCCATGCGGCGACCTTATAGATCCCCACCGACAGTCCGGGACCCGCACCGAGCCGAGTGCCGGCGGGCGTACGCCACGGTGCTGGCTGGGCCGTGCCAGGCGGGGTCCGTAGACTCGGGCCCATGACCGATCTTGCGACGCCACGGGTGCTGAGCGACGACGAGAAGGCCGTGCTGCTGGCCGCGCCCCGCGGCTACTGCGCCGGCGTCGACCGGGCGGTGGTGACGGTCGAGAAGGCGCTGGACCTCTACGGCGCGCCCGTGTACGTCCGCAAGCAGATCGTCCACAACAAGCACGTGGTCAGCAACTTGGAGTCGCGCGGCGCGATCTTCGTCGAGGAGCTCGACGAGGTGCCCGAGGGGGAGACCGTGGTCTTCTCCGCCCACGGCGTCTCGCCCGCCGTGCACGCCGACGCGCAGGCGCGTGGTCTCAAGACCATCGACGCCACCTGCCCGCTCGTGACCAAGGTGCACCACGAGGCGAAGCGGTTCGCCTCCGAGGACTACGACATCCTGCTCATCGGCCACGCCGGTCACGAGGAGGTCGAGGGCACCGCGGGCGAGGCGCCCGGCCACATCCAGCTGGTCGAGGGCCCCGACGACGTCGCCCGGATCACCGTGCGCGACCCCAAGCGCGTCGCCTGGCTGTCCCAGACCACGCTGTCGGTCGACGAGACGATGGAGACCGTCGCCGCGATCCGCGAGCGGTTCCCCGACCTGCTCGACCCGCCGAGCGACGACATCTGCTACGCCACCCAGAACCGCCAGCTCGCGGTCAAGGAGATCGCCCGCCGGTCCGACCTGATGATCGTGGTCGGCTCGGGCAACTCCTCCAACAGCGTCCGGCTGGTCGAGGTCGCCCTCGAGGCCGGGGCGCGGGCGGCGTACCGCGTCGACGACGCCTCCGAGATCGACGAGGCCTGGCTCGAGGGCGTCGAGACCGTGAGCGTGACCTCGGGCGCGAGCGTGCCCGAGGAGCTGGTGCAGGGGGTGGTGGCGTTCCTGCGCGAGCGCGGCTACCCCGATGCCGAGAGCGTCCAGACGGCGGAGGAGTCGCTGATCTTCTCCCTGCCCAAGGAGCTCCGCAAGGACATCAAGGCAGCCGCAGCCGCAGCGAAGGGTTGATCCGATGGCCAGGTACGTCGACGTCCACCCCGACAACCCCCAGCAGCGTCTGGTCGACAAGGTCGTCGACGCGCTGCGCGACGACGACGCCCTGATCGCCTATCCCACTGACTCCGGCTACGCCCTCGGCGCCCGGATCGGCAACCGCGAGGCCCGCGACCGGATCCTCGCCATCCGCGACCTCGACGAGCGGCACCACTTCACCCTGATGTGCCGGGACTTCTCCCAGCTCGGCCAGATGGTGCACGTCTCCAACTCGGCGTTCCGGGCGATCCGGTCGGCCACCCCGGGGCCGTACACCTTCATCCTTCCCGCGATGCCCGAGGTGCCGAAGCGCCTGCTGCACCCCAAGAAGAAGACCGTCGGCGTGCGGATCCCCGACCACGTGGTCAGCCAGGCGATCCTCGAGACGCTCGGCGAGCCGCTGCTGACCTCGACCCTGATCCTGCCGGGCGAGTCCGAGGCCCGCACGCTGGGCTGGGAGGTCAAGGAGGAGCTCGACCACCAGGTCGACATCGTCATCGAGGCCGGCGAGACGCCGGCCGAGCCGACCACCGTGGTCGACTGGTCGGGCGAGACGCCCGAGATCCTGCGGGTCGGCGCGGGCGACCCGGCGCGCTTCGACTGAGGCGTGCCGCGCCGGCTCAGGCGGCCGAGGGCGTACGCCGCTGCTGCTGCTCCGCCGGGGCCTCCCGTCGCGTGATCACCCGGCGTCGCATCGCCAGGCAGCCCAGGCACAGAGCGTAGCCGACGAACAGCGCCAGCGAGTGGGTGCCGAGCCCGGAGACGACCGCCTGGACGACGTTGTCGTCGGGGTGGGCGACCATGGCGGCGTCGGTGAGGGCCAGGAGGGTGAACGCCCCCAGCATCAGCAGTGGGGGCAGCACCCCGACGGTGAACATGTCCGCCGGCGCGACGGCCAGGGCGACGACGGCGCAGAGGGCCACGAAGACGAGGTCGAAGAGCAGCCCGACGCGGTCGAGGAGCAGCACGTCGAGCCCGGCGCCGGTCAGGGTGAGCGCGACACCGAGCGCGACGACGCGCGCTCCGGGCTCGCGCCCTTCCTCCCAGATGGTGCGTGCATGGCTCATGGGCATGCCTCCTCGATCAGCCACGGTAGGACTGCCGCGGCCCGGTGCGCGGACGGCGCGCCGTACGCCGCGTGCAGCCCGACGCCTGCGCGGCGCCTCATCCCGTCTCCCGGGACGGCTCGGCCGGGTCGGCGCTGATCCGCTCGACGGCCCGCAGGGGCACCGACCGCGGGCTCTCGAGCGGGTCGTCGGTGACGCCGAGCTCCTGGAACCTGCGGGCCGAGACGAGCACCCGGCTGTCGAGGGAGCCGACGGTCTGGTTGAACCGGGTGACGGCGGCGTTGAGCGAGCGCCCCAGCGCGTCGAGGTGACCCGACAGCGTGGCCAGCCGGCCGTGCAGGTCGCGCCCGAGCAGGTGGATCTCGCGGGCGCGCTCGGCCAGCGCCTCGTGCGACCACCCGTGCGCGACCGTGCGCAGCAGCGCGATCAGGGTGGTGGGGGTGGCGAGCACGACCTGCCGGGCGGCCGCGTAGTCGATCAGGGTGGGGTCGGTCTCGAGTGCCCCCGCCAGGAACGACTCCGCCGGCACGAAGAGCACCACGAACTCGGGGGTCTCGGGCAGCGCCCGCCAGTACGCCTTGGCCGAGAGCTGGTCGACGTGGGTGCGCAGCTGGCGGGCGTGGCGCTGCAGGTGGGCGGTGGCCTCCTCCTGGTCAGCGGTGGCGGTGGCTTCGAGGTAGGCGTCGAGTGGCACCTTGGCGTCGATGACGATGCTCTTGCCGCCGGCCAGGCGCACGACGAGGTCGGGGCGCAGCGCACCGTCGTCGAGGCGCACCTGCTCGGCGAAGTCGCAGTGCTCGACGAGGCCGGCCAGCTCGACCGCTCGGCGCAGGTGGAGCTCGCCCCAGCGCCCCCGCACCTGCGGCTTGCGCAGGGCGGTGGACAGCGCCTGGGTCTCCTGGCGCAGCGTGGTCACCTGTTGTCGGAGCTCGCCCTGCCACCGCTCGCGCGCCCGGTCGAGGTCGAGCATCTGGTCGCTGAGCCGGTCGAGGCCCTGCATCACCTCGGCCTTGTCGACGCCGGCCTCGACCAGCGCGTCGAGCGCACCCGGCCGCGACCGGGCCCAGAGCAGGCCGACGACGGCCCCGAGCACCAGGCCCAGCGCGAGCCCCAGCAGGACGAGCAGGACGGGAAGGATCTCCATGTCCCACAGCCAAGCACCGACCACCGACAGTTTTGCCGAGGCCGGGCGCGTCGGACCTCTGAGGCCGCGTGGGCGGCGTACCGGCGCCCCTGATTGGACCTGCGCGGATCGGGTAGAACCGGGACCATGTCCTCCTCCGACGGCCCCGGCAGCGGGGCGCCCCGCCGTACGCCCCCGGCCCGTCCTCCCCGCCGCCGGGATGGCAGCCGCCCTCCGCCGGCCCCGGCATGAAGCCTCCCCGGCAGGGCCCGCCCGGCTGGGTCGTCGCGCTCGTGGCGGTGGCCGTGGTCTGCCTGGTCGCCGCGGTCGGCGGTGCGACCTGGCTCGTCATCAGCGACGAGCGCGACACCACCGCCGACCCCGGGCGTACGCCCGCAGCGTCCTCGACCCCGCCCGCGACCACGGCTCCCGCCACGACGGCACCCCCGACGACGGCACCGCCCACGACCGCGCCGCCCGCCAAGCCCGGCCAGGGCAGCCGGCTCACCACCGACGACTTCGGCTGGGAGGACTGGGACTTCCAGCTGGGCGAGTCGAAGGCCAGCGCCCGCCTCGTCGGCGAGCGCAACCTCGCCAGCTGCGCGCCGGTCGACCGGCGCGGACGGATCGCGAAGCTGGGCTGTGCGTACGCCCTGCAGTGGACCTACCGCTCGCTGGGCGACAAGCTCTGGCTGACCCAGGTGGTGCTCGCGTTCGACTCCGACGCCGCCGCGACGAGGGCCGCCAAGGAGCTGCGCAGCAAGCCCGACCTGCTCGCCCCGCCGCCGGGCAGCCAGCCGAAGAGCCCGTACGACGGCTGGTCGCTCTCCTCCGACGCGACCGGCAAGCTGGTCGTGGTCTCGTTCGGCTTCCCGAGCGCGAAGGTGCCGGAGAAGGAGGCCCGTCGCGTGCTCGGCCTGTTCAACGTCGACCACGCCAGCGCCCTGCTGTTCATGGACCTGTGAGCGCTCAGCCGTCCAGGTCGACGACGACGGGGGCGTGGTCGGAAGGGGCGCCGCTGCCCTGGGCCGGGTCGCGCTCGTCGGTGTCGATGAACGCCCCGGTGACGCGGGCCGCGAGTGACGGTGAGCCAAGCACGAAGTCGATCCGCAGGCCGCGGTTGCGCTCGAAGCGGTTGCGGAAGTAGTCCCAGTACGTGTACGTCTCCGGGCCGGGCGTGAACGGGCGCGCCACGTCGACGTACCCGTCGTCGAGGAACGCCTGGAACGCCGCCCGCTCGGCGGGCGTGACGTGGGTCTTGTTGCGGAACTGCGCCATGTCGAAGACGTCCTCGTCGCGCGGGGCGATGTTCCAGTCGCCGACGAGCGCGGTGTCCTCGCCCAGCCACGCGCGCGCGGCCTCGCGCAGCCGGGCGAGCCAGTCGAGCTTGTAGACGTAGTGCGGGTCGTCGACCTTGCGCCCGTTCGGCACGTACAGCGACCAGATCCGCACGCCCCCGCACACCGCGCCGATGGCGCGCGCCTCGGCGGTCACCGGGTCGCCGAAGCCGGGCATGCCGCCGAAGCCGGTGCGTACGTCCTCGATGCCGACGCGGCTGACCAGGGCCACGCCGTTCCACTGGCTGACGCCGGCCGCGGCCACCTGGTAGCCGCGCGCCTCCAGACCCATCAGGGGCAGCTGGTCGACCTTCGCCTTGGTCTCCTGCAGGGCGAGCACGTCGACGTCGTGCCGCTCCAGGAAGGCCTCCACGCGGTCGATGCGGGTGCGGAGGGAGTTGACGTTCCAGGTGGCGATGCGCACCGGCAGAGCGTACGTCGCCGGGCCCGTGCGTCCGGCGCCGGACCACCGGGCCAGAATTGTCCCCGGGCTCGGATAGGTTGCCGAGGGCCGGGCGAGCCGCCCGCGCCGACACGCATCCACGCGCGAGACCGCGCCGACACCGGAGGAGGGCAGATGGCCGAGGCCGCGATCGCCGTCCGTGGTGCCCGGCGTGCGTACGACTCCGGTGAGCTCGCCGAGGTGGTCGCGCTCGACGGCGTCGACCTCGAGGTCGAGGCCGGCACGTTCGTCAGCGTGATCGGCCCGAGCGGGTGCGGCAAGTCGACCCTGCTGCGGCTGATGGCCGGCCTGGAGCAGCCCGACGCCGGCACGATCGAGATCTGCGGCTCCACCCCCCGCGCGGCCGCGAGCCAGAAGCGCCTCGGCTTCGTGCCGCAGCGCCCGGCGCTGCTGCCGTGGCTCTCGGTGGCCAAGAACGTCGCCCTGCCCGGCCGGCTCAACCCCGCTGCGACCCGTCGGCGGCGGGGCGAGCGGTCCGGCGCCGAGGGCCCCGACGTGCACGAGCTGCTGCGCAAGGCAGGCCTGGGCGACGCGATGGACAAGCTCCCTGCCCAGCTCTCGGGCGGCATGCAGCAGCGCGCCGCGATCGTGCGGGCCTTCGCGCTCCACCCCGACGTGCTGCTGATGGACGAGCCGTTCTCGGCGCTCGACGAGTTCACCCGCGAGGCGCTGCAGGAGCAGCTGCTCGACCTGTGGGGCGAGCTCGGTGCCACCGTCGTCTTCGTCACCCACTCGATCAGCGAGGCGGTCCGGCTCTCCGACCGGGTCGTCGTGATGGCGCCCCGGCCCGGCCGGGTGGTCGACGTGGTCGACGTCGACCTGCCCCGCCCGCGCTCGCAGGAGCTGCTGCGCAGCCAGGAGTTCCACGACCTCGAGCTGACCGTGCGCGACCTGCTCCGCGACGCCTTCGCCACCGGCGGTGCGCGGTGAGCGGGCTGGTGAAAGGGTCGGGGCGCTCCGCGCCGACCGGGGCCGACGTCCACCGCGCCCGACGCCGTCGCCGGCTGGGCGTGCTGCGGCCGGCGTACTGGGCCCCGCTGGTGGTCATGGTCGTGGTCCTGCTGTTGCTGTGGACGTGGGGCGCGCACGCCCTGCCCTACCTCCTGCCGCCACTCTCCGAGATCGGCGAGGTGCTCGCCGACGACCCGGCGTACTTCCTCCGCAACGCGGGCGTCACGCTCGGCGAGGCCGTGGTGGGGCTGCTGATCGGGTTCGTGGCGGCGTTCGTGCTGGCCGTGCTGGTCAGCGAGCTGCCGGTCGCGCGCCGGGCGATCATGCCGGTGGCGGTGGTGCTCAACGTGACGCCGTTGGTGGCGGTCGCGCCGGCGCTGGTGGTGGCGTTCGGGTTCGGCCCGGGGCCGAAGCTCGTCGTCACGGCGCTGATCTGCTTCTTCCCGATCCTGATCAACACCGCCGCCGGGCTGCGCTCGGTGCCCGCCGAGGTGCTGCAGGTCTTCCGCACCGTCGACGCCTCCCGGCTCGAGGTGCTGCGCCACGTGCGGGTGCCGACCGCCCTGCCGTACGTCTTCGCGGCCCTCAAGATCGTCTTCCCGCTCTCCGTGGTCGGCGCCGTCGTGGCCGAGATGTCGGCCTCCGGCTCCGACGACGGTCTCGGCACGGTCATCCAGGTCGCCTCCTCGATGAACCGGCTGCCGGTCATCTGGGCCGCGATCGCCGTCCTCGCCCTGATGGGCTCGCTGCTGCTCCTGCTCGTCACCGTCGTCGAGCGCCGGGTGCTCCACTGGCACGCCTCCACGCACAAGGAGAACCGATGATCACCACCCTGCGCCGCCCGCTCGCCGCCCTCGTGGCCGCCCTCGCCCTCGTCGCCGGTCTGGCCGCCTGCGGGGGTGAGGAGGAGGCCCGCGAGCAGGGTGGCGCGGTGCCCGACGCCCGCTGCCAGGACAACCAGGCGGCCGGCACGGTCACGTACATGACCGGCTACTACTGGCAGGCCTCCGCCTCGATCCTCGAGGTGCTGGCCGCCGACGAGCTGGGCTACTTCGACGACGTCTGCCTCGACGTCGAGATCCAGCCCGGCTCCGGCGACGTCTCGCAGAACGCCAAGCTGCTGGCCAGCGGGCAGATCACGTTCTCGGGCCTCTCCCAGCAGGACACCATCACCGCCAACCTCAACGGCGCCGCCGTCACCGGCGTCTCGTCGTACTCCAACGCCGGGCTCGACATCCTCATGACCACCCCCGAGATCACCGACCTGGCCCAGCTGAAGGGCAAGACGCTGGGCCACAAGGGCTGGGTGCCGATGGGCGTCTCGGCCATGCTCGGCGAGGCCGGCCTCTCCACCGACGACGTCGAGCAGGTCAAGGTGGGCTACGACCCCACCGTGCTCACCCGCGGCCAGGTCGACGCGCTCGTCGGCTTCGTCTCCAACGAGCCCAACCAGCTGCGCGAGGCCGGCGAGGAGGTCACCGTCTGGGAGCCGAGCGACTACGACGTGCCCGGCTCGATCGGCGCGATGGCGGTCAACCCGGAGTTCGCCGAGCAGCACCCCACCGCGGTCGAGGACTTCCTGCGGGCGGTCTTCCACGCGTACGACCACTGCGCCGCCGAGGTCGAGGAGTGCCTCGACATCCAGGGCGAGCGCGCGGGGGCCGAGTCCGACCCCGACCACGAGCGGTCGGTGTGGACCACCGAGGTCGAGACCATCGCCGACAACCCCCTGCCGACCGGCTTCGGCACCATCGACGAGGCCAACATCGGCCGGCTCGCCCAGGTGATCTCCACCTACGGCGGCCAGCGGGTCAGC
>Ga0164243_10010154_pt1 | contig 13563 bp, 15 predicted proteins | sample OricompcompostOP_FD_108781 | JGI IMG/M metagenome (GOLD analysis project Ga0164243, IMG submission 108781) | Organic Plus compost microbial communities from Emeryville, California, USA - Original compost - Organic plus compost (OP) | ecosystem: Engineered > Solid waste > Mixed feedstock >... | reverse complement strand
GCGCGAGATCCCGGAGAGGTCGTACGTGGACATGGCGGACGTCGTGGAGCACGTGGTGGCGCGGGTCGCCTCGGGCGCGGTGTCCGTGAAGGCCGAACCGGGGGAGGCGCCGACCACCGGGAATCCTGTGCTGCTCGAACGGCTGGTCCAGAACCTGGTGGAGAACGGGGTGCGGCACAACGTGGCCGAGGGGGGCTGGGTGCGGGTGTCCAGCGGCACCGGCCCGGACGGGTCGGTCGAGGTGCGGGTGGCCAACAGCGGTCCGGTGGTGCCCCGCTACGAGATCCCGAGCCTGTTCGAACCGTTCCGCCGGCTCTCCGCCGAGCAGTCCTCCGGTCCGCCCGGGGCGGGCCTGGGGCTGTCCATCGTGCGGGCGGTGGCGCGCGCGCACGGTGGCGGCGTACGCGCCGAGCCCCGCGACGGTGGCGGCCTGGTCGTCACGGTGACCCTGCCGCCCGCCGGTTGACGCGACGCCGTCGACCCCTCCGAGCCGAGGCGCGTCCGGACCCGCGGAGCGACGGTGCGGCGGGCGCCGGCACCGGTCCGACGCCCAGGCCCCACCGGGCTGGGCGCCGGCACCGGTCCGACGCTCCGGTCCTCACGCCGCGGTCCTCACGCCCCGGTCCTCACGCCTCGGTCGTCACGCGCGTGACGCCTCACGCCTCGGTCGTCACGCGCGCGAGGACGACGCCGGCCAGGATGAGCGCGAGCGCGCCGATCCTTCCGAGCGACACCGGGTCGTCGAAGAGGACGACGCCGAGCACGATCGCCCCGAGGGCGCCGATGCCGGTGAAGACGGCGTACGCCGTGCCGACGGGAAGCGACTCCATGGCCCGGGAGAGCAGGTACACCGCCGACACGCCCAGCACGACGCAGAGCGCGGTGGGGCCGGGCCGGGTGAAGTGGTGGGTGGGCTTGATGCTCTGCGACCAGGCGATCTCGACGAGGCCGGCGAGGATGAGGAGCGGCCAGCCGGTCATGACACGGCCTCCAACTCGGCTGCCAGCTCGCTGGCGATCGCCTCGATCCGCGTCAGCGCGGCCGTCACGGAGGCCGTGTGCCGGTCCCGCAGGTGCGCGAGGCCCGGGTCGAGTCGCGCGTTGGTCAGCTCCGCGTGGACGAACCGGACGTCCTGCACCGCGAAGTGCCCGGCGAGGAAGTCCCGCAGGTAGCGCTCCTGGTGGTCGTAGGGAGCCCGCGGAGCGCCCTCGACGTACGAGCCGCCGCGCGCCCCGGCCACGACGAACCGCTTTCCGGCGAGGTTCATCCGGGGGAAGGTCACCTGGTCGATCCAGGCCTTGAGGGACGCGGGGACCGAGAAGTTGTACATCGGTACGCCGATCAGGACGACGTCGGCCGCGAGCAGCTCGTCGAGGAGCGGCTGCACCACGTCCCAGGCCCGGTGCTGGGCCGGCGTGCGCACCGCCTCGCGGTAGCGCGCGGGGTCGGTGATCTGCTCGGCCAGCATCGTGTCGCAGATCTGCGTCCACGCCTCGCCGATCGGCGGGATCGGCTCCCGCGTCAGGTCCCGGTAGGTGTAGCCGCCGTTCGGGTACGCCTCGCGCCAGCGACGGGCGAAGCGTGCGCCGAGGTCGCGTGAGAACGACGCGGTCCGCGCGCTGGAGTCCAGGTGGAGCAGATTCGGCATGTCTGGCCCTCCTCGAAGTATCCGGACACGATGTCCACTTATGGAGCGTACGGAGAACTGGACGCCGTGTCCAGATGCTCCTAGGCTCGATCGTGTGACGCGTCAGTCGGTGGAGCACCCGCACCATGAGCGTGCCGACGCTGCCCGCAACCGCCGGCTCATCCTCGAGGCGGCTGACCGGCTCTACGCCGAGAGGGGCGCCGCGCACGTGACGATGGACGACATCGCGCGTGCCGCGGGCGTCGGCCGGGGCACGCTGTACCGCAGGTATCCGGACCGTGCGTCGATCGCGCTGGCGCTGCTCGACGCGCACGAGCGGGACCTCCAGGAGACGCTCCTGCGGGGAGAACCTCCGCTGGGTCCGGGTGCGTCGCCGGCCGAGCGGCTGGCCGCCTTCTACACGGCGATGGTCGCTCTGCTCGACCGGCACGTCCACCTGGCGCTCGGCGCCGAGGTCGGCCGTTCCCGGTTCGAGGCCGGCGCCTACGGGTTCTGGCGAGCCCACGTCCGCGCCCTCGTGGCCGAAGCGGGCCACGCGGATCCCGACGCGATGGTCGAGCCGCTCCTGGCCCCGCTCGCGCCCGACGTCTTCGCCCGGCAGCGGGAGATCGGCATCGGTGCCGACCGCATCGCGGCGGCCCTGGAACGCCTCGCCCGCGCCGCGCTCGGGTGAGCCGGCGGCGCGGAGGCCGAACGACGGCGGTCCGCGTCCCGTCAGCCGGGACGCGCGGCCCGGCCGACCGGTGCGGGGCCTCGACTCACGGCAGCCCGCGGCTGGACAGGAGCCGGCCCGTCTCCACGGAGTCCCGGGCGCGGCCGAGCGCGTCGATCGTGCCCCAGCGGCCGGGGATGTCGAGGAGTTCGATCCGCCCCAGTCCCTCCGGCACGTGCGGATCGATGATGAGGTGCCCGTCGTGCGGTCGCAGGCCGAGCAGGACTCTCAGGAGCAGCAGGGGAGCCCCGGCCGACCACGCCTGGGGACTGCACGCGGTGGGGTACTCGACGGGATAGTTCGTCTGGTCGCGGGGGAAGCCGGCGAACGCCTCCGGGAGGCGGCCGCCGAAGTCACGGGCGGCGTCGATGATCCCGGCCGCGATCTGGCCCGCCTCGTGGCGGAAGCCGTAGCGGGCCAGCCCCCAGGCGATGATGGAGTTGTCGAAGGGCCAGACGGTGCCGACGTGGTACCCGATGGGGTTGTACCTGCCCTCGGTGGTGGCGAGCGTGCGCACGCCCCAGCCGGAGAACAGCGCCGGCCCCAGCAGATGCCGCGCGACGGCGGGAGCGCGGACCTCGTCGACGATCCTGCTCCACAGCAGGTGCCCCATGTTGGACGACAGCGAGTCGACGTGTCCGCCGTCGCGGTCCAGGGCGGTGGCGTAGCACTCGCGGTCGGCTATCCAGAAGTCACGGTTGAACCGTTGCTTCAGCTCGGCGGCCTCGCGTTCGAGCCGCTCGGCGTACGCCGGGTCGTCCCAGACCTCCCGGGCGAGCCGGGCCCCGCGCATCTTCGCGTCGTACGCGTAGCCCTGCAGTTCGCAGGTGGCCAGGGGATAACAGGGCAGGCGTCCGTCGTGGTAGGAGATGGCGTCGGGCGAGTCCTTCCAGCACTGGTTGAGCAGTCCCGTCTTCGGGTTGCGGGTCTTGTAGTAGATGTATCCCGTGCCGAGCATGTTGCCGTAGTTGTCGATCCAGTCGAGTGCCGCACGGGTCGGGAACTCCAGCCGCCGGACGAGGTCGACGTCGCCGGTCCACCGCTCGTACTCGTCGAGGAGGACGACGAACAACGGGGTGGAGTCGGCGGAGCCGTAGTAGGGGGAGTGCGGTTGCTCCTCGAAGCCGACGAGTTCGCCGTAGCGCAGCTCGTGCAGGATCTTGCCGGGCTCCTCGTCGCGGAAGTCGTCCAGGCGGCTGCCCTGCAGTCCGGCGAGCATGACGATGGTCGGCTTGACCACTCCCGGTATGAACGGTAGGGCCTGCAGGCAGGTGAATATGCTGTCCCGGCCGAACAGCGTCATGAACCACGGCAGGCCGGCGGCCACGAGCCGCATGCCGAGGGTGATCGACTCGTATCGCAGCGCGGCGAGGTCGCGGATACCCCTCTGGTAGGCCAGCAGCAGCGCCTCGCTGTCGCACCGCAGCGTCGGAGCGGACTCCAGGAACTGGCGCCGCTCGTCGCGGATCTCCGGTACGGGCCGGTCGGGGCCGAGGGGCACGGACTCCCGGAAGTCGCGGCCGTTGGCGCCGATGATCCGGGCCTTGGCCCGCAGGCGCGTCTGCCACTCGCCATGCGGTTCGATGCGGATCGCGAACGTCATCCCCCGCGCGTCCACGCGCGCCTCGGCACTGGAGGTGATGATCACCTCGCGGTGGAACTTCTCCCGACGGTAGACGAAGCGCAGGGCGCCACCGCTGGTGTCGGCCGTCGCGGTTCCTTGCTTCCGCTGGGCGTTCTTGATCTCGAACAGGTCCGCGAAGTCGGCGGCCATCTCCACGCGTACGGTGACCTCGGCGGCCTCGGTGCCGTGGTTGCGCACGCTGAGGGTCTCCTCGAAACTGCCGTTGATCACCCGCTGTCGCTGGACGGAGATCTTCGCGTCCACGTAATGGCTCGGCTCCCCGGCCACGAGGAAGTACGTCGTGGCGTAGGAGTTCTCCTCGTTGACCGACAGCGCACCCAGCCGCTGCCCGTCGAGGGTGAGGACCCACGTGGACAGGAAGCGGGTGTCGAACGAGAACAGCCCCATCGGGTAGTCGAAGGACTCCTCGATGTCGCCGCGGCCGTCGGAGACGACGAACGTGTTCCCGTCCAGGATGCTGATCAGATCCGTCACGGTCGATCGCATTCGCCGTCGAGCGCTTCACGGCCAACCGTACGGGGGTCCCTCGCACCCGGGGCCTCCGGAAAGAACCGCCGGAAGGCCAGGAACAGGGAGACCTCGCCGCTGACGGTCGCCTCGTTGCGCAGCACCGCCGCGATGCTCTGCGAGCGCCCGCTCACCAGGTCGGCGAACAGGTCCAGCTCGCACTTCCACACCGCGTCGGCTTCGGCGCTCTCCCTGGTGACGGCCACGGCTCCCGGTGTCATGGTCACCAGCCAGTGCTCCGTCCGGTGGTCGACATCGAGATCGATTCGCAGGGTTCCCTGGACCGGTCCCCGGAGCACCATGGCGGCGTGCGCCGGCAGACGGTCGAAGAATCGATCAATCGGCTCGGACACCCGCAAATGGTATGCGGGCACGCCCGGCTCCCGGGCCGGAAACCACCCGAAGCCCAGCCAACGGGTCGGTGGCCGAAGGGTGCACCCCCGGCTCCGACGCCGACCCGGGTCGGGCGGGGGCCGACGCCCGCGACCGCCGATCGGCCCAGGTCACCGCGCCCGTCTCGTGGCATCCAACTGGGGCAATCTACGATCTCGTCATGAGCCTCGGCCTGGACCTGCACCTCGACCTCTCACCCGTCCGGCCCGGGCGCTCGTTGGAGGCGGCGCTGCGCGCCGCCATCCTCGACGGCAGGCTCAGCCCGGACACCCGGTTGCCGGCGGCCCGGACACTCGCCGCCGACCTCGGCATCAGCCGCAACACGGTGGCCGACGTGTACGCCCAGCTCGCCGCCGAGGGCTGGCTGGAATCGCGGGTCGGCGCGGGAACGTGGGTCTCCGTCCGGACGCCGTCGTACGTCCAGGCGGGTCTGCGCCAGCGCACGGTCCGGCGTCGCTGGATCGACCTGCGGGGCGGGATACCGGACACCGCCGGGTTCGCCCGCCGGGAGTGGGCGTCCGCGGCGCGCCAGGCGACCCTGGACGCCACCACCGCCGAACTCGGCTATCCCGACCCCGCCGGCACGACGCGGCTGCGCGGCGCGCTGACGTCGTACCTGGCCCGCACCCGCGGCGTCGCCGTCGAACGTGAACGCGTCGTGGTCGGCCAGGGATTCGGGGAGCTGCTCGTGCTCCTGTGCCGAGCCCTGCGCCAGCGCGGCGCGACCCGGATCGCCGTCGAGGAGTACGGCCACGACCACCACCGACGGCTGATCGCCTCGACCGGGATCACGCCCGTTCCGGTGGCGGTCGACGAGGACGGCGCCGACGTCCAGCTCCTGGAGAAGCTGGACGTGTCGGCGGTGCTCCTCACGCCGGCCCACCAGTTCCCCGTCGGCGTCCCCCTGGCCGCCGGCCGGCGCCGCTGGCTCGTCGGCTGGGCGGAGCGGTCCGACGCCCTCGTCATCGAGGACGACTACGACGGCGAGTTCCGCTACGACCGGAGGGCCATCGGCGCGCTCCAGTCCCTCGCGCCCGAACGGGTCGCGTACCTCGGCACCGCCAGCAAGGCCGTGGCGCCGGCCGTCGGCCTGGCGTGGGGGGTCCTGCCCACGTGGCTGCTGCCCGACGTGCTGGAGCAGCGGGCGCTCTCCGGCGGGCAGCCGGCGGCGCTGCACCAACTGGCGCTCGCCAGGTTCGTCGAGGCCCACGACTACGACCGCACCGTCCGGCGGCTGCGCGCCACCTACCGGTCGCGTCGCCGACGCCTGGAGGAGGTCGTCGCGGACCGGCTTCCCGGTTGCGAGGTGACCGGTCTCGCGGCCGGCCTCCAGTGCCTGCTCACCCTGCCCGCCGGGGCTGCCGAGGAGGTGGTCGAGCAGGAAGCCACCGCGCGCGGGCTGCGGTTGGAGGGCCTGGGCTCCTTCCGCTTCGGCCCGGGGCGGGAACCCCACGGGCCCGCCCTGGTGATCGGGTACGGCGGCCCGACGCCGGGACAGTACGAGACGGCGATCGAGCTTCTCGTGGAGAGCATCCGGGCGAGTGTCCGGCGGCGAGCGGATTGACCCAGCGCTCAGCCGGCGGATTGCCCCAGGGAGCCGGTGCGATCGAGCTCTAGCGTTCTCGGCATGACAGCGACTGAGTACGTCCCGATCCCCACGCGTCTCGACTTCGACGCACTCGTGCCCGCCTTCGCCCGCGCCGTGAACGACCTGGACGAGGCCGCCACGGCCGAACTGGACCGGGTCGGCATCGACCCGGCCCTGCGCGAGCTGGTGCGGCTGCGCGCCTCCCAGCTCAACGGCTGCGCCTACTGCGTCGACATGCACGCCCGCGCCGCCCGCCGGGCCGGCGTCGCGCCCCAACGCGTCGACGCCGTCGCCATCTGGTCCGACTCCAACCTCTTCACCGCCGCCGAGCGCGCCGCCCTCCACTTCGCCGAGGACGTCACCCTGCTCGCCCGCACGAAGGTGCCCGCGTCCACCGTCGACGCCGTCGTCGCGGCCTACGGGGAGGAGGGCGCCGCGGCGCTCCTCACCCTCGTCATCGCGATCAACACCTGGAACACGATCGGCGTGACCACGCGCTGCTGGCCGACCGCCATCCGGCGTCGCGACTGACCGGCGGCGGCGATGCCGTGGCGGGCGTGGCGGGTCGTCTGTTTATACGGCGGCCCGCCGCGCGTACGCCTCAATCTCGATCCTCATCCGAGGGTCGGCGAGACCGCACACGAGCATCGTGGCGGCCGGCCGGACGTCGCCGAAGGCGCGGCGCAGGACCGGCCAGCAGGGCTCGAAGTCCTCCCGGTCGGGCAGCAGGTAGCGCACCCGCACCACGTCGGCGAGGGTGCACCCCGCCTCGGCGAGCGCCGCCTCGATGTTGCGTAGGCACTGCTCGGCCTGCTCCACCACGTCGTCCGAGATCGTCATGGTGGTGTAGTCGAACCCGGTCGTCCCCGACACGTGCACCCAGTCGCCGTCCACCACGGCGCGGGCGTAGCCGATCTGCTCCTCGAAGGTCGAGCCGCTGAGGATCGCACGTCGCTCTGTCACGGGCGAACACTAGGTGGCCAGCGCATATACGTCCAATACCGCCTCGGGCGTGAGGTGATATCTCTAGGCGTATGGCGCGGCCCGACATTCCCCTCGCACAGCTGCACGCGTTCGTCGTGCTCGCCGAGGAACTCCACTTCGGCCGCGCGGCCGCCCGGCTGGGCATCGCCCAGCCGCCGTTGAGCCAGCAGATCCGCCGCCTGGAGGACAAGGTCGGCCACGCGCTGTTCCGCCGCGAACCAGGGCGGGTCACGCTCACCCCGGCCGGTCGCGAACTGCTGCCCGCCGCGCGGCGGGCCCTCACCGACCTCGCGGACGGTCTGGCCGCGGCCCGGGCCGTCGGCAGCGGCCAGGCCGGCCGGCTGCGGATCGGTTTCGCGGCCTCCCTCGCCCTGACCGTCCTGCCCGACCTGCTGCGCACCTTCCGGCAGCGGTTCCCCGGCGTGCACCTGGACATCCGCGAGATGACCAGTGCGCCGCAGCTCACCGCCCTGCGCGACAAGACCATCGACGTCGGCCTGCTGCGCGAACCCCCCGCCGTCGACGCGGAGCTCGAATTCCGGACGGTGCTCAGCGAGCCCTTCGTGGCCGTGCTCCCGGCCGCCCACCCACTGGCCGCCCAACGGGTCGTGCCGCTCGCGGAGTTGGCGGACTCGCCGTTCGTGCTGCTGCCCCGTGCGGCCGGCCCGCAGCTGTACGACCAGATCACCGGCCTGTGCGCCGCGGCAGGCTTCCCACCGCGGATCGCCCAGCACGCCGTGGAGTGGCAGACGGTGTGCGCGCTCGTGGGTGCCGGTCTGGGGGTCTCGCTGGCCCCGGCGAGCATCCGACGCATCCGCCTCAGGGGCGTCGCGTTCCGCAGGGTCGAGCCCGGCACCGCCCGTACGCGAGTCGCCGTCGCCTGGGTCAGGAACGACCAGAGCCCCCTGGTCGCGCACCTGCTGGCGGCCGTCGGCCACGATCCGCGAGACCGACCCTAGGCGAGCCCGACGCCTGGTGGTCGCACGCCGGCCGGGAGTCGTTCGTGTGCCAGAAGGTCCAGGATTTCTGCCGGGCTGTCGCGTCCGCCTCGTCACCTGCTCGCCACGCGGCCACCGTGAGGGCATGAACTCCCATCGGGTCGCTGCCCCTGGCCGGACCCGGAGGGGCGCGTCCCCACGCCACCGCACCCGAGAAGGGCATTCATGACCGCCACCTACACCTTCGACGTATTCTCCAGCCTCGACGGCTTCGGCGCCGCCACCGGCGACTGGACCGGCTACTGGGGCAAGCAAGGTCCCGAACTGCTCGCACACCGGCTCGCCCGGTACGGCGAGAGGCAACGGATGGTCTTCGGGGCCACCACGTTCCGGGCGTTCGCGCGGATGCTGGCATCGAGCACCGACGAGTCCGAGATGCGCGACCCATGGGTCACCCGGATGACGAGCCTGCCGGCAACGGTGGTGTCCACCACGCTGGAAGGACCGCTCGACTGGCCGGACGCGACCGTCGCACGCGGTGACGCCGTCGACGTCGTCGCGCGGCTCAAGGAGGAGTCCGACGTGCCGTTACGTTCGCACGGCAGCCTGTCGATGAACCGGGCGCTGATGGCCGCCGGGCTCGTCGACCGACTCCAGGTGACGATCTTCCCGGTCGTCACGGGTCGGACCGGCGTGGACCCGATCTTCAAGGGCGCGGCGGACTTCGACCTCGAACTGATCGAGAGCCGGACGCTCGACGGCTCCATCCAGGAACTGGTCTACCGGCCCACCCTGCACGGCTGAGCCCAGCCGATCGCTCACCGGCTTGCGGCCGGCACCCGGCAGCGGACTCCGCCCACCGATCTCGTGGCCGCCCACCGCGCGGCTGTCGACCACCTTCCGATCTCGAAGGGAGCCACCGTGAACACCGTTGGAGCGACACCCCCGCCGGCGAGGCAGGGGCATGTTCACGCTCGCCCTGTCCATCGTGATCACCACCTTCGTACTGATACCCGCCTCGGCGGCACCGGCCACGGCGTCACCGCCGAATGCCGTCGCCGAGGACCGGATCGGCGCGATCCTGGCCGCCCACCCGGACGCGACCCGGCTCTCCGCGAACCAGGTCGCGTGGCCCGACGACGGCGTCGTCCTCACCGTCACGGACGCCGACACTGCTGGCAGTTGGTGCCAGACCGGACGGGCGTGCATCCACGCCGACGCCAACCGCGGCGGCTACGGTTACGCCTTCTACCGATGCCAGACCTACCGGCTCCCGGAATACGGGTTCCCCATCGGTCAGCGCGGTGGCGCCTCGTCCTGGTACAACAACCAGACCGGCGGCGCCAAGATCAGGTTCGAGGACGAGTGGTTCACCCTGACACCCGTCACCGCCGGGTACGGGTTCGGCAACATGCCGAGCTACATGAACGACCGCGCCTACTGGCTCGAACTGCTGTGCTGACGCCGCCGGTACGAACCTGACGAACGATCGCGACGAGGGTTCGGGCCCCCTCGGGCGCGCACGGAGAAGCCCCCGGGCGGCCGATCAGGCAGGTCGGGGGCCTTTTTGTCCGTCCCCACCGGAGGAACTGCCCCGCTCGTGGGCGCGCGATCACCGACCGCCGGGACATCCGCCGGCGCTGCCAGTGGCACGCCTCGTCGCGCGGACGCAGCCGTCGGTGGTGACGCCGAGCACCAACGCGGCCTACGATCGAAAGATGCCATCACGGGGGAGTCCATTCACGAGGCGGTCGCCGTCGGGAGTACGCTCTGCCGCTCGGTGGTCCGCGGGCCCCATCGGTGTCGTGGGCGCCGTCGCTCTTGCTCTGGCTGCTGGCGGGTGCGCCGCGACGACCAGTGCGGCCACGACCAACGCCACCGCGAGGGACGCCACCGCCGGCGGGACCGCGGAGTGCCCGGCGACCGTGCTGTTGACCGTGTCGGCCGCTCCGCGGAGTGGCATCGTCCCGGTGGTGCCGGCCCAACCGACCGCGTCAGGTGCGGACCAGCACCTCGTGCCGACGGAGGCGCCACGCAGCGCCGTCCTCTGCCAGTACCGGTCCGTCCCGGTAGGAACCGCCTCGACTGCCAGCAGCGTGCCTCTGGCCGCGGCGGTGGCCGTGACGACCGGGCGGGACGACCTGGCCCGCGAACTCGCCGCGCTGCCGTCGCTGGCGGACCATCCGGGCCCTGCGTCCTGCACCGAGATGGGGGGTCCCCTGGTCCCCTACCTGCTGGGTCTGGACTACGCGGAGGGACGCGTCTGGGTGGCCGCGAGCGCGGAACCCAACCGATGCTCGGGCGCGTCGAACGGCCGGTTCGAGACGCGCAGGTACGCGGGCGGTCTGATGAAGGCGGTCGCTGACAGCAACGGCTGACGGCTTCGGGGCTGGACGCGAGCGACGGGCGGGGACAGCAGCGGCCGAGGACCCTCGCTGCTCGGGTGGTCTCGCGCCTACGTGGACCTCAGCTGCTGCGCCAGCCGCTCCAGGCCGTCCTTGATCAGCTGCCCGTACTCGTCGTCGCCCAGGGCGCCGATCCCCGCCTGCGCGCACGCGAGGTGCTCGCGGGCACGGCCGAGATCGCCGAGCTTGCGGTAGCAGTCAGCCAGGTTGAGGTGCAACGACGGGTACAGGCCGGCCACCGGCAGCGTCACACCGGCCTCGGCGACCCGGGCGTCGCTGAGCAGGTCGGCGGCCGCGAGCGCCCGCTGGTCCCAGACCAACTCCTGGTGGACGTCGTCCTGCACGTCGGCCATCGAGTGCGCGAGGACGCACACGTGCAAGGGATCGCCCCGCTCCCCGCCGATCTCGTCCCAGATCTGCGCGAACAGGTCCCGAGCCGCCTCGCGCTGGCCTTGATGGTGGTGCAACGCTACGCCCTGGCCGATCCGGACGAGCGTGGCGTCGGTGGTCATCTGCTGCTCCTGCACGGCTCGACGCGGGACGACGGCATCGATCGTAGTGTGCCGCGAGCCACCGGCGGAGCGACCGGTCCTCGGCCGACCCGCCCGGATGGATCGACGCCACGTGCGGCCCAGGGCGGGAGCGACGTGCTGGCCGGCCCGGCACGCCCGAAGCGTCGGGACCGGCAGGGCACACGGTGACGGTGGATCGGGCAGGATGTATGTATGCCCGCGATGGCTCCTGCGTCCGATCGTGCGCGACGGGTCGTGGTCGTCGGCTACGACGGCTCCGAGTTGCTCGACATCGCCTGCGTCACCTCGACACTCGACCTCGCCGGCCGGATCGCCGGCCGCCCGCTGTACCGGGTGGAACTGGTGTCACCGGCCGGCCGGGCGGTCCGGTGCGACTCGGGCCTCCGCCTCGAGAGCGGCGGGTCGCTGCAACGCACGACCGGACCGATCGACACGCTGGTCATCTCCGGCGGCGAGGGCCACGAGGACGCGGCGGCCGAGGAGACGGTCGTGGCACACGTACGGCGGCTCGCCGCGCTGGCCCGCAGGACGGTGTCGGTATGCACCGGAGCCACCGTGCTGGCCGCCGCGGGGCTGCTCGACGGGCGGCGGGTGACGACCCACTGGCGCTACGCCAGCGCGCTCCGCGAGCGGTACCCGGGCGTCGAGGTCGATCCCGGACCGATCTACATCCGCGACGGCGGCATCGCCACCTCGGCCGGTGTCACGAGCGCCCTCGACCTCACGCTCGCCCTCGTCGCCGAGGACCACGGGCCGCAGTTGGCCCGCACCGTCGCGCGGGCGCTGGTCACCCACCTGCAGCGGCCCGGCACCCAGGCGCAGATGAGCGTGTTCACCGCCCCCGACCCGGACCACGCGCTCGTCCGGGAGGTCGTCGCACACGTCAACGCGAACCTGTCCGCGAGGCTGGACACCGCGACCCTGGCCCGTAGCGCCGGCGTCAGCGAGCGGCAGTTGCACCGCCTCTTCGTCGAGCACCTGGGCATGCCACCCGGTCAGTTCGTCCGCCGGACCCGGCTCGACGCCGCCGCCCGCCTCCTCGCGGACACCGGGCAGCCGTTCGCCACGATCGCCCGCAGGTGCGGGTTCTCCTCCGTGGAGACGCTACGCCAGGCATTCGTGCAGCAGTACGGTGTGCCGCCGTCGCGGTTCCGCGCAACGTCGACGCCGCCGGTCACCGCCCACTGACCACCGTCCCCGTGCCGCACCGCCAAGGATTCCGGACGGCGCGGTGCCCGCGTCTCGACCGTCCGCTTCCGCTTCGGCAGGGTCACCGGCATGACCGACGCCCTTCACCCTGGCTCTCCGTACGCCGCTCGACGTTCGACCCACCAGGCGCTGCACCGCTGGCCGACCGTCGTCGGGCTCGTCGCGGCGTCCGCCGCGCTGCTCGCCGCCGCCGACCGGGACACGGCGGCCACCTCGGTCGGCGTGGCCGTGCTCTGCTACCTCGGCGCGGCCGCACTGAACCGTCCCTGGGTCGCATGGGCCGGCGTACTCGGCGGCAGCGTCGTCGTCACGGCCGGCGAACTGGCCGGGATCGGTCGCTGGGCCGCGCTGGGAGCCGTCGCGCTCGCGCTCGTCGTCGTCGCCGTGGTCGTCGGCGCCCCGCGGCGGCCCGTGATCGCCCAGACCGTCGCGTTCGCGGCCTACGGCGGCCTCGCCTTCGGCGCGCTGGCGTTGGACCCGCGACCTGGCCTCGTCCTCGCCGGACTGACCCTCGCCGCCCACGCTGTGTGGGACGCCGTGCACTTCGTCCGCGCCCGAGTCGTACCCCGATCCCTCGCCGAGGCATGCATGGCGCTCGACGTGCCCCTCGGGCTCGGGGTGGTCCTCGTCGGCCTCACCAGCTGAGAATCCGGAGCGGCTCGCCGGCGGCCGGTGCGGGTAGGTTGGGACCGCTCGTCCGCGGTGACGCGACGAGTGCGGCGCCGGTCGACAACGCGGGAAGTGGCGATGAACCAACGCTCCGACGAGTCCCACCGAGACCGGTCCGACCTGCGGGCCCTCCTCGTGCGGGCGGCCGAGCACGCGGCGGCGTTCCACGCGTCGCTGCCGGGCCGTCCGGTGCGACCGCAGGCGGACCTCGACACGCTCCGGAAGGCGTTCGGCGGGCCGTTGCCGTCGGATCCGACGCCGCCCGACGAGGTTCTCGCCGCGCTCGTCGCGGCCGCGGAGCCGGGCCTGATGGGCTCGCCGGGGCCACGGTT
>Ga0164243_10010153_pt1 | contig 13563 bp, 10 predicted proteins | sample OricompcompostOP_FD_108781 | JGI IMG/M metagenome (GOLD analysis project Ga0164243, IMG submission 108781) | Organic Plus compost microbial communities from Emeryville, California, USA - Original compost - Organic plus compost (OP) | ecosystem: Engineered > Solid waste > Mixed feedstock >... | reverse complement strand
GGTACAGGACGCCGACCGTCCTGACCGGAGCGCTCGCGCCACAAGGACGCGGCAGTGGCTCCGCGCCGGCTTCAAGGATGAAGGGCTCGCACATGACAATCGCAGATGAGGCCGCGGCGCCGTCCGTGACCGGGACGTCCACGCAGAAGCGCCATGGCCTGCGAAACGGGATCGTCGGCGGCGTCGGCACGTTCCTGGAGTGGTTCGACTACGGTCTGTTCGGCACCGCGTCCGCTCTGTACCTCGGTCCGCTGTTCTTCACGGGAGATCCCTTCGTGGCGACTCTCGCCGCGTTCGCGACCTTCGCCGTCGGGTTCGCCGCACGGCCCCTGGGCGGCGCGGTTCTCGGATACCTCGGCGACAAGTGGGGACGCAAGCCGATCCTCGTGCTCACCATCGTGTTGATGGGGACTGCGACGTTCCTGATGGGCCTGCTGCCCACGTACGCCCAGATCGGCGTGGCAGCGCCGATCCTGCTCGTCGTGCTCCGAATCGTGCAGGGATTCGGTGCCGGTGCCGAGTTCTCCGGGTCGCTCGTGTTCGTCGCCGAGAGCTCTCGAGAAGAGCGCAAGGGACTCCACCTCTCGTTCACTCCCGCCGCGTCCGCGTTCGGGCCGTTCGTGGGCGGTGCGCTGTTCGCCGGACTTGCCGCGCTGCTCACCGGCGACGACATGCTCGCGTGGGGCTGGCGGATCCCGTTCCTCATCAGCGCGCTGTTCGCCGTGGTCGGCCTGATCATGCGGACGCGTCTGGACGACTCCGACGACTACGTGAAGTACCGCGAGGAACTGGCCGCGAAGAAGGCAGACAAGAAGGCGCAGCCCCGTGTGCCGATCGCCGCCGTGTTCCGCGCCGACCCGAAGGCCTTCTGGGCGTCTCTGCTGATCCCGTCCGCCGTCGGCTACTCGAACTACCTCGTGGCGGTGTTCGGCGTCAGCTACATGACCTCGACCCTCAAGCTGCCGCCACAGCTGAGCCTGACCACGCTCCTGTGCATGACCGGGATCGGCACGATCACGTGCATCCTCGCGGGGCGACTGGTGGACGTCTTCGGCGCGATCCGCATGATCGTCGTCGGCGCCCTGTGCGCGCTCTCGTTCTCCGTGCCGTTCTTCCTCCTGGTGGGGACCAAGGTTCCCGTGCTCGTCGTGCTCGGCGGCGTGCTCGGCATGGTGTTCGTCTGGAGCGTGATCACTCCCGCCGTCTCGGCGCTCCAGCCGAAGCTGTTCAACGTCGAGTACCGCTACACCGGCCTCGGATTCACGCGGGAGATCGCCACCGTCATCACGGGCGGCACGGCGCCGTTCGTGGCCACGTTCCTCGTGCGACTCGGAGGCGGCGAGCCGTGGCTGGTCGTCGTGATGTCCTCGATCATGGTGCTGCTGACGATGGGCGGTGCCGCACTCGGCCTGCACCGCGCGGCGTTGACCGACTGACCACGCGGAACGGCAGGATGAGCACGACGGCCCAGGGACAGTCCGACGACCGTGGACTGCGCACGATCGCGACGGGACTCGGGTTCACAGAGGGCCCCGTGGCTCTGGCCGACGGAAGCCTCGTCGTCACGTCGTTGACGCACGGCGCTGTGTACCGGGTCAGGTCCGATGGCGGGCACGAGAGGATCGCGACGGTCGGGGGCGGAGCCAACGGCGCCGCCGCCGACCGTCACGGCGTGCTGTACATAGCGCAGAGCGGCGGGCGCTGGGTCAGGAACGGCCCGTCCTGGCCGCCCGGCCACGAAGGCGGCGTCCAGAGGATCCGGGCGGACGGGTCCGTGGAGTGGGTGTCTCGCGATCCGATCTCTCCCAACGACATCTGCTTCGGGCCGGACGGCCTTCTCTACGTGACCGATCCGACCCGGTCGCCGCGGATCCGGGACGGGCGGCTCTGGCGGATCGACCCGTCGACCGGCGACGCCGAGCTGCTGTTCTCCACGCCGTGGTTCTGCAACGGCCTGGCGTTCGGCGTCGACGACATCCTCTACCTCGCCTCCACGTACGAGTCCCGGGTCTACGCGGTGGACGTGTCCGTGTCTGGGCCGAGACCGCGTGCCGTGTTCGACCTCGTGGAGGGCCAGCCCGACGGCCTGGCGGTCGACTCGCGAGGGAACATCGTGGTCGGCGCGATCGATGCGACTCGTGCCCGGGCCGGATCCGTGCAGACGTACACCGCGACGGGGCAGCTCCTCGACGTGTTCCGTCCCGGACCCGACTGCCACTACACGAACATCGCCTTCGACGGACGCGGCGGACTCGTGATCACGTCGTCGGACGAGGAGTCCGTGCTCCTCGCGACACGGTGGGGAGACCCGGGCCTGACCTTGCACCCGTTCCGCCGCGCGCCGTCGCAGGCCCGGAAGTGACATCAGAGGAGGTCGGATGTTCGATATCGCAGAGGCCGTGGGTCTTCACGGACGCAGCGCGGTGGTGACCGGGGCGGGCTCGGGCATCGGCCGGGCCACCGCCCTCGCTCTCGCGGCCGCGGGTGCGACCGTGACGGCCGTGGACGTGAACCCGGCCACGGTCGCGGAGACGGTCGCCCTCGCGCAGGGACTCCCCGGCAGCATGGTCGCAGTGGACCTGGATGTCTCGGACCACGCCGCCGTCCAGGACGCGCTGGCGGGACGCGTCTTCCATGTCGTCGTGGCCGGCGCGGGCATCCTCATCCGCAAGACGCTCGATGAGACCACGATCGACGACTGGGAGCGCGTCCTTGGGGTGAACCTGACCGGCTACTTCACTCTGCTCAAGGCCGTGGTCCCCTCCATGCCGGACGGCGGCTCGATCGTCCTGGTCGCATCGCACACCGGCCGGTCCGGCTACCGCTACCCGGCGTACACCTCCGCCAAGGGCGGCATCATCGCCCTGTCGCGTCAGCTCGCCCGGGAGCTCGGACCGCGACGCATTCGCGTCAACACCGTGAGCCCCGGGGTGATCGTGACGGATCTGACGCGCGAGCGGTTCAGTCAGCCGCAGTTCGCCGAACCTGTCGTGTCGCAGACCCCGCTGGGGCGGCTGGGCGAGCCCGACGACGTCGCGAAGGCCGTTCTCTTCCTCGCCTCCGACCTGTCCCGCCATGTCGATGCGGTCGATCTGCTCGTCGACGGCGGCATGACCAGCACCATGTATTTCTGAGAGCGGTCCTCGGCGGGTGCCGCCCTGCGGTCGGTCACGGAGCCGTCCGCAGTGCGTCGCCCCGCGCCGCGCGCGTCCCCATCGCGAGCAGCGCCGTCGCGAGGAGTCCGAGTCCCGCTGCGGCGAACCAGCCGACCCGGTACGAGGTCGCGCCGACGAGCGCGCCGAAGAAGATCGGTCCCACGCCCGCACCCAGTGACGACCCCGACTGGAAGAAGCCGGTCGCCGGTGCCACGTTGAGCCGGTTGTCGCGCACGATCGACCACTGGAGAAGGCCCGGCCAGGCCCACCCGAGCACGTAGGAGAACAAGGCCCCGCCGATCAGGGCCCAGTGGGCCTCGACCGCGAACAGGAGATTGCCGAGCACGCCGACAGCGATCAGGAACGTGGCCAGCAGATACGAGTCCGACGACGGCTTCCAATCGCAGTACCAGCCCAGCAGGACCCGGGTCGCGATCGCCACTGCGGAGGATGCCGCGTAGAGGATGCCGGCCGAGGCGGGCGACATCCCGATCGAGACGGCCGAGTCGATGAAGAAGACGCCGACGGACGTCCCCACGGTGGCAGCGAGGAAGGCCCCCGCGGTGACGAGGTTCATCGTGCGCTGCTCAAGGCGGTCGAGCCCACGCAGCGCCCGGCCCTGCGCGACGTGTGCGCCGGGAACCGACCGCCGGCGCGCGTACCCGTACGCGGCGGCGATCACGGACACGGCCGCGCCGGCGAGCCACACCCATCGCCACCCGAAGACGAGGGCCACAGTGGGCACGCCGACCCCGGCGAAAAGTGCGGCCGAGGGCACGGCGGCCTGCTTGAGGCCGAACGCGAAGCCCAGCCGGCTGCTGGTGACGAACTCCGCCAGCCGGATGTTGGACACCGGTTGTGCCACGGCATTCGCGAGGCCGCCCACGATCATCGCGATGACCAGCCCCGCGAAGTTCGGGGCGGCCGCCCCGGTCAGCAAGGACACGGCCGAGATGACGGGGGCTACGATGATGGCCCGGCTCGTGCCGAGTCGCCGCCCGACGCGGGCTCCCACGGGTGCCATGGCAGCCGCGGTGACGAACAGGGAGGCGGTCGCCCAGCCGATCTCCGCCGCGCCGACGCCGAGGTCCTGGCGCAACTGCGTCACGGTGCTGCCGGTGAGGAAGGTGGGAAGAACACCCAGAGCGGCCACCACGGTGGCGTGTGCGATCGACGCCCTCATCGGATCAGCGGGACGCGACGCGACGAAGGAGCTCGCCGACCCGCTCCACGGCCCGGGTCTCCTCGATGTGGAGCAGGGCGTCCTCCAGACGCTGCACGTCGGTCGCCGGCAAGCCGTAACCGGCGGTGGTGCGGAACTTGCCGAGGACCTCGTCCGCCGACATCGGGTTCAATTGCGTCCCGCGGGGCTCGGTCACTTCGGCCCTGTACTCGCGGCCGTCGCGCATGCGCACGATCAGTCCTCCGGGATACAGCTGCCGCCCGGAGTCGAACGCCTCGCTGATTCGATAGTCGACGCGTGCCGCAAGCCTCAGCACGCGTTCGTCCGTCATGGCCGCCGCCGTGTACGTCGCCAGGTCGATCCGTCCGGTCAGGAGCATCGCGGCGGTCGAGTACTGCATGCTGAACTTCCCGGCGTACGGCGTCACGGGACGGATCCTGGTCTCGCGCGGCTCGAGCACGATCGTGACCGCGGGTGTCGGGACTATCGCCGTCATCGACTCGACCTCGTCGAGCCGGTCCGCGATCTGCTCTCGGATCAGGAGGGCGGCATCGATCGAGCCGTGCGTCCAATAGCACGCCGGGTACGCCTTGTACGCCATCTTCGGCGTCTCCCATTCGACGCCCAGAGTGCCGACGACGGCATCCGCGCTCACGCCGGCGTGACCGGTGAGGGCTTCATATACGCCGTATCTTCCTTCGAGTGCGCCGGGAGGGCCCTCGGCCCCGCGCCGGGCGAGATCCGCCGAGAGGATGCCGTTCTGGGCGGCCCATCCCGCATGCAGATGCTTGTTCGGGCTGCCGTACTCGATCCAGGCGTTCGTCCCGCCGGCCGTGTCGGCGGCGACGCCGATCGCGTTCGCCGTCTCCTGCGGGCTCAGAGACAGCAGGCTCGCCGCTCCGGCGACGACGCCGAACACATCCGCAACGGGAGTCGCATGGAAACCGTGCTTCTGGAAGTGGATGGGCCCGCCCATGCCGATCCTGGTCGCGATCTCGTTGCCCGCCACGAGAGCGGTGACCACGTCTTCGCCGTCGGCGCCGAGCCGTTCTGCGACGGCGAGGACGGCGGGCGTGACCGCGGTGCTCGCGTGGACGCGCGAATCCGTGTGGATGTCGTCGAAGTCGAGCGAATGCGCGAGCGACCCGTTCGCGAACGCGGCGTGGACGGCAGGAGCCGGGTCGGGACGCCCGATGATCGACGCCTCGGCGGCGCCGCCCAGTTCGCCGGCCACGGCTGCGGCTGCGCGCGCCGTGGCGGCTTCACCGGGGATCACGGCGGCCGCGATCGCCACCCCCACCGTGTCGAGCGCGTGCAGCTTGGCCTCCGCCACCACAGGGGAAGGAATGTCGGCGTACCGCAGCGTGGCGACCCACCCCGCTATGCGCTCCGATGCGGTCGGGGCCTTCGCCGCGGCGTCTGATGAGCCCGCCACCCTCGTCTCTGATGCGTTCTCGGTCCGACCGGCCATCTTGTCTCCTCTTCGAGCGGCGACACGGGCTGAGGATCGAGCCCGAACGATATTACGAGAATACAACCAGGGCTCGTTCAGGTCACGCGTCGTGTCGTTCGCGCGCGACGGGTCTTCTCACGCGTCGTCGTGGGATGCCGGGAAGGCGGCTCCGCGCATGAGCAGGCGTGCCGTGCGCGCCATGGTCACCGATCGCACATCGGGCTCCGGCTCGCCGGCATCCACCTCCGCCGCGAGTGGGACGACGCCTTTCGGGTGTGCGAGGCGCACGCCGTCGGGATGCACGCCGCCCACGAGGTCGAAGACCGTGCCAGGGATGGCCGCTGCTGCCGCGGCCGCCAGGAGTCCTGTCCCGGTGAAGGCATGGTGGATCACGCCCATCGAGCTCGTCCGGACGACGAAGTCCGCGTCGGCGGCGCCGACCACCGAGCCGTCCGCCAGGCGGTGGCGGACAGGCGCTGCCACGACGATCACGCGCGGGACGGCGGGCGTGATCCGGGCCGCGTCGGCGCCTTCCGCGACCAGACCGCATCGCCGGGCGGCCTCGCCGCGAATAGTCTCGAGCAGGTCGAGGAACCTCCTGTCGGCGTTGAGCTCGGCCGGGGCCTCGGTTCCGGCCACGCCGAGATCCGACGCGCGGACGGCGACGACGGGGTTCGTCACGTCGACGATCGTCGCCGCGAGGGTCCGGGGGCCGATCCGCAGCGTGTCCAGAGGCCGTCCGGTGGGAAGAGTCCGGCCGGTGACGGCGCTGGCCGGATCGTGGAAGACGATGTCGATGCGTGCCCCGCGCCCGGGCACCCCCGGGATCGCGAAGTCGCCGCTCTCCACCGCGACCCCGTCCCGCACCAAGAGCCGGCAAGTCACGCGCACCCCGGTGTTCACGTTGAAGAGCGCGATCTCGGCGATGCCGTCCGGTGCCGTGACGATGCCCTCGCGCAATGCGTATCCGGCGACCGCGGCGGTGAGATTGCCGCAATTGCCGCGCCAGTCGACCTGTGGGCGGTCGACGGCGACCTGGGCGAAAAGATAGGCGACGGCGGCATCCGGAGGCGCGTCGAACCCGAGCGAGGCGGCGTCGCCCGGAGTGCCGACGGCCACGAGCTTGCTCGTGGACGAGTGGGTGCCGCCCAATCCGTCCAACTGCATCGGGTCAGGGCTGCCCAGAAGCCCGAGGGCGAGAGCGTCGCGATCCGATGCGGCCGCGGGCAGCTCGGCCAGGCGCAGGAAGACGCCCTTGCTCGTGCCTCCCCGGTAGATGCTGACGGGGACGGGGCCTCCGTTCATGATCGTCCTCTCCGCCTGCGAGCACCCTGGGACCGGGCCGTCGCGAGCGCTGCGGAAGTTGACACCGCGATTTCTCTCGGGCTAGATTGTTGTGCGACTGTAAGACAGGATGACAAAAGAGCGGCCTCGCCACAAGGGTCCGACATGTGCCTCAGGCGGGTGCTGGGTCACCACCCGGATGGTCCCGGCCGAGAACCGGTGCCGTGCGCTCGTCTTCCGGTCGACGTCCATTCTCGGGGTCGAGAGCCGGTCCCGGGCCAAGCACTCGAGGGTGAGGCGGCACTGTGGAGAACTATCGCGACCAGCTGATCGACGGAGAGATGGTGGCGGGCTCCGGACCGGAGTTCACCTCGATCGACCCGTACTCCGAGGAGCCGTGGGCGGTCTTCACCGAGGCGGACGAGTCGGACGTCGACCGGGCCGTACAGGCCGCTGCGCGCGCGTTCGACGGATGGCGGCGCACGCCCGGGCAGGAGCGCGCGCGGCTCATGAACGCGCTCGCCGACGCGATCGAACGCGACGTCGACCGGCTGGCCGAGATCGAGACCCGCGACAACGGCAAGATCGTCCGGGAGAACCGCAATCAGATCCAGTTCGCCGTCCGCAACTTCCGATACTTCGCAGGCCTTGCCGACAAGATCACAGGCGAGACGAAGCCGCTCGACAGCTACACCACGTTCGACTTCACGACTCGCGAGCCGATCGGGGTCTGCGTCCTGATCACGGCCTGGAACTCGCCGCTCCAGCTGCTGAGCAACAAGCTGCCCCCGGCGTTGGCCGCCGGGAACACCGCGGTCGTCAAGCCCTCCGAGTTCACGACGGCGAGCACGTTGGAGATGGCTCGCCTCGCGATCGAGGTGGGCTTCCCGCCCGGCGTCATCAACGTCGTGACGGGTGCCGGCCGCACGGGCGCCGCGCTCGTGGCACACCCGTCCATCGACAAGATCAGCTTCACGGGCGGTATCGAGACGGCCAAGCGGATCGCGGCATCCGCGGCGGCGAACATCGTGCCGTGCAGTCTCGAGCTGGGTGGGAAGTCCGCCAACATCGTCTTCGCGGACGCGCCGTTCGACAAAGCGGTCGCCGGAGCCCTGGGCGGGATCTTCGCGGCCGCCGGGCAGAGCTGCGTCGCGGGGTCGCGGCTCCTGGTCCAGGAGCCCATCTACGAGCGGGTCGTCTCGGCCATCGCCGAGCGGGCCCAGCAGATCCGGCTGGGAAACCCCATGGACGAGCAGACGCAGATGGGTCCGCTCGCGCACCGGCCCCACTACGAGAAGGTCCTCGGCCATATCGCGGACGCGACCGAGGACGGCGCGCGACTGGTCACAGGCGGAGCCCCGGCGTCGGAGCTGGGCGGGCTGTTCGTCCGGCCCACGGTCTTCGCCGACGTCGACAACTTGTCCCGTCTCGCCCAGAACGAGGTGTTCGGACCGGTGCTCGCCGTGATGCCCTTCACGGACGAAGACGACGCCATCCGCATCGCGAACGACTCGCGCTTCGGCCTGGCCGGCGGCGTCTGGTCGAACGACATCACCCGTGCCCTCTCCGTGGCCCGCGAGATCCGCTCCGGCATCATGTACGTCAACACGTATCGCACGAGCGCCGCACAGGCCCCCTCGGGCGGCTTCAAGCAGAGTGGTTACGGTCGTGAGCGCGGCACCGAGGCGCTGGCCGATTACACGGTCGTGAAGAACACCATGGTCGACCTCACGGACAAGGTCCGCGATCCGTTCGTCCTCGGCCGGTGAGGGAGCAGATGACGATGGACGCACACAACCCCACGATCGCGGTCATCGGACTGGGGAACATGGGCGGTGCGGTCGCGGCCAACCTCGCGGCCCGCGGACACCGGGTTCTCGGATTCGACATGCAGGACAGCGCGCGGGCCCGCGCGGCCGAGGCAGGCGTCGCCATCGCCGACACGGTCGCGGAGGCCAGCCGTGCCGCGGACGTCGTGATCACGAGTCTCCCGAACGGGCCCATCGTCCGAAGCGTGTGGCTCGGCGGTGAGGGGCTCGTGGAGAGCGCGCGACCGGGCACCATGGCGATCGAGCTGAGCACGATCAGCCAGAAGGACATGCGCGAGGTGGCGGATGCCGCCGAGCGGGCCGGTCTGCGCGTCATCGACTGCGCGGTCAGCGGCAGCCCCGATCAGGGCCGCCGTGGCGAGCTCGCGCTGATCGTCGGCGCGGACGACGATGTGCTCGGTGACGCCGAGGGACTGCTGCGGGAGATCGGATCGGGTCTCGAGCACGTCGGCGAGGTCGGCCACGGAAAAGTCGTCAAGCTCGTGAACAACCTCATGGCGATGGGCAACGTGCTCGTGGCCGCCGAGGCCTTCCAGGTCGGGGTGGCAGCCGGCATGGATCCGCGGCGCCTCTACGACGTGCTGTCCACCGGCGGCGGACGCTCCCACCACTTCGTGAACCGGTTCCCGAAGGCGCTCGACGGCGACTACAGCCCAGGGTTCACGATCTCCCTCGGAGAGAAGGATCTGGGACTGGGGATCGAGCTCGCGCGCGCGGTCGGACTGCCCGCACCCGTCGCCCAGACAGTGCGGGCGATGTACGGCGTCGCGATGGCAGAGGGCGATGGAGACCTCGACATCGTCGGCCTGCTGAAGATGTACCAGCGCTGGACCTCGGCCGGGCGATGAGCGCCGCGCCGCCGACCGTGGCGCAGCAGTTGGCGCGATGGTCGGTCAGCAGGATGTGGGACGATCTGACCGAAAAGGTCCGTGACCGACTGCGCATCGCCATCCTCGACTCGATCGGCTGCGCGATCGGCGGACTGGGCGGCGCGCCGGTTCGGGCGCTGAGCGGCTATCTGGCAGAAGTGGGCGGAGCCGGGCGGGCGACCCTGATCGGCGGCGGGAGGACCTCCGCCGACCGTGCGGCACTCGTCAACGGCGCGGCCGTCCGCTATCTCGACTTCAACGACACGTTCGCCGCGAAAGGCGAGTCGTGCCATCCGAGCGACAATCTCGCGCCGGTCCTCGCGGCTGCCGAGCTGGCGGACGCCTCGGGCCGAGACCTGCTGGTGGCTCTGGCCGTCGCATACCAAGTGCAGTGCCGGCTCAGCGAGGTCGCACCGGTCCGCGCTCGCGGATTCGATCACACAGTCCTGGGCATGCTGGGAATGGCCGCGGGCGCCGCTCGCGCGCGCGGCGTCGACGCGGAGACGGCGGCGGCCGCGCTGGAGATCACGGGGACGGCATTCAACGCTCTGCGTGTCACCCGCACGGGCCGTCTCTCCCATTGGAAGGGGATGGCGGCGCCCAACGCCGCGTTCGGCGCCCTGCACGCCCTGAGCCTGGCCGTCAGCGGCATCACCGGGCCGGACGAGATGTTCGAGGGCAACAAGGGACTCATGGACTCCATCACGGGTCCCTTCCGCGTCGCGTGGGACGACGAGCCGCTCGATCGCGTGCTGCGCTGCAGCATCAAGAAGCACAACGCCGAATTCCACTCCCAATCGGCCATCGACGCGGCGCTGCGGGTGCGCGCGGCGCGGGGTTTCGACGCCTCGGGCATCCGGCGCGTGCGCGTGGAGACCTTCGCCACCGGATTCCACATCATCGGCGGCGGTGAGGAGGGCGACAAGAAGCTCGTCCGGACGAAGGAGGATGCCGACCACTCGCTCCCGTACATCGTGTCGGCCGCGCTCTTGGACGGCGAGGTCACTCCGCGGCAATATCTGCCCGACAGGATGTCGCGCTCCGACATCCTGGAGCTGCTGCAGCTGACCGACGTCGTGCTGAACGAGGAGTTCAGCGCACGGTTCCCCGACGAGATGCCGGCCACGGTGACGGTGGAACAGGGCGACGGCACGGTTCTCACCGCGACGACGACCGGGTATCACGGTTTCCACACCGACGCGTTCGGATGGGACGATGCGTGCCAGAAGTTCGACGTGCTGACGGAGGGACTGATCGACGAAACTCTGCGCACTGCCCTCGTCGATGCCGTCGACGAGCTGTCCGAGCGGCCGGTCTCGGACCTGACGGCGCTGCTGGCGCGGGTCCCTCGCGAGCCGTGAGCGGAGCCGGCCGTGTCGTCTGACTCTCCGCAGCCCCATCCAAGCGATGAAGAGGACCGCCCCACGGCCGATGACATCGTCGCGCGTGCGGCCGGGCTCGGCTTCTCCCTGTCGGAGGGAGAGGTCGAACTGGTCCGGCGCCGACTTCTGGAGATGCTCGACGGGTATGACAGCGTCCTGGCGGAGGCTCGTGCGTCGGGGACGCCGGGAACGGCGTCCGTGCAGCGGGATGCGGGAAGCCCTCCCGGCGCGGGGGAGGACCCGTTCCGCGCTTGGACGTGGAAGTGCCGGATCGCGGGGGCCTCGCGCGGCATCCTGACCGGGAGGACGGTCGCGTTCAAAGACCACATTCCCGTCGCCGGCATCCCGTGCGCATTCGGGGTCCCCGCGCTCGAGGGCTTCGTGCCCGAGACGGACGCCACCGTCGTGAGCAGGGTGCTCGCGGCCGGCGGCACCGTGGTCGGCAAGAACAGCTTGAACGGCCTGATCGGCGGCAAGGGTTACGGCGGTGTCACGGGGGCCGATGAGCGCCCGCTCAATCCTCACGATCCCGCTCATCTCACCGGCGGATCCTCGTCGGGGTCGGCGGCGGCCGTCGCGGCGCGCGAGGTCGACATCGCGTTCGGCGGCGATCAGGGAGGGTCCATCCGGATTCCCGCCTCGTTCTGCGGCGTCGTCGGGCTCAAGCCCACGTTCGGCCTGGTCTCCCACTTCGGGATCGGGTTTGGCTTCGATCCGAGCGTAGACCACGTCGGCCCGATGGCGCTCACCGTCGCCGACGCCGCCGCCGCCATGCAGTCCGTCGCGGGACCGGACGGACTCGACCCGCGGCAGGGCCGGGAGGTTCCCGACCACGTCGATGTGCTGTCGGATCTGGACGGCGGACTGCGGGGCATGAGGATCGCCGTGCTGGAGGAGGGGTTCGGGCCGGACACGGCGCCCGTCGTCCGCGACGCCGTCGTGACTGCCGTGGACACGTTCCGGCGATGGGGTGCGGAGGTGTCGACGCTGTCAGTGCCCGAGCACGGGACGGCCGCGCGCGCATACAGCATGCTGCGCCCCGAAGGAAGCCGACTCATCTACGACGGCGGCTTTCTTGGCGCCTTCGCGCGGACGCGCTATCCGCTCGATCTGGTCGAGACGGTCGGACGGGCGCGCCGCGAGGCGGCCGACGCGCTTCCGCCGCGCGTCAAGCTCGAGCTCCTGGCCGCCGAGTACAGCCGACGCCGGTATCACGGGACCGTCTCTGCCGCGGCCCACAATCTCCGGGAGCCGGTCACGGCGGCGTTCGATGCGGCGCTGGCCCGCTGCGATCTCCTGCTGATGCCGACGTGTCCCACCGTCGCGCCGCGGTGGCGGCCACCCCGAGACGATATCGCCGAGTTCGCCGCCGAGCTCGACCCGACTCTCAACCCCATGGCCGGGGTCGGGACGCGGACCCGGAACACGATCCCGTTCGATTTCACGGGGCATCCCGCGATCTCCGTGCCATGCGGAAAAGCCGGCCGACTCCCGATCGGGATGCAGCTCGTGGGCCGGTTCTTCGACGACGGCACGCTCCTGCGCGCCGCTTACGCCTACCAGCACGCCGTCGACTGGGAACGGCTCGTGACGCCGGGGGCTTAGCCGCGGGGCGTCGCGGCTCGGGCGGCGAGAGGGCGGGGCAAAGTCCTTGGGCTTCTGGTCCCTCCGGCTGGATGGTCCGGAATCGCCGCTGCGGCGGCCGAAGTGAGCACACGACGTCGCAGGAGGACATCGAGGAGCCTCCAGGCGTTGCTGGAGCGACGCACAGCGAGCCTGGCGTTCCAGTCAGCGGCGAATCCGGTCAAGGTCGGCGACCAGCAATCGGGCATTTCCCACGGCGCGTTGCGCCGCGTCCGCGAACGCCATCACGATCGGCGAGACATCGCCGTGACGGTAGGCCGTGAGTGCGCGGTGGTAGCCGTCGACGTCGGCGAGGAGCCCGGCCGACACGGGCACAGCCACGTTTCGTGTCACGCCCCGATGCCTCAGCAGCGACTGCGCGAATGTTCTCGATCTGTGAGGACGATGCGGCTTCCGAGCGCAGGAGCACAGGCGCGAAGGAAGCCACGCGCGCGCCCAGCTCCGCATCCAAGCGGCTGAGCTCTCTCGTGGCGACTTCAGCCGCCGTTACCGCCTGGGTCACCGGCTACCGTGGTTGTCGACGCGACGGCGGGAGTCGAACCCGCTGCACAGCCGGGTATGAACCGGCGCCCGGGACCACCCGGATCGTCGCGATCGCCCCAGGCTATGCGGTGCATCGGACACCACCAAGCGCTTATGACAGCGGATGAACGGCGATGACGCCGGATGACGCGCCGAAGGCGGTGAGGCGGGACATCCCCGCTCCTGAGTTCCGGTGGGCGGGATGCCTCGGGGGATCGGGGGATGCCTCGGGGGATCGGGGG